>ERZ1066138.214-NODE-214-length-19702-cov-9.960401_pt1 | contig 19702 bp, 22 predicted proteins | sample MGYA00382785_ERZ1066138 | MGnify/ENA primary metagenome ERZ1066138 (study PRJEB33369, sample SAMEA5778368) | biofilm metagenome | biome: Industrial cooling water; feature: Water cooling tower basin; material: Biofilm | place: United Arab Emirates | collected... | reverse complement strand
GCCGCGGGTCGCCTTGCTCCCCGGCGCTTTGCGCCGAAGTTTTGCTTCGCTCACGTCGGCTGATCCGAGCGCTTGCGCACTCGGGCCGGCTCCGCGGGGGCGGGGGTTTGCTTGGCCCACACTCGGCAAGCCGGTGTGGGGTTTTGCTTGGCCCACACTCGGCAAGCCGGTGTGGGGCAGACCGCTGCGCACGCAAATGCGCTGGGCGCTCTTGCGCCGTCGCTTCTCAAGTCAGTGAAGTGCTCGCGCGCTGTGGCGCCTTAGCTTTTAAATTCGTGCGGGGTGCTCCTCCCCTCGTGCGGATGCTGCGGGATCGTTGCCGGTGATGCCGGTGGCGGTCCCGCTTCTTTTTCTGGGGAGTGCTGGAATGGGGAGTGCAGCATGGCACTGGTTTATCGTAGCGGACCGGCGGTGGAGCCGCTGTCGCTGAGTGAGGCGAAGGCACATCTGCGGCTCGACACGACCGCCGATGACGCGCTGGTGACGAGCCTCATCATCACGTCGCGATTGCACATCGAGGCGGCGCTGGGATTGGCGCTGACGGCGCAGGACTGGACGCTGGTGCTCGATGCCTGGCCGGCGACAGGGGTGGTGAACATTCCCATGCGGCCCGTCACGGCGGTGACGGCGGTGCGCGTGCGGGCACCGGACGGGACGCCCTCGGTAGTGCCGCCGGCGTCGTATGTTTTCGAGGGAGCTGGTCTGCCGCCGCGTCTTGTGCCGGCCTCCGGCGCGCTGCCCAATCCGGGTCGAGCGGCGGGCGGGATCGAGATCGATTTTACGGCCGGTTATGGTGCGGGGGCGGCGTCAGTGCCCGAGCCGATCCGGCAGGCGCTGAAGCTTCTGGTCGCGCACTGGTACGAGCATCGGGATCCGGTGGAGATCGGCGATCCGGAAACAGCGATACCGGCGACTGTCTCGGCGCTCGTGAAGCCTTACGCGGTGCCGCGGCTATGAACAAAATTTCGATTGCGGCGATGCGCCAGCGTTTAGCGCTGGAAGAGGCGTCTGCGGTGGCGGATGGCGCCGGCGGGTCGATCGTGTCGTGGGGGCTGGTTGCCGAAGTATGGGCGGCGATCCATCCGCGAACGGGAGTAGAGCGCGTAGAGGCCGGCGGGATCGAGGGGCGTGTGACCCACGAGATCACGATCCGGCATCGTCCGGGCGTCGTGCCGCAACAGCGGTTTCGGCTCGGCACGCGCATCTTCGACATCAAAGCGGTGATCGACGTCGAGGAGGCGCATCGCTTCCTCGTCTGTCTCGTCGAGGAGCGGGTGGCATGAAGGTTTCGGTCAACGTCAAGGCATCCGGGTTCGCCGGCGTCATGCGGCGCGTGGCGCGGTTGGTGACGGCGACGGCGGCGCGGGCCAGCCGGTCGCCGAGGCCTCGGCCGACTGATCAGAGCAAGGAGCCTCGCCCATGACGAGCGCCAGTTTCGAATTGCAGAAGGCGGTGTTCGCAGCCTTGTCGGGGAGTAGCGCGCTCACCACGCTGCTGGGCGGATCACGGATCTACAACGACGTGCCGCGCGGAGCCGCGTTGCCGTACGTGACGATCGGCGAGAGCATTGTGCGCGACTGGAGCACGGGCAGCGACGATGGGCATGAGCATGTGTTGACCATCACGGTATGGTCGCGGGTGAACGGTGAACGCGAAGTGCATCAGATTTCGGCTGCGGTGGAGCGCGCGCTCGATGATGCGGCGCTGACGATGTCGGGCGTGCGGCTCGTCAATATGCGGCACGAGTTTTCCGAGATCCGCCGGGATGCCGATGGCGAGACATCGCGCGGGCTCATGAGGTTCAGGGCGGTGACTGAACCGGCTTGATTTTCGATCTCTCCAACTCAAAGGACCGACAATGGCTGCACAAAAGGGCAAGGACCTGTTGCTGAAGGCTGACAGCACGGGGACCGGTGTTTTTTCGACGATTGCGGGGCTGCGCTCGCGCGCCATCGCCTTCAATGCGGAGACGGTGGACATCACGCATCAGGAAAGCGCGGGGCAGTGGCGCGAACTGCTGGCCGGGGCTGGCGTGAAGTCCGTGCGGCTGACGGGTGCCGGCATTTTCAAGGATGCGGCATCGGACGAACTGGTGCGCAGTTACGTCTTCAACGGCACCATTCGCGATTGGCAAGTGGTGGTGCCGGATTTCGGGACGATCGAGGCGCCGTTCCAGATCACGTCGTTTGAACTGACGGGAAGGCACGATGGCGAGGTGGCGTTCGAGATCGCGGTGGAAAGCGCCGGCGAAGTCACGTTCACGGCTCTTTGATTAGTTCGGCGCTCGCACCGGGCCGTCTTGCGGTCTGGCCGAGCGGTTGTCGTTCGGCGATTGGAGTTTGAAGATGGTCAATCTGCATCGCGGTGAAATCGAAGCCGTGCTCGACGGGCGGCCGTTCCGACTGTGTCTCACACTCGGTGCGCTGGCCGAACTGGAGGCCGCGTTCGGCGACGAAGATATGCTGGCGCTGGCGACGCGGTTCGAGAAGGGGCGGATTTCGGCGCGCGATTGCGTGCGGATTATCGGTGCGGGTCTGCGCGGGGCGGGGCATGAAATCGCCAACGACGCGGTGGCGCGGATGGCGAGCGAAGGCGGAGCTGCCGGTTACGTGGAGATCGTGGCGCGGCTGTTGAGTGCCACGTTTGCGGGCCAACCGACTGGATCTGGAAAAGCGGATACGGAGAGTGACCGCGGCCCTTTCCCTGGAACGACGTGATGGCGGCCGGCCTCGGCGTGCTGGGGCTGGCTCCGCACGTGTTCTGGGCCATGACGCCACGCGAGTTCGATGCCGCGTTGCGGGGTCGGTTAGGGGGCGGGGTTCAACCGTCGGCGCCGACGCGCGCGGATCTTCTGGCGATGATGCAACAGTTCCCCGATGAAGCGAGGATGGCATGAACGAGTTCGGTGAAACGGGCGAGGTGTGGACGGTCCAGGTGGACGCGGACACCACGGCGTTGCAGACGGAGTTGCGCGCGGCAGCCTCCCTCGGGCGGCAGTTTTCCAATTCGCTCGTCAGTGCGTTCGAAGGCATCGCGATCAAAGGGCGGTCCGTCGCCGATGTGTTGAGAGGATTGGCGGTGCGCCTGTCCGACCTGGTGCTGAAGGCGGCGTTCAAGCCGTTGGAACAGGGCTTCGGGGGTGTTTTGTCAGGGCTGCTATCCGGGGGGCTCGGCTTTGCGAAAGGCGCGGCATTCCGGGGTGGCATGCCGGTGCCGTTCGCCAACGGCGGGGTGATCCAGAGCCCGATCGCGTTTCCCTTGGGTGCGGGGCGAATGGGCATCGCCGGGGAGCGCGGGGCGGAGGCGATCATGCCGCTGTCGCGCGGTCCTGATGGGCGGCTCGGCGTCGCGGCCCCGCGCGGGCAAGGCATGCAAGTGACGTTCAACGTGACGACGACGGACGCCGAGAGTTTCCGCCGGTCGGAAGCGCAGCTGTCTGCAATGCTCGCGCGGGCGGCGGCACTGGGGCAGCGCAATCTCTAATTCAGCCAGACGAGGCGCAGGGCATGAGTTTTCACGAGGTGCGTTTTCCCACCGCGATTTCGCGCGGGGCGCAGGGCGGTCCGGAACGGCGCACGGATGTGGTCGTGCTGGGCTCGGGCCACGAGGAGCGCAACGCGCGCTGGGCCGACAGCCGGCGGACCTACAACGCCGGTTATGGCGTGAAGTCGCTCGACGATCTGCATGCGGTGATTGCGTTTTTCGAGGAGCGGCGCGGCCGGCTGTACGGATTCCGCTGGCGGGATCATCTTGATTTCAAATCCAGGGCGCCACAGCAGCCGCTTACGGCGACGGATCAGGTGATCGGGACGGGCACGGGAACGCAGACGGCGTTTCAGCTGATCAAAACGTATGGTTCGACGTTTGCGCCCTGGACGCGCGAGATCAAGAAGCCGGTGTCGGGCACGGTGCGCGTTGCCGTCGCCGGGCTCGAGAAGATCGCCGACACACACTTCACGGTTGATCCTGCGACGGGCGTGGTGACGTTTCTGCCTGGGCATGAGCCGGAAGCGGGAGCTGCTGTCACCGCCGGTTTCGAATTTGACGTGCCGGTGCGGTTCGAGACCGACCGGCTGGAAATCTCGCTCACCGGCTTCCAGCACGGAGCCATTCCCAACATTCCAATCGTCGAGGTGCGCCGATGAAGACATTGCCACCGGGGCTTGCCGCACATCTTCAAACCGGTGCAACGACCCTATGCTGGTGCTGGCGGCTGACGCGGCGCGATGGACTGCGGCAAGGCTTCACCGATCACGATCGCGATCTGGTATTTGATGGAACGACGTTCGAGGCGGCTGCTGGCTTTGAAGCGAGCGAAGTGCGCGAAGGCCTCGGTCTTGCGGTCGATAACCTTGAAATCACGGGTGCGCTGTCGTCGATAAGCCTGGCGGATGATGATCTCGCCGCCGGTCTGTATGACGATGCGCAGGTCGAGATCTTTCGCGTCAACTGGGCGAATGTGTCCGAACGGGTGCTGATGCGCACGGGTTCGCTTGGAGAAGTCAAGCGCAGCGGACCGGCGTTCTCGGCCGAGGTGCGGGGGCTGTCGCACTATCTCCAGCAGCCGAGGGGCCGGGTGTTTCAATATGCGTGCGATGCCGATCTTGGAGATGCGCGCTGCGGCATCGACCTGACGGGACCGGTCTATACGGGAATGGGCACGGTGGCGTCCGTTTTGTCTGAGCGACGGTTCACGGTTATAGGCCTCTCGGATTATGAAAGTGACTGGTTCACGCGCGGGTTGTTGACGTTCACGTCGGGGGCGGCGTCCGGTCAGAAGATCGAGGTGCGGCGGCATACGCGCAATGGCAGTGCGGTGGAGTTCGACCTTTGGCAGCCCGTTCGGTCGCCACTGACAGTCAACATGTCGTTCAGCGTGACGGCGGGCTGTGACAAGACCCACACGACGTGCCGAGCGAAGTTCTCCAATATCGCGAACTTTCGCGGCTTTCCGCATATGCCGGGCAACGATTTTCTTACCGCCGTTGCGCGACCGGGCGGGAGTTGAGCAGCCATGATGGACCCGTTGGGACAGCGCGTCGTCACTGCGGCGCGCGAATGGATCGGCACGCCCTATCATCATCAGGCGAGCGTCAAAGGCGTGGGCGCGGACTGCCTCGGTCTCGTGCGGGGTGTCTTCCGCGACGTGATGGGACTGGAGCCGGAGACCCCGCCTGCGTATTCGCGCGACTGGGGCGAAGCCGACGGGTGCGAAACCCTGCTCGACGCTGCGGGACGGCATCTGAGCAGCATGCCACTGACGGAACTTGCACCGGGCGACGTCATCGTCTTCCGCTTGCGGCCCCGCATGGTGGCAAAGCACGCCGCGATCCTGGCCACTCCGCAGTCCATGATCCACGCGATGGAAGGCACTGCGGCGGCTGAAGTCGCGTTTTCGCCATGGTGGCGGCGGCGGCTCGCCGGGGTGTTCCGGTTTCCAGACTCATCATCGAGGTAGTGCTGATGGCGACTTTGGCGTTGGCGGCCGTGGGTGCGGCTGCGGGCGGAGCATTGCTGCCGGGTGGCATTTCACTCCTCGGCGCGACGCTCTCGGGTGCTGCGCTCGGATCGCAGATCGGCGCGCTGGCAGGGTCATATGTCGATAACGCGTTGTTTGGAGCGAGCGGCGGCAAGGTCGTTGAAGGGCCGCGGTTGCAGAAGGTGCATCTGACGGCCTCGACGGAAGGTGCGCCGATCCCGCGCATCTATGGCCGCGCGCGGCTGGGCGGACAGGTGATCTGGGCCGACTCCCTGCAAGAGCAGCAGGTCAGGTCGTCGTCGGGCGGGAGTGGAAAGGGGCTGCCGAGCCCGGGCGGGGCGACGCGGTCGGTCGAATATCGTTATTCGGCGAGCTTTGCCGTGGCGCTGTGCGAAGGCGAAATCTCCGGTCTCGGCCGGGTCTGGGCTGACGGACGCGAACTGGATGTCACGCGGATCGTTCACAGGCTCTACACGGGGAGCGAAGATCAAGCGGCTGACGGGCTGATCAGCGCGAAGCTCGGTGCGGATGCGGCTCCCGCTTTCCGTGGCACGGCGTACATCGTGTTCCAGGATTTGCCGCTTGCCGAGTTCGGGAATCGCATTCCGCAATTTTCATTCGAGGTCGTGCGGACGGTCGATCGCTTTGGTGAAAAGATCCGCGGCGTCGTGATGATCCCGGGATCGGGTGAATTCGTCTATGCGACCGAGCCGGTCGCGCAGACCTTCGGCCTTGGGCGTTCGGAAGCGGAGAATGTGCACACGCTTGCGGGTGAAACGGACTGGCAGGTGGCGGTCGATCAGATGCAGGCGGCGCTGCCGAATGTCTCGGCGGTGTCGCTGGTGGTGAGTTGGTTCGGGACGGATCTGCGCGCGGGGCAGTGTCAATTGAGGCCGGGCGTCGAGCGCACGCAGAAGGCGACGGCTCCAATCGAATGGTCTGTCGCGGGTGTGGCGCGGGCTGGCGCCTACGTGGTGAGCACGCGCGAAGGCCGGCCGGCATACGGCGGCACGCCGTCAGATCAGACAGTTGTTGCGGCGATCGAGGATCTCAAGGCGCGCGGCCTCAATGTGATCCTGACGCCATTCATTCTCATGGACGTGCCGGAAGGCAATACGCTGGCCGATCCTTACGGCGGGGCGGCGCAGGGCGCCTATCCCTGGCGCGGGCGCATCACGTGTCATCCGGCGGCAGGCCAGCCCGGTACGCCAGATAAGACGGCGACGGCTGCGGCGCAGATTGCAGCGTTCGTCGGCACGGCGGCGCCGGGGCACTTTGCGTTGAGCGGCAAGACCGTCATCTATTCAGGGCCATTGGAGTGGTCGCTGCGGCGCATGGTGCTGCATCAGGCGTATCTCGCCAAGGCGGCGGGTGGCGTGTCGGCGTTCGTCATCGGATCGGAGTTGCGCGGGCTCACCACAGTGCGCAGTTCCGCGTCCCATTATCCGTTCGTGGCGGCGCTCGTTGCGCTCGCGGCGGACGTCAAGGCTATTCTCGGAAGTGGAACGAAGGTTCTCTATGCGGCCGACTGGTCGGAATACTTCGGGCACCAGCCCGGTGATGGCAGCGGCGACGTATACTTCCATCTCGATCCGCTGTGGGCGTCGGCTGCGATCGATGCCATCGGCATCGACTGCTACTGGCCGCTCGCGGATTGGCGTGACGGGATGGACCATGCCGATGCGGTCGCCGGGTGGCGGTCGATCCATGATCCAGCCTATCTGCGCGCCAACGTATTCGGCGGAGAAGGTTTCGACTGGTTCTATGCCAACGAGGCGGACCGGCGCGCGCAGATCCGAACGCCGATCACGGACGGGGCAGGCAAGCCCTGGGTGTTCCGCTTCAAGGATATCGCGGCGTGGTGGGGGAATGCCCATTATGATCGGCCCGGCGGTGTGGAGAGTGCCACGCCGACGGCTTGGGTGCCGCAATCGAAGCCGTTCTGGCTGACGGAGATCGGGTGTCCGGCGGTTGACAAAGGCGCGAACCAGCCGAACGTTTTCGTCGATCCAAAGAGTTCGGAGAACGCGCTGCCGTATTTCTCGCGCGGGACACGGGATGATCTCATCCAGCGTCGTACGATCGATGCGATGATCTCGACGTTCGACCCGGATGATCCGGAGTTTGTCCCAGCCGCCAACCCGATCTCTGCGGTGTACGGCGGTCGGATGGTGAGCGTCGATCACATCCTGCCGTACTGCTGGGATGCGCGGCCGTATCCGGCGTTCCCGACCGCACTCGACGTGTGGGGCGACGGGGCGAACTGGGCGCTCGGACACTGGCTCAATGGGCGGCTCGCGGGCGGCGCACTGGACAAAACTCTGGCTGCGCTGCTCGAAGACTATGGCTTCGATCGCGGATCGATCGCGGCGATGCCGGGGACTGTCCAAGGGTACATGATCGATCGCGTCATGTCGGCGCGAGAAGCGCTGCAGCCGCTCGAACTTGCGTATTTCTTCGATGTCGTCGAGAGTGATGGGCGGGTGACGTTTCGTGCACGCGGGCAAAGTGCGCCGATCGCTTTGGTGGCGCCGGGTGATCTCGTCGAAGCCAAGGTCGGTAGTCCGCTCATGACGGTGACGCGCGGACAGGAGACGGACCTGCCGGCAAGTGCCAAGATCAGTTACATTGACGGGGACCGCGATTATCAGCCGGCCGTTGCCGAAGCGCGCCGGCTGGCGGGCTCGTCGGGGCGTGTGGCGCAGGCGGAGTTGCCAATCGTCATGGATGCGCTGACGGCGCAGCCGCTGTCGGAAACGTGGCTCTTCGAGAGCTGGTCGATGCGCGAACGGTTTGCGCTGACGCTGCCACCAAGCCGGCTTGCCGTCGAAGCAGGCGATGTTCTGATGATGACGGCGGCCGGTCAGTCGCGGCAGATCCGCGTGACGGAAATTGGCGACCATGGCGCGCGCGAGATCGAAGGGCGATCGTTCGATCCGGACGTGTATCTCGGATCGCCCTCAGGCGTGCGTGAACCGGGGACGGGTCCGGATGTCTATGCGGGACAGCCGGCCGCATTCTTTCTCGACCTGCCGCTTCTGCGCGGTGACGAGCCGGAAACGGCGGGGTACGTGGCGGCATCGCAGAGCCCGTGGCCGGGGGGCGTGGCAATCTACTCATCGCCAGAGGTTACGGGCTTCGTTCTGCGCGGGATCGCCTCTGCGCGCGCGACGATGGGTGTGACAGTGACGGCGATGGGGCCGGGACCGCTTGGCGTGTTCGACTATGGCAGGCGGCTGCGCGTGGACGTCGGCGAGGCGCAACTTCTCTCGATCAGTTTGCTGCAGTGCGTTGCGGGCGGAAATCTGGCGGCGGTGCGGACACCCGAGGGCGAGTGGGAGGTGTTCCAGTTTCTCAGCGCAACGGTGGTCTCGCCCGGAGTATACGAACTGACGGGACTTCTGCGCGGGCAGGCGGGAAGCGAACACGCGATGCGTGCGCCTCTGGCCGCGGGCGCGCCGTTCGTTCTGCTCGACGAGACAATGGTGCGGTTGCCGCTGACGGCCTCGGACATCGATCTGGACCTGAACTGGCGATACGGACCCGCGAGCCGGAGTGTCGGCGATGCGGCTTACGTGCCGATCACTCATGCGTTCCGTGGGGTGGGCGCACGGCCCTATGCGCCGGTGCATGTGCGCGGGGAGCGCGTGGCGGGGGATCTCGCCATCTCGTGGATCCGCCGGACGCGCATCGGCGGCGACAGCTGGACTGTGAGCGAGGTGCCGTTGTCGGAGACCGATGAGCAATACGAGGTCGATATTCTCGACGGAGCGGCGATCAAGCGGACGATCGCAAGCACGTCGCCTTCGGCAACTTACACCTCAGCACAGCAGACCCTTGATTTTGGTGCACCGCAGGCGGCGGTCAGCGTGCGCGTGCGGCAAATCGGTAGTAACGGCCGCGCCGGATCGGCGCGATCAGCGATCGTGTGAGGGCACTCAATGACACTGCACGATCAGCCGCCGTGGCTAGCCGCGGCGTGGCGGGAGCTTGGGCAAACCGAAATAGCCGGCAAAGGGGATAATGCGCGGATCGTCGGCTATTTTCGTGATGCCGGACACAGCACGATCGTGGATGACGAGACGGCATGGTGCGCGGCGTTCGCGGGGGCCATGCTGGAGAGGTCGGGGTATCGCTCAACGCGGTCGCTGAGGGCGCGATCATATCTCGCCTGGGGGGATGCGCTCGACGCCCCGCGGACAGGTTGCCTGGCTGTGCTGTCGCGCGGATCGAATGTGGCACTCGGGCACGTGGGGTTCGTCGTAGGCGAAACGGGCAGTGGCCTCGTGCTGCTCGGTGGCAATCAGCGGAACGCTGTGACGGTGCAGGTGTTTGCGCGGTCGCGGCTGCTCGGGTTCAGATGGCCTGGTGAAAAAGTTTCCGACGATGCGCCACCCGTTGCTGCTGCGGTCCGTGACGACAACCGTTTCGACGCGGCGCTGACCCACGTCCTCAAAATGGAGGGGGGATATACCGATGACCCTTACGATCCCGGTGGGCCGACGAACTACGGCATCACCCTGAGAACGTATGCGAGCCACATCGGCAGGACGGTGGACGCGTCGTCGCGATCATCGCTGATTGCGGGGTTGCGATCGATCGATCCAGAAACGGTGCGCGCAATCTACCAGAAGCGCTATTGGCTCCCGTCCTCTAGCGCAGAGCTCCCTGCGGGACTTGATCTGTTCCACTTCGATGCAGCGGTGAACCACGGCGTCAGTGGGGCAACGCGGTTTTTGCAGGAGGCGCTCAACGTGGATGCCGACGGTGAGATCGGTCCGATCACGCGACGGGCTTTCCGGTCAGCGAGGGTCGACGCCGTCATCAACCGTTATGCGGCCATACGCGAGCGGCGCTATCGCGCGTTACCGCACTTCTGGCGTTTTGGCCGCGGTTGGCTCAATCGCGTGGCGGCCACAAAAGCTGCCGCTTTTGCCCAACTGGCCGCGGATCCGGTACCGCGGGCACTCAACTCTCAGCCTGAACCTCAACTTGCAAACGAAGGAGTTGCTTCCATGACCGATACAGTAACGTCGACGAAGTGGTGGGGCCATTCGCTTACCGTGTGGGGTGCGTTCGTTACGGCCGCCGCAGCCATTCTGCCGACACTCGGGCCTCTGGTTGGGCTCGACATCACGAGCGACGCCGTGCGCCAGATCGGAAGCGATGCCGCGGCGATCGTCCAGGCGATCGCCGCATTCGTCGGCACCCTCATGACGATCTATGGCCGGGCTCGGGCAACGGCTCCGCTCGTTCGACGCGAGATGAACGTAAAGCTTTAGCATGCTGCATTCATGCGGGGTTCAGACGGGTTAGTATGGTATGGAAAGTCCCTGGCTGTATTCCACATACTCATCATGATGCACCATATTCGACACCTCGCTGTTCCATTTGCTCTCGCGGTACCGATCTATGCCGCGGGCGCGGATGAGGTTTGCATCGAGGACTGGTCGACGGCCGTACCCGTGGTCAGATCCGAAGGTCTTGCGAGCGTCGAAGCGGTCACGGCCCTTGCGCGGAAGCGACTCAAGGGAGACGTGGTCAAGGTGACGCTCTGTATGCAAGGGCAGACGTATGTCTACCGGCTTTTGATGCGCGGACGGGATGGACGGCACACTCGCATCATCGTGGATGCCAATCGGCCGTTCAGCCGCTAGGAAACGCCGTATTCCTCTCTATAATCCGGCCAGTGGCCGGAGTCGCAAAATGCCGGCTCTGCAACCTGAAGGCCAAGGAACCGGCACCCGTGCGAATACTCGTCGTCGAAGATGATAAGGACCTCAACCGGCAACTCGTCCGCGCGCTCGGTGATGCGGGCTATGCGGTGGATACTGCTTACGATGGTGAGGAGGGGCATTTCCTCGGCGACACCGAACCCTACGATCTGATCATCCTTGATTTGGGATTGCCGAAGAAAGACGGCATTTCAGTGCTGGAGCAGTGGCGCCGGTCAAACCGGGTCATGCCGGTGATCATCCTTACAGCGCGCGATCGGTGGAGCGACAAGGTTTCCGGGATGGATGCGGGCGCAGACGATTACGTCGCCAAGCCCTTTCACATGGAGGAACTGCTGGCCCGTGTGCGCGCGCAGGTGCGGCGTGCGTCAGGCCATGCGAAGAGTGAAATCGAGTGCGGGCCGGTTCGGCTGGATACGAAGACTGCGCGGGTGACGTGCAACGGGCAGCAGGTGAAGCTCACCTCGCATGAATATCGGCTGCTTGCCTATCTGATGCACCATCGCGGTCGGGTCGTGTCGCGAACGGAACTCGTCGAGCATCTCTACGAGCAGGATTTCGACCGAGACAGTAACACCATCGAAGTCTTCATCGGCCGGTTGCGCAAGAAATTGCCAACGGAAGTGATCGAGACCGTTCGCGGACTCGGGTATCGCATGGGTCAGGGCGGAGATGCGGTTTAACTCGCTCGCTTTTCGACTGTTTGCGACTTCTGCAGCCTGGCTTGCAGTCGTTCTCCCGATCGCCGGATACATCATCTACAGACTTTACAGCGAGGACGTGCGCGCCAACTTCGATCAGCGGCTGGAAAAGCTCGTCAACTCGATCGCCGTCGATGCGCTTCTGAGTGGCGGCTCGGAGCCGGTGGCACCGCTCAATCGTTACGAGCCGCTGTTCGAGGAGACACAGTCGGGCTGGTACTGGCAAATCAAGCCGCTGGATGATCCGACGGCTTTGCAGCTCGTCTCTGCGTCGCTTGCGACGGCCACGCTGCCGTCGCCCTTCGAAGCCAAAGTAAAGCCCGATCAACTCGGTCAGCGTTGGATGAACACGAAAGGTCCACTTGGCGAGCCCATCCGGGTCATCGAGATTGTGGACACCAAGGGCCATCAGCCGGACGCGCCCCGATATGCCGTGAGCGTGGCGGGGCCTATCGCGTGGCTTGAGATCCGCAACAGAAATTTCCAGACGCGCCTTGCGATTGCGCTAGCACTGACGGGACTGGGGCTCGTGACGGCAACGCTTTTTCAGGTCCGCTTCGGACTTTTTCCGCTGCACCGCATCGAGCAAGGGCTGGCGGCCATCAGATCCGGTGACGCGATGCGCCTGGAAGGCACGCTGCCGGCGGAAATCGAGCCGTTACAGACGGAACTCAATGCGCTGATCCAATCCAACCAGGACATTGTCGACCGGGCGCGAACGCAGGTGGGCAATCTGGCTCATGCGTTGAAAACACCGCTTGCGGTGATCACCAACGAGGCGCGAGAGGACAAGGGCCCGGTTGGCGAGAAGATTGCGGAACAGGCCGGGCTGATGCGGGACCAGATCAATCTTTATCTGGAACGTGCGCGGATGGCGGCGCGCGTGGGCGTCATCGGACGCGCAACGGATGTGCGGGCCGTGATCGAGCCGATCGTAAGGGCCCTTGAGCGGATCAATCGCGACCGAGACATCCGGATCGACTTCCAGTGCGAGGCCGGGGCCAAGTTCCAAGGCGAGAAGCAAGATCTGGAGGAAATGGTCGGCAATCTACTCGACAACGCCTGCAAATGGGCCAACGCAAAAGTTGTGCTTTCGGTGAACCTACAACATGGAGGAGATCCGCGGACGGGGAGTCGGCTGATCATCACCGTGTCAGATGACGGTCCGGGGCTGCCGGCCGACCAGCGCACTAAGCTCGGAAAACGTGGACTGAGGCTCGATGAGACGAAGCCAGGGTCGGGATTGGGGCTCTCGATTGTCACTGATCTGGCTCAGCAATACCGTGGCAGCTTAAGGCTCGGCGAGGCTGAACTCGGAGGACTGGAGGCGCGATTGGAGTTGCCGGCGGCGGGCTGAAAATTCTGCATAACCCGAGGGCTGGAGTCGAACTTTCGCCCGAATCGAGATGGTAATCGTTCGGCTTGACTGCGGGCCTGCCTTGCCCGGAGGACGGGGGTGTCGTACCTCCCTGGCGCAAAGGTTACGGCAGGAACAAAGGGGACCACTGATGCGCAAGTCGCGCTACCTTGCTTTCGCTCTGATCCCGGCGTTCATCGCAGGATGCAGCGGAGAAGGTCCGAACAAAGCAGATACCGGGCTGGCCGTGGGTGCGCTGGCGGGTGGTATTCTGGGAAATCAGGTCGGCAAAGGATCGGGGCGTGTCGCCGCTACTGCTATCGGCGCCGTTATCGGCGGCATCGTCGGCAGTGAGGTTGGCCGGTCGATGGATGAACAGGATCGTATGCTGGCCCAGCAGGCAGAGTTCGATGCGCTGGAGCGCGGGCAGTCGGGTGTGGCCAAGCAGTGGCGCAATCCTGACAACGGGCGCTACGGTGAGGTTGTGCCGAGCCGTCCTTACAAGCGCGCGGGCAACGACTGCCGTGACTACACGCATAAAGTCTACATTGAAGGCCGTCCGCAATCCATGACGGGCACGGCCTGCCGGAACCCAGATGGGACGTGGACCAACGTAACCTGACCTCAAGTGGGTTGACGTTACCGATTTGTAAACCGCCGGAACCGAAAGGTTCCGGCGGTTTTTCGTGTTATCGAGCGCGACCCAATCCGTTTCGTGATTGGATTGCCCGCGACAGAAGGGCTCGAGATGCTTTGGGTCTTGTCACCCGGTGGGGGGGCTCCTATCCAAGCCACACGCATTCACCCGTGGATCAGACATGCTGCTCTGGGTAATTTTTTCCATACTGACCGCGGGAGTCGTCGGCGCGCTTCTCTGGAGCTACCGGCGCGCCGACGAGGCTGCGGCGGGCTCGGGACATGCGGATGTTGCCGTTTATGCAGACCAACTCCTGCAAATTGATGCGGACCGCGCACGTGGACTGCTTTCGGAGGCGGAAGCGCAGTCGGCGCGGGCGGAGGTCGGCCGTCGTATGCTTACCCGTGCGGCGGATGTGGATACCGGTGTCGCGACAGCCACGCGGGGGTCAGAGCGTGTCCTAGGTGTCGTTGCTCTCTCCATACCGGTTCTGGCGCTCGTTCTCTATACGCAGCTGGGTTCGCCCGGTTTGCCAGATTTGCCCCACGCTGGTCGGACCGCGGAGGACGCGGCGCGTAGCCAAGTCGACGCGATGATCGCCCGTGTGGAACAGCGGTTACGTTCAGCGCCGGAAGACGGTAACGGGTGGGATGTCATCGGTCCGGTCTATCTCCGTATGGAACGATACGGTCAGGCGGCTGAAGCCTTCGCCAATGCGAACCGGCTACTTGGAGAGACACCAAAGCGGCTGGCCGGATTCGTGCAGGCTGAAATTCTTGCAAACAACGGGATCGTCAATTCGAATGCCAAAATGGCAGCAGAGCGGCTTCTCGCACTGGAACCTGATCGTCTGGACGCGCGGATGTGGCTTGCGCTTGCCAAAGAACAAGACGGGCAATTCGCGGAGGCATTGACCGATTATCGCGCGCTCATCAAAGCGCCACAGATGACGCCGGCTATGACGTCGGCGATCGAAGTTCGGATTTCTGCCGTAGAACGATTGGCACGAGGAGAGACGGTCGAACCGCCGGCTTCGGGCGGAATGTCTGGGAGCACTGGGCCGGGTGGAGAGATGCCGTCCGATGCGGCCGGGCAGCAGGCGATGATCGAGGGTATGGTGGCCAGGCTGGCTGGGCGACTCGCGGCGGATGGTAAGGATCCGGCCGGTTGGGCACAGCTCATGCGGTCCTATATGGTACTCGGGCGAAAGGACGACGCGACGAAGGCACTATCAGATGCGCGCAGGGCGCTCGGCGACGATGCGGCGGCGCTGGAACAGGTCAATACCGCTGCAGCCGAACTCGGCGTCGAGGGTGCGGCGGAGAAAGAAAAGAAATGACACGTAAACAGAAGCGCGGCGTTCTCATCGGATCGGGCGTGCTCATTCTGTCGATCGCCTCTCTCCTCGTAATGTTTGCTTTCCGCGAAAGTATTGTATTCTTCCACACACCGAGCGACGTGGCGGATAAAAAGATCGAAGCCGGCACACGGTTCCGGCTTGGTGGCTTGGTGGCGGATGGTTCAGTCAAGCGCGGCCAGGGGACGACGGTTGAGTTCGCTGTGACCGACACGCTGGCGAAGGTCAACGTTCAGTACACCGGCATCCTTCCGGATCTCTTTCGCGAGGGCCAAGGTGTGGTCACCGAAGGCAAGCTCGGCCCGGACGGACTGTTCGTGGCTGACACTGTCCTCGCCAAGCATGATGAAAACTACATGCCTCCCGAAGTCGCGAAATCGCTGGAAGAAAAGGGCGTGAAGCTCGGTCCCGGCGCACAGCACAAAAGCGGCGCGGGTTATTAGCTAGAGCCGGCGTTGCCGGTCCAGGGGAGAAACGGATGGTCGTCGAGATCGGACATTTCGCGCTGATCCTCGCGCTCGTCGTGGCGACAGCGCAGATGATTGTGCCCATGTGGGGTGCGCAGGTGCGCGATGCACGTCTTATGGCGGTCGGTGACAGCGCGGCAGTCGTACAATTCGCTTTGCTCATCATCTCGTTTCTGGCGCTGATGCATGCGTTCGTCACATCCGACTTCTCGGTGTTGAACGTCGCCGACAATTCACATTCGGAAAAACCGCTGATCTATCGGATTGCGGGGGTATGGGGGAACCACGAGGGCTCGATGCTGCTCTGGGTTCTCATCCTCGGGCTCTTCGGTGCAGCTGTGGCTCTCTACGGGCGCCACCTGCCAGCAACGCTTCGGGCAAACGTGCTCGGAGTCCAGGCTTCTATCGCGGTCGCGTTTTTGCTGTTCATGCTTTTCACATCGAACCCGTTTGAGCGCGTCGATCCGGCCCCGTTCGAAGGGCGTGGCCTCAATCCCATTCTGCAGGATCCCGCTCTCGCGTTTCATCCGCCGTTTCTCTACGCGGGTTACGTGGGCTTCTCGATGGCGTTCTCGTTCGCCGTCGCTGCGCTGATCGAAGGCCGGATCGATGCGGCTTGGGCGCGCTGGGTCAGGCCGTGGACGCTGGCGGCCTGGATGTGCCTGACGCTCGGCATCGCCATGGGTTCATGGTGGGCCTATTACGAGCTTGGCTGGGGCGGTTGGTGGTTCTGGGACCCGGTTGAAAACGCCTCGTTCATGCCGTGGCTCGCGGGGACAGCGCTTCTGCATTCGGCTCTGGTGATGGAGAAACGGGACGCACTGAAGGTTTGGACGATCCTGCTCGCCATCCTCACGTTTTCGCTTTCGCTGATGGGCACGTTCCTGGTGCGATCGGGCGTTTTGACGTCGGTGCACGCTTTTGCGGTCGATCCCGACCGGGGCATCGTGATCCTCACGATCATGATGTTCTTCACCGGCGGCGGACTGGCGCTGTTTGCATGGCGTGCCGGAGCGTTGCGCCAAGGTGGGCTGTTTGCGCCGATCAGTCGAGAAGGCAGCCTCGTGCTCAACAACGTCCTGCTTTCGGTGGCGTGCGCGACGGTTCTCGTCGGCACGCTGTATCCGCTGGCTCTGGAAGGAATTACGGGAGAGAAGATTTCGGTCGGTCCCCCCTTCTTCAACATGACGTTCATTCCGTTGATGCTGCCGTTGCTCTTCGCGATGCCCTTCGGGCCGCTCCTCGCGTGGAAGCGTGGCGATGCCCGCGCCGTGGCGCAGCGTCTCGCGTTCGCCGGCGGGCTTGCGGTTCTGGTGACGATCGGAGTGGCGGCACTGAGCGGGCCGGGTCCGTGGCTTGCGCCGCTGTGTGCCGCACTGGGACTGTTCGTCTTGTTCGGCGCGATAACCGATCTTCTCTCGCGGGCGCGCCTCGGTGATGTCGGGCGGGCCGAGTTCCTGCGTCGCATCATCAGTTTGCCGCGCTCGGCGTACGGCACCGCGCTCGCACACGCCGGGATCGGCATCATGGTGATGGGCATCGTCGGCACGAGTGCCTACCAGACGGAGAAAATCGTGGCGCTGAAGCCGGGCGAACGTGCAGAGGTTGCGGGGTACGATCTGCTCTTCAAGGGCATCACGCCGACCAAGGGGCCCAACTATTCAGAGCAAATTGCGGAGTTCGAAGTGACGCGCAACGGGTCGCCCGTCACGACGCTGCTGCCCTCGAAGCGGCTTTACAACGCGCCGCCACAGCCAACGACAGAGGCGGGAATTTATCCAGCTTGGACGGGTGACCTCTATGTGGCACTGGGCGATGAGCAGCCCAGCGGAGGGGTGGCCCTGCGGCTCTACTTTCATCCGTTTGTGCGGTTCATATGGATAGGCGCCGTCATCATGTTCATCGGTGGCATGATTTCCCTCACCGATCGCCGGCTCAGGGTTGGTGCTCCGCAGCGGGCGCGATCGCGACCCGCCGCCGTTCCAGCGGAGTAAGGTCTATGGTGACCCTGTGGCGCGCGACCCTTTCAGCTTTAATAGGTGTGATGTTTCTCGCGGCTGCTGGTACGCCTCCGGTGTTCGCGGTTCAGCCGGACGAAGTTCTCTCCGATGCAAGCCTTGAAAAACGGGCGCGCTCGCTATCGGCGGGACTGCGCTGCCTCGTCTGTCAAAACCAGTCGATCGACGACAGTGACGCTCCGCTGGCCAAGGATCTGCGCGTTCTGGTTCGGGAACGGCTGGTGGCGGGTGACAGTGATCAACAGGTGATCGACTATGTGGTCGCCCGCTATGGCGACTTCGTGCTTCTGAAGCCGCCGATGAACACGCACACGCTGCTGCTCTGGATCGCGCCCTTTCTGGCACTTGCAGGAGCCGTCGTCGTCATCCTTCGCGGGATGCGAGCGCAACCGCCTACAACCATCGCGACGGCAGCTCCTTTGTCTGCACGCGAAGAAGAGGAACTCGACCGGCTCATCAAATCGTCTCGTGGACCAGACACGTCGTCGCGTTAAGGGCCTGACGGGCGTAGCCGCGGGACGCTTCCCGTCTCCAGTTGTTCCGATGACGGTTCGTAGCGGCCATGATTTCGACCGGCGACGACCGTCTCGAGGCGACGCAACAGTTCCATGCTGGCGAGCCCGGTTTTTGGACGCCGCTCATCGGCTTCGAATTTTTCAATCGCTTCACGCAGGGCCGGACTGTAACGGCCATCCGGTGAGCCACGGTAATAGCCCGATTTCGTTAACGCACGCTGCATGCGCCGGATGTCAGCGCGCTCGTGGAGAATCGTCGCGCGGGCAAACCGGTCGCGCTGATCCATGAATGCAAGCGTCGAGACCCCGGTGTTAGCGACTGTGTCGGACCGATAGCGATGCAGAACTTCACCTGCCTGTGTCAGCACGTGCGATTGCAGGTAAGTGCCGACGTTGATGCCGACGACTTCGGGGCCGCGCGGGCCGTCCATCAAGATCGGAGAGCCCGACGAAGCGCCGCCCGTATCGCACGTGTGCAGGATGAGAGCACTGGCGTCGGCGAAGTCGCTGGCAATGATGCGGCCGCTCTCGCTGAGGCTTGGACGGCGGACCGCGCACGGCGGGCTGAACGTCAGCCGCCAGCTTCCAAAGTCGCCGTGATAGCCGACCTGGTAGACAGGACGCTCACCTTCCTGCGCTGCAAGTTCCGCAGGCGTGCGGTGCGCAAGCGGCAGTCCTCCTTGCGGGCAAGCCGGAGCGGCGAGACGAACAAGGGCCCAGTCGCGAGTGGCATCGATGGGTGGCTTCGTTGACAAGCTGGTCGTGCCGGTCATCACATTCTGTGCCGCGGCACCTTGAGCGGCGCCGGCGATGCGGATCCCCTTCGTGCCTTTGCCCATGGACGACAAGCGGAAGGTGACATTTGCGAGCGGAAGTGGGCGTTCGCCGCGTGTGCGGTAAAGGCAGTGGGCGGCAGTGGCGACCATGGTTTCGTCGATGCAGAAGGCCGTGCAGACAGACCTGCTCTGCGGTTCATACAACATCCCGATCTTGGCCTCGAGCGCCTTCAGTCGCGATGGGAGCAACGTGCGGTCATCGGCGCCGAATACGGCGACGGATTGGACTAGAGGGGCGGCAATTTCCCGTTTCGGATCAATAGAGCCAGCCAAGGAACCAGCGGCAAACGATGGTGCGATGATCGAGACTGAGACAACCAGAAGATATCCCGCCTTGAAGGGCGTGCTTGCTCCGAACCTCTGCCAAACGCGCATTTCTAGGCCTCTGGATCACAGGCATTGGCTCTGGCATCACCGGAGCGCCGTTCATTAACAACTCTTAAGGCGGCCGAAAGGCAGCCGTAAGGCCTCACCTCATAAGTCAAGTTGGACGCCCTGAGTGGCTCGTTCGATGGAGGTTCCCCCAATGACCACGCCTAATCCTGCCAGTCCGTCTGGTGCCCGTTCAGCAAATCCCGCGCCAGCTTTGATGCCGCGACG
>ERZ1066138.213-NODE-213-length-19709-cov-5.721075_pt1 | contig 19709 bp, 21 predicted proteins | sample MGYA00382785_ERZ1066138 | MGnify/ENA primary metagenome ERZ1066138 (study PRJEB33369, sample SAMEA5778368) | biofilm metagenome | biome: Industrial cooling water; feature: Water cooling tower basin; material: Biofilm | place: United Arab Emirates | collected... | reverse complement strand
TCCGTCCTTGTGGCGATGGTCGTGTTTGAGCAAGATCCTGCCTTTGCTCCGGGTCAGCACCCACGTCCGCGAAAGGTCGTCGCCAACGACGAACGGGATGCGGATGCGATCCTTCTGGCACGAACGTACGTGCATCACCATCGCTTTATCCTTGAAACGCTCGTCGCCAGTGGTATCGGCAACAACGGTTCCGGCAAAAGCTTTCCCGCAGAGTTGTTCGAGGTTTTTCCAAAACGTTTCACTCGGCTGCGACGTTTGAGCCAATGCCGAGCCGGCGGCGATCGCGACGGCGATAAATGCGGTAATGAGTACTTTCATCGTCTTTCCTTTCTCAAATGCGAGGAGAGCGGTCGGGGCCTTAATAATCGAGCAGCTCGACCTTTGTGACCTTTCCGTCCTTAAGGCGGATCAGCCAAATGACGGTGTATTCGCTCTCGTCCAGATTGCGAAAGACCGCTTTTTTCGTGATCGCATTGGCGAGGCCCGGGATCGAATTCGAATGGCCGGCGATGACGACACGCTTCGTCTTTCCCGCAAGAACCTTTTCGATCAGCTCGTTCGGTTTCCGCGGGTCGTAAAGCTCAACCTGCTTCCCGCGTTTCGCTGCGAGCGGCGAGACAGTGTCGCGGGTCCGCTTGAAGTCGGTCGAATAAAATGCGCCCGGACGATATTTCCCGATCACGCGGGCAAACCGCTGAGCTCGCTCAAGACCGGCAGCATTAAGCGGCGGATCGTTCGGGTCGGCGTTCTCCGAGATGTCTTTCTCCGCGTGACGAACGAGGATGATGAGCTTGCTTTGTGCCGGGACCGCGGCGGCCGCGGCGGTAAAGAAGATCGCCGCCGCAACGAAGAGTAGTATTGCTTTCATGATAAACGAGGCCAGACGGCCTTTGGAATGATTACCTACCGATCGGCAGGTGTCAATCGGACTTAGAAAGCAAAACGGACGCCCGAAGACGTCCGTTCGCTTTTGAACTTGGTGGAGTCGAGGGGGATCGAACCCCTGACCTCATGAATGCCATTCATGCGCTCTCCCAGCTGAGCTACGACCCCGATTTCCGCCCCGAAGGGCAAATTCTGAATCTACCGAAATTGCCGCGACGCGTCAAGGGCTGTAAGGGAGTGAAGAGTGGTTAGGGACGAGGACGAGTGGCGTGGCAAAGTAACCTCACTACTCACTATTCACTATTCACTATTCACTATTCACCATTCACGATTTACAATCACCGTCCCTTGAACTCCGGCTTTCGTTTCTCCAAAAACGCCGAGACGCCTTCCTGCTTATCCTCGGTCGAAAAGACAATCGCAAAAAGGTCGACCTCACGCCGCAGGCCTTCATCGAGGTTCGACCGCGAAGCGAACTTGACCGCTTCTTTGCAAAGCTGAAGTGCGATCGGGGCTTTCGATGCAATCTTTTCGGCGAGTTCCATCGTCTTTGCCTCAAGTTCCGCGAGCGGAAAAACGTGATTGACGAGCCCGAATCGATGGGCAGTTTCGGCGTCGACCATATCGCCTGAGAGGATCATCTCCATCGCCCGGCCTTCGCCGATCAGGCGCGTAAGCCGCTGCGTTCCGCCGCCGCCAGGCATTATGCCGAGATTGATCTCCGGCTGCGAGAACTTCGCATTCTCGCTCGCGACGCGAAGGTCGCAGGCGAGTGCAAGTTCATTTCCGCCGCCTAGGCAAAAGCCGTTGATCATCGCGATGACCGGCTTCGGGAAAAGATCGATCTGATTAAATAGCGTCCGCTCATAGAAGACCGCCCGCTGCGTCACCGGAGTTTTGCCCTCAAATTCGCTGATGTCCGCACCGGCAATGAATGCCTTTTCGCCCGCACCCGTTATGACGACCACCCGAACGTTGTCGTCGCGGCGAAATTCATCAAGAGCGGCGATGCCCTCGGCGTGGACCTCGCTCGATAGCGAGTTCAGCTTCTCCGGCCGGTTTATGGTGAGCACAGCAACGTGCCCGCGGTGCTCTACACTTATCGAATTATAGTTGCTCATAAAATACTATCGACAGGCAATTTTCGGCCTGCCGATCCTGGTATTGGATTTTCGTGCGGTCCCTATTCTGTTACGCCTTCGGCGATGTTGTCATCGGCGATCCAGGCGACAAAAAGCCGTAGCCAGCTTTCCTGATGCTCGACGATCGTAACGCCGACGCGGTGCGAGCCGTAGCTTGCCGGAGTCACGCGAACGACCTTTGCCTTGACCTCGACCGGGACTCCGTCCGGCCGGTGTGACCGCAAGTAAAGGCTGTCGCCGATCTGGATCTCCTGGTTTAGCTGAAAGAGAGCGCCGAGCGTTGAGATGTCGTCGGTTTCGGTCGGCTCGCTCCAAGCGGCTCCGTCCTCGGTCCGTCCGGAAACGACCACCGGCAGGCGAAGCGCCATCCGAAGGGCAAATCGCCTTTCTTCAAACTTGGGCTGGCTCGTTGTAACCATGTGACAAAGGAAAACAGGAACGGAAGCATCTGGCCCGAGCTTGCTGCCCCCGGACGGAATAGAACCCGAAAATTCGGGAATCACTATAGGTACGGAGCGGCCCTTACGTTCGACTAACCAAATACTCGATAGTTATACTATAAAGGTCGAACCTATATCAAATAATTGTTGAACTTAGGCCGACGCATAAAACAAATGGAACCAAACAGGATTCAGAAGAAGGTCGTCATTCTCGGCTCGGGCCCGGCGGGCCTGACGGCGGCGATCTACGCCTCGCGTGCTCAGCTCGAACCGCTCGTCATTGACGGGCCGCAACCCGGCGGCCAATTGACCATCACCACGGACGTCGAGAACTATCCCGGATTTTCCGAAGGAATAATGGGCCCGGCACTAATGGACGAGTTTCGCAAACAAGCCGAGCGGTTCGGGACCGAGATCATCAATGTCTGGATCGACCGTGTCGATCTCTCGAACCGGCCCTTCACGCTTTTCGGCAAATCAAGCAAGGACGCCGAGGAGATCACGACCATCATTGAAGCCGAGACGCTTATCATCTCGACCGGAGCCTCGGCCAAGTGGCTCGGCATTCCCGGCGAAGACCCGGTTCCGAACGGCTTTGGCGGCAACGGCGTCTCGGCGTGCGCGACCTGCGACGGATTTTTCTTCCGCGGCAAGCCGATCGTGGTCGTCGGCGGAGGCGATACGGCGATGGAAGAGGCCCTTTTCCTGACCAAGTTTGCTTCGGAAGTGACGGTCATTCACCGCCGAGAGGAGTTCCGTGCGTCGAAGATCATGGCCGACCGTGTACTCAACCATGAGAAGATCAAGGTGCTATGGAACACCGAGGTTAAAGAGATACACGGCAAGAAGGAAACCGGTGTCGAGAAGATCACGCTCTTTAACAGCGAGACGAGCGCGACCTACGATTACGAAACACAGGGCGTTTTCATTGCCATCGGCCACAAGCCGAATACCGATCTGTTCAAGGGCGTGCTCGAGATGGACGAGACAGGTTATCTCAGGACCGAAGGCAGAACGATGAAAACAAATATCCCGGGCGTGTTTGCCTGCGGCGACGCCCAGGATTCATATTATCGGCAGGCGATAACCGCTGCCGGTACGGGCTGCATGGCCGCGATCGATGCCGAACGCTTTCTTGCGGAACACGAAAGCGAGGCCGGTGCGGCCGCCAGCTGAAGATCAAGAAACTACGACCTGTTCAAAACACCGCCGCGGATGGCTTCGACGCCCTGCGGCGTTTTTTCTACCCGTCCGGGGTTGAAGCCCATAGATTCGGCCTTTCGTAGGATCTGCTGATACGTCGCGTCGTCCATTTCGGGCTCGCGAGCCAAGATCCAGAAGTAATCGCGGCCGGGCTCGCCGATGACCGCATAGGAATAATCCGGTGCAAGGTCAATGACCCAGTAATTGGCCCAAACGAACGGCAGGAACGATATAAAACCCGGTGCAAAACGCACCTTGAGCTTAGAGTTCGTTTGCTTATCGGCGATCTTCGCCTCGCCCTTTGCGGCCTCCATCGTGCCGTCCTTTTTCAGGCACTCATTTAGCACCTCAAGCCGGCCATTCTGCTTTCGCGAATATGTCGCGGTAGTGTTGCCGACGCACTGCTTTTGAAACTTGTTCGGGTACTTAGCGATCTCATACCACTTACCGAGGTATCGGTCGAGTTCGACCTTCGGCACCGCCTCGAGCTTTGGCTGGCTTCCCTGCGCAAATGCACTGACCGCGACCACAAAGACAAAAAGAATCCCAAGAAAAAATTGCTTCATCATATTCTCCCCGAAAGGCGTTTAGACCGGGCAAAACGCTTTTCACCCAGCGATTTCGAAGTTAGAATGTTAACAGATGCGGTTCGGTTGTAAAGATTTCTAAACCCGGACGCAACACGATAAGAATTAAACTTTATAGAGTTTCGATTTTATTGTTATGCCGATCTATGAATACCGCTGTCGCGAGTGCGGGCAGCATATAGAAAAAAGACAAAAGGTCTCCGACGAACCGCTGAAGATTTGCGAGGAATGCGGCGGCTCGCTTGAAAAGCAATGGTCGCTTTCAGGGTTCCAGTTCAAAGGGGCCGGCTGGTACATAACCGATTATTCGAAAAAGCAGGGCGGCTCGGAAAAAGCTTCCGGCGAGAAAAGTTCCAGTTCGGAATCAACCTCCGGGGCCGAACCTGCATCAAAAGTGAAAAGCGAAAGTGCGGCCACGACCGGCCCATCAACGGACTGACCCGATGAGATCTGCCAAAAAAGCCCTGCTCATTACGGCCCTCGCAGCTTTGCTTGCGGGTGTGGCCGTAGCTCAATCGCGGCACAGTGCGCGCGGAGGGGACCTTGAAGGCGTGATCGTCAATGTGACGGCCTGGCGGACGGACGATAAGAAAGAGCCGCTGACGGCCGAGAGCTTCTTTCTCTATGAGAACGGCGTCGAGCAACGCATTCGCAACTTCAGCTTCGACCCCTCGCCGGCGAGGATCGTCCTCCTCGTCGATAACTCGCAAACGGTGCCGGCCGATGTAGAAAAGCTGCAAAAGGCCGTAATGGAATTCGCCTACGAGATCTTCGACGGCGACCAGCTTTTCGTCGTCGCTTATGACGAAAAGCCCGAGATCATTCAGGAATGGACGGACAGTGCCGAAAAGCTCGAGGCCTCGCTCAAGTCGTTCCGCAAACAGGGCAACCCAAATCTCTTTGACGCGATGAGCGCGACGGTCCGCGAGGTTCTGCTCCCGCTGATGCCCGGCTCGCGAAAAACGGTCGTTGTCGTCGTCGGCGATGGGCTTGACCGTGGCAGCAAGGTCTCGTTCGAAGAGATGTTCGCGGAAGTGCAGTCGCAGAACATTACTGTTTATGCGCTTCAGGTTCCGGACCGGACAGGCGGTGCTTACCGCGGCGGAAAGCCGAAGGCCGGTGCCGTCATAACACAGTTAACGGAAGGAACCGGCGGGCTCGCCTTCCCGCTCGACGAGGCCCAGCAGGCCGCGAAATTCATCTGCGACGAGCTCAGAAAGAACCGCTATCTTCTGTCATACATCCCCGTAAATACGACCTCATTCGATAACCGCCGGCTACTTGTTCTTGCCAATGAGGGCATCGCGATCCGAGCCAAGAACGCCCAACCGCCGACCCTCAAATAGTTCCAGTCCATCGGCCAGTTTTGAGCGGGTTGTGTTACAATCTGCGTAGTCAAAGTTTGGCCTTTGCCATCCGATCGTGAGTGATTCGAACCAAAAACCGGGGCCGCCGCCCGATGATTTTTCCGAGACCGTACCTAACATCAAGGTGCCGGGCGGGAGCGGTCCGTCAGGTGGCGGGGACGATTGGAGCAAGACGAATTACAACTATCCCAAACAGCCAACGGCCGATGAATGGGGCAAGACCGTTGCCAACATCAAGCCGATCGACATCGACAACGATGACTTCGGCAAGACGATGCATCCGGGTTCCCGCAAGGCTCCGGAGGTCGATTGGGGTGCGACACAGGCAAATATTCGCGTCCCGGATACGGACTTTGGCGGCGGACGCGGCGACGAAGGCTACGGCAAGACGACGCCCTACTTTCAACTTCCGGACGACCTGAGACAAAAATACGAGCAGATCCCGCCAACGCCCGGCGAGGTCGCTGCCGAAGAGCAGGCGGCAGCAAAGGCCCAGGGCGGAATTCCCGGCTGGGTTTGGGCGGCGGCAGGCTTGCTCGCGATGTTCATGTTCGCGGTGGTTGTACTGGTCGGCGTACTTCTCTGGAATTATGCGGGCTCGAATTACAATGCGGTCGTCCGCAACCCGCCGATCGGTGCCGACATTTTTGTTGACGGCGTTCTTTGGGGAGTCGAGCAGCCCGATGGCTCGCGTCTGCTTCAAAACCTAAGGCCCGGCGGCGACCGCACGATAACCATCGTCCATCCGGCGTTCGAGTGCGAAGCGGCCACGGTAAATTCGAGCAAGCGTGAGGTTGTCGCCCGCTGTCGGCAGGCGGCCGTTAAGCCCGGCGAGGATTGTTCGCGCATCGGGCTTGGCGAAGAGGACAAGGCCGAACGCTGCTACAACGCGGCCCTCGACGGGCTGCCCGATCCATTCACCGCAGAGCAGCTTAAGAATGCCCTAAACATCCTCATAATCAATTTCGAGAGCGGCAAGTTCGACATCCCGGCGAAGCGGATGGAAGCACTAAAGAAAGGCGCCGGTTTCATCCAGAAGCTCCCGCCTTCAGTGGTGCTTGAGGTCGGCGGCCATACTGACAACGTCGGCAGCGACGCCTCAAACCAAACGCTTTCGGACAACCGTGCAAAGGCGGTCAAGGACGCACTCGTAACCTTCGGGGTCCGCCCCGAAGCACTTCAGACAAAAGGCTACGGCCCGACCCGCCCGAAGACGACCAACGACACCGATCTAGGCAAGTTCTACAACCGCCGTATCGAGTACTCGGTCGTCCGGCAATAGATCAAACCGCAACAGGTGCCGCGATCTTGCCGTGCGACTGATAGTCATTTAATTTCAGATTCTCAAATTTGAAATTTAGCAACCCGTCGAGGCCTTTCAGGTTCTCGGCGTTTTGTATTTCGAGCGTTGGCAATTCTAAAGGTTTCCGCGAGAGCAACTCTTCGACCTGTTCGAGGTGGTTGGAATAGATGTGCAGGTCGCCGAAAGTGTGAATGAACTCGCCGACCTCGAGCCCGCAAACATGCGCGACCAGGTGCGTCATCAACGCGTAGCTTGAGATATTGAACGGCACGCCCAAAAACGCATCCGCCGAACGCTGGTAAAGCTGGCAATGCAGCGTCCGTCCGCCATCGATCTTGAATTGAAAGAGCGTATGGCACGGCGGCAAGGCGACGTCGTCGCAGGTCTCGGGGTTCCAACCCGTAACGATCAGGCGGCGGGAATTCGGGTTCGATTCGATCTCGCGGATGAGCCTCGCGATCTGGTCCACGCCGTTCATTTGCGGATAGTCGCCGCCAAACGACCGCCAAAGATAGCCGTAAACCGGCCCGAGGTCGCCTTCTTCCCTGCCAAACCTCGCCGTCTGCTCCGCGGTCGCCCATTCCTGCCAGATATCGACGCCGCGGGCTCGCAGGTCCGCCTCATCGGCCGAACCGCTCAGAAACCAAAAAAGCTCTTCGGCGACCCAGCGAAACGGCACACGTGTCGTCGTCACTATCGGAAAACCCGCACGCAGATCGAACCGCGTTTGATAACCAAACGCCGAGATGGTCCCGACGCCCGTTCGATCCTCATGCCGCGTCCCGTTCGCCAAAACATGCCTTAACAGATCTTGATACTGGTGCATTTAGTGAATAGTAAATCGTAAATTGTAAATAGTAAAAAGGCCCTGGTCCGACCTGCGATTTACTATTCACGATTCACGTTTTACTATTTACTCACGATGCTTGAGATCAGCTTCAATAGCCCACAGTGCGGATGGATGTCGATCGGATTTTCCGACGGAGTGAACGAATTTCACACGACAACCGCCCACGCCCCGCATGAGACAGCCTTGCCCGATCTTATGCGGATCCTGACTGCCCTTGCCTCCGAAGGCGGAAACCCGACCGGTAGGGAGGGTGTCAGTGAACACAGGTTAAAATGGAACCGCGACCCCGAAGAATTCGATTTTCATTTCCTGCGGAGCGGCGATGATCTGACCATCGAGATCTATCAATACCCGACCGACGAACGCGACGCCGCGGAACGCGAGTTGGTCTATTCGCACACCGGCCCGCTCCGCGATGCGATCAACGCCTTCGCCGCAACATTCAACCAGCTATACGAAGACCGCGAAACGGACGAATTCGAATTCAACTGGCGCCAGCCGTTCCCGTCTGCGGAATATGCTCAGTTTCGGGATACATCGGATCTTTACATTATGGCCGTCAACCCCGAAATCGGAATTGAGTTGAACGAAATTGAGCGCGAGTTTCAAATCACAGAGGTAGATGGCCTTTCTGGGTAATGAATCGCTTCGAAATACACCAAGCTATAGAGAATTTCATGGATGTGATCCTCGGCGATCATCCGGCTGATGAACGGGAAGCAAAGCTATATTTCGCTTTAGATCAGCTTGCGATTGCCTTTCATTTTGCTGACTACACGTTCGACGAAACGAATTATCCGGAAGCGACAACAAGAGATTACTCCTCACTTCGAAGTCTGATTGGACCAAATTTTCCTCAACTTGGTTTGTATAATGTGGTCTTGGATATCAACGACAAGGTAGGTGAATGCGAACCAGCTGTGGGCGATGCGATCGATGATTTATGCGATATAGCGGGCCATATGGAGGAAGTTCTCTGGTATTGGGAACATACAAGCATTGATAACGCTCTTTGGTACTTTAAGGAGCCCTATTCCTGGCATTGGGGTAAACATCTTCGCAATCTTCAGGGTTGCCTTTTCGAAAAGCTCTACGAATAAGTAAAAGCGCGGAATCTTCTTGGATGGTCGACCCGACGCAAAATTGATATCATCTGCATTCGTATCAAACCGTGTTTGGTACGTTTTTGTTTTTAATGAAAGAAAAACTATTAGACCTTCTCGCCTGCCCGACGTGCGGCGGCGACATTTTGCTGGCTTATGCCAGCACCTATGAAGGCAAAGAGATAATCGAAGGCGTTCTGACCTGCAAGAAGTGCGACCGCGAATACAAGGTCGTCCGCGGCGTGCCGCGCTTTGCGGACCTTGGCAAGATCGAGGCGGACAAGGCGGAAACGGCCGAGAATTTCGGCTGGCAATGGACGCATTTTACGCAGGAAGATCCGAAATATAACGAGCAGTTCCTCGGCTGGCTACAGCCCGTAAAACCCGACTTTTTTGACGGCAAGGTCGTGCTCGAAGGCGGCTGCGGCAAGGGCCGGCATACGAAGCTTGCGGCGCAGTGGGGAGCGAAGGAAGTCGTCGGCATTGACCTCGGCGACGGCGTCGAATCGGCCTTTGCACTGACCCGCGACCTACCGAACGCACATATCATTCAGTGCGACATTTTCAAACTCCCGCTCAAACGCGTCTTCGATTACGCCTTCAGTGTCGGCGTGCTCCACCACACGCCGGACCCGAAGAAAGCGTTCATTTCGCTCGCGTCAAAAGTGCAGAAAGGCGGGCACATCTCGGCCTGGGTCTATGGCGCCGAGAACAACGAGTGGATCACGAAATACGTCAACCCGATCCGCGAAGGCTTTACATCAAAGATGAGCCAGCCCGTGCTTTATCAGCTTTCAAAGCTCCCGACGCTCTCGCTTTTTCTGACGACGAAACTCGTTTATCGCCCCGCGAATATCGCGGCAAAGCCGGTCGCGAAAAAGCTCTTCTATAACGATTATCTCAACCACCTCGGCACTTTCGGCTGGCGCGAGCAACACAACATCGTCTTCGATCACCTCGTCGCCCCAACGGCGTTCTATATCTCGAAAGAGGAGTTTGAAGATTGGTGGAAGGACGCCAAAGCCGAAGACGTAGAAATAATCTGGCACAACAGCAATAGCTGGTGCGGCTTCGGTCGGATATAAGTCAGAACCGGGAGCGATAGCGACTGGGTTCCCGACTGTAGCTACCGAAAGTATGAAGTTTGATTCCAACATTGAAAAAAGGTACCGCAGATCGGTCGAGGAAGCCCTCGGGGTGATAGCCGAGCGCGGAACGGACGAGCAAAAGGTGATCGTCCGCCACATTGTCGGCTCGGAGATGACGATTCGGGTAAAGCCGGTCGCGGAGATCAATGCCTCGGGCATCACCGGCCTGATCGACCCCGGTGAGACAAACGATAAGATCGCTGACGGCCGAATCGGGCTTCGGGAGGCCTTTGGCGAGGTCTATATCGCCATCGCCGAGGAGACGATCGACACCGGCGGGCAACGCGGCTGCGAGGGAACCCTTGTTCACGAAGGCCACCACGCCTATGACTTTGCCCGCACCATCGAGAGCCTTTCTCAGGCGGACGTAAACCCGCTCTCCGTTTTTGACCCGACGCTTTATGAACTCGAGCTCGAGGCTCACCGGACCTCGGGCGAGTATATGCTTTGCATCGGCCGGGAAGAATACCTCCACGAAGGCCTGCACCTGATGATCCTCGGCCGCGAGGGCGACGCGGGGCCGTGCTTTCTTGACCACGAGGGCATCCACCGCCGCCTCAGCGAAAGCTACGGCCTCTCGCCGAACGGAAACCAGGGTCCGCGAGCCAGCAAACTCCTCGGGCTACAGCAGAAAACCGACTGGTGAGGTTGGTCTGCCGCGGCAGGCACACTCGCTACTGCTCGTGTTTCCACCATTTGTGGCATAATTTGCTTTATGAGCACCGCGCTTCCGCAGGAAATGCAGCAGCATACCTACGCGATAATGGATCGCGTGGAGGACAGCCATTGGTGGTTCGTCGGCCGCCGGGCGATCCTCGAAAGTTTTCTACATCGAATCCACTCGTCACTCGTCACTGGTCACTCACCACTCAGAATTCTTGATGTTGGCTGTGGGACCGGTGCAAACCTGGAGATGCTCTCGCAGTTCGGCTCGGCTGAGGGCGTTGACGTCTCGGACGAAGCTCTCGAATTCTGCCGCCGCAAGGGCTTGGCCGTTCAGAAAGGGCTCGCCGAAGAGCTGCCGTTTGCCGATGAGAGTTTTGACATAACGACCGCTCTCGACGTCGTAGAGCACCTCGACGACGATATCGCGGGCCTCAAAGAGATGCATCGCGTAACGAAAACGGGCGGCTATTCGCTGATCTTCGTTCCGGCATTCATGTGGCTCTGGGGCGTGCAGGACGACATCTCGCACCATCGCATCCGTTACACTCGCAAGCAGATCGTCGAGCGGCTCGAGAAAGCCGGCTATACGGTCGAGCGGGCGACCTACGCCAACTTTACCTTCTTTGCCCCGATTCTTGGCGGCCGCACGCTGATGAAGCTGACCGGCATCAAGCCCGACTCGGAAAACAACATTAACGTCTCGGCCCTCAACGGACTCTTTGGCAGGATATTCTCCGCCGAGCGGCATATCCTCAAGAACCTCGACTTCCCCTTTGGCGTCTCGATCGTCATCGTCGCGAGAAAGTCAGAACCGCCTGCGTAAGAGGGCGGTCAGTTCGTTACGCTTCTTTCGCGGATTCATATGCCTACAGATTTCTATTGCGAAGAGGTCTTTTCTGGCAAGACGCCGGTCGAGAAGGTGCTTGAGACGGAGCATGTCTTGGCTTATCACCACACGCGGGCGTTCTGGCCGGTGCATATCGTGGTTGTGCCGAAGCGGCACGTCGCCTCTGTTCTCGAGGTCGAAAGCGATCTGCTCATCGAGATCTTCGACGTCATAAAAGAGGTCGCCGCCCGTGTCTTCGAAGAACACGGTGCCGCCCGCGTCCTCACCAACCTCGGCGAATACCAGGACTCAAAGCACCTGCATTTTCACATCAACTCCGGCGACCCGAACGCATAAACCACAAAGGCGATAGAGAGCACCGAGTTTAAGAATCTTTCGATCACGTGGCGAATCAAAACCCACAACAGGACGACCTTAAGATCCAATTCTGAAAATCTCTCCGTGCCCTCCGTGTACTCTGTGGCTAAAAATGGCTTTTAGACTCGAAGACCGTTCCCTTCGGATATTCTGCGTTTGTCACCGAAAAACTGAACCCCTTCTGAATCGCAAATGCGCCGACCTCGCCGCGGCGTGAGATGGCGACGAAGCCGACCTGAAATTCCTTTGCCTTGGTCGGGTCGCGTTTGACGATTCGGCGGATCGCCTCGCGGCAAGCCTGTTCGGGCGAGCGGCCCATTCGCATTTGTTCGATAACGGTGTGCGTGCCGCAGATGCGGATGACCTCTTCGCCTACGCCCGAACTTGTCGCCGCTCCGACCTCGTCATCGACGAAAAGCCCTGCACCGATGATCGGCGAATCGCCAACGCGGCCGTGCATCTTAAACGCCATACCGCTGGTCGTTACCATTCCGGCAAGCTTGCCTCTCGCATCGATTGCGACGGTGCCCATGGTGTCGTGGTTCGGCGAGCCGTCGCTTAGAAAATACGGGGCCGCCTGCGAGACCTTCTTGTTCTCGATGTTGATCTCCGGCTTGTAGTTCGATTTCTCGAGCCATTTCTTCCATTCCCGCTCCGCCTCGGGCGAGAGTTCGCCGCTCTCGATCGCGAATCCATTCGCCGCGGCAAATTGCTGCGCTCCGCGGCCGGCGAGCAGGACATGCGGCGTCATTTCCATCACCTTTCGGGCGACCGAAACGGGATGTTTGATCCGCTCAAGATACGCGACGCTGCCGCAGTCGCCGTTGCCATTCATGATACAGGCATCGAGCGTCACCGTTCCGTCGCGATCCGGGTTCGCACCAAGCCCGACGCAGCAACTTTGCTCGAGCTCCGCCGCACGCCCCGCCGCCTCGACCGCATCGAGAGCCGAACCCTTGCGGGCCAACACCGGCCACGCGGCCGCATTCGCCCGGATGCCGCTATCCCATGTGGAAATCACGACCGGCAGCTTCACTTTCATGCCCGAACGCAGAGCGGCCGTTTGAGCATCAGCCGGCGACAAATGAGCAGCAGCGGCAACCGCGGCCGGTATCCCAATAAAGGTTCTTCGATTCATGTTTTCGCCCAATCGGTGCACGAACGGTGCTAGTTCTTATGCCAACCGCTCGCGCGTGCTGTATTTTCCCGCGTGAAAGTTCTAGATTATTAGGTTTATCGGATTTACTGAAATGGATTCGGAAACTTCAAAGAAACGAACCGATGCTCCGGAGCTCTCGCTCTTTCTGCCCGTGCTTGACGAGGAGGACAACCTCCGCCCGATGCACGCAAAGATCAAGGCGGCTCTCGACGCGCTCGGCAAGACCGCAGAGGTGATATTCGTCGATGACGGCTCGACCGACAAGAGCCTTGAGATACTGAAAGAGATCGCCGCCGAGGACGACCGCGTTCGCGTCATCTCGCTCCGCCGTAATTACGGCCAGACCGCGGCGATGAGTGCCGGCATCGACGCTGCCCGCGGCGAGATACTGATACCGATGGATGCGGATCTGCAGAATGACCCGGCCGACATCAAACGCCTGCTTGATAAGCTCGACGAAGGCTACGACGTCGTTTCCGGCTGGCGACGCAACCGGCAGGACAAGATGGTCTCGCGAAAGATCCCGTCGATGATCGCCAACAAGATCATCTCCTGGATCGGCGACGTGCATCTACACGACTACGGCTGCTCGCTCAAGGCATATCGCCGCGACGTGCTGAAGGACGTAAAGCTCTACGGCGAGATGCATCGCTTTATCCCGATCTATGCTTCATGGGCAGGCGCACGAGTAACTGAGATCCCGGTCGATCACCACGCACGCACCGCCGGCAAATCAAAATACGGCATCTCGCGGACGATCAAGGTCATCTTCGACCTAATGACCATCAAGTTCATGGCCGAATACCACACCAAGCCGATCTACGTTTTCGGCACGTTCGGCATGCTCGCCCTTGCGGCCTCTATCTTCTCGGGCCTTTACGCCGTTTTTCTCAAGTTTGCCGGGCTGATCGGCTTGCCGCAATATCAGGCCGACTTCGTCGAAACGCCGCTCCCGATCCTCTGCATCGTGATGTTCGCCATCTCGATACAGTTTTTCCTGATGGGCTTGCTTGCGGAGCTACTCGTAAGGACGTATCACGAATCGCAGGACAAGGCGATATATGCTGTGAGGGAGAAGATCGGCTTTGCGGAGTGAGCCGTAAGCAGTGAGCTGTGAGCAGTATTCATTGGTTCCAGCCTTCTGCTCACTGCTAGCCGCTCACTGCTCACTTTTTATGTGCGGAATCGCAGGTTGGATAAACCTGAAACAATCTGATTCGAACCAAGGTGCCGAACCGGTGCTGCACTCGATGTGCGAGACTATCGTGCATCGAGGACCGAACTCGGAAGGTTTGTGGTTGGATGATACGGTCACGCTTGGGATGCGGCGGCTGTCTATCATCGACCTCGTGACCGGTGACCAGCCGGTTTTCAATTGCGACCGCTCGGTCGTCGTGATGATGAACGGCGAGCTTTACAACTACCGCGAGGTTCGTGCCGAACTAGAAAAGAAAGGCCACAAGTTCACCACCAAATCCGACACCGAGATCCTGCCGCATCTTTACGAGGAGCACGGCGACGCCATGCTCGAACATGTAAACGGCATGTACGCCTTTTCGCTCTGGGACTCGCGGCGTAAAAAGCTGATTATCGCCCGCGACCGATTTGGCGAAAAGCCGCTTTATTACGGCGTTTTCGACGATAAGCTGATTTGGGCCTCTGAGCCGAAAGCGATTCTCGCCCACCCGGCCGTCAAGCCCGAGCTCGACCTGAACGCGCTCCGCCACTACGTCTCCTTCGACTACGTCCCGGCGCCGATGTCTATCTTCAAAGGCATCCACAAACTCCCCGCCGCCCACGTCCTAACGGTCGAGAACGGCGAAGTAAAAGCCCGACGCTACTGGGATATCTCTTGGACTAACTCCCCTCCTTACGAAGGAGGGGTGGCCGCCGCTTTGGGCGGACGGGGTGGTTCTCTCGACGCGAACGGAGAAGCTCCCGCAAAGACGCAAAGACTCAAAGACGCATCGCTTACCGAAAAAGCCGACGAATTAAAAGACCTTCTCTCAGACGCCGTCCGCATGCGGCTCGTCTCTGATGTTCCGCTCGGCATTTTGCTCTCGGGCGGGATCGATTCCTCGACCGTCGCGGCCTTTGCGGTTCAGCACGCGACCGAGCGTGTAAAAACATTCTCGATCGGCTTTGAGGAAGACAGCTTTGACGAATCGAAATATGCCCGGCAGGTCGCCCGGCACCTGAACACCGAGCATTACGAGGACAAGCTTTCCGCCGCGACCGCCGGCGACCTGATCAGCGAGACCGGCACTTGGCTCGATGAGCCGATGTCCGACGGCTCGCTGATACCGACCTTTCTGCTCGCCCGCTTTGTCCGCAAGCACGTAACGGTCGCGCTCGGCGGCGACGGCGGCGACGAGCTTTTCGCCGGCTACCCGATGTACTACGCCCACACCGTAGCGGCAAAATATCTGGCGATCCCGTCGGTATTGCGGCGTGGTTTGATCGAGCCGGTCGTCAACGCTCTGCCCGTTTCGACCAAGAATATGTCGTTCGATTACAAGGCAAAGCGGTTCGTCCGTGCCGCTCGTTATGATGACGTCACACGCCATCATTCGTGGTTCGGCTCGTTCTCTATTGACCAGCACAAAGAGCTTTTCTCAAAAGACGTCCTCGCCCAGACGGATGCCGACGTTTACCGCGGCGTCCGGGAACTCGTCGGCCGCTCTGACGCGAGAAACGTCATTGAACAAATGCAGTACGCCGACATCAACTACTATCTCGCCGAGGATATTTTGACCAAGGTTGATCGGGCCGCGATGGCAGTCAGCCTAGAGACGCGTGCACCTTTTCTTGACCCACGGATCGGCCAATTCGCCGCATCGATTCCGGTCGAGTACAAGCTCAAGGGCAAAAACGGCAAGGTCATCCTGAAAGAGGCGATGCGGGACCTGCTCCCGCACGACATCCTTCATCGCCCCAAAAAAGGCTTCGGCATCCCGATCGCCGAATGGCTCAAAGGCCGCCTCAATCCGCTAATGCACGACATGCTCGCACCCGAAAAGTTAAAGCAACAAGGCCTCTTCAACCCCGACTACGTCCAGCGTCTCATCACCGAACACGAAACCGGCCGAGCCTCGCACCACAAGGAACTCTGGACGCTGCTCGTCTTCCAGCTTTGGTCGGTCAACTTCTTCCCCAACGGCTAGAGCTCCTGATTTTCTTCATTTCCTATTTCGTCGGCCCACCCACAGATCTTCGACCATACTCGTCGGCGGTCGGATCTAATTTTCCACCAAGCTTAACAGCACGGATGATCGCACATCGCCATCTTCACTCATCGTCTGAAGAGTTCGCTTCAGCCAGTGCTCAACCTTGGGGTCTTTCTTAGGTAGTCTGATGATGTCTAGCAGCCTATCGTATTTATTCGGGTTATGTGACTCCTTATACCCTTGAATAAGCGAGGTAATTCCATCTGTGTCCGAGCCTTCAATTACACCTCTCGCTAGGATATCGGCCTCGACGAGAGGAGAGTGAGCAATCGTATAGAAAGCGATCCACCGTTCTTCGTCGTCGGTTTTCATAAACTCCTTCGCCCATGAGATAGTCGCCGAATCCCCCATGCCTGATAGACCAAAAGTCAACTCCCAATTCTCTTGGTACTCCCCACCGACAAGGAGCCTCACAATCTCAGTTGCCTCGGCGTTCGGGAAACGAACAAACCATTCTGCCAACCGGCCCGCCTCCTCGTTGTTCGCCGACCTCAAGGCTGCCATCATAAGACCAGCATGCCTTTCATCAGCGGTTTTGATGAGAGCCCACATCAATGGCCATCTAGATGAACTATCGAGGGATGGATAGTTCCGTCCAAGCCGAACCAGCAAAGCCTCATGCCGTGTTGTAGTTATGTATTGGCTAAGCGGACCTATATAGTTCAAAGGAATCGGTGATTCGATCAAATTCTCAAAGAATTCGGCAGCTTCTTTATGCCCTCCCCAAGCGAATGCCCAAAGCACATCTCTCTGTACCTCTGACTCCGACTTGTGGAATATCTCAACTAGATCCTTAAAAGTCTTGTTTGGCGTTGGCGTGCTCAAGTGACCAACTATCATCTCACCCAAGAGCTTCGGGTATTTCTGGGGCCGTCGGCCAAGGTTCACATAACGAGCAAGTCGCTTCAATTCTCGCTTCTCTACTTCGTAATTATTCTGTTTACTGACACGGATCAGCTCTCTGACCGCGATGAGTAAATCTGAAGATTCATCGTCCCAGATGGGCGAGTTCATCGCTTCTGTCGCCTTGATCGATAGCCTCCATTCGCCTTTCCCTTTTTCGAGAAAAAGCAGGTATTTTGGCACTTCCTTTGGCAGCTTCTCGACCAAGAATGTAGAAAGGTTCGTTTCGCGGGTTAGTGGGAATCTGATAACCGTGCAGCTAGTGTTCACCTCTGAAGCAGTGTACTCCTTAGCCGCGAATTCGCCTTTCAGAACTTCTCGAATGTGGAAATCTACTTTGTTTACGCTCTTGCTGTGCGGCTCAGCGAGCAGTATCACTGAAGCTGCCTTCACATGATCGTAGTGCGTAGTAGACAGATAGCCGTCGGCATATGAACAGGCAAAAACGCTTATATTGAACGCGACATGGATAAAAGCGGTCGCAAAAACAATCTTGGTTGTTTTGAAAATTGACATGCTGGTCCTCGAATGTCGAAGTGATTTAAATGCATTAAGTAAAGTCAAACTTTCGTTCAGAAATGACTTAAAGAAACCTGATTATCTGCTCTGCGTTTCTTAAAGGATAGAGATGCAGACCTCGTCAAAATGGATGTATATACCAGGTGAGCTGCTGCGGCTACGGATTGAAGCTTTTGGCTCTTTGAATTCAAAGACGCTACTGCTATCGTCCGGTTTCCTCCGTGGCGTTCTTTCACGTATCATTTAGGGATATGAAAAATCTTTACCCCGAGATCGAGCCCTTTGATTCGGGCATGCTGAAGGTCTCTGATATTCATGAGATCTATTACGAACGCGTTGGCAATCCGGACGGCATTCCGGTCGTTTTCCTCCACGGCGGGCCGGGCGGCGGATTGATTCCGATGTATCGGCAGTTCTTTGACCCCGAGGCTTATCACGTTGTTCTCTTTGACCAACGCGGCTCGGGCCGTTCGACGCCGCATGCCGAGCTCGAAGAGAACACGACGTGGGAACTGATCAAAGACATTGAGACGCTTCGCGAAAAGTTCGGCATTGATAAATGGTATGTTTTCGGCGGTTCGTGGGGCTCAACGCTCAGCCTTGCCTATGGCATCAACCACCCGGATCGCTGTCTCGGGCTGATCCTCCGCGGCATTTTTCTCACACGCAAAAAGGAACTCGATTGGTTCTATCAATACGGAGCTTCGGAGATATTCCCAGATTTTTGGGAGCGCTACCGCGACGCCATTCCCGAAGAAGAACGCGGCGATTTCATGGCGGCCTATCACAAGCGGCTGACCAGCGACGACGAGCAGGTCCGCCTTGCGGCCGCGCGTGCCTGGAGCACATGGGAAGGCGCGACCTCAAAGCTCTTCCCCGATCAAGACCTTGTCGATCACTGGGAAGGCGAGCACGAGGCCCTGAGCCTTGCCCGCATCGAGAGCCACTATTTCGTCAATGGCTCGTTCTTCCCTTCGGACAATTATTTGCTCGAGAATGTCGATAAGATCCGCCATCTGCCCATCGTCATCGTCCAGGGCCGCTACGACGTCGTTTGCCCGATGACCTCAGCGTGGGAGCTTCACCGGGCATTGCCGGAGGCCGAGTTCATCGTCGTTCCGGACTCGGGGCATTCCGTCTCGGAGAAAGGCATTACAGCCGCGTTAATAGACGCGATGAACCGTTTCCGCACGGCCGGTTTGTGATATAGTTGGGGTATTCGGACCCGTTCGGCCCTCGATGCCGTTCTTGCGTCTAAAAATTCGTAGGTTTCATTATGTTAGCAATTGCTCTTGGGACAACTGAGATAATCCTGATAGTTGCCGTGCTTTTCCTGCTTTTCGGGGCCTCTCGGCTGCCGCAGCTTGCCAAGTCGCTCGGCCAATCGCGAAAGGCCTTTAAGGAAGGCCTCCGCGAGGCAGAAGAGGAAGAGGCCGCAGACAAGTCGCTCCGCTCGGCCGAAGCTCCGCAGATCAACCAAATGAGCGACGAGGCCCTCGCTGAAGAACTACGCAGAAGGTCAGAAGCAAAGACGAGCTGACACAAGAGAATTTTCCCCACAAGCGAGGCATCCGCAGTTCACGCTTCGCCCTGCCGGTCAGGACGTTTGATCGCCGCGATCGCGCAAATAGACGAACCAATAGACTATACCGACCAACACCGCCCCTCCGATGATGTTGCCGATCGTCACCGGGATCAGGTTGCCGACGATAAAGCTGCCTAGATCGATCTGCGAGAAGTCTGCGGCTGCGAGCCCCGTCTCATTCCAAAAACTCTCCGGAGCCCCCCATTTGATCAGAAGTGCGATCGGAATAAAGTACATATTCGCGATGCTGTGCTCAAATCCGGCAGCGACAAATGCCGTTATCGGCGGCACGACCGCCAGGACCTTATCAGCGGTTGTTCGACCGCTGAAGCTCATCCAGACCGCGAGGCACCCGAGCACATTCCAGAGAATCCCGAGCGTTAGGGCCTCGATGAATCCGATCCCGGTCTTTGCATTC
>ERZ1066138.212-NODE-212-length-19794-cov-8.933634_pt1 | contig 19794 bp, 17 predicted proteins | sample MGYA00382785_ERZ1066138 | MGnify/ENA primary metagenome ERZ1066138 (study PRJEB33369, sample SAMEA5778368) | biofilm metagenome | biome: Industrial cooling water; feature: Water cooling tower basin; material: Biofilm | place: United Arab Emirates | collected... | reverse complement strand
GACGTTTTCCAGTTCCGCGATCGCACGCAGGAAATCCGCCCGGTGCGTCTCGGCGCGGGCTTCGGCTTCGGCCAGGAGGGCCGCCGGGCCCGTGTCCTCAGGCGCCGGCTCCCGCTCCACGGCTTCGCCGGGCCGCTCGTTGTCGCTTCCGCTCATGCGCGCCCGGAGTGGGGCTCAGTCCCGGGAATTCAAGGCGGAGCCGAGCATGCGGGCGGCGATGTCGACGACCGGGATCACGCGCTCGTAGGCCATGCGGGTGGGACCGATGACGCCGAGCACGCCCACGACGCGGTCATCCTGCGTGTAGGGCGCGACCACGACGCTGCAGTCGTCGAGGATCCGGTAGCCGGATTCGTGACCGATGAAGATCTGCACGCCCTCGGCGTGAAGGCTCTGGTCGAGCAGGTGCAGGATGTCGCGCTTCTCGCTGAACGCCTCGAACAGCCGGCGCAGGCGCTCGACGTTCGACATTTCCGCGAATCCCATGAGGTTTGTCTCGCCGGCGACCACCATGTCGCCGTCGCGCTCATCCGGCCGGTCCGCGAACGCCCGCTGCGCGAGCGTGATTGCGTCGACCATCATACGGTTCATCTGCTCGCGGGTCTCCTGCAGCTGGGCCAGCAGCCTCGCCCGCACCGCCGTGAGTTCCTGGCCGCCGAGCAGCTCGTTAAGGTAAGCGGCTGCGCGGCGCAGCTCGTCGGGCGAGAAGTGCCGGTCGAGCTGCACCACCCGGTTCTGGACCTCGCGCCCGTTGACGACCAGGATCGTCAGCACGCGGTTGCCGGACAGGCCCACGAATTCGATCTGCGACAGCGCCGCATGCGTCTCGCGCGGGACGGTCACCACGCCGGCGAGATGGGTGAGGCCCGAAACCGCCTGCGATGCTGCCGCCACCAGCGCCTTCGGGTCCCCGGCGCGCAGGTCGAGCTGCCGCTTCAGGGCGGCCAGCTCGGATTCATCCGGCGGCTGGTAACGCAGGAGCGCATCGACGAAATAACGATAGCCCTTGTCGGTCGGCACCCGCCCCGCCGACGTGTGCGGCGAGGTCACGAACCCGTGATCCTCGAGGTCCGCCATCACGTTGCGAATGGTCGCCGCGGACAGGCTGAGTCCCGATTCCCGGGTCAGCGTGCGGGAGCCGACGGGTTGGCCGTCGCGGACGTAGCACTCGACGAGCGTGCGCAGCAATTGCTGTGCCCGGTCGTTCGGCTCACCTTCGGTAATCCGCGGAGTCTCCGGCATAAGTCCCTGTTGCGAAAGGGAAATGACAAAATCAACCGCCGCAACGGTCAAACTAGCAATCGGGCTTGCCGAGTGTCAACAAGGTTTGTGGCCGGCCGGAGGCACGCGTGCTAAAAAGCCCGCAAACCCGAATGAACAGATCCTTCTCCCGCATAGCCCTGGTCGGCAAGGTCGAGGACGCCCGGGTCGCCGACTCGCTGGCGCTGCTCGCGACCCACCTGCGCTCGCGCGGGCTCGCCGTCTCGGTGGACCGGGCCGCCGCCGTCGAGGGCCTCCCGGCGGGCCTCGTACGCAGGCCGGTCGGCGAACTGGGTCACGACGTCGACCTGATCGTCGCAATCGGCGGAGACGGGACGATGCTGTTCGCGGTGCAGCTCGCGCTCGCGCGAAGCGTGCCCCTGCTCGGCGTCAACCGCGGCCGGCTCGGCTTCCTGACGGATGTGCTGCCGGACGACATGATCGCCAGCGTCGACGGCGTGCTGGAAGGGCGCTGCGAAACCGACCGGCGCGAACTGCTCGCGGCAAGCCTGGAGCCCCCGGACGGAACGGCGGCTGGCTACCGGGCGCTGAACGACGTCGTGGTGCAGCGCCAGGAATCCGGGCGGATGGTGGAGCTCGAGATCCGGATCGACGGCAGCTTCGTCAACACGCACGGCGGCGACGGCCTCGTGGTCGCGAGCTCGACCGGATCCACGGCCTACGCGCTGTCCTGCGGCGGACCGATCATCCACCCGTCGCTCGGCGCCGTCGTGATCGCGCCGATCTCGCCGCACACGCTCTCGGACCGGCCGATCGTCGTCCGGCGCGAGAGCCAGGTCGAGATCCGGCTCGCGCCGCGCGCGCGCGCGCGGGCCCAGGTCACCTGCGACGGCGTTCCGCTCGGCGATCTCGAACCGTCCTCGACGCTGGTCGTCGGTCCGGCCGCTGAAAGCATCACCCTGCTGCACCCGCAGGGCCATGACTACTTCCGCCTGCTGCGCTCCAAGCTGCACTGGGGCCGGAGCGGCCGCTCCGGCGGCGAGGAATACTGAACGTGCTGGCTCACCTGCAGATCCGCGATCTCGCGGTGATCGACTCCGCCGAACTCGAACTCGCCGAGGGGCTCACCGCGCTCACCGGCGAGACCGGCGCCGGAAAGTCCATCGTCGTCGACGCGGTCATGCTCGCGCTCGGCGGGCGCGCGAGCGCCGAGATCCTGCGTCACGGCGCCGAGCGCGCCGAAGTCACGGCGACCTTCGAGGTCCGCGGCGACGCCGCCGTGCGCCGCTGGCTCGAAGAGCAGTCGATCGAGGCCGAGGACGGGGAACTGGTGCTGCGCCGCGTCATCGGCCGCGACGGGCGGTCGCGTCAGTACGTCAACGGCCAGGCCCTGCCCGCGCAGAGCGTGCGCGCGCTCGGCGCGCTGCTGGTGAGCATCCACGGCCAGCAGGAGTTCCAGTCCCTGGTGGACCACGCGACGCAGCGCGACATCGTCGACGACCACGGCCTCGACACGCGCCTGCTCGCCGCGGTCGCGACGCTCGCTGCCGAGTGGCGCGACTGCGAAACCGAGCGCGCCGCGCTGTCGGCGGCGGCGCGCGATCGCGGGGCCCGGCTCGAGCTGCTGAGCTACCAGGTCGGCGAGCTGGAGGCGCTCGGGCTCGGCGCCGGCGAGGCCGAAGCGCTGGCCGAGGAACGCGGCCGGCTCGCCAACCGCGGTCGGCTCGCGGAATCGGCGCAGGGAGCGCTCGCGTTGCTCTACGAGGGCGACGGCGAAGACGCCCACGCCCTGGCGGCGCGTGCCGCCAGCCTCCTCCGCCCGGCCGCGGCGATCGACGCCCGGCTGGCCCCGGCGCTGCGGCTCGCGGAAGAATCGCTCATCGCGCTCGGCGAAGCCGGCGCGGGTCTCGGCGCCTATCTCGAAGGCCTCGATGCCGACCCCGCCCGGCAGGAACAGGTCGAACGGCGCCTGGCGGCCATTGAAGATCTCGCGCGCAAGCACCGGCTCGAGGCGGCCGGCCTCCCCGGCAAGCTCGAGGAACTGCGCCGTCAGCTCGCGGACCTCGAGCATTCGGAAACGACGCTGGGCGCGCTGGAAGCCCGGCTCTCCGGCCTGCGGGGCCGCTATGCGTCCGCCGCCGCCGAACTTTCCGCGGCCAGGCGGGCGGCGGCCCGCAAGCTCGCGGCGGCGGTGACGGGCCTCATGCGGCAGCTCGGCATGCCGGGCGGGCGGTTCGAGATCGCGGTCTCGAGCGAGCCTGACGCGGAGCCGAGGCCCGCGGGTGCGGACAGCGTCGAATTCCTGGCGAGCGCAAATCCCGGCGAGCCGCCGAAACCCGTCGCACGCGTGGCATCCGGCGGCGAACTGTCGCGGATCAGCCTGGCCGTCCAGGTCGCGGCCGCCAGGCGCGAGGCGCGAGGCTGCCTGATCTTCGACGAAGTCGACGCCGGCATCGGCGGCGGTGTCGCGGAAATCGTCGGCAGGAAACTGCGCGAGCTCGGCGGGCGCGGGCAGGTCATCTGCGTGACCCACCTGGCACAGGTGGCGAGCCAGGCGCACCACCAGCACCGGGTGGCGAAGCTGACGGACGGCCGCACGAGCAGGACATCGGTGCGAAAGCTCGGCGACGACGAGCGCGTCGAGGAGCTGGCGCGGATGCTCGGCGGCGTCGCCATCACGCGCAAGGCGCGCGAGCACGCCACTGAGATGCTCAGGACCGCAGGTTCGAGCGGCTAGAGGAAGGGAACGAAAAAGGGGACGCACCCCTTTTGTGGCGACTGGAGTTCATGGTCGCCTCGAAGTACTTCAAAAGGGGTGCGTCCCCTTTTGTCGTCCCCTAGCTCCGCTTGCGGCGATGCGGACAGTTCTCGCGCCGGCAGCGCCCGTAGAGGATCAGGTTGTGCTCCTCGATCGAGAAGCCGAGTCGCGTCGCGACTTCGTTCTGGCGCCGTTCGATGCCGCAGTCGACGAACTCCTCGACCCGGCCGCAGTCCATGCAGATGATATGGTCGTGATGCTCGCCCTCGTTCAGCTCGAATACGGCCGTGCCGCTTTCGAAGTGGTGGCGCTTGACGAGCTGCGCCGCCTCGAACTGCGTGAGCACGCGATAGACAGTCGCCAGGCCGATGTCTTCGCTCTGGTCCAGAAGCGCGCGGTAGATGTCCTCGGCGGAGAGGTGACGACCATGGTTGCCGGCGAGGATCTCGAGGATCTTGACGCGCGGCAGCGTGATCTTGAGTCCCGCCTTACGAAGGTCGCTCGTCTCCATCCGTGGCTCCTGACGCCCGCCGCGACGATTCCGCTATGATGCGCGCCATTATCCTCCAGGACCGACGCTGATGCGACCCGCTCCGCGCCTCGCTGCTCCGCTCGCCCTCGCCCTGGCGCTGGCGCTGGGCGGCTGCGTCTACCGGATGGACATCCAGCAGGGCAACCTGCTGGACGTCGAGCAGGTCGAGCAACTCGAGGTCGGCATGACACGCAGCCAGGTGCGCTTCCTGCTCGGCACGCCGATGGTGATCGACAGCTTCGACGCCAATCGCTGGGACTATGTCTACAGCATGCGGCGCGGTCGCGAGCGCAAGGTCACGAAACACCACCTGGTCGTCTGGTTCGACGGCGATACCGTCACGCGGATCGAGGAACCGATACCGGTGCCTCGTACCGATTCAGCCGTCTCCGGCTGACTGCGCCCGCATCGACCGCCCGGCGCGGGCAAGCCGCCTGCGGCGTTCCTTTGGGTCCTCCGCAAGCGGCCTGAGGACTTCGACCCGGTCGCCGTCAACGAGCACGCGATCCCGCCCCACCTCGCGACCGAAAATGCCGAGGCCGCAGGTTCCGGGATCGACGGCGGGATGCCGCGCGAGTACGCCGGAGCGCGCGAGCGCCTCGCCGGCGGTGCACCCGGCGGGCAACTCGAGTGCGACCACTGTCTGCCGGCCCGATTCGCCGCAGGCCACCTCGACCAGGATCCGCTCAGCGGCCACCGAAGACCTGCCTCGCCCGGCGTGCGAATGCATCCACGAGGTGGTTGCAGGCGGTCTCGAAGGCCGGCCCGAGCGCAATCGCGCCGATCACGCCGTGCGTCGCGAAGGCGACGTGCAGGTCGGCCCGCGTGCCTGCGCTGCTGATCGGCGTGAACTCCCAGCGACCCTCGAGGTGGTCGAAGGGCCCGTCGACGAGACTCATCGTGAGCGACCGGTCAGGCTCGAGCCGGTTGCGGGTGGTGAAATTCGCACGCGCCAGGCCGCTCGAAAGTCCCAGCGTGACCGTGACCTCGTCCCCGTCCTGCGCGAGGATGCGGGCCGCCGTGCACCAGGGCAGGAATTCCGGGTAGCGCTCGACGTCGGCGACCAGGCCGTACACATGCGCAGGCGCATACGGCAGGAGCGCGCTGCGCCGCACGTTACGCATGGTTCAGACGCCCCACGCCCGGATTCTCACAGGCTCCCGCGCCATGGACAACCGCCGGCTGCCGTTAGAATGCGCCATGGCGGACAAGGACGAACAGCCCGGCCGGATTGCCGTCAACCGGCGCGCCCGGCACGACTACTTCATCGAGGAGCGGCTCGAGGCCGGCGTCGTGCTCCAGGGCTGGGAGGTCAAGGCGCTGCGCGCCGGCAGGCTGCAGCTCTCCGAGGCCTACGTGCTGCTCCGGAACGACGAGGCCTGGCTGTTCGGCGCGCACCTTTCGCCGCTCACCGCGACCTCGACGCAGACGCAGGCCGACCCGACGCGTACCCGAAAGCTGCTGCTGCATCGCCGCCAGATCGATTCCCTGGTCGGGGCGGTCGAGCGCAAGGGCCGAACCATCGTGCCGCTCGCGATGTACTGGAAGGACGGCCGGGCGAAGCTGGAAATCGGGCTCGCGAAAGGCAAGAAGGAGCACGACAAGCGTGCCGACACGCGCGAACGCGACTGGCAGCGCGAGAAGGCGCGCGTGATGAAGGCCCGGCGCTGAACGGGGCGATCTGGTAGACTTCTCGCGACTTCTGGGGGCGATCGGCTTCGACGTGGGCTGCGAAACTCCAGGGGCGTGCCGAGGTGCAGGCAACCTCGTAAATCCGCTTGCAAACCATAGTTGCCAACGACGACAACTACGCTCTGGCGGCTTAATCCCGCCTAACCCCCGACTGGCATGTGCCTGTGCATCCAGACCCGGGGGACGCGCTCACAGGATCGCGGAACCGGCGTGCTCCGGGCTGGAACCGCTAAAACGCTCCGAAGCTGGCCTCGTGTTTTCCCCGCCAACCGGGTAGCACGGGGCGAGATCAATAGGTTGGACACGCACGTAGAACCTGTAGCGTAGGGCTTGCGGACGCGGGTTCGATTCCCGCCGCCTCCACCAATTCACGCTCCCCGGACCTGCCGGCAACGCCGGTACGTCCGGCGTGAGTTCCGAGAATTGCGTCACAGTCGGCCGCGCGATCCGCTGCGGATCCCACGACTCTCCTGAACTGCCCACCGGCACACAGCACGCTTCGCCCGCGCACCGGAGGATTGCGCTACCGGGGCAACGGAAAAGCCGGTTCGGATGGACAGCGAGCGCCCGAAAATCCGCCGTGCGGCGGCCGCCATCGGCCGCGCCTGGCGCCGCGCGACGGCGCGCATTCCGCGCGGGCGGCGGCTCGGCATCGCCTCACGCCTGTCGATCGCCTTCTTTGCCGTGACCCTCCTGGCCGTCGCGGCCAACCAGATCGCGGAGCACGGCAATGCGCTGCTACGTGCGATGGCGGAAGCGCCCGTTGCCGCTCCGGTTCCCGACTCCGGTCCCTCCGACGGGCTGCCGTCAGCGCTGGACCGCTTCCAGCGCTCGGTGCTCGCGCGGGTCGATTCCTCGGCCGAGCCCCGCCGCGAGGCGCAGGCGGAATCGATCGCCGCCCTCGAAGCGGCGCGAGCCGCGCATCTGGCCGCTCTCAGGCCCACCATCGACGATGGACTGCTCCGGGGACTTGAATCCCAGCTTGCGGCGCATGCGCAGCTGGGCGAGCAGCTGGTCCGGTCAGCCGACGCACGGCGCCGCCTGCTCGCCGAACTCGACATCGAGTACGAGGCGCTCGACGTGCGCATCAAGTCCTCCCTCGACCGGGTCTGGGCGGTGTTCGGCAAGGTCATCGGACGCGATTACCTGCTAGAGGCCAGCCGCACGCTCGACGAGCTCGGTCGTCATCTCGACGACCTCGACGACCTGCACGGCTACGGGACGGGGACCATCCGTGCCATCGCCCTGCGCGAGGATGCGTTCGGCAAGCTGCTCACGGAGAACGAAGCGAGCATCGAGCGCGTCCTCGGCGCCGAGTGGCTGGCGCAGACGCGGGCCGGGCTTGCGCGGGTCGTCTGGCTGCGCGAGCTGCTGATCCGCACCGACGTGCAGCGCAAGGAGACCAACGAGGCATTCGCGGCGAGTCATGCCGATCTCGCCGCGGCGATCCGCAAGGTCGACGCCCGGTTCGAGGCGGCGCGCGCCCTCGAGCTGGCGCGCCGCCAGTCCGCGGAGGTCCTGAGCGCCGTGACCGAGCAGGAACGCAGGCAGCGCGCATTCATCGGCTGGCTCAGCGCGATCGTCCTGCTGCTGTTGCTCGGCACGATCGTGAACACGGTGCGCAGCGTCGCGCAGCCCGTCCGCAGGCTCGTGCGCGCCACCGAGCGACTCGCGCGCGGCGACACCGGCGTCACCGTCCCGCGCGGCGGCGCCAAGGAGCTCGATACGCTCGCAGTCGCGTTCAACGAGATGGCCGAGCGCCTGGCGGCCGCGCAGGAGGTCGCCCGCCAGTACCATGGCCAGCTGGAAGCCAAGGTCGAGGAACGGACGCGCCAGCTCCGGCACCTTGCCGCCCATGACCCGCTGACGCGGCTGCCCAACCGGCGGCAGTTCCTCGTGCAGCTGCACGAGACCCTGGCCCGGGCGGCCGCGGACAACGCGCTCGCCGGGGTGTTCTTCCTCGACCTCGACCACTTCAAGAACGTCAATGACGGCATGGGCCACGTGTTCGGCGACCGCGTGCTGCAGGCTGTGGCCGAGCGGCTGCGCGACACCGTCGGCGCTTTCGGCTACTGCGCGCGACTCGGCGGCGACGAGTTCACGGTCGTCTGCGAATCCGCCCGGCGCCCGGAGGACATCGAGCAGGCCGCCGACCGCGTGGTCCGCAGTTTCCAGGAGCCGCTGGTCGTGGACGGCCGCGAACTGCTCATGGGACTCAGTCTCGGCGCCAGCATCTTCCCGGGCCACGGGCGCGATCCCGAAGGCCTGCTCCGGGCCGCGGATGCCGCGCTTTTCCACGCCAAGGCCCAGGGTCGCAGCCGCGTCCGCGTGTTCAGCCCGGAGCTGCTCGAGGCCGCGGCGGCGCGCTTCGCCACCGAGCAGGGGCTGCGTCGCGCGGTCGAACGCGGCGAGTTCGAGCTGCATTTCCAGCCCGAAGTGGACCTCGCGACCTGCGAGGTCGGCCTCGTGGAGGCGTTGCTGCGCTGGCGACTCCCGGACGGAAGCTACGCGTCGCCCCACGACTTCCTGCCGGTCGCGGAGGATTGCGGGCTGATCCGCGAGATCGGCGAGTGGGTGATCCAGTCGACCGTCGAGCACGCCGCGCGCTGGCGGCAGTCTGGCTGGCCGGCCGTTCGCGTCGCGGTCAACGTCTCGGCGCTGCAGCTGCTCGACAGCCGCTTCGTGAAGCGCCTGCAGAAGGCGCTGAACCGGCACGACGTGCCGCCGGAGTGCATCGAGGTGGAACTGACGGAGAACGTGCTGCAGACCGGTCGCGACACGACCGAGGCGCTCGCGCTGCTGCGCGACCTCGGGGTCGGGGTCGCCCTGGACGACTTCGGCACCGGCTATTCCTCGCTGGTGTCGCTGCAGCAGTTGCCGCTGACGCGCGTCAAGCTCGACCGCAGCCTCATCGCGACCATCGACACCAGCGCGCGGTCGCAGGCGGTCACTCGCGCGATCATCGCCCTGTGCCAGAGCCTCGGTCTCGAGGTGACCGCCGAGGGGGTCGAACGCCACGAGCAGCTCGCCTGGCTGCTCGGCTATCCGGCCATGCACCTGCAGGGTTATCTGCTGTGCCCGCCGGTCGCCGAGGCCGACCTGCTGACGGCCCTGACGGGCATGCCCGGGCGCATGGACGCGCTGCTGCTGGAGGCGCTGCCGGCCAATGCGTTGCCGCTCGCCCGGCTGCGCGCTTCGAAGCTGCGCCAGCTGCGCTGACCGGCTCGCTCAGCCGTCGCCGAGGATCGTCACGGCAACCCGCGGGTGGTCGCCGATCTCCACGCCCGGCGTCGCGCCGGTCAGCTCGACGATGAAGGTCCGGTCGCGGGTCGCAGCCGGGTTGGCGACGATGGGCACGTACAGGATGCGGAAGCTGTTGCCTGCCGCGAAGGGCTCCATGCCCGACTCCGGGCCGCCGTAGTCCCGTCCCGGTCGCGCGCTGCCCTCGATGATACGCCAGCGCACGCCCGCGTCGATGGGCGCGCTGCTGATGTGCCGCAGCGGGATCGCAGCCACCACGGCACGGTTGCTCACCGCCATCGCGGGCTGGTCGAAAGTCACGAAGCCCGTCGTGGGCAGCGGCGCCGCGACGGCGGACTCCGCCGGCGCCGCGGCCTGCGGCGCTGCCGGCTCGGGCATCGGCGCGGCAGCCGGCGTGATCTCCGGCGCCGACGGAATCGGCTGGACCGCGACCGCTGCGGTGCGCTCCTGCGTGACGATCGATGCCGCCGGCTCACGCTCGTCCCGGTCCAGTCGGCCGATCAGGATGCCGAGGAGCAGCATGAGGCCAGCGGCGATCGCGCCGCCGGTCGCCAGGCGCGGCCGCCAGGCGGAGGACACGACCGCCGCGGGCGGGCTCGGCTGCTGGGCGACGGCGTCCGCAGGCCCCGCAACCGCCTGCGTCGCGACGGCGGACCCACACTCGCTTCGCAATGCGGCGGCCAGTTCGCCCATGCCCGGACGGGAGGCTCGGGACGGTTCGAGTGCCATGAGCAACTCGCGCCAGAGCCCGTCATCGACCCCGGGCGGTCGCCCGGGCGTGATGCCAGTGCGAATTGCAGCGTCGGCCCCGCGGCGGCCGTAGGGGTGCGTGCCGCTGAACAACTCGCAGGCCATGCAGGCCAGGCTGAAGACATCGTCGCCGGCTTCGGGCTGGCGTCCCGCAAGCACTTCCGGGCTCGCATAGGCGCGTGTGCCCGCCACCGGCCCCGGCCCGTCGCCGGGCTCCGGGGCGACGCCGAAGTCGAGGACCCGCACCCCTCCATCGTCGGTCATGTAGATGTTGGCCGGTTTGATGTCGCCGTGGACCACCTGGCGCGCATGCGCATGCGCCAGCGCCTCGGCGACCGCGGCAGCGATGAAGCGCGCCTCGCGAGCCGGCAGCCCGCCCGGTGCGGCACGGCGCAACCGCGCCGCCAGCGTCTCACCCGACAGCAGCTCCATGACGATGAACCAGGATGCGCGGTCGCAATCGAGGTCGTGGAACCGCAGTACGTTCGGGTGCGCAGCCGCGAGCGTCTGCCGGAACTCGCGCTGCAGGCGGGCGATGGCGCGCGCGTCGCCGCGCCGCTCGGGCCGCAGCAGTTTCACGGCCACGTGTTGGCCGCCCGCACCCGTCGCATCGCGCCGCCGGTCGAGCGCGCGATAGACGACCGACGTGCCACCTCTGCCGAGCAGCGCCTCGAGAACGTAACGATCCCTCAGCACGCTGCCCGGACCCGGTGCGGGCTGCTGCTCGCGCTCGGCGATCCCGGCGGAGGGCGACATCGCATCGCGGACAGGGCTCGTCGCGGCGCCGGCACCGGATTCCGCGAGCTCGCTGGTGATCTCGTCGGCGATGTCTTCCGTGTGCTCCGAGGCATCGTCCGCGTCCGCGCCGAACGTCAGTGGCTGGCCCGGTTGCTGGGACAATGCGTCGTGGCTGGTCGCGCTCATGCTCGCTCGCTGCCGCGCTGCCGCGGTATCCGCAGTATGCACTTTCGGCCGGCCCGATGAAGCCGCCGGCGCGACGCGCGAGCGGATTATGGTAAGCAGCCGCATCGCATCATCGATCGTCGCGCGAATCCTGGACGGACGGGAGTCGTCGCGCGTCGCGGCTGAGCATTCGGTCGTAGGCGTCGCCGAACAGGATCTCGAATCCGACCGCCGCGCCGACACACGCCGTGCAGCGATCCGTCGGCAGCGGTCCGTCGGCCCAGAACAATTCCACGCCGAACTCGAAGAAGAGCCAGTCGCGCCAGGCCGAGCGGCGATGCGTGACCGCGGCGCCGTACAGGTCAGGCTCGGTGCCGTCCGTCTCGCCGCGCACGAACGCCTCGTAGCGCATCGCGCGCCGGTAATCGATCGCGTGGTACAGCGCCGGGCGGATTCTCCAGCGCACGCCTTCCGTGTCCTCCGACCAGCGCAGCGAGTTGCTGAAGCGCAGCAGGTACTCCGGGTTCAGCACCTTGTCGACGTCCAGCGCCTGGGTGATGCCGAAGCCCTCGTCGTTCTCGATGAAGACGGTGGTCCGCATGGTCAGCAGGACGCCGGAAGGCCGATAGATGTAATACCGGTATCGCGCGTTGGCGTACGGATTGAGGGGCGACTCGAGCTTCAGGCCCGCCCCGAGGTCGAAGCGGCTGTTCTGCCCGCGGTGCGCCCGGTAGCCGACGCCCGCGAACCACTCGGCGGGCTGGTCGTCCGAGAACGCGCCGACCGCGGGGTTGAAGATCCCGATCTCGTCCGCCAGGTACTCGTCGCTGCTCGCGCGCCCCAGCGTGGCGCTGAAACGTTCGTTGATCTGCGGCAGGGCGACGCTGACGCGGAACCTCGTGTCCACCTCGAAATGGTCCTGCTCGTCCCAGCCCAGGGTCACGCTGGCCCGGCCGTTGGTGTCGTCCTCGTACTCCGAGAACTGGTTTTCCCGACCGAACAGCCGGTCGACGTAGCGGGCCGTGCTGCAGACGCCGCGATGCAGGCCGGCGCGTACCGAGTCGATGCCCTTGGCGTCGGCCGGCACTTCCCCCTCGCAGCCGTCCGCCGGTTCCACCTGCGCCGGCGCTTCCGCGACCGGCGGTTCGTCCGCGTGCGCCGCGAAGTACCGCGCGCACGACAGCAGGAGCAGCAGCAACGGCAGGGTCGGGCTTCGCGGCGCGCGTGCGGCCGCCATCGTCAGGACGGACGCCTCCGCCCGCTTGCCTCGAAGTAGTGCCGCCGGCACAGGGACACGTAGCGCTCGTTGCCGCCGATCTCGACCTGGTCGCCGTCGCGCTCGGCGCGCCCGTCGGCGCCCACGCGCACGACCATCGTCGCCTTGCGGCCGCAGTGACAGATCGTCTTGAGCTCGGACAGCTCGTCGGCGAGCGCGAGCAGGCGGCTGCTGCCTTCGAAGAGTTCGCCGCGGAAATCGGTCCTGAGGCCGTAGCAGAGCACGGGTACGGAAAGCTCGTCGACCACCATGGCGAGATCATCCACCTGCCGGCGGGTCAGGAACTGCGCTTCGTCGAGTAGGACACAGCTGACAGGCTGCAGGCTGTGAACTGCGTCGATCTCCTGGTAGAGCCGTGTTGCCGGCTCGAAATGGCGGGCCTCGCTCGACAGGCCGATCCGGGAATGCACCCGCCCGCCGCCACGCTGGTCCAGCGCCGCCGTGTACACCAGCGTGTGCATCCCCCGCTCGCGGTAGTTGTGGCTCGACTGCAGCAGCGCGGTGGACTTGCCCGCATTCATCGTCGAGTAATAGAAATAGAGCTTCGCCACGGGTCAGAGCAGCTTGATTTCACGCAGGCGCTCGCGCAGGTAGTCGTCGGCGAGGATCGGCTGCGGATAGCGGTTCGGCCGCCCCGGAGTGACGCAGCCGGGCAGGGTCGCGATCGGGAAGTCCGAGTTGAAGTGCAGGAAGAACGGCATCGAATAGCGCGGGCGGCGCGCTCGTTCGCCGGTCGGGTTGACGACGCGATGCGTCGTCGACGGCAGCACGTGGTTGGTCAGCCGCTGCAGCATGTCGCCCACGTTGCACACCAGCGTTCCCGGCGGCGGATTGACGGGGAGCCAGCGGCCGCCGCGGTCGAGCAGTTCGAGTCCGCCCTCCTCCGCGCCGAGCAGCAGCGTGATCACGTTGATGTCCTCGTGGGCCCCGGCGCGCACGCCGCCCGTGCCCGGCGCGAGCGGCGGGTAGTGAATCACGCGCAGCACGCTGTTGCCTTCGCCGACCTTGTCGTCGAACCAGTGAGGATCGAGCTGCAGGTAGGCAGCGATCGCCTCGAGCAGCTTGCGGCCCATGCGGTCGAACGCCTCCCAGAGTTCGAGTGCGGCGCGCCTGAACGCCGGGTCGCCCTCGATCCAGACGTTGTCCGGCATCGTCGCGCGGTACCGGTGCCCCGCCGGCAGCTCGCGGCCGATCTGCCAGAATTCCTTCAGGTCGTGGTGGGTCGCGCCCTTGGCGGTCTCGACGCCGAACGGCGTGTAACCCCGCGCGCCGCCGATGCCGGGCACGTGGTAGCACCGCTTGACCGCGTCGTCCTGCGCGAAGAACCGCTTGAACCGGTCCAGGCAGCCGTCGATCAGGTCCTGGGGCAACTCGTGGTCGCCGACGACCGCGAACCCATACCGCTCGAAACTGCCGGCGAAGCGCTGCACGAAGGCCGCGGGGTCCCGCGACGCGAGCGTGAAGCTGACGGGCTCGATGGAATCGGGCATGCGCGGGCATTATGGCCCATCATGACGGCGGTGATCGACCCGGCCAACTGGTGCATCGTCGTCAATCCGGCGAGCGGCGCGGGACGCGCCGCGCGCATTCGACCGCGCCTCCTGGCTGCGCTCGAGCGCGGCGGGGTCCGATACACCTGCACCGAGAGCGCCGGCCCCGGCGACGTGCAGCGCATCGCGGCGCGGGCGGCCGAAAACGGCTGCCGCAGGCTGCTCGCCGTCGGCGGCGACGGCACGCTGAACGAGCTGATCAACGGCGTGCTGGAATCGGGCGTGCCGCCCGGCGATTGCCTGGTCGCCGCCGCGGCCGCCGGCACCGGCAACGACTGGTCGCGCTCGATGGAGATTCCCGACGACGCGGGCCGACTGGCTGCCTGCATGGCGCAGGCGCGCTCGCGCGCGGCCGACCTCGGCATCGCCGACGACGGCCGCGGCCGCCGCGCCGCGTTTCACAACGTCGCGGGCGCCGGGCTCGACGCGGAGGTTCTCCGTCGCATGCCGCGACGCGGCCCGCGCACCGCCGCCTACCTGCTCGGCCTGTTGCGGACGCTGCGCGACTATCGCGCGCCGCGCTTCGAGGTGGTCGCGGACGGGCGCCTGACGCGCCATCCGTCGCTGCTCGTGCTCGCGTCCATCGGCCCGCGGTGCGGGGGCGGCATGCGCCTGACGCCCGGCGCCGTCGTCGACGACGGCTGGCTCGACCTGCTCGCGGTGGACCCGTTGACGCTCGCCGGCGCATTGCCGCGACTGCCGAAGCTGTTCGACGGCCGGCTCGCGGGCGACCCCGCCTTCCACGTCACCCGCTGCCGCGGCGCCACGATCGCGTCCGCACCTACCTGCGGCGTCGAACTCGACGGCCAGCTCTTCGGCACGACGCCGGTGACCGTCACGGTCCTGCCCGGCGCGCTCAATGCGCTGGACTGCAGGCCCGCCGCGCGCGAGGTGGCGGGGTCCTCGCGTACATGAAGGGGTCGATGAAGGGGTCAGACCCCTTCATATTCAAAAGCGAGCTCAGCTCTTTAAACCGTCCATCCTCTCGAATATGAAGGGGTCTGACCCCTTCATCGACCCGCGTGCGGCGGGCGGCAGCCCGGTCAGCGGAATTGCGCCAGGATCCTGCCGAGCTTGGTTGCGCCCGGGCAGAGCCGCTCGAAGGGGACGGCGTTCAGCGCCGACTCGGTCGTGCCGTGCTGCTCATGGAAGTCGCGCCGCGACTCGTCCACGTGGATGAGCCCCGTCACGTACTCGTTGCGCTGCGCGCGTTCCTGCACGTAGGCCGAGGCGCGCGCACGGTCGGTCGGGTCGTAGTCCGGGTCGAGCTTGCGCAGCAGCACGCTGCTGCCGTCGTGCATCCGCACCGACACGCTCTCGCCGGGTGCGTACTGCACGCGGATCTCCTCCTTCGGAGCGATGTAATCGGCGGCCACGGGCGTCTCGCTGTGCTCGCGCACGTACGCGTAGCTCTTGGTCGATCCCTCGTGGTCGTTGAAGGTCACGCAGGGGGACAGCACGTCGATGATGGCGAAACCGCGGTGGGCGAGCCCCGCCTGGATCAGCGGCACGAGCTGCTCCTTGTCGCCCGAGAAGCTGCGAGCGACGAACGTCGCGCCCAGCGCGAGCGAAAAGAGCACCGGGTCGATGGGCTGCTGCTCGTTGGCCTCTCCTTTCTTCGACTTCGACCCGACGTCCGCGGAGGCGGAAAACTGCCCCTTGGTCAGCCCGTAGACGCCGTTGTTCTCGAGGATGTAGAGCATGTCGAGGTTGCGGCGGATCGCGTGCGCGAGCTGGCCGACGCCGATCGAGAGCGAATCGCCGTCGCCCGAGACGCCGACGTAGCGCAGGTGGCGGTTGGCCGCGCTCGCGCCGGTCGCGATCGACGGCATCCGGCCGTGCACCGCGTTGAAGCCGTGCCCGCCCGACACGAAGTAGGCGGTCGTCTTCGACGAGCAGCCGATGCCGGACAGCTTGACCACGCTCTGCGGCGGCATCGCGAGCTCGAAGCAGGCCTGGATGATCGCCGCCGTGACCGAGTCGTGGCCGCAGCCGGCGCACAGCGTCGACATGCTCCCCTCGTAGTCGCGGCGGTTCAGCCCGAGCGCGTTGCGCGGCAGGCCCGGATTGGCGACCTTCGGCTTGGCGATGAAGCTCATGCCGCGATCCCCCTGTCGAGCGCCTTCTCGACGGCTTCCGTGACGAAGGCGGCCGTCATCGACAGGCCGTCGTAGTGCAGTATCGAGCGCAGCTTCTGCTTGTCCACGGCGGTCTCCAGCGTCAGCAGCGCGCGCAGCTGCGCGTCGCGGTTCTGCTCCACGACGAACACCGTCTGGTGCGCGGCCAGGAACTCGTCGACTTCCGGGCCGAACGGGAAGCCGCGCACGCGCATGTAGTCGATCGCGACCCCGGACCTGCGCAGCGCGGCGAGCGCCTCGCGCACCGGCGCGTCGCAGGAGCCAAGGCTCACGATCGCCGACGCGGCCCCGCGGCCGTCGATCACCGCGGCAGGCACGTGCTTCGCGGCGGTCGCGAACTTGCGCGCCAGGCGGTCCAGCACCTCCCGGTACTCGGCCGAATCCTCGGTGTAGGCGCCGAACTTGCTGTGGCCCGAGCCGCGCGTGAAGTACGCCGCCTTCGGGCTGACGCCCGGCAGCGTGCGGTACGGGATGCCGTCGCCGTCCGGGTCGAGGTAGCGCTGGAACTTCCCGATGCCGGCGATCTGCTCCGCCGTCAGCAACTTGCCGCGGTCCGGGCGCCAGGCGTCGTCCCAGTCGAACTCCGGAGACATCCAGTCGTTCATGCCGATGTCGATGTCCGAGAGCACGAACACCGGCGTCTGCAGCCGTTCGGCGAGGTCGAAGGCCTGCACGGCCATCCGGAAGCACTCCTCCGGCGAGTCCGGGAACAGCAGCACGTGGCGCGTGTCGCCGTGGCTCGCGTAGGCGCAGGCGAGCAGGTCGCACTGCTGCGTTCGCGTCGGCATGCCGGTCGAGGGCCCGACGCGCTGCACGTCGAAGATCACCGCCGGAACCTCCGCGTAATAGGCGAGCCCGATGAACTCCTCCATCAGCGAGATGCCGGGCCCCGAGGTCGGCGTGAAGGCGCGCGCGCCGTTCCACATCGCGCCGATCACGATGCCGATCGCGGCCAGCTCGTCCTCGGCCTGGACGATCATGTAGTCACGCCGGCCGGTCTCCGGATCGGTGCGATGGCGCGCGCAGAGCGAGCGGAAAGCGTCCATCAGCGACGTCGACGGCGTGATCGGGTACCAGGCGCCGACGGTCGCGCCCGCGTACAGGCAGCCGAGCGCGGCGGCGGTGTTGCCGTCGATCATCACGTTCCCGCGGGTCGCGTCCATCCGCTCGACGCGGATCGGCAGCGGGCATTCGAAGTGCTCCTTCGCGTAGCGATGGCCGATCTCGATCGCCTTCATGTTCGACTCGACCAGCTTCGGCTTCTTCGCGAACGTCTCGGCCAGCAGGCCGCGGATCACCTCCAGGTCGATGTCGATCAGGGCCGCGACGGTCCCCGCGTACATGATGTTCTTCATGAGGGTGCGCGCCCGCGCCCCCTCGAAGTTATCGTTGCACAGCTGCGCGAACGGCACGCCGAACGTACGCACGTCGTCGCGCGCGTGCAGGCTGCTGCGCGGCCACGTCGAGTCGTAGACGAGACAGCCCCCGGCGGCGACCTCGGCCAGGTCGCGCGCGTACGTCTCGGCGTTCATCGCCACCATCAGGTCGATGCGGCCCGAGCGCGCGCGCCAGCCCTCGCGCGTCACGCGGATCTCGTACCAGGTCGGCAGCCCCTGGATGTTGGACGGGAAGAAGTTCTTGCCGACCACGGGCACGCCCATGCGGAAGATCGCCTTCATGATCAGCGAGTTCGCGCTGGCGGAGCCCGAACCGTTGACGTTGGCGAACTTGAGCGTGAAGTCGTTTACGCGCGGCGCAGCGTTCTTGCGCTCTGGCATCGGGCCTCGTCCTCGGCGTGTGGGATCTCGATCCACGACTTCTGCATGTCCCAGGCGTCGGTCGGGCAACGCTCGGCGCACAGCCCGCAGTGCACGCACAGGTCCTCGTCCTTGACCATGACGCGCGCGGTCTGCGCGAGCGGCTCGGACACGTACAGCGGCTGGTCCGGGTTGCGGCGCGGCGCCTTGAGCCGCTGCACGAGGTCGGCCTCGTCGCCGTTCACGGCGATCGTGAGGCAGTCGGTCGGGCAGATGTCGATGCAGGCGTCGCACTCGATGCAGAGCTTCGCGTGGAATACGGTCTGGACGTCGCAGTTCAGGCAGCGCGCCGCTTCCTCCGCCGCGCGCGCGGCGTCGAATCCGAGCTCGACCTCGATGTCCAGCCGGCGAAACCGCTCCTTGAGGCTCACGTGCGGCATCAGCCGCCGCGCGGAAGCGTCGTAATCGTTCTTGTACGACCACTCGTGCATGCCGACCTTGCGGCTCTGCAGGTTCACGCCGCGCGGCATCCGCTCTGTGAGCGGCTCGCCCGCGCAGTGCTTGTGGATGGAGATCGCGGCCTGGTGTCCGTGCTCGACCGCCCAGATGATGTTCTTCGGGCCGAACGCGGCATCGCCGCCGAAGAAGACGCCCCGGAGCGTGGACTCGAACGTGACCGGGTCGACCCTCGGCACGTCCCACCGGTCGAACTCGATCCCGAGGTCGCGTTCGATCCACGGGAAGGCATTTTCCTGCCCGATCGCCAGGATCACGTCGTCGCAGGGGATGAACACTTCCTCGACCGTGCGCTGGCCGGTGATTTCGCCGCCGGCCATGTCGTATTCGATCCGGTCGAAGGTCATACCGGTGAGCTTGCCGCCTTCCGTCACGAAGGCTTTCGGCGCGTGGTTGACGATGATCTCGACGTTCTCCTCCTCGGCGTCCTCGAGTTCCCACTCGGAAGCCTTGAAGAATCCGCGGGGTTTGCGCGCCATCACCTTGACGCTCTTCGCGCCGAGCCGGAGGGACGTGCGGCAGCAGTCCATGGCCGTGTTGCCGACGCCGATGATCAGCACCCGCTCGCCGATCGAGTCGACGTGCTCGAAGGCGACCGACTCGAGCCATGCGATGCCGATGTGGATGCGCTCCGAATCCCGCCGGCCCGGCAGGTCGAGCTCCTTGCCCTTGGGCGCGCCGGTGCCGACGAACACGGCGTCGAATCCCCCGTTGGCCAGCAAATCGCGCAGGCTCGAGACCGGCGAGCCCAGGCGCAGGTCCGCGCCCATGCCGACCACGTAGCCGATCTCCTCGTCGAGCACCTGCGCGGGCAGGCGGAACGCCGGGATGTTGGTGCGCATCAGGCCGCCCGCGGTCGGGAACTGCTCGAAGATCACGACCTCGTAACCGATCGGCAGCAGGTCGTTGGCGACGGTGAGGGACGCGGGACCCGCGCCGATGCAGGCGACGCGCCTGCCGTTCTTCCGCGCCGGCGCCTTCGGCAGCCTCGCCGTGACGTCGTCGCGCAGGTCGGCGGCGACGCGCTTGAGCCGGCAGATCGCGACCGGCTTGTCCTCGACGCGGCGGCGCCGGCAGGCAGGCTCGCAGGGGCGGTCGCAGACGCGGCCGAGGATGCCGGGAAAGACGTTCGACTCCCGGTTCACCAGGTAGGCGTCCGAATACCGGCCCTGCGCGATCAGCCGGATGTACTCGGGAACGTCGGTGTGCGTAGGACACGCCCACTGGCAGTCCACCACCTTGTGGTAATGGTCCGGATCCGCCGTGTCGGTGGGCTTCATGTGGCGCGCAGTATACCGGCCGTCCGTGCCATTCAGGCAGGTCCGGGGCCCGCGGCGGTTCCGCGGTTGACAAGCTCGGCGATGCGTGTCGCGGTCTCGAGCGCACGCAGGCCGTCCTCCCCCGAGACGACCGGTCGGGCGCCGCGGCGGACGGCGTCGA
>ERZ1066138.211-NODE-211-length-19893-cov-9.713580_pt1 | contig 19893 bp, 18 predicted proteins | sample MGYA00382785_ERZ1066138 | MGnify/ENA primary metagenome ERZ1066138 (study PRJEB33369, sample SAMEA5778368) | biofilm metagenome | biome: Industrial cooling water; feature: Water cooling tower basin; material: Biofilm | place: United Arab Emirates | collected... | reverse complement strand
GGGAGGATTTTGCGACACCCTCGCGCGATCTTCGGCTGCTGATTGCGATCGACGTCGTGCGCGGATTTCCTGACCGGGTCGCTCGGCGACCGGAGCGATATGCGATGCCGGCGGGCAAGACAGTCGCCGATGTGAAAGCGGAACTGGACCGCACTCTCGCCGGCGAGCTGACTTCGCGCAAGTTCAGCTACACGCGCAGCGACGGTTCGGACTGGACCCTGGCTCTCTCAGATGTCGTTGCACGTGCTGCGGAGCTGGAGTTGGCTTACAACATCAACGATTGTGTTGAATTGCGATGGGGTGCGCCGGAAGGAAGTACCGAGGCACAAACGTGTCAACGCCGCGCTCCGGCCGCGCAACGAGCGAAGATGGCGTCGGACTACCGGCCGTGGTTCAGCGAAAGGCGGCGCCCTCCCAGAGGTTGATTATTAGTAATCAACCTGCCCATCGGGCAGTGGCTGCAGCATCCAAAGGTAATCCACATGAATATTGTGGCTGGCGGGTGCGCTCTTTGAGTTCGAGCACAGCTTCTGTTTCCGCAATGTAATCGCGCGTGATGGGGAGTGCTGTGAGGTGTTTGGCAAGCTGGACTTGAAAAACGACGAGATTTCCAAAGCGGAAGGCGCTCTCGCAGCACGCCAGATAAAACTCCCACATGCGGCAGAAGCGTTCGTCATAGAGGTTGCGGGCGACTTCGCGCTTTTCAAGAAAGCGTTCGCGCCAAGCCTTCAGTGTTTCGGCATAGTGGATGCGCAGAATTTCGATGTCCGTCACGATGAGGCCTGAGCGTTCGATGGCGGGAAGAATATCGGAAAGTGCGGGAACGTAACCGCCGGGGAAAATATATCTTGCCATCCAAGGGTTGGTAGGACCGGGCCGGTCGATCCGGCCAATCGTGTGCAAGAGCATGACTCCGTCGTGATCGAGTCGCTCAGCCGCAGTTTGGAAAAAGGTGTCGTAATATGGCAGACCGACGTGCTCAAACATGCCGACTGATACGATCCGGTCGAACCGGCCGGTGACATCGCGATAATCCTGCAGGTGGAAGCTGACGTTCTTGGACGCCCCGGCTCGTTCACCAGCTACCTTCAATTGCTCTTGCGATAGTGTGACGCCAGTTATGCGTGCCTCGCAAAAGTGCTCCAGGTAAAGCGCCAGTCCGCCCCAGCCGGAGCCTATGTCGAGCACGCTGCTACCCGGCTTCAACCACAGTTTCGCAGCGATATGGCGCTTTTTTGCCTGTTGCGCGGCTTCGAGACTCTGATCCGGATACTCGAAATAAGCGCACGAATACTGCCAGTCAGCGTCAAGGAAGAGGCTGTAGAGGCGGCGGTCGAGATCATAGTGGTGGGCGACGTTTTTTTCGGCGCGCCGCAGGCCGTTGAGTTGGCTGAGACGGCGCGTGGCGTGTCGCAATGCGGCCCATGCCTTGGCAGGACCTGGCGGTTCCGCCAGTCCCAGATTGAGCCACGCGAGTGCCAATAAATCGTAGATTGATCCCTCCTCGACAGTCAGCCGTCCGTCCATGTAGAGATCGCCCAAGGCGGACGACGGATCAGTCATGAGTTGCAAAGCTGCGCGACGGTCATGAAGTCGAATGCAAATCCGCTTGGCGCTTCCATTTCCAACTTCAAAACTGCCACCGACGGTATGGACAGTCAGTGTCCCGAAACGAACGACACGATCAAGAAACGCGCGGAGCACCATGCTCATTGGCGCCTCCTATGGGCTGAAAAAAGCAGTCGATGAACGCGGGCGCTGTCGTTTTGTTGCAATGAATTGCTATGATTATGCTCGTTGGGTGTGAAACCATATCTCCATATTCAGAAAGCGACATATTCCAGCGTTGGTTAATCCCAGTGGGTCCTCGTTTTTTGCGTGAGGTACCTCTATTGATGTTTCTGAGCTGCGGCGCGCCATACAAAGGCACGCAGGAGGTTGGCATGCCACGCGGCCATCGCAACCTCAGCGGGAAATCAGTCCTTGTCATAGAGGACGAGTTCATGATTGCGATGGATTATGCCATGTGCCTTGAGGCTATGGGCGCCAGGGTCGTTGGACCGGTATTGAGCGTTCCGCAGGCTTTGGACATGTTACGAGAGCAGAACATCGACGCGGCGGTGCTCGACATCGATTTACAAGGCACCAAAGCATTCATGGTGGCGGATGCTCTCATAGAGCGCCGCATCGGCTTTGTTTTCGCGTCGGGCTACGACGATGTCGTGATCCCCGAGCGCTTCTCAGCGGTCATCCGGTGCGGAAAACCAGCAAAGGCTGCCGACGTGGCTGATGCGTTGCAACGCGTCTGTTTCAAATGACGAAGTGGCCCCGTAGCCGTTATAGAGTGCCTTTGCAAAAGTCGAGTTTCGACACGATCGGGCGGGGACCGAGCGCCGCGACGGACTTGCAACTATTGGGAATTGCCGCCGTATAAGGATGTGAGATCACATTATCGGGACACAGGCATGGCCAAGACCAGTACCAACACAACGGACGAGGCCGCGCGGTTCCGCGCGCTCCCCTGGTTCTACAACGATCTTGATGGATCGCTGGCTCATGCGTGGGCGATGCTCGGGCGCGGGGTGGCTGACCGTCGCAGCGCGTTCCACACACCCGTGGTGGCGACCATCGACGAGACGGGCGCTCCTCGCCAACGGGTCATGGTCTTGCGAGCAGCTGATATTGCGGCGCGGTCATTGCGGTTGCACACGGATCTGCGTTCGGAAAAGCTGGTGCACATCGAGGAGCGGCCGAGTGTTTCACTGGCATTCTACGATGCGAATGCCAAGCTTCAACTGAGGTTAGGCGCGCTTGCTCGCATTCACGCCCAGGATAGCATTGCGGATCAAGCCTGGCTCAATTCGCGACCGCAAAGCCGGCTATGCTATGAACAAGCCATCGCGCCGGGCTTGCCGGTGGTAGCTCCGTTGCCGGAGCTCCCGGCCAGTGCGCACGTCGCACAGGCCGAACGCGGTAGACTGAACTTCGCTGTACTGATAATTGTCGTCCAAACCATCGAATGGCTGTATCTTGCCATCGAAGGACATCGCCGCGCGCGGTGGGTCTGGAAGGACGACCGCTGGCAGGGAACATGGCTCGCCCCGTGATCAGGCGGCCGCTTCCCATTACGAGGTCTGAGAAGGGCGCATTCGATGAGAAAGCTAGTTTGGGTGCTTCTTTCAGCAGTGCTCATCGGGATCGCTCCTGCTGCGGGGCAGGACATGTTGGACATGGTGGACCTGACTTCGGATCAGTTCACGAAGGCGGAGATGAGCCGCGCCGATATCGAGGCTGGAATTGCGAAGCTGGAAGACGGGCAGAAGCTTGATCTGACGGCCAAGGCTCTCAACGGTCTCGACTTGTCGGGACTTGACCTTCGAAGGACCGTACTGCAGTCGGCCCGGTTGATGAAGGTGAATCTGAAGGGTGCCAATCTGGAGGGCGTCAACCTCGACAGCATCTGGTCGCTGAATTCCGATTTGACGGGGGCCAACTTGAAGAACGCCAGCATGTTCGGCGCACAATTTGTCGGGTCAAAGCTCGATGGCGCTGACTTGTCGGGCGCTCGGGTCGCGGGAGACTTTTCCAAAGCGAGCATGACTGGCGTGAAGCTCGATGGTGCGGATCTCTCAGCGGATGAAAAAAACCAGTCGATGGGGCTGATGCGCGGGACGTTTCGGTCGACAAACCTTGAAGGTGCATCGCTGAAGGGCGCGAACCTCAATCGCGCGATGCTTGAGTTTGCTTCGCTCAAGAACGCCGATTTGTCGGGTGCTTCATTGAAAGAGAGCGAAATCGCTGGCGCTGATCTTACGGGTGTTAACGTGGCCGGCGCTGACTTCACGGGTGCGGATGTGAATTCGGCGCGGATCGGCGCGATGTCCGGTGCAGCCAAAAATCTCGACGAGGCCAAGAACCTCGACAAGGCCTACCGAAATTGATCTCCGCGTCGCGAAATTCACCTGGTCTCCGCGATCAGAAAAGGTGAAGCGTAACGCCGGCGGAAGACGTATCGCCCCATCGGGCTCTATGATAGGCAAGCGTCAAGCTGCAGACAGAGTTGACATATGCTTCTCCGCCGTCTTGCCGTCATTGTTCTCCTGATGCTCCTCGCGATACCGGTGACCAGGGCGCAGGACCCGTTCCAAGGGCTTGATCTCACGTCCGACGCATTCACTAAATCGGAAATGACGCGTGAGGAGGTTCTTGCCGTCGTCGCGAAGGCCACGCCTGAGACGCCAGCCGATCTATCGGGAAAGTCGCTCAACGGAATCGATCTATCGGGTACGGATCTGCGCGGTGTCATTCTCCGCACCGCGCGTCTCAACAGGGCGAACTTGACGGGTGCCAATCTTTCCGGTGCTGCACTCGATGCCGTTTGGGCCATGGACGCCGAGTTCGCGAATGCGACGTTCGCTGATGCGAGCATCATAGGTGCGCAGTTCATCAGAGCGAAAATGGATGGGGCCGATTTCACCAACGCGAAGGTGAAGTCGAACTTCGCGCAGGCCAGTCTCGTGAAAGCGCGGTTCGATGGGGCGGACCTGTCGCCGGGAAAGAAAAATCAGCGCGCCATGGTGAAGCGAGGGTTCGAGAGTGCGATCCTTGATGGGGCCTCTTTCAGAAGTGCGAACATGGTGGAAGTCGATCTTGAGTTTGCTTCGCTCCGTGATACCGACTTGACCAATGCTGTGCTCGCAGGGGCCGATTTGGCAGGTGCTACGCTCGCCGGGGCCGATGTGACGGGCGCTGATTTCAATGGTGCGAATGTCGAGAGTGCTAAGCTCAGCGGCATCAAGAACCTGGGCGCGGCGATAGCCTTCGACACCGTTCGCAACTACGACAAAGCATTTAAGGATTAGGCAATACCTACAGTGGCACTGAAATGATCGCTCGCAGCCCGCCCATGGAGCTTTCGCCCAGAGTAACCGTTCCGCCGTGGCTCTTGGCGATGTCACGGGCTATGGCGAGGCCAAGGCCTGAATTGGCGCTGTCCTGGTTGCGCGACTTGTCGATCCGATAGAACGGCCGGAAAACATTTTCGCGTTCGGATGCTGGGATCCCAGGACCGTTGTCATCGATCTCGACACGGAGGCAGTTCCCTTCGGTGGCGGCTCGGATGATGATTTTATCGCCGTACCGGACTGCGTTTGATACGAGGTTGGTGACGGCGCGCTTGAAAGCATTACGTTTAAGGGGGAGCACGAGGTCCTGCTTGCTGCGGCGGAGTTTCAACTCAATCGGCGTGCCGTAGGACTGCGCTTCCTCATGCACTTCTTCCAGCAGCGTGCGAAGATTTGTGGGCCTCGCTTCCTCGCCGCCGTCACCGCGCGCGAAGGCGAGGTAGTCTTCAAGCATATGCTGCATTTCGTTCACATCGCTGCGCAAAGACCGAGTCTCAGCGGTGTCGGGGAGAAATGCGAGTTCCAGCTTAAATCGCGTGAGGATAGTGCGCAGATCGTGGCTGACGCCGGCAAGCATCGTTGTGCGTTGCTCGACATGCTGGGTGATGCGATCGCGCATCTCGATGAAGGATTGTGAAGCCTGGCGAACCTCGCGCGCCCCGCGCGGGCGAAAGTCGTCGGGAAACGGCCTGCCTTTGCCGAACGCATCGGCAGCATCTGCAAGTTTCAGGATAGGGCGGATCTGGTTGCGCAAGAAAAGGATAGCGACCGTCAGAAGGATGATGGATGTGCCGATCATCCAGAGCAGGAAGATATGGGAATTGGACGCGTAGGTTTGAGTGCGGGTCGCAATGAAACGCAGTATGGCGTCGTCGTGCTTGACGCGGATCTCCACCAAACGCGCCTCGCCCAAGGTATCGATCCAGAAAGGCCGCTGGACGTTTCGCGAAATTTCCTTGGACAGCGCGCGGTCGAGGAGATTGAAAAATGGCTTGGGCGCCGGCGCCGGCAGATCGCCAGGCGGCAGGATCTGCATGGTCAGATTGAGCTTGTCGCGTGCAAGTTCGATCAGGCGTGTGTTGGCTGTAGCGTCCTTGCCGGTGTCGTAGAGTTCGATGAGTACGGCGATATTGCGCGCGGTGGCCTCGGAAAGCCGCCGCGTCACGGACTGCCAGTGGCGTTCCATGAACACGAACGCGATGACGCCCTCAAGGACGACGATCGGCGTGATGATGATAAGCAGAGCGCGCGCGAAGAGGCCTTTTGGCAAGGCCTCGGCCAACCAAGCCGTGGCGGCTGCGTGAAAGTTCGTGAGCACGTCGCGAGCAGATGTGACCCGCGACTTGATTTTATCGACTGGCGCATCGAAGCGGACAACCATGAAAGGGCTCACTCTTAATCAGTGTAGAGGATGTAACCCTTGCCGCGCACCGTCTGTAGATAAATCGGATTGGACGGGTCGCTCTCAATTTTGCGACGGAGCCGGTTGATCTGCACGTCGATCGCGCGCTCACTGCCGGTGCTGTCGTCGTTGGATAATTCGTGCCGGGGTATCGGCAAGCCGCGGCGCTGGGCGAACTGGCGCAGCAGATCGCGCTCGCGCTCGGTGAGCTTTATCGCCTCGTCGTCGCGCTTCAGTTCCCCGCGCGAGATGATGAATGTGAACGGCCCCATGCGAACTTCATCAACCGGGGCGTGCGGCCCGGGTTGACCACGGCGTAGTATATTGCGGAGCCGGAGCAGCAATTCTCTCGGCTCGAACGGCTTGGTGACATAGTCGTCAACCCCAATCTCAAGCCCTTCAATGCGATTTTCGGTTTCGGCCCGTGCCGTCAGCAGGCAGACGGGCACCCGTGTGGTCGATTTCAGATGCTGCGCGAGGGAGAGGCCGCATTCGCCCGGCATCATGACGTCGAGGAGGATGAGGTCAAAGGCTAGGCCGCGCATGGCGGCGCGTGCTGTTGCAGCATCAGCAGCAATTGTGACGCGAAAGCCGTTTTCGAACAGGTAACGGCCAAGCAGGTCGCGAATTTTCTGGTCGTCATCGACAACCAGGACGTGGGGAGCGTCATCGGGAAGCGGATCGGTTCGCCGGGCTAAATTCGTGGTCATGACTGTTCGCCTCGTGGGGGGCTCTCGCCTCGTCTGGGCTTCCTAGCACTTCAAGTGGCTGCGGAATCGCCGCCGGCTGTGGGCCTGTCCGCCCATCGAACAAGATTTTCTACCTGACCGCGTTGATGAGGCTCGATCATGGCGAGAAGAAAACGGCGCGTCACCTCGTCGGCCTCCGCGCCGGCCACTTGTAATGCGCTGGCGATGCGGCGAACCTGGAGTTCAGTCAGTTTGTCAGTCAAACGCACGCCTTTTGAGGTCAAGTGGAGCCGCCGCTCACGCAGGTCGGCGGGACCCGGGCGCTGCTCGATAAAGCCTTTTTCCCGCAGATCCTTGAGAACACGGGCGAGGCTCTGCTTGGTAATTTTGAGGATATCCAGGAGTTCGGCAACTTTCAGACCGGGATTGCGGTGGACGAAGTGCAAGACGCGGTGGTGGGCGCGGCCGAAACCATACCGCTCCAGCACCGCATCGGCATCGCCGGTGAAATTGCGATAAGCAAAATAGAACAGCTCCATGAAGCTGATGAGCGCCGGAGACACGGACGCGGCCGCTTCCGCAGCAGGATTGGAGCCCACGGAAGTCAATGCGCTGCGCTGTCTGCACGTCTCGGCATTTATGTCAGCCATGTTGACTTATTTGCCGTCGATCGATAGACGTGGCAAGTCATTTCGCGACCCGACTGACGGCAACTTTGCGCGGTGGTCCGTGCGCGCGCTCCCCGCAAAGGACTGCTGTCAGTCACGGCGGGTCTAGGCCCGCCGCCCCTCCATGCCGGCAGAGGTTACTTCAACGTCGCGCTGATGCGCGTGGCGCCACCCGCCGTCAGGCATGCGCCGCCCGACAACAAGGAATGGAGTTCATGGCCGATCTCGTCCCCTATCACGACCGCGATGGTTTTATCTGGTTCGACGGCAAGATGGTGCCGTGGCGTGACGCGCAGGTGCATGTGCTGACCCATGCGCTGCATTATGCAAGCGCGGTGTTCGAGGGTGAGCGGTCGTACGGGGGCGAAATTTTCAAGCTGCGCGAGCACACTGAACGGCTCATCGAGAGCGCGCGGATGCTGGATTTCGAAATCCCATACTCCGCCGAGGAAATCGATCAGGCCTGCCGTGACACGCTCAAGGCCAATGGTCTCACGGATGGCTACGTCCGGCCGATCGCATGGCGAGGCAGCGAACAGATGGGCGTTTCGGCGCTGAAGAGCAAGATCCACCTCGCCGTCGCAGCGTGGAATTGGGGCTCGTATTTTGACATGAACGAGCGCCTGAAAGGCATTCGCATCGGGCTTGCGCAGTATCGCCGTCCGGATCCAGCAACTATTCCCTGCAAGGCGAAGGCGACCGGCCTTTATATGATCTGCACGATCGAGAAGCATCGCGCGGAGCGGGCGGGATATGCGGATGCGATGATGCTCGATTATCGCGGGCACGTGGCCGAATGCACGGGCGCCAATATGTTTTTCATCAAAGACGGCGAGATCCACACGCCGGTTCCGGATTGCTTTTTGGACGGCATAACCCGGCAGACGGTCATCGAATTGGCGCGGCGGCGGGGCATCAAGGTGATTGAACGCACTATCATGCCGGATGAGCTCAGCTCATTCTCGGAGGTGTTTATCACCGGTACGGCCGCGGAAATCACGCCGGTGCGCGAGATTGGGCCAAACAGCTATACACCCGGCCGTCTCTGTGAACTGCTGCTAAACGATTATATGGCCGAAGTGCAGCCGAAATCCCGGGCGGCCGCGGAGTAAGTCTGGCGATTAATTGGATGTCGCGCTGAGCACGACAAAAAAGGCGCCAAGGAAGGCCGCGATTGCGGAGCCTGCAAGCAGAAGCGCACTGACATTTAGAGGATAGCCGAACATCTCGGCCACTCCGGCGAACACAGCGATCCAGAAAACGGTTGGAACGAACGCCGTCAGCGCGAGGCCGGTCAGAAAATTCAACCGGGAAGACGAGGTCATCGCTTTGGTAGGGGACCTACCCAGCGGCTGAGCGGTGGTCATCTGCATCGCTAGCGCTCCGAAACAGCATCGATTGACCAGGATTGTCTGGTCAACCCGTAAACGAAGCACTAACGGAACGATTAAGGGAAAATTCAGGACGCCGAAAAAGTACGGCAGAAGTCTGCGGGTATCGGTAGAGGATTGCGAGCGCTGGGCCGCTTCGGTCCAAAGGCATGAAGGCAAGAACTGTGTACGACGTGGCGATCATCGGTGGCGGCCACAATGGCCTGACGGCTGCGGCGTACCTCTCGCGCGCTGGGCTCTCCGTCGTGGTTCTTGAAAAGAATGCTGTGGCAGGCGGTGCGGCGCTCACGGAGGAGTTTCACCCCGGCTTCCGCAACTCCGTCGCATCCTACACTGTGAGCCTGCTCGATCCGGGCGTTATTCGCGATCTTCACCTGCATGACCATGGTTTGAAAATCATTGAGCGACCGGCCGCCAATTTCATGCCGATCGACCGCGGGAAAGCTTTCTTCTGGCCGTACGGAATGGCAGCCAAGCAAGCGGAGATCGCGAAGTTTTCGGTTCGCGATGCGGAACAATACCCAAGGTATGACGCAGCACTCGATCGGGCGGCCGCTGTGCTGCGCGATCTTACAAAGAAGACACCTCCGAACGCAGGCGGCGGCTGGCTGGATGTTCTGAAGGGCGCCGGGATCGGTCGGCGCATCCTCGGGCTATCGTTGGACGACCAACGTGTGCTGACCGATCTTTTCACCAAAAGTGCGGCGGATTTCCTCGATCCCTGGTTCGAGAACGAGCATGTGAAGGCGCTGTTCGCGTTCGATGGGATTGTTGGATCATTTGCTGCGCCATCGACGTCCGGCACGGCCTATGTGCTGCTTCATCATTGCTTCGGAGAGGTGAATGGTAAGCCGGGCGTGTGGGGCCATGCGGTCGGCGGTATGGGCGCGATTACTCAGGCTATGGCGCGAGCGGCAGAGAAGGCGGGGGCGGAGATCAGGCTCGATGTTCCGGTCGCGCGGGTGGTCGTCGAAAACGCTCGAGCCGTGGGAGTCGAACTTAAATCTGGAGAGATTGTGAGGGCGCGAGCTGTTGCCGCGAATGTCGGACCCAAGCTGCTGTTCCGCGATCTTATCGACGAGAAGGATGTTGATCCGCCGCTCTACAGGCGGTTTACGAACATCAAGACAGGGTCCGGCACGTTTCGCATGAACGTGGCCTTGAGCGAATTGCCGAACTTCACGTCTCGGCCAGGTTCGAAGCCGGGTGCGCATCACGGCGCAGGCATCGTGATTGCGCCGACGATAGCATACATGGAGCGCGCCTATCTCGATGCGAAGCGGGACGGCTGGTCACACGAACCGATCGTGGAGATGCTGATCCCCTCGGTGCTCGATGAGTCGCTGGCGCCGAAAAGTCAGCATGTCGCATCTCTGTTCGTGCAGCACGTTGCACCGAAACTGACGGGCGGCCGGTCATGGGACGATGAGCGCGAAAAAGAACGATTTGCCGACGTCGTCATCGAGACCGTCACGAAGCACGCACCGAACTTCCGCAGTTCTATCCTTGGCAGGCAGGTGCTCTCGCCGCTCGATCTGGAGATGCGGTTCGGGCTTGTCGATGGCGATATCTTCCACGGCCAACTGTCGCTAGATCAGCTGTTTTCGATGCGGCCGGTGCTCGGGCATGCCGACTACCGGATGCCGATTTCCGGGCTTTACCTCTGCGGGTCGGGCGCCCATCCGGGTGGTGGGGTCACAGGACTGCCCGGCCGTAACGCAGCGCGCGAAATCGTCCGGGACCTCAAGGGATGGTTTTGAGTTGACGCTGGCCGATCCGTTCGGCAATCGGGACGTATGTACTCTATCTCTCAAATGATAGGATTGACGCCGCCCATGGACGCTCCCCGCTACCGCGCCCTCATGCGCCATCAGGCGGGAGCCGTCGCGATCATCGCGGCCGGCCGCACCGGTTCGCGGGGTGGACTGACCGCGACGGCATTTTCTTCCCTTTCGGATAATCCCCCGACTCTGCTCGTTTGCGTGCAGCGCAAATCGGGAACGCATGGGGTGATCGTCGCGGCGAAATCCTTCAGCGTGAACATTCTGGCACGTGAACAGCAGGCTCTTGCGGAACGGTTTTCGGGTAAGGGCGGTGTGACGGGTGAGCACCGCTTCGAGGGCGGTGCTGTCTGGGAGACGCTAGCAACGGGCGCACCGGTGCTTTCGGGTGCACTGGCGAGCCTGGATTGTGAACTGCTCGACGAGCATCAATTCTCGACGCACTCGATCTTCATCGGCCGGGTCATCGATGGACGGTTCCGTGGCGAAGGAGAGCCGCTGCTCTACTTCCGCAACGACTACTGGGATATCGGTGCGCGCTAGAGTGCCACGAACGGGCGAAAGACAACTACCGTGCGGATCACAGCCAATCTTACCCTTGATGAGCGTGACATCGAAGAACGCTTCGTGCGGGCTTCGGGGCCGGGCGGGCAGAACGTCAACAAAGTGTCGACGGCAGTTGAGCTGCGCTACAATGTTCGGCACGGAACACTGCCGATCGCCGTGCGGGATCGGCTCATTACCCTTGCGGGTCGGCGAATGACCGACGAAGGCGTGCTTGTGATCCGAGCGGAGCGGTTTCGCACGCAAGAGCGCAATCGCGAGGATGCGCGGGAGCGGCTAGCCGAACTGGTGCGAAAGGCGTTGCATGTGCCGAAAAAGCGCATCGCAACAAAGCCGACGAGGGCTGCGCAGACGCGGCGATTGGAAGCCAAGGGCAAGCGCGGGGACATTAAACGCATGCGCCGGGCAAAGCCCGATATGGATTGAGGAATCGCTGATGCCGCGTTTCGCCGCCAATCTCAGCATGCTCTTCACCGAAGTCCCGTTTCTCGATCGGTTCGAAGCGGCCGCGAAAGCCGGATTCAAGGGTGTGGAGTTCCTTTTTCCTTATGCGTTCGATGTCGACGATATCCGGGCGCGGCTCGATCAACTTGGCCTAAAGGTGGTATTGTTCAACCTGCCGCCGGGCCATTGGGATGAGGGCGAGCGTGGCATCACCGCGCTGAAGGGCCGGGAGGATGAGTTTGCGGCTGGAGTCGATTTGGCGCTGCGCTATGCGGAGGCGCTTGGCTGTCCTAGGGTTCATGCGATGGCAGGTCTCGACGCGCATGGCACGGATCGCGACGTGTATCTGAAGAACTTGACTCTAGCGGCCGAGTGGGCGCGCGGCGACGACGTCGATATTCTGATCGAGCCGATCAACACCTTCGATATGCCGGGTTACTTCCTGACGACGACTGAGGCAGCGCGTGACGTCATCAGAGAGGTGGGTGCGGCGAACCTCGGCCTGCAATTCGATCTCTACCATCGTCATCGCATGCAGGGTCGCGTACTGGAGGCGATCGCAGAATTTGCTCCCATCGCGCGGCATTATCAGTGCGCGAACCCGCCGGATCGCAGCGAGCCGGCCGTGGACAGCCTCGACTATCGGCGTATTTTCGAGGCGATTGATAGCACCGGTTTCACGGGCTGGATCGGCTGTGAATACAAGCCGAGGGGGACCACGCTGGAGGGACTTGAATGGCCTGGGAGATGCGGCGTCGTGCTGGGTTAAGCTTCATTTCGAGTGTGCATGCGCGCTGATGCTGTGGTCATCACGTCGCTGTTGCTTCGCTTGGAGGTAACGCGTGGACCCGATCGGACTGGGCGAAGGCGGCTCCAGGTGGCATAATGCCAGACTACGGGGTCTTCGGCCTCGTCCTAAGGGGGGAGATCATCGATGGCCCGACGGATGTCACGAGATCGCCGTGCGTTTTTGAATGCGGCAGCTGCTGCTGTTGCTGCACCGTTTTTATCGCGTTCGATCACTGTTGCAGCTTTGGCCCAGGATGCGCTGCCCGGTACGGGTGCGGTGTCACCGATCTGGGGTGAACTTGGTCGGTTGACGCTCACAGCGCAGAAAATGGGCCTCGCCGTGCCGCGCATGTCGCTCGGGCCTGAAAGTTTGACCGACGATTTCTCTACGACGATGCCTGCCATCGTCGATTTTATGGACAGCCTCGATGCTGCGATCGCCTCGGCGCCGGTGGAGAAGGCAGATGCGGCGGAAGATCTGAAGCAGGAGGCGAGCACACTTCTCGGAAAGGTGCTCACGGCGGAGAAGCTGCCTCGCGAGGCGGCGGAGGAGCCTGGTCCGCCAGCGGCGGCGCCGACTGTGAAGGCGCCGAAGTTCGAAGACGTCGCGGAGGGCTACCGGGACCTGTTCCGCACGTGTGAGATTCGCCCGAATATGATCTCGCAAGTGAAATGGTACACCGACAAGCTGGTCGATCCCGCGCGGCGCGAGCGCTACCAGAGAATTGAGGATGAGATCTGTGTTCCCTGGTACTTCGTCGGCATCATCCATGGGATGGAATGCGGCTTTGATTTCAACAAACATCTTCACAACGGCGATCCTCTAAGGGGCCGTACAGTGCAGGTGCCAAAAGGCAGGCCACAGGTCTGGAATCCGCCGACAGATTGGCATTCGAGCGCGGTCGATGCGCTGCGTTACGATAAATTTGCTGATCTTACCGACTGGGATCTGCCGCGTATGCTCTACCGGTGGGAAGCGTACAACGGTTGGCGCTCTCGGCTTCTCTACAACATCAATACGCCGTACCTCTGGAGCTTTTCGAACCACTATACGAAGGGCAAGTTCGTCGCCGACAATGTGTGGGATGCGAATGCCGTATCAAAGCAGTGCGGCGCGGCGGTGATGCTCAAGATGATCGTGGAAGGCGGCGTCGTAGGCCAGCCTGCGTGACAGTTCAGGAACTGCCATATACGAGGCCAACAGCCTGCTGGGCGGCGAGGACTTGATCGCAGTCGCTTTCCGCAAAACCTGATCCTTTCTTCTGCGTGAGATCCAGGCAGGACTGCAGGAAGCCTTCCGCAGCTTCGACCAGCGTGGCGGTCTGATTGAGGTTTGCGGTCATCGTGCGGTAGGTCAGGTGGGCGAGCTTCTGCCGGCCGAGCGGCTTCACGATCGTGCCGCGATGTTCACCGCCTTCGGAGATGAGATAGGCGAACTTGTTCAGAATGCCGCTATTGAAGTGGACACAGCCGTTGTCGTTCAACCAGGTCGTGGCGCAGATCTGGTCGTCCGCCGTGACGACGTCAGCATAGTGGTCGGGTTGCCCGCGGTTGCTGCTGGAGAAGGCCTGTGATCTGTCGAAGAGCGACGTGCCATCCGGTGTCGAAAGATTGGGGTTGGCAAGCGAGCGTAGTGGACGTTCCGGGGAATAGCCGGGTGCGCTTTCTCCAAGTAGCCAATTGGCGGAGCCCGATTTTGCGTAGAATTCGATGAGTGCGCCGAAGATGTCGGCAATGCTTTCGTTGACGGCGCCGGGCTCGTCGGAATAGATCAGGTTCGCCTCATGCTGGATGATACCGTGCACCATCTCGTGCGCGACGATGTCGACGGCGCCGGCGTACCCGGGGCCAAAGACCATCACGTTCTGCTTCGGGCAATAGTATGATTTCGATGGGCACCAGTAAGCGTTGCGCACGGTGCCGTAGCGAACGTAGCTCTCGAGAGGCGCACCGCCGTTGGGGCCGTCCTGATCGTTGTCGTCATAGCTGTTGCGGCCGAAGACGAGGAAGAAGAAGTCTCGCACCGCGCCGGTGTAGCGGAAGGCTTGTTCGGCGTCAGCTGGAAGTGACTGTCCCTTGCCTTTTCCATCTTCGTCGACGAGTGCCGCCGTTTCTGCAGGATTCGAATAGTCGTAGATTCGGCGGATCAGTCCTGAGGGCTTGTCGCGGTAGAAGTGAAAGACCTCGCCAGAGTTGGCATCAACGAACAGGCGGAAGCTATCGATCGACACCAGCCACGCAAGACGGGCACCGCCATAGACATTGGCGCGCAGCAGCGCCGGGTCGAAGACCACGACTTCGGCAGTGGCCGGTGTGATCTGAGGATTGGGCCCCATAGGAAGGGGTGGTGCGGCGCCGGTGCTGGACCCTTTCAGCAGTTCGGCAAGCTGTGTGCGGGCCGCGGCCGTGGCGGCGCTTTCAGTGATTTCGGGTTTGGTCTTATCGATCTGGGCTGCCGATGTGGAGCCTTGATACTTGGTCACGCCGAGTGTGTTCTCGATCGTGAGACGCGCCGAGGAGCCGAACACTTTCACGCCATCGACGCGTTGTTCGACGTTTGCGATGTAGCGGCCGGGGAAGTCCGGATCCTTGCGACGGCCGATGTATTTGAGTTCGGCTTTCTTGCCCTTCGCGGGAAGTGCCGCGGTGATGCCGCTGGTGTCGAGAAAGTTCTCGACGGTGCGCCGAGTGTCGTCTTCCGTTTGATCCGCGGAGCGGGCACCTGCCGCGAGTGACGCGGCGTCGGGTTTGAAGCCGGAGATGCTGCTGGGAAGCCCGGTGGCGGGATTGATCACGACCTTCAGATCCGGATTGGCCTTCTTCAGGTCCTCTACGCCTTTACTGACTTCGATGCGGACCTCTTCGGCGGGGGTACCGACGACTGTGCTGCTATCGCTCACCGGCCCTGCGGCGGCAACGTTCGTTACGGCGCTGCTCGGTGCTTCAGGGGAAGCGGCAGGTACTCGTCCGCCGGAAGCGGGAAGGTTCAGGGCCGCGATGAGGCCGCCATCCTTGCGCCGGCATTTGACCGGTTGTTCGGAATTGCTGCTGGCGTCGGAAGCGATGAGGCTGTGCGCAATTCGAGCGCTGAGGCCAGTTTCTGTAAACGCGGCTTTGAGCGCATCTGTTGTTGCACTCCATGCCGCTTCGATCGGCGCGATGTCAGATTTCAGAGCGGAGATGCGCGCGGCCTTGGCTTCACGGAGGGACGCCTGACCATCGCCGTTAAGGTCGATGCGGGGAAAATGACATTCGTTGTCATCGATCAGGCCGTCGCCGTTCAGATCTTCACTGAAAGCGGCCTCTGTCGTGGCCGCGGCCTCGATCGCGATGAGGGCGCGGGCAAACAGCTTAACGTCGTCTGCATCGATTGTGCCGTTACCGTCCAGGTCGGCGAGGCGTTTGCGCGCGCTTTCCGAAACAGATGCGGCTGCTGCAATCGCGTCGATGCGCGGCGCGTGGGAGGCGCCCGTCACACCACTCTCTTTCAACGCAGTGATGATCTCTTCGGGCGCTTTTTCCGGGGCAAGTTCGAACAAGAGTCCAGCGAGTGCGGCGACGTGCGGTGCAGCTTGTGACGTGCCCGAGCAGATGCCGAAGGGCGACGTGGTGCTGCCGAGCGTGCTCATGATGTCGACGCCGGGTGCGGAAACATGACCTCCCCCGTTCGAGAACCCGGCGCGATTGCCGTCACGACCGGTGGCTTCGACCACAATGATGTTCCGGACGGGTTCGCCGCTCGTCCAAACATAAGTGCCGGCCCACGCGAATGGCGAGGCCCAGCGGGCTTCGAGCGGCTTGTCGAGTCCCTCGCTGTCGTTGCCGGCGGCGACGACGAACAAGACTTCATTATCGACGAGACGAGCCATTGTGCGGATGACGCTCGCCTGGTCTGCGATGTGCAGCTTCAGTCCTTCGACATCGTCGGGGTCCGCGTCGCCGAGGACACCGCGCGCAACGAAGTTATAGGCCAGACTGACATTGAGGACGCGCAGATTGCCGCCCTGCTTCAAGTTGGTCGTGAGATAGACCATTGTGTTCGACAGGACATCGGAGAACAGCATGGCCTGGGCCTGCCAGCTGAGATCCGCATCGAGATTGTCGCGTTCGCCGATGAACTCGGCTGCGATTGCAACTGCTTCGAGGTTGGCGTCTGGGACAATGCCATCGATGCCGGGGGCTGCGCCCTGCTTGGCACCAATGATACCGGCGACGTGAGTGCCGTGGTTGGTTTCGCAGTCGGGGCGCACGAGCGGTGGACGATAGGCGCCGCGGGCCAGCGTGTACTTGACGTTGGCGTTCTCGGTGAAGCCGATGTCGATGATGCCAATTTTGGGACGCACCGCGTCGGGATTGGCGGCGCGGTGGCGCTCGATCAGCGACCACATGGCCGGCATGCCGATAGCCTTGAGGCCCCAATTGCCGTCGGGCGTGTCCCCGGGCTGCCATCGCCAGGCATAAGACTTGTCGCCGATCTTGATCTCGGCACCGGACGGCTTGGGCAGAGCTTTGGTTCCAATGAGGCTATCGACGAACGCAGCGTCGACAGTAGGTTCCTTGCGAAGAGCCTGCACCAAGGGAGGATCCAAAATGCGGTTCAGCTTCTGATCTGGAGCCGCGCCCTCCAGGCTGTGCGTTGGCTCAGCAGGATTGTTCTGCTCGACGGTGATGACGCCGAGCGCCCCGATCACTTTCGTGATCTTCAAATCGTATTTCTTCAGCAGTTCTTGGATCTGCTGTTCGGTGATGTCCGGTTTCAGCTGGATCATGTAGCTGTTCTTTTTCGCTACCGGCACACCGGACGGAGGTGCGGCCGCGCCGCCTGTTCTGATCACGAGCGAGGAGGCGCTGCCCGTTGCTGCCTGCGTGGCAGCGCCGCCCAACGGTGCTGCTTGAGCCGGAGTGATGAACGGCAGAGTCGATGATGATTTTCCGCCCCAGACTTTCTTTTTGATGGTGTCGTACCAGCCGTCCGATGCGCCTTGGCGTTTGCGCTTCGCCGCGCCGGGAGCGGGCTTGACGTACTCAAAGTCGTTTTTGTTCTGCGCGGCTGGGGACGGCGACCGGCCCGGAGTGGGCTTGGCCGCGCCTTCGGGCTGAAACTTATCTTCCAAGATATTCTTCAGGCGATCGTACTCGCCCGACTGCGCCACGGCTGGCACCGCTGAGGCCATTGCGGAGAGGGCGGCCCCGATCAGGATCGTGGTGCGGATTGTCATGTCAGGACCTCGTCGGACGGGACGTTGATCAGCTGCGCCATTTGGACCACCAGTTCGAAACGCTATCCTTCATCCATTGCCACCAACCTTGTTCAGGCTCGGGCGCTGGTGCGGGACTGGGCTGCGGCTCCGGTGCGGGCTCCGGTGCGGGTGCGGGCGCTGGTTCCGGTGCAGGTTCTGGTGCGGGATTGGGAGATGGCGCTGGGCTCGGCGCAGGTGTTGGCTCCGGATCCGGTGCAGGAGTAGGTGGAGCAGGGGAGGGCACGGGTGCAGGTTCAGGTGCCGGAGTGGGAGCTGGCGCTGGGTCCGGCTGCGGGTCAGGCGTGGGTGCTGGCTGCGGCTCCGGTGCAGGCGTAGGTGGAGAAGGCACGGGTTCCGGTACGGGCAAAGGTGCAGGTTCAGGGACTGGCGCCGGCGACGGCTCAGGCGCAGGTTTAGGTCCGGGTTCCGGTGCCGGTTCCGGTTCAGGAATCGGCGCGGGCGTGGGCGGTGGTGCGGGTGTTGGTTCTGGCGTCGGCTGCGGCGCAGGTTGTGCAGCGCCAATCTCGTAATTCGCGTCGATGAGGAGCGTGCCATCGGCGCCGATTCCGGGATCGAGACCTTTTTCGCGGCGAAGGGCGGCGACGAGCGATGTGAACACGGGGACGTAGGCCGTAATGGTTTTTGTGCCGGCCTTGATGGTCTGGCGCGCCTGAAAATGGAGATGCAGGCTCGTGGATGGCGAACCGTTCATGTACTTTGAAACTTTGCCGAGCACTTGGCCCTGCTTCACCATCTGCCCAGTTTTCACTTTGATCGAGCCGGGGTGCATATGGAGATAGTAATAGTCCGTGCCTTCTTTGGCCTTCAGCTGAACGGTGGTGTTCTTTGTGACGTTGGTGATGGTGCCATCGACGACGGCGACAGCCTCCCACGTATTGTCTTTGAACGTCGCGGGGCGGATATCTTGGCCTTGATGACCGGCCCCTGACGGACACAGGGGCATTGCCCACCCGCGGACTTCGCAATAGTTGTCGCGCTGCTGCATCGGATCGTAGTTGCGGCGGTCGCTTTCGCTGCCGCCGGCCGCGCCTTTGCCGCCCCAGCCGCCGCCGCCGTAACCCCAAATCTGTGAGTTCATGTGCGGGAATTGCCCGTCGCCGAGTTTCAGCGGGAAGACGATGTTCGGCAGGTAGACGAAGCGATCATTGGCGCGACCCCGACCGGCATCTTTCTCCAGCAAATTGCCGGGCGGATAGTAGGCGAACTGAGGCTTCGGAGGTTCCGGCGCGGGGCCGGGTATGGGCGTTGGAGTGGGGCTTGGCATGGGCTCAGGGCCCGGTGCAAGCTGACATTTAGCAAGTTGAACGCGGGCCGGTGTGCTCGTGCCGGTTTGCAGTGGGCATGCGGGTTGATCGTGGAAGCGCTGCTGCGAAGGCAACGTGGGCGCATGGGCGGCAAGTCCCTGCAGCAATGCGTGACTCATGAGATCGCGGCCGGCCAGTGCAACGCGCGATGGCGCGCCATCGCTGGAAAGCGCGGGATAGGTCGTCAGGAGAGCGGCAATAGACAGTGCCGCGCCGCCAATTGCACAAGCGGCGGCGCTACCGCTGCGGCCTGTGGATCGATTAAACGCCACGAAGAATTTCCCCCCTCTACCAAAAATTATGCGCCAACCGGCGCAAGCCACGCAATGCGGGTCCCCTTATGATCCCGATCTATCCCCCGAAAGAAGCGAGTGCAGAAAAGTCTTCTGTGCTGCTGTCAAACGCGCTGCCGCGGCCGGATCGGAAAGAATGCGATCGATGCGTGCTGCAAGATCGGCCGGCAACGCGTTCGGCAGCGCTGTCGCAGGTGGCACAGTATCGGCCAATGCTTCCGGCGCTGCTCCGGGGATGGGTTGGAGGCTTGCGAGAAAGGCTGGACCGATCCAAAGCTTTTTGGTCCAGTCACCCTTAATAACGATATTGAAGAAGAGGTTTTGGACATCGATGTTCTGATCGATCAAGCGGCGGGGTACGACCACGTTGCCGACGGAGCGAAGCGCTGCGGTCGGCCCGCGC
>ERZ1066138.210-NODE-210-length-19906-cov-8.482495_pt1 | contig 19906 bp, 17 predicted proteins | sample MGYA00382785_ERZ1066138 | MGnify/ENA primary metagenome ERZ1066138 (study PRJEB33369, sample SAMEA5778368) | biofilm metagenome | biome: Industrial cooling water; feature: Water cooling tower basin; material: Biofilm | place: United Arab Emirates | collected... | reverse complement strand
CGGGATGGGCCAGCAGGCGCGCACTGAAGCTGGCATCCATCACCGGCAGCGGCGCCCAGCGAATGCCGCTGTACAGGCGTCGATAGGCTGCCACGGCTGGCGCCTCCCCGGCGACGGCCGGCCGCGTGGCGGCCTCCTGCCACGCACTCTCGAGATCCATTCGGCTCACGATGAGGTTCCTCCTTGTGCACGCAGCCGCTGGGTCGGTTCGATCAAGGCTTCGATCTCCGCGCGCAAACGTGCGCGGGCCCGAAACAGATAGCTCTTGACCGTGCCCGGCGGCAAGCCGGTGATGGTAGCGGCGGCTTCGATGGATTGCTCTTCCAGGTGGTACAGCGTCAACAGCGTACGCTGGATGGTCGGCAGGCGCTCCATGGCAGCCGCCACATGCTGATACAACTCGGCGTCGGCAAAGCCGACCGCGAAGTCCTCGCCATCGCTGAGTCCTTCCAACGGATCCTGCTCAGCGTCCCCAGTCTCCAGCAGCGGGATCGACTTCTTGCGCAGGAAGCGCGAACCCAGCGAAAAGGCGATCTGACCGATCCAGGTCGAGAGCGCGCTCTCGAAGCGGAACTGGCCCAACATCCGGTGCACGCGCAGGAAGGTCTCTTGCGCCAGATCATCGGCATCGGCCGGATTGCGCACCATGCGCAGCAGCATGTGCCAGACCATTCGCTGGTGGCGTTCGACCAGGCGCGCGAAGGCCCCGGGCCGCGCCGCCAGTACCGATGCCACCAATGTGCGATCTTCTTCCATGGCGCGTACGAGACCGCATTTGCGGCCCTGGTTGCAGCTCCACGAAGAAAAAAACTTCAGGCAGTCTGCAACCAGCCCTGGCACAGGTGTCTCTCAACATTCGCCAGACGCCCTGTCGGCGCCAACATCCGAGAGCTTTGCCATGAATTTCGAAGTCCTGATCCCCATCACCATGGCCATCTGCACCGTTGCCGCGATCAAGTTCGTGGTGGATGCACGGCTGCGTCGCCGGCTCGCCGAAACCCACGCCGATCACGAACTGATCCGCGCCATGTTGCAGGCCGACGAGCAGTCGCGACGCACCAGCGCGCTCAAGTGGGGCATCGTGTTGACCTTGCTCGGTCTGGCCTTCGGTCTGATCGATATCCTCAATCTGAAGCCCGATGCCCCCGCGACCTGGGGTCTGCTGATCGGGACTGCTGGCCTGGGCATGCTGGGCTTTCACTTCGTCAGCCAGCGCAAGCCTGACGATCTGCGCTGAAGTCGCTACTCGCGCCGCGGCCGGGACGAGGCTATGGCCCCGTCCCGGCCAGCCACTCAGTCAAACAGTCGCAGCACGATGCCGTCGTGGTCGGAGATGCCCACCGGGCTCATCGCATTGCCTGGTTCGAAGCCGTTGACGAAGAGGTCATCCAGCCGGAACTGCTCGGGGGCATCGGCATTGGCGCGCGGATAGAACACACCGCGCACCTCGTTGGCCCCGGCCGCCGATACCAGCGCGTGGTCCAGCGCTTGCGGCGTGCCACTGAATATGAAGCTGTAGCGCTGATTGCTGCCGAGGAAGGTCAGTGCATTGAGGAGGTTGGGCTCGACGATGTCGGTCGCCGGCGCCACCTGGCTATCCGGTGTCGGGTTGCCAGCCAGGCGTGCGCTGCCTTGGATGATGCCGAGGACATCGACATGGCCATCGGTGAACTCGAAAGCGTTGTGATCGCCGATCACCACCAGGGGCGTGCTCGGATTGCTGGTCTGGAAGCTCTGCACCTGAGTGGCGATGGCTGAGGCCTGCTCCAGGCGCTTGGTGCACAGACGTGCCGGATCGCCCGCAAGCCGGCAGTCGGTGACACCGTTGAAGGAGCGCGTGTGATTGACGATCACCGCGAAGGGACGATTGCCCGCAATCAGATTCGCGGTCAGGCGCAGCGGCGGACGATCGTGCAGACAGCTGTTGTCGACCGACAGGCGCAGGTTCTTGTCCAGCTGAGTGATGACGATGTTGTTCACCCGGTCGGCGCGGATCAGATAGCCGACGTCGATGCCGCCCACATCATTGCCTTCTTCCAGCCGAGCCGTGTACACCAGCGCCGCATCGTCCAGGGTGATGCGCGCCGCCAGATCGTTCAGCACCGCGATGCCTTCCACTTCCTGCACGGCGATCACATCGGGGGCGCGCAGCACGTTGCGGATGTAGCTGGAGGTCTTGGCCAGCTTGCGCGCGTACTCGTCAGTGGCGATGACATCGGTGTAGTTGACGGTGCCATCGCACTTGGTGACCTGGTTGTCGGCCGTGGTCGGGTTGTAGAAGCGCAGCAGATTGATCGAGGCGATGCTGAGCTGGGTGTTGCTGCTGGGCGCCGGTGCGGCGACGGGCAGGTTGATCACCTGGGTGATCGTCAATTGCGTCGGATACAGCTCGTAGTCGCTGAACTCGTAACCGAGGATGCCGACTGCGCTGAAGCTCTCGCCGCCGATCATCGGCCGGTTCGGCAAGCCCAGACGATCGACATCGAGTTCGAACAGATGCGGATTGCCGAACCACAGCGGGATGCTCGGGGCGATGCCGGCATAGCCGGGGAAAGTCAGGCCGACACCGCGCAAGGAGCGCGCTGGTCGTGCATTGACCACGGCTTCTGCCATGGTGTCCGATGCGAAGCGCTGGCTCGGCGCATTGACGCTGCCGGTGGGCACGCTGATCAGCATGTTCTCGAAACACTCGAAGTTGGCGAACTCCGGATTGGCGTTGGCGAAGCAGCTGGGTGCCAGCGGATCGATGGAAGGCCGTGCGGCATCAAAGACCACGGCGGTGGGCAAGGGCTGTCCGCTCTGCAGGATGGTCACGGTGGGCGTGTTGATCTGGGTGGAGTCGAAGAACTCCTGCACCGTGCCGCTGACGTCGACCACATCGCCCACCTGCACCGTGGGCGCACTGCCGGTGAACACGAAGATGCCGTTCGAGGTGGCCAGCACATTGTCATCGCGGGCATTCGGCGTCTGCATGAAGAAGCCGTTGCTGGCGCGGGCAGTGACCACATTGCCATTGGTGATCACCGATTGGCCCACGAAGCCGGAACTGGTGCCTGAACCCTGGATGGTGAAGATCTCGACCGGGTCGTCGTTCTGGATTGTGCCCACGCCGATCAGGTCGCCGGGTTCGACATTGCCGAGATTGCTCAGCGTGAGGTTGAAGCTTTCGTTGGGTTCGCCGTTGTTGTCGTGATTGACCAGTACGGTGAATTGCTTGCTGGTCTGGCCGGCGGCGATGCTTTCGCCGCTCAGGCTGAGCGCCTGGTAGTCGTTGTTGGCCAGCGTGGCGCTGCCATCGCTGGTGGCGATGTTGAAACTGCTGCCGCCAGCCGGGGCCGGTGCCGACAGGCTCACCGTGAAGGTGGCCTGGCTGGTCTGGCCCGCGGTGTTGCCTTCGGCGACGCTGACATCGTTGATCGAAATCGTCGGCAGGCCCGACAGCGGATCGCCGGTGACTTGGATGTCATCGATGCCGATCCACTCATCCGCGCCGCCGGCATTGCTGGTCATCACGCGCAGGATCACCAGTGCCTGGTTGTTGGCCGCCGGCGGCAGCGTCACGTCGACCGGCGTGACCTGGGTGGCCAGGCTGGGGCCGGTGCTGGCATCGGCGATGAAGGCCGTGGGCACATTCGTGTAGTTGCCGGCATTGCCCACGCGATAGTGCAAGGCCACCGGCTGTACCGAGTTGTCCGCACTGCCATCGATGTCACGCGCGTTGTAGCGGACGCGGATGTTCTGCCGGCCGGTGGTGTTGAGGAAGATCAGCAGATGCGGCGCATCGGCGGCGCCGCTGCCCTGGAAGGCCACCACCGCATCGGTGATGCCATCGAACTCACCCACGCCGCCCGAGGTGTTGGTATTGGGATTGCTCTGATTCGCGATCACGTCGATCGCCGACAGGGAAGCGTAGTCGCTGAGCAGGGTCTGCGGGTCTATGCCGGTCGTGGTGCCTGCATCGATGTCGCCCAGATAGCCGGTGATCCCGGGCACGCCGGACCAGTCGTCATTGGCCGTAATCAGCGCGGTGTTCGACCAGTTCTGGGTGAAGGGCAGGGATTGCGCCGTGGTGTCGGCCACAGCGTGCGATGCGGCACTGCACAGCAGCAGTGCGGCGAGCAGACGAGAGCGCAGCATGTCATGACTTCCGTTTCGAACCGGCCCTGATGATAGGCCGGCGCGTGGGTCGCCCTTGTGACGATTTGCGAGTGCGAAATCAGTACAAGTCCAGGCGGCGATCGCGCAGATTGCGCACGGTGCCGGCCCGGCGCGCGTGCAGCAGCGCTTTCAGTTCCAGATCGGCAAACAGCACCATGCCCACACCCGGATCGGCCTCGGCAGCGATGCCATCGCGCGCGAACATCACATCGCAGGGCGTCAGGATGCAGCTCTGCGCGTACTGGATGTCCATGTTGGCCACGCGCGGCAGACGGCCGACATTGCCGGCGAGCACTGCATAGCACTGGTTTTCCACGCAGCGCGCCGCCGTGGCATGACGGACGCGCAGATAGCCATGGCGATCGTCGGTGCAGAAGGGCACGAAGAGGATCAAGGCACCGGCGTCGATCAGGATCCGACCCTGCTCCGGGAACTCGCTGTCGTAGCAGATGAGCACGCCGATCGGACCGACATCGGTGTCGATGGGCGCCATGTCCTCGCGGGTGCCGCCCACCACACCCCACACCGCCGCCTCGCTGGGCGTGGCATGCACCTTGGCGCGCGTTTCAACCCGGCCGTCGCGCAGGTACACCTTGGCCAGGTTGCGCACCTTGCCGTCGGCGCATTGTTGCGGGAAGGCGCCGCCGATGATGTGCACCCGATGGCGTTGCGCCAGATCCGAGAACAGTGCATCCAGTCGCGGGATTTCGGCGCTGAGCGCAGCCACCGCCGCCGCTGGCGGCAGCACCTCGGTGCTCAGCGACAACAGCTGCAAGGCCATGAACTCGGGGAAACAGATGAAATCGCAGGCATAGTCGCCGGCGACCCGCAGGTACTCGGCGATGTCGCGATCAAAGGCCTCGCGATCGGCGAGCGCCTGTTGCGGGAACTGCACGGCCATCACGCGCACCCGCTCCACCGGCGGGTCGCGCAGCCAGGCTGGGGCTGAGGTGCTTGAGCGGTGATCCATCGCCGGCTGACTCGGTCGTAGCAGGCTGTGCAATCTACGTCAGCGCGGAGGCCTTGTGATCGCCATCGCGAAAGACCGGCTGGCGATGGAACTCGTTTCATCGCAAGCTGTCGCTACAGGGGTTGTCGATGCAAGGAGCTAGCATGTTCGACTCGACCCCGGAATCTTTGGACGCATCTGCAATGCGCCATCTCGCGCGCGCTGCCGGCGACGCCGACGAGGCGAGCTGGCACGTGCCGGCAGCCGCGTCCAGGATCGGTCAGCCAGCGTCGCCGGACGACCCGCTGTCAGCGTCCGCCGCGCACCCTCTGGAAGCTGCCTTGCTGCGCTCGGAAGCCCGTCGCGTGCGCGATCTTGAGCGCTTGCATGCGCTCAAGCGTGAGCGCCGTCAGCTGGAGCTGGCGGTGGACAAGCTGCAGGCCGATTTGGGCCTGTGCCAGGCGGCGATGCAGGCCTCGCGCAGCTCGCACTTGCGGCTGTACGAGCAGCACCAGAATCTGTTGCAGGAACAGCGCCAGCTGCACAGCACGGTTTGCAGCATGCGCGCCGAACTGGCCCGCATCGCGCCGGCGGCGCATCGCTACGAGCGTCTGCGCGCGCTGCTGCCGCGCTCCTTCGTCGACTGGGTGCGTGGCTTGCTGGCGCGGCGCCGCGAGCGTCGCGCACTTGCCCTGACCTGAGCGGCACACCCTCAGCAATCGCGGCCCTGCAGCATGTTGCTGCGTATGCGGCCGGAGTTGGCCACCACCACCTGGGCGCCGCGCTCGGGGTGGCGGTCACAAAGGATGAGCCGGGTGTTGGTGCCGCTGGCGGTTCCGCGGATGCGGAAGCGGATCTGCGGGCGTCCGTCACTGCTGCGAATGCGCATCTCGCCGATGCCCAGCTGATGGCGGTCACGGACGCTTTCACCGGGATCGAGACGCCCGTTGCCATTGTCATCGCGATACACCAGCCAGCCCAGTGAGAAGTCGGATCCGGCGCGGCAGCGCTGGCCATCGCTGCTGGCGCACAGGATGACGTTGCGTCCGCTGGTCACCGCCAGGGCGCGGGCCAGTTGCAGGCTGGCGACCAGCGCATTGCGGGTCTGGGTCAGCCGGTTGTCTTCGAGCATGCGGCCGAAGCTCGGCAAGGCGATGCTGGCCAGGATGCCGGCCACGGCCAGCGCGATCATCAATTCCAGCAAAGTCAGTCCGCGATTTCTGAGGGCGTGCATGGGCAGCTCCGGATGTGGGCGTGGAGCACAGCCTAGGCGTGCGCCGCATCCCTGACATTGGCTCTTGAGCACCAATTCGTGTCAGATTTTTCCTACCCGCCCTGCCGTTGCGGTGGCGGCAGCCAAAGCGCCGAGTCGATGCACGGCGATAGACTGCCGCTCCACTCGCAGAGCCCACGGCGCATGAGCGATCGCTTTGAACTTGTCTCCGAATTCGCACCAGCCGGCGATCAGCCGCAGGCCATCGCCAGCCTGGTGCAGGGCTTCGAGGCCGGGCTCGCGCATCAGGTGCTGCTGGGCGTGACCGGCAGCGGCAAGACCTACACCATCGCCAACGTGGTGCAGCAGATCCAGCGCCCGACACTGGTGTTGGCGCCCAACAAGACGCTGGCCGCGCAGCTGTACGGCGAGTTCAAGAGCTTCTTCCCGAACAACGCGGTGGAGTACTTCGTCAGCTACTACGACTACTACCAACCGGAAGCCTACGTCCCGTCCAGCGACACCTACATCGAGAAGGACGCCAACATCAACGAGCACATCGAACAGATGCGCCTGTCGGCCACCAAGGCACTGCTCGAGCGTCGCGACTCCTTGATCGTGGCCACGGTGTCCGCGATCTACGGCCTGGGCGATCCGAATGAGTACTTCAACATGGTGCTGCATCTGGTGCGTGGCGATCGCATCCCGCAGCGCGAGATCATTCGCCGGCTGACCGAGTTGCAGTACACGCGCGGCGACTACGATCTGCGTCGCGGCAGTTATCGCGTGCGCGGCGAAGTGATCGACGTGCATCCGGCCGAGAGCGACAAGGAGGCCGTGCGCATCGAGCTCTTCGATGGCGAGGTGGACAACCTCAGCCTCTTCGATCCGCTCACCGGCGAAGTCCTGCGCAAGTTGCCGCGCTACACGATCTACCCCAAGTCGCACTACGTCAGCTCGCGGCGCACCGTGCTGGAAGCGGTGGAAGCGATCAAGCTGGAACTGGCTGAGCGTTTGGAGGTGTTGTACGCGGCCGGCAAGTTGCTGGAGGCGCAGCGGCTCAAGCAGCGCACGCAGTTCGACCTGGAGATGATGGCCGAGATCGGCTACTGCCAAGGCATCGAGAACTACTCGCGGCTGCTCACGGGGCGCGCCGAAGGCGAGCCGCCGCCGACCTTGTTCGACTACCTGCCCGCCGATGCCTTGCTGGTGGTCGACGAGAGCCACGTGACCATTCCACAGCTCGGCGCGATGTACAAAGGCGATCGATCGCGCAAGGAGACGCTGGTCGAATACGGCTTCCGTCTGCCCTCGGCGCTGGACAATCGCCCGCTGCGCTTCGAGGAGTGGGAGCGCCGCGCGCCGCGCACCATCTTCGTCTCCGCCACACCCGGCCCCTACGAGCTCAGGCTGGTCGAGCGCAAGGTGGTCGAGCTGCTGGTTCGCCCGACCGGCTTGATCGATCCCGAGGTCGAGATTCGTCCGGCGCGTTCACAGGTCGACGATCTGCTGTCTGAGATCCGCGAGCGCGTGGGGCAGGGCGATCGCGTGCTGGTCACTACGCTGACCAAGCGCATGGCCGAAAACCTGACCGAGTACCTCACCGAGCAAGGCGTCAAGGTGCGCTACCTGCACTCGGACATCGAGACGGTGGAGCGCATCGAGATCATCCGCGACCTGCGCCTGGGCAAGTTCGATGTGCTGGTCGGCATCAACCTGCTGCGCGAGGGGCTGGATATGCCTGAGGTCTCGCTGGTGGCGATCCTGGATGCCGACAAGGAAGGCTATCTGCGCAGCGAGGGCTCGCTGATTCAGACTATCGGCCGCGCCGCACGCAATCTGCGCGGCAAGGCCATCCTCTACGCCGACCAGATCACGGCTTCGATGCGGCGCGCGCTGGACGAAACCGATCGCCGCCGCCAGCGCCAGGTCGAGTACAACCGCCTGCACAACATCACTCCGCGCGGCGTGATCAAAAAGATCACCGACGTGATGGAAGGCGCGCGCGAAGTCGCCGCCAACGAAGAGGCCCCAGCCGCACGCGGTCGCGGTCGCAAGGCCAGCGCCCAGGTCGCCGAAGCGCGCGTCGACTATGCAGCCCTGTCGCCCGAGCAACTGGGCAGCAAGCTGCGCAAGCTGGAGGAGCAGATGTTCCAGCACGCGCAGAACCTGGAGTTCGAGCAGGCCGCGCGCCTGCGCGACGAGATCAAGAAAATCAAGGCGCAAGGATTGCTGGCCTGAGTGCCGCGCTCACGCAGCCGCCGCATGAACCGATTCGCACGCGCGGGTGTTGGCGTCGTCAAATCTCGCTGCTATGCTCCGCGGCTCTCTTGGGCGCATAGCTCAGCGGTAGAGCACTACCTTGACATGGTAGGGGTCACAGGTTCGATCCCTGTTGCGCCCACCAAGAGTTCCAATGCCAATCGACGCCACAGTCGATCTTTCGCGAGGTGGTACATGAGCACTACTCGGGGTGACCAGGACTGAGTCGGCTGAGCGGCCTCGCATTTGGCGGTCTACAAGGCGCTCAGCGCCTTTTTTTGTGCCTGCGACCAGCCCCATGGGCGCGCAGCGTGCAGCTTGGACCGCCTGTATCAACAGCATGGCGCCACGAACCGGTCGCGCCCTGCGAGCAGGAGCCTAGAACATGGTGAACGTGCATCTGCCGGACGGGTCGGTCCGGTCTTTCGAGCAAGCGCTGACGGTGGCCGAAGTGGCCGCGAGCATCGGTCCGGGTCTGGCCAAGGCCGCCCTGGCCGGCAAGGTGGATGGCCGGCTGGTGGACACCAGCCACAGTCTATCTGGCGACGTGCGCCTGGAAATCGTGACTGAGAAGCATCCGGATGCGCTGGAGATCGTTCGCCACTCCACCGCGCATCTGTTGGCACAGGCCACGCAGCGTCTCTTCCCCAAGGCGCAGGTGACGATCGGCCCAGTGGTCGACAACGGCTTCTACTATGACTTTGCCTTCGAACGCGCCTTCACGCCCGAAGACCTTGCTGCGATCGAAGCGGAGATGGCCAAGATCGTGGCCGAGTCGCTGCCGGTGCAGCGTCAGGTCATGGCCAAGGATGCCGCGATCGAGCTGTTCAAGGGCAAGGGTGAGCACTTCAAGGCCGAGATCATCGACGACATCATTCCGCCGGGCGAGGAGATCTCGCTGTACGGCCAAGGCGATTGGGTGGACCTCTGCCGCGGCCCGCACGTGCCGAACACGGCCAAGCTGGGCGCCTTCAAATTGATGAAGGTGGCCGGTGCCTACTGGCGCGGCGATGCCAAGAACCAGCAGCTGCAGCGCATCTACGGCACCGCTTGGTTGAACAAGAAGGATCTGGCTGCGTACCTGATGCAGCTCGAAGAGGCGGAGAAGCGCGATCACCGCAAGCTCGGCAAGCAGCTCGACCTCTTCCACATGCAGGACGAGGCGCCGGGCCTGGTGTTCTGGCATCCGAAGGGCTGGACGGTGTGGCAGCAGGTCGAGCAGTACATGCGCCGCGTGTACCGCGACAATGGCTACCAGGAAGTGCGCGGCCCGCAGATTCTCGATCGCTCCCTGTGGGAGAAATCCGGGCACTGGGAAAACTTCAAGGAAAACATGTTCACCACGCACTCGGAGAACCGCGACTACGCGGTGAAGCCGATGAACTGCCCTGGCCATGTGCAGATCTACAACCACGGCCTGCACAGCTATCGCGAGCTGCCGATCCGCTACGGTGAGTTCGGCGCCTGTCATCGCAACGAGCCCTCGGGCGCGCTGCACGGCATCATGCGGGTGCGTGGCTTCACCCAGGACGACGGCCACATCTTCTGCACCGAAGACCAGATCCAGGGCGAGGTCACCAGCTTCATCGCGCTGCTGCGCAAGGTGTACCGCGACTTCGGCTTCGACGACATCCTGTACAAGCTGTCGACGCGCCCCGCCAAACGCGTGGGCAGTGACGAGATCTGGGACAAGGCCGAAGCGGCCTTGCAGAAGGCGCTGGAAGACAACGCCATCGACTTCCAGCTGCAGCCCGGCGAGGGCGCTTTCTACGGCCCCAAGATCGAGTTCACGCTGAAGGACGCGATCGGCCGCTTGTGGCAATGCGGCACCATCCAGGTCGATTTCTCCATGCCTGCGCGCCTCGGTGCCGAGTACGTGGCCGAAGACTCGTCGCGCAAGACGCCGGTCATGCTGCATCGCGCGATCCTCGGCTCGCTCGAGCGCTTCATCGGCATCCTAATCGAGAACCACTCCGGTGCCCTGCCCGCATGGCTGGCGCCCAGCCAGGTCATCTTCATGGGGATCACCGATGCGCAGGGCGAGTACGTGCAGGAAGTGGCCAGAAGCCTTGTCAATCAAGGTTTCCGCGCGCATTCAGACTTGAGGAACGAAAAAGTGGGCTATAAAATCCGCGAGCACACCTTGCAAAAGGTGCCGTATCTCCTGGTGGCTGGGGAGCGTGAAAAGGAGAGCGGCAGCGTCTCGGTACGCAAGCGCAGCGGCGAGGACCTTGGCGTGATGCCGCTGGCCAGCTTCGTCGAGTTGCTGCGTCGCGAGGTTGAGAGTTTTGGTCGTTGACGTCGATCGGCGACGCAACGGAATCTGCCGCCTCAGGCGGCACTTGTTGAGGAGATCGGACCATCGCAGTTCTAGACCGCCCCACGCGCCGTAACGAGGAAATTCGAGTCCCTAACGTGCGCGTCATCGGTCCCGACGGTGAACAAGTCGGGGTGTTGAGTCGTTTCGAAGCGCTGCGCATGGCCGAGGACGCTGGGCTGGATCTGGTCGAGATCCAGCCCAACGCCGATCCGCCAGTTTGCCGGATCATGGATTTCGGCAAGTACAAGTTCGAGCTGCAGAAGAAGGCCAACCTGGCCAAGAAGAAGCAGAAGCAGATCGAAATCAAGGAAATGAAGTTCCGCCCGGGCACCGATGAGGGCGACTACCAGGTCAAGATGCGGGCGATCCGTCGCTTCCTCGAAGAAGGCGACAAGGTCAAGATCAACCTGCGCTTCCGCGGTCGCGAGTTGGCCCACATCGAACTCGGCGATGCGATGCTCAACCGCATCGAAGGCGAGTTGAAGGAAGACGCCCTGGTGGAGCAGCGCTCGCGCGTCGAAGGGCGCGTGATGAGCATGATGCTGGCGCCGCGGCGCAAGCAGCCGCAGTAAGCGTCCTGAGCTTGCTGCGAGGGGTCCGGCCTGCCGGACCCCTGCGCTTTGGGCAATCGCTCAGTCTTCCTCGACCTTCGGCTTGTACGCCTCGGCCAGTGGCTTCTGCACTTGGGCCGGCACCGCTTCGTAGTGGCTGTACTCGATGGAGTAGCGGCCCTGGCCGCCGGTCACGGCCTTCAGCTCGTTGCTGTACTCGGCGATTTCGGCCAGCGGCACCTGCGCCTTGACGATGATCTCGCCGCCACGTACGGAATCGGTGCCGTTGATGCGCGCGCGCTTGCTGGCCAGACCGCCGGTGATGTCGCCCATGTAGCGCTCCGGCACCGTGACGTCCAGATTGACGATCGGCTCCAGCACCAGCGGGCGCGCCTTCTGGAAGGCATCGAGGAAGGCTTTCTTGCCCGCGCTGATGAAAGCCACTTCCTTGGAATCCACCGGGTGATGCTTGCCGTCGTAGACGATCACGCGCACATCCTGGATGTGGTAGCCGGCCACGGCGCCATGCTCCAGCACCTGACGCACGCCCTTTTCGATGGCAGGCAGGAACTGGCCCGGAATCGTGCCGCCCTTGACCTCATCGACGAACTCGAAGCCGCTGCCGCGCGAAAGCGGCTCCACGCGCAGGAAAACCTCACCGAACTGACCGGCGCCGCCGGTCTGCTTCTTGTGCCGATGATGGCCGTCGGCGTGCGCCGAGATGGTCTCGCGATAGGGGATCTTCGGCGGCCGCGTCTTCACCTCCACGCCATAGCGATCCTTGAGCCGCTGCAGGTTCACCCGCAGATGCAACTCGCCCAGGCCGCGGATCACCGTCTCGTTCAATTCCGGATGGTGTTCGATGCGGAAGCAGGGGTCTTCTTCGATCAGCTTGTGCAGCGCGGTGGAGAGCTTCTGTTCCTGTCCGCGTGTGGCCGGCTCGATGGCCAGGCCGAACATCGGCTGCGGGAAGTTGATCGGCTTCAGGTGGATGTGATCTTCATCGTGGCTGTCGTGCAGGATCGCGTCGAAGTGGATGTCCTCGATCTTCGCCACCGCTGCAATGTCGCCAGGGATCGCGTCTTCGATCTCGACGTGATCCTTGCCCTTGAGCTTGAACAGGTGGCCCACCTTGAAGGGCTTCTTGCCATCGTCGATGAACAGCTGCGTGTCCTTGCGCACCGTGCCTTGGTAGACGCGAAACACGCTGAGCTTGCCGACGAAGGGGTCGTTGACGATCTTGAACACATCGGCGACCACGTGCTTGCGGGCGTCCGGATCGGTGTTGAAGGCCTCGCCATCAGCGCCTTTGACGAACTGCGGCGGATTGGCTTCGCGCGGATTGGGCATCAGCTTCTCGAAGAGGTCGAGCAACTCCTTGACGCCGGCGCCGGTGCGCGAAGAGACGAAACAGATCGGCACCAGATGTCCTTCGCGCAGGCATTGCTCAAAGGCGTCGTGCAGTTCCTGGCCACTGAGGCCGGCTTCGCCTTCCTCCAGGTAGTGGCCCATCACGCTCTCGTTGATCTCGACCACCTGGTCGATGATCCGCTGGTGCGCATCCGCCACTGAGCCGAAGTCACTCTGCCCGCTGGGTGTGTAGAAGCAATCGACCACGCTGGCGCGACCTTGCGCGGGCAGGTTGATCGGCAGGCACTCGCTGCCGAAGGCCTCGCGCAACTGCTCGACCAGGGCGGCCAGATCGGCCTCGGCGTGATCGATCTTGTTCACCACCAGCAGGCGGCACAGTCGCCGTGCCTTGGCGTACTCCATCATGCGTGCGGTATTGAACTCGATGCCGTTGGCGGCATTGACCACCACCGCGCAGGTTTCCACCGCAGCCAGTGCCGACAGCGTGGGCCCGCGGAAGTCCGGATAGCCCGGAGTGTCGATGAGGTTGACGTGGATGCCCCCGTGGTCGATGGATGCGACTGCGGTGTTTAGCGAATGCCCGCGTTCCTTTTCCATCGGATCGCTGTCGGACACCGTGCTGCCGCGTTCGACCGAGCCTGCCGTCTGGATGGAGCCGCCGGCAAGCAGCAGGGCTTCGAACAAGGTGGTTTTGCCGGCGCCCTGGTGGCCTACGAGGGCAATGTTGCGAATCTGATCGGTGGTGTAGTGGGGCATCGTCGTTCTCCCTCCTTCGATCCTTGGCCGTTCCGACACTACGCCTGCCGATGGCCGACGCCAAGGCGCGGTGCAGAACGGCGCTGGCCCCTGCGCGGGGCGTTGTGAACGTGCAGGATGAGCGCGCGCAGCGCGACGCTATGCTGCGCAGACTGTGCGCAACCTGTGCCCGCCATGACCGCTGATGCGAGCGTGCTTGCCATCCACGGCGCCGGCGCCGGCGCGTGGGAATGGGCAATTTGGCAACGATGCTTCGAGCTCGCCGGCTGGCGCTTCACGGCGGTCGATTTGCCCTTAGCAGCCCATCGCCGTGAGATGGCGTTGGCCGACATCGCGGTCGACGATGATCTTGCCTTCCTGCGTGAGGCGCGGGCGCGCGATCCTCAAGCAGTGCTCCTGGGCGCTTCGCTCGGCGCTGCCTACGCGCAAAAGCTGGCGGCGGAACGCGCAGCAGCCGATCTGCTGCTGGTCGGCGCGGTGCCCGCTTTCCAGGTGCCGGGATTTTCGGCCAAGTCATGGCCGACGCTGGTGACCTGGGCGGACGATCCGCAATTGGCACGCACCGCACGTGCGCTGCCAGACGTGCATCCGGCCGACTGGGCCTATGCGCATCGACGCTGGCGCGACGAATCCGGCGCCGTGCTGCGCCAGGCCTGGGGCGGCTTGTTGCCGCATGCGGTGCCGCTCGGCGGCCTGGTGCTTGCCGGCGCGCTCGATGAGGACACGCCGCCGACACTGCAGCGCCAATTGGCCCAGGCCATCGGCGCCGAGTACCAGGAAGTCAGCGGCGCCAGCCATGCCGGCCTGCTGCTGGGACGCCATGCGGTCAGTGCGGCGCTGCGGTGTCTGGCTTACCTGGAGCGCTCGCGAGCGGTGCGCGTTGCGCTTGCCTCAGGGTGAGGATGTCCGGAGACAGCGGCGGTCACGGACTTTGAACTGTCTGCGTCGCGGACTATCCGATTGGGGCTGTCATCGTTGACTGGCTGGCAGCCTTCTCTCAGCCCTTCAAGAAGCGATCGGGCACGTCCCCGCTGTATTCCTGGATGTCCAGATGGGCGACGCGTGCCGCGGGTGGGCCGACGCGCAGGAAGGCTTCCAGGCGCTCGATGGCGGCGGGCTCGCCGCGGGCCACGACTTCCAAACCACCGTCGGTGCGATTGCGGGCCCAGCCGCACAGGCCCAGGCGCTGCGCGAGCGCCACCGTGGAGACACGGAAGTAGACGCCCTGGACGCGTCCGGTGAGTTGGTAGATGCGGGTGACTCTGGTGTCCATTACGGCGCCTTTGCTGCGCTGATCGCGCGCTCGAGATCGGCTTTGGTGATCGGCCCGAGGAAACTCTGGCGCAGCTTGCCTTCGGGATCGATCAGATGGGTCAGCGGCAATCCCTTGGGCACTTCGAAATCGGCCGGCGGCGCGTACACATCGACCTGTACGATCGGATAGCTCACCGCGCGTTCGCTGACAAAGCTGCGCAATTCCTCGACCGGGGTGTCTTCGAAGGCCAGCCCGACCACCGTCACGTCCGCGCGTTCGCGATCCAACTCATCGAGGATCGGCATCTCCTTGATACAGGGTCCGCACCAGGTGGCCCAGAAATTCACCACCAGCCACTGCCCGCGATGGCCCTCGATGGAGAAGGCTTTGCCATCCAGCGTGGTCCCGGCAAAGCTGGGGCGTTCAGCGGTGGCGGCGAGGACTGGCGTCGCGAAGGAGAACAACAGTAGGAGCCAAAGGCGCATGGTGGGCATTCCGGGGAGGTCCGCCGAGTATGCCCGGCGCAGGGGATTTGACCAGATCCCGCTCAGCCGGGCGGCGCCGGAGCCGTGCCGGAGCTGAACAGATCGGCCACGGGACGATTCAGCACGGCTTCGGCGGCGAGTGCCGCCTGCACGTCGTAGCGCTGAGTGGGCGCCTGATCCAGGCCGCTTGGCGTCTCGCTGCTGGGCAGGAGGAAGTTGCCGGCGCGGAACAGTTCCAGCAAGGACACGGTGCCGAGATCACGCGTCAGCACCCAGGTGCCAAGGTCGGTGCGCTGCGCCACATTCTGCTGCTCCAGGATCGGCAACAGTCTTGCGATCTCGCCATCGGGCACCTCTGGCAGCTTCACCGCCAGATCGCGGACCGACAAGCCCACGCCGGACTGGCGTGCTGCGTAAAGCTGCTCAAGCACGGCCAGCAGCGCAGGAAAACGCTGCCTTTCCGGCAACTCGCGCTTCTGTTCCTCGTGCTGAAAGGCGCCGATGGCGGCGGTCAGCGAGGCACCGAGCAGGATCACCACCCAGGACACGTAGATCCACAACAGGAACACCGGGATCATCGCCACCGCGCCATACACCTGCTGGTAGCTGGCGAAGTGGGTGACGAATTCGGCAAAGCCGGCCTTGGCCACTTCGAAGGCCAGCGCGCCCAGCGCACCGCCAACCAGCGCATGGCGCCAGCGCACCGGGCAATTCGGCACCACCATGTAGCCCAGCGTGAAGGCCGACAGCGTCACCGCGAAAGGCATGATCGCCAGCAGCCGTGTTTCCAGCTGCATTTCCTGCGAGGTGGCGCTGAACAGGGGATTGGCCAGGATGGCGCTGGACACCGCCAGTCCCGCGCCGACCAGCAGCGGGCCCAGGGTCAAGGTGGTCCAGAACACCACGAAACGCGCCAGCGCGCGGCGCGGCGAGGTGACCCGCCAGATGCGGTTAAAGGCATGTTCGATCGAGGTCATCATCAGCAGGCCGCTGATGAACAAGGCCAGCGTGCCCCACACGGTGAGATGCGAGGCCTTGGTTACGAAGTCGCGGATGTAGTTCTCCAGCTCTTCGCCGGAGGCCGGCACCAGATGCTGGAACAGGAAGTTGGTCACCGCCTCGCTGAAGCGGGCGAACTCCGGGAACAAGGAAAACACCGCCAGGCCCACCGTCAGCAGCGGCACCAGGGCGAAGATCGTGGTGTAGCTCAGCGCGCCAGCCGCCTCGAAGCACTGATCGTCGTCAAAGCGGCGCCACAGAAAGCGCCCGAAGGCGAGGGCGCGGCGGATGGGTTCAGGGACGACGCGCATGCACGAGCTTCGCAAGGCTTGGGCCTGGAGCAAGGCTAGCCCGGATGTTTCACGAGGTCACGAAGAAATGCTCACGCGTGCGCTGCGCCATGCCGCGACCCCTGTGGGCGTCCGCGAGACGAATCGCCATGCAGGGGCGAGCGGCGGTCGCCCGATGGCGCGATCATGGACGCGGCGTCGGCGCGCAGCGCGCGATCATCCGCGCGCAATGGCCGGGCTAGCATCGCGGCCGTCACGCATCAACTGCGCTTCCCGCTGGCAGCGCGCCTCGACGAGGATTGAAAATGGGCGAGATCCTGGTGCTGTACTACTCGCGTCACGGCAGCACGGCAGCGCTGGCGCGCAAGATCGCCAATGGCGTGGAGGAAGTGCCGGACATGCAGGCGCGCATCCGCACCGTGCCTGCGGTGGCGCTGGCGCAACGCGAGACGATTGCCGAAGGCATTCCGGAAGACGGCCCGCCCTATGTGCGAGTGGAAGATCTGGTCGAGTGCCGTGGCTTGATCTACGGCAGCCCGACACGCTTTGGCAACATGGCGGCGGCGATGAAGGCCTTCTGGGACGGCACTGCCGCGCAATGGCTGAGCGGCGCGTTGGCGGGCAAGCCGGGAGCAGTGTTTACCGCCAGCACCTCCATGCATGGCGGCCAGGAATCGACCCTGCTCAGCATGCAGCTGCCCTTGCTGCACCATGGCATGTTGATTGTCGGACTGCCCTATAGCGAGGCCGCGCTGACCCAGACCGAAACCGGCGGCTCGCCCTACGGCGCCACGCACTGGAGCGGACCCCGCCATGTGGTGACGCCCAGCGAGCATGAGAAACAGCTGGCGCGCGCCTTGGGGCGGCGTGTGGCCGAGATTGCACGCGCGCTGGATCGCGGCCGATGAACTACGCCCTGTGGAGTGTGCTGATCGGGCTGGGCGTGCTGCGCCTTTGCGCTTTCGCGATGGCCACCCCGGAGGCCAGCCTCGCAGCGCAGCTCGCCAGCACCTTGTGGCCCTTCCTGCCCGCCCTGGCTGGCGTCCTGCTCGGTTTGCGCGGACCTTGGGTCTACGCCCTGATCAGCGCCTGGCTGTGCTTCATCCACGGCGCGATGTGGGCGGTGGCGGATGCCGAGCTGCGCCTGTGGGGCTTGGGCGAGTTGATCCTGGCATTGCTCTTCTTCGCACTGATGTGGCGTCGCATGCGCCTGCAGAAGAGCGCGCAGGCAACCGGCTGAGCGCGCCGCCACGCACTGAATTGGAATCTCTTGTCAGCAGATGGCGCCGGCTTGCATCGCATCTGCTGCCGGAGCGGCGATCCGGGCTAGACTCCGCCGCGCTCGCCGCCTCCATTGCCCGCCATGTCTTTCCTGCAGACGCCGCCGCAGCTGGCCCACCCTTATCGCAGCGATCGCGTGCTGCAGTCCTGCATGCGTCGGCTGCTGCCGCACGCGCTGGCCGATGAGTTCGACCGTTGCGCGATGGAACTGGGCCAGTTGGTGGCCGAGGATCTCTATCCGCAGCAACTCGCCGAGCGCTTGGTCGAGCCGCGCCTGGTGCAGTGGGATGCCTGGGGGCGGCGCATCGACCGCATCGAGCTGACCCCGCTGTGGCAGCGCATGCCGGAAATCGTGGCGCGCCACGGTCTGGTCTGGCATGGCTATGACAAGGCCAAGGGTGCGCACGCCCGCGTGTTCCAGTTCGGGCTCGTCTATCTGTACACACCCGCCAGTGACTTCTACGCCTGTCCGTTGGCGATGACCGATGGCGCTGCGCGGGTGCTGATCGAATCCGGCAACAAGGCCTTGATCCAGCGCGCCGTGCCGCGCCTGAGCTCGCGCGATCGCGACAGTTTGTGGACCTGTGGCCAGTGGATGACCGAGACCACCGGCGGCTCGGATGTGTCGCGCAGCGAAACGCGTGCCGAACAAGATGCCGAGGGCCAGTGGCGCCTGCATGGGCGCAAGTGGTTCACCTCGGCCGCCACTTCGGAGGCCAGCGTGCTGTTGGCGAGACCCGCGGGCAATCCCGCCGGCGCCGACGGGCTGGCGCTGTACTACCTGGAGCCGCGTGATCGCGACGGACACCTGCGTCAGATCGAGATCGACCGTCTCAAGGACAAGCTGGGTTCGCGCAAGCTGCCCACCGCCGAGTTGCGCCTGTTCGGGGCTCCAGCCGAACTCATCGGCGCCCGCGATCACGGCGTGCGCGCGATCGCCCCCTTGCTCAATGTCACGCGGGTGTGGAATTCGATCGCTGCGGTGAGCTACTTCCGCCGCGGTCTGCAACTGCTGCGTGATTACGCCGAGCGCCGCGAGGTCTTCGGCAGCCCCTTGCGCGATCGCCCCTTGCACAAGGAAACCCTGGCCGGGCTGCAAGCCGAGTTCGAGGCCGGATTCCATCTCAGCTTCTACATCGTGGAACTGCTGGGCAAGGCCGAGCAAGGCCAGCTGGACGAGCGCCAGCGCCTGCTGTTGCGCCTGCTGACGCCGGTCGCCAAGCTGCTCACCGCCAAACAGGCGGTGGCCGGCCTGAGCGAAGTGGTGGAGGGTTTTGGTGGTGCGGGCTATGTGGAAGACACCGGCATTCCTGGCCTGCTGCGCGATGCGCAGGTGTTCAGCATTTGGGAAGGCACCACCAATGTGCTGGCGCTGGATGTGCTGCGCGTGCTGCGGGGCGCCGGCGGGCTGGGCGGTGTGTTGAGCGGTCTGCTCGGCATCCTCGGCCAGGCCGGCGATGAGCAGCGCGACATCGTGCGTGCCGTGCGCGAGACCTTCGAGAGCGCACAGCGCTGGTTGGTCGATTCCGAGTCCGGCCCGCCAGAAGCGCAGGAAGCCGGCGCGCGCGAACTGGCGATCACCATCGGCCGCGCCTTCGCCCTGGCGCTGCTGGCCCGTCACGCAGGCTGGGCCTTGCGCGCCGAGGGCGATCCGCGCCCCGCCGCCGCGGCGCGCCGCTTTCTGCGCCACGGCATCAACCGATTGGGCGCCGCACCCTTGAATGACTCCACGCTCCTTGCCTGGGACCAATTGCCATGATGGATCGGCTCTGCATCGTCACCACCGGTGGCACCATCGACAAGATCTACTTCGACGACTTGTCCAGCTTTCAGGTGGGTGAGCCGGAGATCGGACGCATCCTCACCGCCTTCAATGTGGGCTTCAAGTTCGATGTCATCGCCCTGATGCGCAAGGACAGCTTGCACATCAATGCCTCCGATCGCGACCTGATCAAGCGAACCATCGAAGCGCAGCCGCATCGGCACGTGCTGGTGACACACGGCACCGACACCATG
>ERZ1066138.208-NODE-208-length-19987-cov-8.363937_pt1 | contig 19987 bp, 16 predicted proteins | sample MGYA00382785_ERZ1066138 | MGnify/ENA primary metagenome ERZ1066138 (study PRJEB33369, sample SAMEA5778368) | biofilm metagenome | biome: Industrial cooling water; feature: Water cooling tower basin; material: Biofilm | place: United Arab Emirates | collected... | reverse complement strand
CGGTTCGCTCGGACACGGAATCGATCGGCTGGCTGCGAGTATAGCGCCGCGGGCCGGAACGGGCTGCGCCTGCAGCCTGCCTGCCCGGGCTGCGGTAAAATCCGGCGGGCGCGCACCGCCGCCACAGGACAGAACCCCGACCCATGATGACCATCGGCACCCCCCTGATGTGGACGCTGTTCACGGCGTTCGTGATCGTCGCGCTCGCCGTCGACTTCTTCGCCCTGAACCGCCAGGGCGCCCACAAGGTGTCCATGCGCGAGGCCGCGGCGTGGTCGGTGCTGTGGGTCGCGGTGTCGTTCCTGTTCGTCGGCTGGATGTGGTGGTACCTCGGCGGCCTCGGCGACGACCCGGCCGCGCGCGCGACCGCGAACGTCAAGGCGATCGAGTTCATGACGGGCTACCTGATCGAGAAGGCGCTGGCAGTCGACAACATCTTCGTGTTCCTGCTGGTGTTCACCTACTTCGCAGTGCCGGCCGAGTTCCAGAAGCGCGTCCTCATGATCGGCATCGTCGGCGCGCTGGTGCTGCGCGCCGTCATGATCCTCGTCGGCGCCTGGCTGATCGCGCGCTTTCACTGGGTGCTGTACGTCTTCGGCGCATTCCTGGTGTTCACCGGCATCAAGATGTGGTGGGCGATCGGCCAGGAACCGGACCTCGAGTCCAACGTGGCGCTCAAGTGGATCCGCCGCCACGTGCGGATCGCGCCGCAGTTCGACGGGGAGAAGTTCTTCACCACCGTCAACGGCGAACGGCTGGCGACGCCGCTCTTCGTCGTCATCATCCTGATCGGCATCGTCGACATCGTCTTCGCGGTCGACTCGATCCCGGCGATCTTCGCCATCACGCTGGATCCCTTCATCGTGCTGACGTCCAACGTCTTCGCGATCCTGGGACTGCGCGCCATGTACTTCCTGCTCGCCGGCATGCACGAGCGGTTTCACCTGCTGTCCTACGGTCTCGCCATCGTGCTGGTCCTGATCGGCGCGAAGATGCTGCTGATCGACGTCTACAAGATCCCGGTCCTGTGGTCGCTCGCCGCCACCGTCACGGTGCTGGGCGCGACGATGGCGCTGTCGCTCGTCATGCCGCCGAAAGGCTACACGGGAAGCGCCTATCCGTTCGCCCGGAAGTCCCGGGATGACGGCCGCGGCCGTTGAGGGGGGCAACGCGGGGCATGGAGTATCCGCACTGGCTGCTGGTTGCCTTCGGCGTGCTGTGGCTCGTCCTCGCCATCCGCCCGCACGACCGTGTGGTCTGGCTCACGGAGAATGTCATGACCGCGGCGGCGCTTCTGGCGCTCGTCTGGACCCATGCCGACTGGCCGGTCAGCGATTTGTCGTACTCCCTGGTGTTCGTGTTCCTCGTCCTGCACACGATCGGCGCCCATTACACGTACGCCCGCGTTCCCTATTTCGCAGTCGCGGAAACCCGAAGCGGCATCACGCTGATCGAATTCTTCGGCTGGACGCGCAACCACTACGACCGCCTGGTGCATTTCGCCTACGGACTGCTGATCGCCTACCCGGCCTGGGAGCTGCTCGAGCGTTACGCCGGTCCTGCCGCCGGGTGGAGCTACTTCCTGGCGCCCGCAATGATCATGGCCACCAGCATGGCGTTCGAGGTGATCGAGTGGTGGGCGGCGGAGCTTCTCGGCGGTCCCGCAGGCTCGGACTACGTCGGCGCGCAGGGCGACCCCTGGGACGCGCAGAAGGACATGGCCCTGGCGACGGGAGGCTCGATCATCGCGATGCTCGCGACCGCGATGCTGGCGTGAGGGCGCCTCGCCGCATCTAACCGGCGCCCGCGAACCACGGCAGCGCCAGGAGCATGCTGCGGCCGGGGTCTCTGAGTGGTTGCGGACGAACCAGCGGCCCGGCGAATCGGCAACGGTCACGCAGATTCTCATCGCGGCGTCGAGATTGCCCTGACAGCACGTCGCGAATGCACCCATGGCATAGAATCCGTGCGACCGGTTGGCTACGGTTTCCCCGCCGCGGCGCATCGGCATCCGCCCCGCAGCACCTGCAAGGGGTAGAAGCTGATGGTAAACACCGGCCCGATCAAATCGCTTCGTGAGCTTGAGGACCGAGTCGACCCGGCCACCCGAGAGTTCGTACTGACGCAGACGATGCTGCGCATCAGGAATCCGGTGGTCTCCATCGACTTCTATACGCGGATCCTCGGGATGACCCTGATCAAGCAGCTGGACTTCCCTGAATTCAAGTTCTCGCTGTACTTCCTTTGCTACCTGCGCAACACGGACCCCCCCGTACCGGTCAATCCAGTGGAACGTGCCGCATGGGCCTTCAGCCAGCGGGCAATGCTGGAACTGACCCACAACTGGGGCACGGAGGCGGATGCGGGCTTCGCCGGCTACCACAATGGCAACAGCGAGCCGCGCGGCTTCGGTCACATCGGGATATGTGTTCCCGACGTCAACGCCGCCTGTGCGCGCCTCGAGCTGCTGGGCGTGACCTTCGTAAAGCGCCCCGAGGATGGCCGCATGCGAAAGATCGCCTTTATCCAGGACCCGGACGGCTACTGGATCGAGATCCTTTCAGGCGCCAGCGCCGCAGCCATCCGCGATCATCTTGGAGAACAATCGCGGTGACAGGCCGAACTCGGTCTTGAAGCGGCGGTTGAAGTGCGTGACGTCGCTGAATCCCCACGAGAACGCGACGTCGGCAATCTTGCGGTTGCGCATCATCGGGTTGCCCAGGTCGCGCCTGCAACGCTCAAGGCGTTCCCGGATCACGAACTGGGTTACGGTCGTTCCGATGCTCTCGAACAGCCAGTGCAGGTAACGAACGGAGATCCGGTTGGCCGCGGCTATCTTCGCGGGCGCGAGGTCCGGTTCAGACAGGTGCTCGTCGATGTAGCTCCTGACACGCTCGAGCTGCACGTCGCGCATGCATTCAGATGAACGGGCCGGCTCCAACTCGAGCGCATTGACCAGCAAGCCGATGGTTGTCTCGATCAATGCATCGCTGTTGTTGATGCCGTCAACGGCTTTGCGCGGCGCCAGCGATCGCAGATAGCCGGAAAGCAGCCGTGCTGCGCCGCTATCCGGTTCGATTACCCGCCGAATGTTCTGCCAGCGATTCGGCAGCCAATTCTTGAGCCTTGCGAGCGGCAAGATCACCGAGAGCTTGTGCAACTGCTCGACAACCTTGAAGTCCATGGGGTGCAGACTGTCCCACACGAGGATGTCGCCGGGCCTGAGCAGGAATTCTTGGCCCGCGAACCGGATCTCCTCCTGGCCGCGCAGAACCAGCTGCAGCGCCACGATTTCTTCAGGGTTGTGGTCGATATCAGCCCAGGTGCGCTGGCCGGCGCAGGGGTCACAGACGCACTCGATCACGCGAAAGGCGTCGATCAGACCGCACTCGACGGTCGCGGAGAACGTGGGCAGGCGGTTGGGAGCGGACGCCCAGCGCCCGTAGTTGTAATTGAGCGCGTCATGCCAAGCGTCGAACCGGTCGCCCGGCGCGAACTGGCGCGTCGCCCAGCGTACGAATGCACTGGCCAAGGCGTTTCCCCCGAAACGGCCGCTATGTGACAGTCTACGGCCTCGGGCGGGGAATTTCAGCCGCCATGGCCAATTTGCGACAACCAGAGCTCCTGCGCCTGTTGCCAGGTGATCACCACGATCGTGGAGCCGTCGTCATTGATGAAGTTCAGCGGGCCGAGAAAGGTCATGTAGAACTCGCCGTGCTCGACGAAATACGTCCGGTCGTGGCGCGCGTTGCAGGCTTCGTAGCCGTACGCGGGTGCGACCGCGGTCGCGCCACCTTGGTTCTTGCCGCCCCTGACCTCCATCTTGCCGCGCGTCAGGTAATACTCGCCCGGCCCGATGTGGATGTGGCGGGCGAAGGAAGACCCTTTCGGGCAGTCGAACATCGCGGTCCATGCTCCGATCTCGGGCGCTACATGCAGCAGCTTCCAGCGGATGCCCCCTTGCGACAGCGTGTCCGGAAAGGGCTGCCAGGCGACCGCGTCGATCTGCACGTACTCGCCCTCGGCCGGCGGCCGCTTTGCGTAGTTCAAGTTGCTGCTGTTGGCACTCATCCTGCGTACTCCCGTCAGAACATGACCTTGAGGGTCGCCGTAAACAGTCTCGGCTGTCCCAGCGTCCCGATGATGATGCTGTCGAGCGGCACCAGCGGATTGAAGTTGGGAAACACGGTGGCGTCGGTGTAGTACTCCTCATCGAAGAGGTTCTGGACGCCCGCAGACACCTGCCAGCGATCGCTGCCGACGCCGACCCGCAGGCTTGCCACGGTAAAGCTCGGATTCTCGACAGTGTTTCCCAGATCCACCTCGAACGCGCCGTTGTAGCTGATCTGCGCCCGGGCGAAGAAGCTGAGACCCGGGGTGAATTCGCGGTCGTAATCGGCGGCCGCGATCGCGGTGAAGTCCTGTACGTAAGGTGGTGTCAGGCCGCTCAGGTCCGTGCCGTCCGCGAGGACCGTGCCGGAATCCCACTCGGCATCGACGTAACCGCCGCCGATCGACAGGCGCAGGTTGTCGGTCGCCTGCCAGGCGAGGTCCGCCTCGATGCCATACTGCGAGGAGTCGCCTGCGTTGACGATGCCCTCGACGAAGTCACCCGTCACGGGATCCTGGGCCTGCAATTCGAACTGCCGCCTGTCGTACTGGATCAGGAAGGCAGCGGCCGTGAGCGTCGCGCGCCCGTCGGCAGTGCGGCCCTTGAACCCGATCTCGTAACTGGTGGCTTCCTCGGGCTCGAACCCGAAAAGTTCATTCGAACCCGCAAAATTGCCTAGATTGAACCCGCCGGGCTCGAAGCCGCGCGCAGCGGTCGCGTACACGTTGCTGCCTCGATCATCCAGATACCAGGTCGCCGACAGCCGCGGAAGAAACTCCGTCTCGGACTGGCGCCCCGACAGGCCGCTCTGGCGGTTGGTCATTTCCACTTCCCATCGGTCGACGCGCGCTCCGGCGCCGAACTCCAGGTCACCCGTACGGTAGCTCGCGGTGACGAACGCTGCGCGCTGCGTGCGCTCGCGCAGGCGATCTTCGAACGGCACGACGTCGACGACGTCCTGCTCGGTCGCCGGATCGGGAATGACGCCGTCGAACAGGGACGAGCCGCCCAGGAAGATCAGCGAGGAATCCAGGTCGTCCTCGAAGTCGAGGTAGTAGAGCCCGGCCAGCCACTCGAGCGGGCCGTCGCCGGTGGACGTGAAGCGCAGTTCCTGGCTCAGGACCTTGAACTCCTGCGGCCGGAACAGGTCGAGGATGAATTCCTGGGAATTGTCCAGGTCTGACTCGCGGTCGCTGTCGGTGTCGGTGTGGGAAGTGACCGAGGTGACCTCGAAGGCGTCCGCCTCATAGCGCAGCTCGAGTGTCGCCGCGATGGTCTCCCGGTCCTGGCGTGGGTTCGTGCTGAGGTCGATGCCGGCGGGAAACTCGAAACTGTCGTCCAGCTCGACGCTCCACGGGTCGTTGGGTCCTTCCAGCGCATTCCAGCGCACCGAGGCAAGCAGCGACAGTTTCTCCGTCAGTGACCCCGCCAGGGCGACACGCACCGACTCCTGGTCGACCGCGCCGATATCGCGCGGGTTGTCGTTGCTGAGTCCGTTCGCGCGCACCGAATTGGGGTTGTAAAGGTAACCGTCGTTGCTGCTTGCCATGCCGAACAGCCGCAGCGCCCAGCCGTTGCCTCCGAGCGGCGCGTTGAGGCTGGCTTCGACGTCGACGAGGCCCTGCTCCCCGGCGGTCAGCGTGGCGTTTCCGTAGAGATCCGTGGGGTCGGGTTTCACGGTCACGAATCGCACCGCTCCGCCGATATTGCTGCCACCATAGAGGGTGCCCTGTGGCCCCTTGAGCACCTCGATTCTCTCGAGGTCTCCGAAGCGCGCAGAAGCGTCGGAGAAGATCTGCACGTCGTCGAGGTAGAAGCCGACTCCCTGCGTGTTGCCAAACGAGCCGACGCCGCGGACGGAGACGTTGGGGAAACCATCGGTTCTCGTCGACAGGTTGACGTTGGTGACCATCTGACCGATGTCTGCAAGTCCCGCAATTCGGGCGCGCTCGATGACTTCCCGCTGCAGCGTGTTGATGGTCTCCGGAATCTCGAACGTGGATTCGGCCCGTTTCCGGGCGGTGACGATGATGTCGTCCAGCACCACAGCAGACTCCGCCGGACTGCCTTGCTGGGCGGACGCTGCGGCCGAAACGCCCAGGGCCGCGGTCACGGCCAGGCCGATGAAGCTACGTTGTGCGCTGATATTCAAGAGGATCCCCCCGGTTCACACCAATCGCCGCAAGGCCTTCCGGATTCGAGCCTGGCCAGGTACCGCCCTGCCACAGTCCGAACCTAGGGGACGCCACGATCCAGCGCGGTGCCGGGAACGCAAGGCCGCTTGTCTATGCGTGCAGCGCACATGTCTGGCAGGCTCGCTGGGGCGTCGCCAGGACCGGTATCCTCTCGTCTTGGACAACACGCCCGTGCAAGACGACCGGCTTCTGTATGAGCGCCTGCGCGCGGCAGCGGGGGCGTCAACATTGCTGGCGCCGGATAGCATCCACGCACGGGCCGAGACCTGGGGGTCGAGCCGGTCGTGCCGGGCGCGCGCCGTGCTGCGACCAGACACAGGCCCGGAGGTCGCCGCAGTGCTGCGGGCCTGTCAGGCGCTTCGCCAGCCCGTCGTCCCGTACGGGGGTGGCACCGGGCTGGTTGCCGGCGCGATCGCGACCGAGCAAGAGGTCCTCCTGTCGCTCGAACGGATGCGGCAGGTCGAGGAGATCGATACCGCAGGCCGGGTCGCGGTCGTGGAGGCTGGCGTGACGATCCAGGCTGTACAGGAGGCCGCCGCTGCCGAGGGTCTCTTCTTCCCGCTCGATCTCGGGGCGCGCGGCAGCGCCACGGTCGGCGGTGCGATCGCGACGAATGCGGGCGGCAACCGGGTTCTGCGATTCGGCATGATGCGCGAGCAGCTGCTGGGACTCGAGGCCGTGCTGGTCGATGGCACGGTGCTGTCGACACTCAACCGGCTGCTCAAGAACAACGCGGGCTACGACCTGCGCCAGCTGTTCGTGGGCAGCGAAGGGACGCTCGGCGTCGTCACGCGCGCCGTGCTGCGGCTGCGCGAGGCGCCCCAAAGCCAGAATCTCGCGCTGCTCGCGGTGCCTGGCTTCGATTCCCTGGTCCAGCTCCTGAAATCAGTCGACCGCGGCCTCGGCGGCACGTTGAGCGCCTTCGAGGTCATGTGGCCGGAGTTCTACGAGCTGGTCACCGCTCCGGCAGGTCGGCACGCACCGCCGTTGCCGCATGGCGCGCCGCTCTATTGCCTCGTGGAGTCGCTTGGCGGGCACGAGCAGCGCGACCGGTCGCACTTCGAGGACGTGCTCTCGGCGCTGCTCGAGGCGGGCGTCGTGTCCGATGCCGTCATTGCGGAATCGCGCGCCCAGGTCCAGTCGCTGTGGGCGCTGCGCGACGACGTTGAGCAGATTCTCGGGATCGGCCCGGTGTTAATGTTCGACGTCGGCCTGCCCATCACGCGCATGCCCGCCTATCTGGATGCGTTGCGCCGCCGGCTCTCCGATCGATGGCCGGACATGCGCTGCGTCGTCTGGGGGCACGTCGGCGACAGCAATCTGCACATCTGGATCACGGTGCACGATGAATCCGTGGAGGCGCGGCGTGCGGTGGAGGAGCTGGTCTACGGCGGGCTGGAGCGGGTTGGCACGGTCTCGGCAGAGCACGGCATCGGCCTCGAAAAACTCGACTACCTGTGCCTTTGCCGCAGCGCGGCCGAAATCGAGGTCATGCGCAGCCTGAAGCGCGCGCTCGATCCGCTGGGCATCCTCAATCCGGGTCGCGTGCTACCGCCCGGCTGATCAGCCGCGAATCCCGCCCGCGCTCAGGGCTACCCTCTGCCGCCCGCGAACGACGGCAGCGCGAGGCTCCGCATGGTCTGAAGACCGGGCGCGGCGCCGAGCAGTGCCGGGATGGTGTTGACGGTGATCGAGGCCGTGGCGACGTCGCCGTGGTAGCCGCCAGCGGCCCGGACGTCGAGGGGCGGCGAGCCCTCGATCCGCACGCGGTCGTAGGTCTCGGGCGCGCCGAGGTAGGCTTCCATGTGCAGCACGATGCGCGGCTCGCCGCCCACGTAGCCCACGCCATCCTGGACCAGTCCGCAGACGCGCCCCGCCGGCACCTCGAGGAACTGGCTCGCGACGGGTGACCGGGCGATCCTGGGGCGGATTTCATCGGTCACGCGGTCGAGCTTCCAGCCGAGCGCATCCGCGATCATCGCGACCGATTCGGTCAGGCCGACGTGGCGCACGGTGAGTTGCTTCACCCGCGCGGCGAACTGCGCGGGCGTCAGGCCAGATCCTATCTTCTGCTGGAACGGGAGACGCCGGATACGGGCATCCTGGATGCGATCGACGCGCACCGACTCGACGCGCTCGCAGATCGCCGTGAGCGCGATGGGAAGCGCGTCCATCGCGAAGCCGGGATTGACGCCGGTACCGACGACGGCGACTTTCGCCTTCCTCGCCGCCGCGTCGATCCGGCGCGCGAGGGGGCGGTTCGAGAACCAGGGGTAGGACAGCTCCTCGGTCGTCGATACGACCGGAATCCCGAGCCTGAGCACGGCTTGCAGTTGCGGCCACAGGCCCTTCAGGCTCGAGCTCGTGCAGAGCACCGCAACCTGCGGCCTGGCCTTGCGGATCGCCAGGGCGACGTCGCCCTGGACCTTGATCCCGATCCGGCGCCCGCCGCCCAGAACGTCCCCGAGGTCCCGGCCGGCCTTGGCCGGGTCGATGTCGGCGGCCGCGACGAGCCTGAAGTTCCTGCGCGCCAGCAACTGGCGGGCGACGGCCGACCCGATCGGGCCGAGGCCGATGACGATCACTCGCGTGGGCATTTGGAGTCCTCTCGTAAAGCCTTCACCAGGCACACGGCCATCAGCACCAGCGCGACCGCGAACGGCAGGCCGGTCGAGATCGAGGCCGTCTGCAGGGCCGTGAGACCTCCGCCCAGCACGAGGACCGCGGCGACGAGGCCCGCCAGGAGGGCCCAGAACATGCGCTGCGGGACGCCGATGTCGGTCCTGCCCCCGCAACTGATGATGCCCATCACGAGCGAACCCGAGTCGCAGGACGTCACGAAGAAGATCATGACGAGGAACACGGCCAGCAGAACGCTGAATTCCTGGAACGGGAAGCGCGACAACAGCTCGAACAGGGCGGTCGCGGCATTGTCGTTCGCCGCGTAGACGATGCCGGGGTCGACGAACAGGCTTTCGTAGATGGCGGCGCCGCCGAAGGTCGCCATCCAGACGAAAGTGAGCAGCGAAGGCATCGCCAGCACGCCGAAGATGAATTCCCGGACCGTCCGGCCGCGCGAGATGCGGGCGATGAACATGCCCACGAAGGGCGACCAGGCGATCCACCACGACCAGTAGAAGACCGTCCAGGACGCCTGCCACCCCGAGTCGAGCGCATAGGTGTCCGTCCAGCTGCCGAGCGCGAGCAGGTTCTGCAGGTAGTGGCCCGTGCTCTCGACGAAGTTTTCGAGCAGGAACAGCGTAGGACCGGCGATCAGTACGAACGCCAGCAGCAGCAGCGCGGCGAGCAGGTTGACGTTGCTGAGGAGCTTGATGCCGCGGTCCAGTCCCGACCCGACGGAGGCGGCCGAGACCAGCGTGATCAGGGCGATGAGGCCGAGCTGCGTGCCCGCCGAGAAGCCGATGCCGAACGCGTAACCCAGCCCGGCATTGATCTGCGCGACGCCGAGCCCCAGCGAGGTCGCGAGCCCGAACAAGGCCGCCAGCACGGCGAGGATATCGAGGGCGTGGCCGATCGGCCCGTGGATGCGGTCGCCGAGCAACGGCTGGAAGGCGCTCCTGATCGTCATCGGCAGGCCGCGGTTGTAGGCGAAGTAAGCGAGCGCGAGCCCCACCAGGGCGTAAATGCCCCACACGTGCAGTCCCCAGTGGAGAAAGGTCAGGTCCAGGGCGCGCTGGGCGCCCTCGGCGGTCATCGCCGCGGCGCCCGGCGGGTTCTGCAGGTGCAGCACCGGTTCCGCGACGCTCCAGAACATGAGGCCGATTCCCATCCCGGCAGCGAACAGCATGGCGAACCAGCTCACGGAGGAAAACTCGGGGCGCGCCCCGGCGCCGCCGATGCGGATATGGCCGAAACGGCTCGCCGCGAGGTAGATGCACAGGAGCAGGAAAGCCTGGACGCTGAGGATGAACAACCAGCCGAAGCGCCGGGCGATTCCGTCCTTGACGGCGCTGAACATCGCGTCCGCGGCGCTGAGGTTGGCCAGCGTCAGGACCAGGAACAGCACCGTCAGGCCGACCGAGAATCCGAAAACGACGGGATGGACTCCGAACTTGCCGGTCATCCTGGCATTCATGCGAATTCGCCTCCGTCGCGTGGCGGGTCACCGGCCAACCGGGCGCGTCGAGAGCGCCGCCAGAACACGAGGCACAGGGCCGCGCCCAGGTAGCCGCACAGCGCAATGCTCGTGAAATAAATGCGGAAACTCACGTCCCGCGGGTAGTGCCGCGAGAGAAAGCCGTCGTAGAGCGGCAGCAGCACGTCAGGGAGGTAGCCGATGAAGCTCACCAGGCCGATGGCGAGGCCGATGATGTGCCGGGGCACCGGGCACAGGTCGAGCAATGCCCAGTAGAGGCCCTTGATCGCGTAGGTCAGGTAGCCGATGACCAGCACGATACCGATGATGGCTGGCATGTTTCCACCGAGCTTCGCGAAGCAGATCACGATCAGGCTGGTCGACGCGAGCGCGAGCAGCCAGGCGAGCAGCAGCTCCCGCGACACGCGGTCGCCGAGGAATCCGATCGTGATGCCGCCGACGGGCCGCATCCAGAGCTTGGTCAGCACGACCGAACCCGCCGCGAGCGCGGACATGCCCAGGTTCACCTGCAGGAAGGCCGAGATCGAGTAGGTCACCCAGAACAGTGCCTGGCCGATCATCATCACGACGGCGAGCAGCCACAGCTCGGGAATGCGCGCCAGCCGGCGCAGGTCCGCGAGGAGCGTGCCGCCCGGCCGCGCGGCGCCCGCGGCAGGCGCCGGCGCAGGGCTGGTCGTGCCGTCCTCGACGAACAGGAAAACCAGCACGGCGAATGCCAGCGCCGCGATGGAGTACATGTAGATGACGGGCGCAAGGCGCAGCGCCGACGAGTCGCCGGACTCTGACAGGCCCCGGAACAGCAGCACGGCGACCGACGCGAGCAGCGCTTCGACGAGCCCGCGGCCGCCGTCCAGGATGCCGAAGAAGCGCCCTTGCTCGTTCGAGGCGGCGAGCAGGTTAACGGCCTTGATCAGCGAGGCCCAGAAGCAGAGCCCGCCGGCCAGGCCCCAGCCCAGGAAGATCAGCCGGAGCTCGAGCAGCGAAGGGTAGGTCGAGAACCAGAAACCGAGCAGGCCGACGGCCGCGAGCGCGAACGCCATCAGCAGGCGCGGCGGGTACCGGTCGGCCAGCCGGCCGCTCGGAATGTAGGCGACCGCGAACACGAAGCCGAGCAGCGCGTAGAGTTCGCCGAGGTCGCTGGCGGTGATGCGCAGCGCCTCGAGCACGCTGATCTCGAAGTTCTGGCGCAGGTACATGAGCGGGTACAGCGCGCCCGCGGCGAGGACGATGATCGCGAACTGCGCGTAGCGGCGCGCGCGGCTCGGCATCACGAGGGCAGGTTCGATGGGGGCATACTCCGGCCGCGCCGTCCGCCTCGCCGCGGACATGCCAGCGCGGGTCAGGGACGGCGCAGCGGGTGTCGCCTAGAAAGGCAGGCCGTGCGTCGCGCCCGCCATGCACAGCAGCATCGGGATCGACAGGATGTAGTTGATGCGTGAGGCGTACAGCGCCGTCTTGCGCGCCGCCGCCTTCTGCTCGTCCGTCGCCGGCACGATGCCGAGGATCTTCTTCTGGTTCGGCCAGATGAAGACCCAGACGTTGAACAGCATGATGGTGCCGAGCCAGGTGCCGACGCCGATCACGAACTGATAGGTGTTGAACGTGTCGCCGGCCATGCCGAGCGCGAAGGCGCCGAGCGCGCCCGCCCGGGCCAGGTACCAGAACCCGGTGAACCAGGTCACCACCGCGGCCCAGCGGAACCACAGGAGCGCGCGCGGCGCGACGTACTTGGCGATGCCCGCGCCACCCGGGCCGCCCTTGTCCGCCGCGGCCTCCGCGAGCGCCGGCACCTGCACGGCGTTGAAGTAATAGAGGAGCCCGATCCAGGTGATCCCTGCGATGATGTGCAGCCAGCGCGCGAGCCCCAGCTCGTTCCAGCCGCCGTCGACCGCCAGCACGGCGAACAGGATCGCGAGGACGAAACCGGTGATCAGCGAACCCTTGACGCTCAAGAGCGGATTCATGGCGCACCTCCCCTGGATTCATTGAAGAATAGGCCAGCCACCCCCATAATTCAACGCGTTAGCAAACCCTGCCATGGACGACCGCGGCCCCAGCTCACCCTGCATCAATGTCTGTTCGCTGGACGATCGGGGAGTCTGCCGCGGCTGCTTCCGGACGCTGGCGGACATCGCGGACTGGACGCGGATGACGGCCGGCGACCGATGGGCGGCGGTGGCGCGGGCGGAGGCGAGGCGGCTCGCCGCAGAACAGGAGCGTGGAAGACGATGATCGACGAAGCGACCACCCGGAAGATCCGCGAGTACCTCGACGCGGCGCCCGTCGTGCTGTTCATGAAGGGCACGCCGGACTTCCCGCAGTGCGGATTCTCCGCCCAGACCGCGGGCGCGCTGCGCGCGCTCAAGGCGAACTACCGGCACGTCAACATCTTCGAGGAGCCGGAGCTGCGCGAGGCGCTGAAGGCGTACTCGAACTGGCCGACGTACCCGCAGCTCTACGTGAAGGGCGAGCTGGTCGGCGGCTGCGACATCGTGACCGAGATGTACCGCTCGGGCGAGCTCAAGTCGCTGCTACAGGAAGCTGGCGCGATCGCATGAATTGAAGGGGTCAGACCCCTTCATAGACCCCTTCATATTCGGGTGGGCAACCCGACGCTGAATATGAAGGGGTCTGACCCCTTCAATTCATTCCGGCGCCGGCTCCAGCAGCGGGTTCGGCGGCTCGGCGGCCGGTGCGGGCGCCGCAGCGATGCGTTCAGCCGCCGCCTCGTACAGCGGCCTGAACTGGTTGCAGACGATGCAGAAGAGATCCGCGGTCCGCTCGGCGTCGTAGGACGCCGAATGCGCCTCGTCCGTGTCCCAGGCGAGCCCGGCGGCCTGGATGGCCCGTGACAGCACCGTCTGCCCGAAAGCGACGCCCGCGAGCGTCGCCGTGTCGAAGCTGGAGAACGGGTGGAACGGGTTGCGCTTGATGCCGGCCCGCGCGACCGCGGCGTTCAGGAAGCCGAGGTCGAAGGACGCGTTGTGCCCGACCAGGATCGCGCGCGTGCACTGCTGCTCGCGCACGGCGCGGCGCACCTCGCCGAAGATCGCGCCGAGCGCGTCGCTTTCGGTCGATGCGATCCTGAGCGGGTGGTACGGATCGATGCCGTTGACGGCGAGCGAAGCGGGGTCGAGCCGGCCGCCCTCGAACGGCCGCACGTGCTGGCGATGGGTCGACCCGCGCACCAGGCGCCCCTCGGCGTCGATCTCGATCAACACCGCCGCGATCTCGAGGAGCGCATCCGTCGCGGCATTGAACCCGCCGGTCTCGACGTCCACCACGACCGGCAGGAAGCCGCGGAACCGGTCCCGCATCAGCGGCGCCGCGGCGTTCACGGCGCGGCGCCCGCGTCGCGCAGCTTCCATTCGAGCGTCTCGCCGGCGCACATCGGCACGATCTCGCCGGCGCCGAAGGGCAGGCTCGCCGGCACCGTCCAGGGGCGGCGCTCGAGCGTGACCGTGCCGCGGTTGCGCGGCAGCCCGTAGAAATCGGCGCCGCGGAAACTGGCGAAGGCCTCCAGGCGGTCCAGGCGGCCGGCCTCCTCGAAGGCGCGCGCATACAGCTCGATCGCTGCCGGTGCCGAATACACGCCCGCGCAGCCGCAGGCGGATTCCTTGGCGCCGCGGGCGTGCGGGGCGCTGTCGGTGCCGAGGAAGAACCGCGGGTCGTCCGAGGTCGCGGCCTCGACGAGCGCTTCGCGGTCGCGCTCGCGCTTCAGCACCGGCAGGCAGTACAGGTGCGGCCGCAGGCCGCCGCGGAACATCGCGCCGCGGTTGTAGAGCAGGTGCTGCGGCGTCAGGGTCGCGGCGACCCGGCCGCCCGCCGCGCGCACGAACTCGACGCCGGCGCGGGTCGTCACGTGCTCGAGCACGACGCGCAGACGCGGGTGGCGCGCGACGAGCGGGGCGAGTTCGCGTTCGATGAACACGCTCTCGCGGTCGTAGGGATCGACGTCGTCGCCGACGGTCTCGCCGTGCACCTGCAGCACGACGTCCCGCGCTTCCATCCGCTCGATCGTCGCCGCGCAGCGGGCGAGCGAGGTCACGCCCGCGTCCGAGTGCGTGGTGGCGCCAGCCGGGTAGAGCTTGACGCCGACGACGAAGCCGGACCCGGCGGCGCGGTCGATTTCGCCGGGCGGCGTCGAGTCCGTGAGGTACAGCGTCATGAGCGGCTCGAAACCGCTGCCCGCCGGCAGCGCCGCGCGGATCCGGTCTCGGTAGGCGGCCGCGGCAGCGACGGTCGTGACCGGCGGCTTCAGGTTCGGCATCACGACGGCCCTTGCGAACACGCGGGCGGTGAAGCCTGCGACCGCGGCGAGCTCGGCGCCGTCCCGGAGGTGCAGGTGCCAGTCGTCGGGCCTGGCGATCGTCAGTGTGGGATTCGGGCTCGGCAAGGGGAATTGATTCTTGACCCGCAGGCAGTGCAGACCGGATCATATCGGGCCTGCCGCCGGCATGGGAACGCAAAGATGGCTGACGGCCCCGACACCCACGACGTCGATCCGCTCGAGACCCGGGACTGGCTCGAATCCATCGATGCGGTGCTGAAAGTGCACGGCCCGGCCCGGGCCCACTTCCTCCTCGACCGCCTGATCGACCACGCGCGCCGCTCCGGAGCGTGGCTGCCGTTCAAGGCCAATACCGCCTACCAGAACACGATCCACGTCTCGCGCGAGAAACCCTACCCGGGCGACCGCGCGATCGAGCGGCGCATCGAGGCGCTGATCCGCTGGAACGCGGTCGCGATGGTCGTCAACGCGAACCGCATCAGCACCGAATACGGCGGCCACATCGCGACCTACGCTTCGTCCGCGACGCTCTACGAGGTGGGCTTCAACCACTTCTGGCGCGCGCCCTCGGAGCACCACCGCGGCGACATGGTCTTCATCCAGGGCCATGCGAGCCCGGGCATCTACGGCCGCGCCTACCTCGAGGGCCGGCTGACCGAGGACCAGCTGCGCCATTTCCGGCAGGAAGTCGGCGGCAAGGGACTCTCGTCCTATCCGCACCCGTGGCTGATGCCGGACTTCTGGCAGTTTCCGACCGTGTCGATGGGCCTCGGTCCCCTGCAGGCGATCATGCAGGCGCGCTTCGTGCGCTACCTCGAGCACCGCGGCCTCGTCGAGCCCTCCGACCAGAAGGTCTGGTGCTTCCTCGGCGACGGCGAGATGGACGAGCCGGAATCCATGGGCGCGCTGACGATGCCGGTGCGCGAGAAGCTCGACAACCTGGTATTCGTCATCAACTGCAACCTGCAGCGCCTCGACGGACCGGTGCGCGGCAACGGCAAGATCATCCAGGAACTGGAAGCCGCCTTCCTCGGCGCCGGCTGGAACGTCGTCAAGGTGATCTGGGGCTACCGCTGGGAGCCGCTGCTCGCGCGCGACACGAGCGGCAAGCTCCGCCAGCGCATGGAGGAGGCGGTCGACGGCGAGTACCAGAACTTCAAGGCGAAGGGCGGCGCGTACACGCGCGAGCATTTCTTCGGCAAGTACCCGGAATGCCTCGAGCTGGTCGCCAACATGTCGGACGACGAGATCGCGCTGCTGAACCGCGGCGGGCACGACTCGCTCAAGGTCTGGAACGCCTACGCCTCCGCCGTCGCGCACAAGGGCCGGCCCACCGTGATCCTCGCCAAGACCGTGAAGGGCTACGGCATGGGCAAGGCCGGGGAGGCCCTGAACGTCGCGCACCAGGCCAAGAAGATGGACGACGAGGCGCTCAAGGCCTTCCGCGACCGGTTCAACATCCCGCTCTCGGACGAGGAGATCGCCCGGCTGCCGTTCTTCCGCCCGGCGGAGGACAGCGCCGAGATGCAGTACCTGAAGGCGCGGCGCAAGGCGCTCGGCGGCTCGCTGCCGGTGCGCAGGAGCGCCGCACCGCCGCTCACGGTGCCGCCGCTCGAGGCCTTCAAGAGCCTGCTCGACGGCAGTGAGGGCCGCGAGATCTCGACCACGATGGTCTTCGTGCGGATCCTGACGCAGCTGCTCAAGGACAAGAACATCGGCTCGCACGTGGTGCCGATCGTCCCGGACGAGGCGCGCACGTTCGGCATGGAAGGCCTGTTCCGCCAGGTCGGCATCTATTCGTCGGTCGGCCAGCTCTACACCCCGCAGGACGCCGACCAGCTCATGTACTACAAGGAGGACAAGAAAGGCCAGATCCTCGAGGAAGGCATCAACGAGGCCGGCGCGTTCTGCTCCTGGATGGCCGCCGGCACGGCCTACGCGAACCACGGGATCAACATGATCCCGATGTACATCTACTACTCGATGTTCGGCTTCCAGCGCATCGGCGACTTCGCCTGGGCGGCGGGCGACATGCAGGCGCGCGGCTTCCTGCTCGGCGCGACGGCGGGACGCACGACGCTCGCCGGCGAGGGCCTGCAGCACCAGGACGGGCACAGCCACCTGCTCGCCTCGACGATCCCGAACTGCGTCGCCTACGATCCCTGCTTCTCGTACGAGCTCGCCGTGATCATGCAGGACGGGCTGCGCCGCATGTACGCGGAGCAGGAGAGCGTCTTCTACTACATCACCTGCATGAACGAGAACTACGCGCACCCGCCGATGCCGAAAGGCGTCGAACAGGGGATCCTGCGCGGCATGTACCTGCTGCACATCGGCGGCCGCGGCGCGGTGCGCGCGACCCTGCTGGGTTCCGGCACGATCCTGCGCGAGGCGCTCGCGGCGGCGGAGACCCTGGAATCCGAGTTCGGCATCCCGGCCGACGTCTTCAGCGTCACGAGCTTCTCCGAGCTGCGTCGCGACGCGCTCTCGGCCGAGCGCGAGGCGATGCTGAAGCCGGCCGAGAAGCCGCGCGACCCCTGGGTGCGCGAGTGCCTGGCGGGCCGCCAGGGGCCGTTCATCGCCGCCACCGACTACATGAAGGTCGTCGCGGACCAGATCCGCCAGTGGGTGCCGGGGCGCTACGTCGCGCTCGGCACGGACGGATTCGGCCGCAGCGACTCGCGCGAGGCGCTGCGCGGCCATTTCGAGGTGGACCGGCGCTGGATCGTCGTCGCCGCGCTCAAGGCGCTCGCCGACGACGGGCGCATCGACCGCTCCAGCGTCACGCTGGCGATGAAGAAGTTCGGCATCGACCCGGCCAAGCCCGCGCCGCTGGAGAGCTGAGCGTGGCCTCCCGAACCACGGTCGTCGTGCCGGACCTCGGCGACTTCGCCGACGTCGAGGTCATCGAGGTGCTGGTCAAGGCCGGCGACACGGTCGCCGTCGATGCGCCGCTGATCACGCTCGAGACCGACAAGGCGACGATGGACGTGCCGTCCACCGCCGCCGGGCGGGTCGCCGAAGTCAGCGTCAAGAAGGGCGACCGCGTCTCGAAGGGATCCGCCGTCATCGTGGTCGAAGGCGCGGACGCGAGGACCGAGGCGCCGGCCGCAAAGGCGGCCCCCGCGAAGGCTCCCGAGGCGCCGCCGGTCCCCGTCGCGGCGCCCGCCGTTAATCCGGAGGCGACGGTGCGCATGACCGCGCCTGCTGCCGCTGCGCCGACCGCCGCCACCCCCGCGGCGCCGCCCGGCGACCTCCGCGCCGCGCACGCGAGCCCCGGCGTGCGGCGCTTCGCCCGCGAGCTCGGCGTCGACCTCACGCGCGTCGCGGGCACCGGCGTCAAGGGACGCATCAGCGAAGACGACGTCAAGGCCTGGGTCAAGAAGGCCCTGGCGGCGCCGCCGCAGGCCGCGGCTGCGGCTGCCGCGCTGCCGAAAGTGCCCGAGGTGGACTTCGCGGCCTTCGGTCCGGTCGAGGTGAAGCCGCTCGGGCGCATCCAGAAGATCTCGGGCGCGCGCCTGCAGGCCGCGTGGGTCAACATCCCGCACGTCACGCAGCACGACGAGGCGGACATCACCGAACTCGAGACGCTGCGGGCGTCGCTCAAGGACCGCGCGGCGAATCGCGGCATCAAGCTGACGCCGCTCGCCTTCATCGCCCGCGCGTGCGCGAAGGTCATCGCGCAGTTCCCGAATTTCAGCGCTTCGCTGGACGCCGGCGGCCAGAACCTCGTGTTCAAGAAGTACCTGCACCTGGGATTCGCGGCCGACACGCCGAACGGGCTGGTCGTGCCGGTGATCCGCGACGCCGGGCGCAAGGACATCTACGAGCTGGCGCGCGACCTCGGCGAGCTCGCCGGCAAGGCCCGTGCCGGCAAGCTGACGGCGGCCGAAATGCAGGGCGGCTGCTTCACGATCTCGAGCCTCGGCGGCATCGGCGGCACGGCCTTCACGCCCATCATCAACGCGCCCGAGGTCGCGATCCTCGGCGTCTCGCGCTCGCAGCAGCGGCCGGTGTGGAAGGACGGCAAGTTCGAGCCACGGCTCATGCTGCCGCTGTCGCTCTCGTACGACCACCGCGTCATCGACGGCGCGGAGGCGGTGCGCTTCGTGGTCGCGCTCGCCGAGGCGCTCGCGGCGCCGTCCGCCCTCGTCGAGGCGGTGCCTTGAGCGGGCGCATCGAGCAGAGGGTCCCGGACCTCGGCGAGTTCAAGGACGTCGAAGTCATCGAGGTGCTGGTGAAGCCGGGCGACCGGGTCGAGCCCGAGATGCCGCTCATCACCCTCGAAACCGACAAGGCGACCATGGACGTGCCCGCGACCGCCGCGGGCGTCGTCGAAGCGCTGCAGGTCGCGAAGGGCGACCGCGTCTCCAAGGACTCGTTGATCGCCGTGCTGGCCGCGGAGGGCGGCGACACGGTGAGGATTCCCTCCCTGAGCGAAACCGTCGTGATCACGAAGGCTCCGGCCGCGCCGCCGCCGCCGGCCGCTGGCGCAGGCGCGCCTGCCGCGCAGCCCGCGGCGCGCACGGACGAACCCCCCGCCGATTCGATGGCCCAGCTGCTCGTCATCGGCGCCGGGCCCGGCGGCTACACGGCGGCCTTCCGCGCCGCCGACCTCGGGCTCTCCGTGACGCTCGTCGACCGCTGGCCGCAGCTCGGCGGCGTCTGCCTCAACGTCGGCTGCATCCCGTCGAAGGCGCTGCTGCACGCGGCCCGCGTGATCGAGGAGGCCCACGCGATGTCGGTGCACGGCATCCGGTTCGCGGCGCCGGAGATCGACCCCGGCGCGCTCAAGCAGTGGAAGAACCGGATCGTCGGCAAGCTGACGGCCGGGCTCACGATCCTCGCCAAGCAGCGCAAGGTCACGGTGGTGCGTGCGACGGCGCGCTTCGTGTCGCCGCATCGCGTCGAGCTGGTGGACGAGCAGGGCGGGCGCCGGATCCTGGGCTTCGAGCAATGCATCGTCGCGGCCGGCTCCGAGCCTGCGCGCCTGCCGGGCCTGCCCGACGACCCGCGCGTCATCGATTCGACCGGCGCGCTCGACCTCGCGGACGTCCCGAAGCGCTTCCTGGTGATCGGCGGCGGCATCATCGGCCTCGAGATGGCCTGCGTGTACGACGCGCTCGGCTCGAAGGTGAGCGTCGCGGAGCTGACCCCGGGCTTGATGCCGGGCTGCGACCGCGACCTGGTGCGGCCGCTCGAGAAGCGCATCCGCGCCCGCTACGCGGGCGTGCACACCGGTGTCCGCGTGGCCGGCGTCGAGGCCCGGGACG
>ERZ1066138.207-NODE-207-length-20000-cov-8.356280_pt1 | contig 20000 bp, 12 predicted proteins | sample MGYA00382785_ERZ1066138 | MGnify/ENA primary metagenome ERZ1066138 (study PRJEB33369, sample SAMEA5778368) | biofilm metagenome | biome: Industrial cooling water; feature: Water cooling tower basin; material: Biofilm | place: United Arab Emirates | collected... | reverse complement strand
GCGTCGAGCGCATCGAGGACGCGCCGTTCTTCGGCCGAGATGGCGGCTGCCGCCGGGAAAGCATGACAGAAAACCGCGATTGCCGCGGCGAACGGCGCGATCGCGTGTGCGGCGGCTTTCATGGCATGCATCCTCGGGTATCCATGGCGTCGGCGGAGCATAGGTCAGCCGCCGCACCGGACTCAACGCGGCGGCGCCCGCCGGGTACAATCCCGCCTGAGCGTTGCCAGGGCCGCTGCGACGCATGCAGCACGGTCCGCGATGCCTGCCTGAAGCCAGGGAACTGCGGGAGACTCGGCATGAAGAAGACCTTGATCGGAATGGTCATCGCGACCGCCGTCGCCGCCGGCTGCAAGCCATGGGGCGGGATGGAAGATGCCGACCTGGTGCTGACCAATGCCTACGTTTACACGGCCGACGATGCGCACAGCGTTGCCGAGGCGGTCGCCATCCGGGGCGATTCGATCGTCTTCGTCGGCTCGAATGCGGACGTCGCCGACCATGTCGGCGAGGCCACCATCGTGCGGGACATGGGCGGCGCGATGGTCATGCCCGGCCTGCACGACATGCACATCCACGCGCTCGGGATCGTCGAGCCGGACATGTGCGACCTCGGCTCCCGGGAGCTGTCGCTGGAGCAGATGGTGCCGGTGCTGCAGGACTGCCTGGCGAAGTACGAGGTTGAGCCCGGCGAATGGCTCATCGTCCTGCAGTGGGCGTTCTCGAGGGGAAACCAGCCCAGCGAACGCCTGCCGAACATCCGCGCTGCGCTCGACGCGGTATCCACGAAACACCCGATATTCCTGTGGGGTGACGACGGGCACCATGGCGCGGCCAACAGCGCCGCACTGGCCCTGGCGAAGAACGCAACCGGCCAGGTCGTCGGCATCAGTGAGGCGACGCTTGCGACGGATTTTGCGGAGTACCGGCCGATGGTTGCGGTCGATGCGCGCGGGGAACCCACCGGCGGCGTCAACGAGGACGCGCGGATGCTGATCCGGCCGGACTTCTTTGCGGACATGCTTGGCATGGGCGGCGCGCCGGAAGTCACGATGCCGAAGGTGGCCGCAAAGCTGGCTGCCAGCGGCATCACGACGATCCAGGACGCCATCGTCGATGAGCACACGCTCGCGTCATATGGCTGGCTCGAGAAGAGCGGCCTGATGACGTTTCGCGTGAAGGCGGCGCTCGGCGAACCGCCGACCGAGGACATCGGCGGCATCGACGCGCACCTGCAATCGCTCCAGGCGCTGCGCAAGCAGTACGAGGGCTCGCGACTGGTGCAGCCCACCGCGGTGAAACTGTTTGCCGACGGAGTCCTCGAAGGAAACCCGCTGACCCGGCCGCCGACGCTGCCCGTCGCAGCAAGGCTGGAGAACTTCAAGCAGCCGATCTTCGGCGGCAGCATCGACGATGGAAGCTTCGGCATCCGCGGTTATGTCGACCAGGAAAGCGACGTTTGCAAGGCCGTACGGGCGAACCCCGCGGACTACACCGGGGCCGCACGAGTCGGCGCCTTCGAGTCCAGGCACGGCTTCTATCCGCAGCAGTGCATCCCGGCAAGCGGCGTGCTCGAGCACGACGAGTCGTTCCTGCGCGCCTACATCCGCAAGGCAACCGAGGCGGGCTTCAACGTGCACGTGCATGCCCTGTCCGACCGGGCGGTGCGCATCGCCGTGGACGAGTTCGCGAAGGTCAAGGGCATCGCGGACGCAAAGAAGCTGACCCAGAGTCTCGCCCACGTGCAGGTCGCGCACCCCGACGACCAGAAGCGGATCGGCGAACTCGGGGTGTCGACGGTCTTCACTTTCGTCTGGACGACGCCCAGCATCCAGTACGAGATGATGGTGGCGCCGTTCTTCGACGAGATCACGGGCATCGACGACATGTACGGCCTCGACAACTACTACATGAAGAATGTCTACCCGGCGAAGAGCATCCAGGGCTACGGGGGCGTGCTGGTCAGCGGCAGCGACGCGCCGGTCGGGAGCCGCGATCCGATGCCATTCACCAGCCTGCAGCAAGCCGTCTACCGCAGCGACGGCAAGCTCGTCATGAACGCGGAGGAGCGGATCGACATCCACTCGGCCATCGCGGCGTTCACGCGCAATGGCGCAAAGCTGTTCGGTCATGCGGACCGGGTCGGCACCCTCGAGGCCGGGAAGGCCGCCGACATCATCGCGATCAGCCAGAACATCGTCGAACTGGCCGAGCGCGGCGAGCCGCAGCGCATCGGCGATACGCGGGTCACGCTGACGATCTTCGACGGAAAGGTCGTGTACGAGCGGCCGGCCGGAGATTGAGCCGTCGCCGGGCCGGTCAGGCGATCGCCGCCCGCTGCACCTTCTGCGGCTGGCTGACGCCGTAACCCTGCGCGTAGTCCACGCCGAGGCCGCGCAGGATCTCGATGATCTCGGCGTTCTCCGCCCATTCGGCGATGGTCTGCTTGCCGGTCAGGTGGCCGATCTCGTTGATCGAGCGGACCATCTCGCGGTCGATCGGGTCGTGCAGCAGGCCCTTCACGAAGCTGCCGTCGATCTTCAGGAAGTCGACCGGGAAGTGCTTCAGGTAGCCGAACGACGAGAGGCCCGTGCCGAAGTCGTCGAGCGCGAACTTGCAGCCGAGCTCCTTGAGCGCCTGGATGAAGCGGCTGGCCTGCGAGAAATTGGCGATCGCGGCGGTCTCGGTGATCTCGAAGCAGATCTTGCTGCCGTCGATGCCGCTGCGGTGGAACTGCTCGATCACGTAGGGCAGGAACTTGTCGTCGCCGAGGCTCTGGCCTGAGAGGTTGATCGAGCACATCGTCAGGCGCCTGCGTTCGTCGGCCTCAGACACCAGCCAGCGGAAGGCGCTGTCGATCACCCAGCGGTCGATCGAGGGCGTGATGCCGTAGCGCTCGGCCGCGGCGATGAACTGGTCGGGCGCCACGATCTTGCCGGCTTCGTCACGCATGCGCAGCAGCAGCTCGAAGTGCTCGCCCGCGTCCTCCTGCTGCAGCGGCAGGATGGTCATGCGGAACAGCTCGAAGCGCGATTCCTCGAGCGCGTTGTTGATGCGGGCCGCCCACTGCATCTCGCGGCGGCGGCGCATCAGGTCGATGTCGTTTTCCTCGAAGCAGTGCACGCGGTTGCGGCCGGACTCCTTGGCGGCGCCGCAGGCCGAGTCGGCCGCGGACAGCACCGAGGCGACGTCCTCGTTGTCGGCCGTGATCGGCACCACGCCGATCGAGCAGCCGAGGCGGAAGGTGCGGTCCTCCCAGGTGTAGCGGAAGTTGCGGATCGCCTCGCGCAGCGACTCCGCGGTGCGCAGCGCCTCCTCAAGCGAGCAGCTCTCGAGCAGCACGCCGAACTCGTCGCCGCCGAGCCGGGCGAGCGTGTCGCGCCAGCGCACCTTGGACTTCAGCAGCGCCCCGACCTGCCCGAGCAGCGCGTCGCCGGCACTGTGCCCGCAGGTGTCGTTGACGATCTTGAACTGGTCGATGTCGATGTAGCAGAGCGCGTAGGACGTCTCGCGCGCCTTGGCGCTCTTCAGCGCCCGCTCCAGGCGCGTCTCGAACTCGCGCCGGTTGACGAGCCCGGTCAGCACGTCGTGGCTGGCGTGGTACGAAAGGCGGCGGTTCAGCTCGCGCGACTCGGACACGTCGTGGAACACGAGCACGCCGCCGGTCACCGTGCCGGTGCCGTCGCGGATCGGCGATGCGGTGCTCTCGATGTACAGCTCGTTGCCGTCCTTGCGGATCAGCAGCATCGGCCGCACCGACTTGATCGAGCGGATGCGCCGCACCGCCACCGCGAGCGGGTTCTCGAGCGGCTCGCAGGTCTCCTCGTGGAACGAGCGGAAGATCTCGTCGATGGTGCGGCCGAGGCTGTCCTCGAGCCGCCAGCCGGTCAGCTCCTCGGCCACCGGGTTCAGGTACTCGACGCGCCCGTGCGCGTCGCAGGTGATGACGCCGTCGCCGATCGACTGCAGCGTGATCTGGGCGCTCTCCTTCTCGCGGAACAGCGCCTCCTCGTAAAGCTTGCGCTCGGTGATGTCGAGTTCGACGCCGATGAGCCGGCGCAGCCGGCCATGCTCGTCCACGCGCGCCGTGGCCCGCCCGACGACCCAGCGCCACTCGCCGTCGGTGTGCTTGAGGCGGTGCACGCTCTCGAACATCGGCGTCTTGCCGGCGATGTGGTCGCGCATCGCGGACGAGACCCGCGCGAGGTCCTCCGGATGCACCATGCGGTGCCAGTCCGGCGAGGTGATCACGTCGCCCTCGGCGAAGCCGAGCATCGCCTTCCAGCGCGGCGAGAACCAGGTGCGGTTGGTCTGCGCGTCGTAGTCCCAGAGCCCGTCGTTCGCGCAGGGCAGCGCCATTTCCTGCCGCTCCTGCATGTCGGCCAGCCGGTCGGCGAGCGCGACCTTCTCGAGCCCGCAGGCGAGGCTCGTGCCGACCAGCTTCAGCAGCAAGTGCAGGTTGACGTCCCAGCCGTCGCGGGGCGTCGAGGAGACGAAGGCGAGGAACCCGCGCACGGTGCCCTGCACGGCGAAGGCGATCAGCAGCAGCGAGCGGATGTCGAGGCCGGCCAGGCGCTCGGCGTCGCCGGCCTGCTCCGGCCGGGCGCTCACGGTGTCTCGGATCTCGAGGATGCGCACGTGCTCGAGTCGCGAGCGGATCCAGGGCAGCGCTTCGAGCGGTTCGCCTTTCAGGACCTCGGGTCGGCACTGGGCGAAGGGGCCCTTGGCCGTGGCGATGGAATCGATGCGCTCGCCGTGGGCGTCGAGCAGCGCGAGGAAGACGGCGTCGGTGCCGGTCGCCTCGCGCAGGATGTCGAGGCTCTGGCGGATCACCGCATCGGCGTTGCCCGCGGTGATGTTCTGGAAGTCGACCGCGATCTTGGTGCAGGCGAGGTCGATGCCGAGCGGCGGCTTGTCCGGGCGCGGCTGCCACAGCTTCGACGAAAGCACGTCGGAAGCCGTGAACTCGGGAAACGATTCGCCTTGCACCTGCGGCACCCCGATGGGTTCCCCCTGTTTTCGAGGCAGTCTCTCAGCGCGATGCCGGGCGGCTACAGGAACCAGTTAACGAAACCGGCCGACCACTCCGTCCGCGACTTGCGAGGCATTGTGTCAGAAACTTTTAGGAATGCAAGGTAAGCGTCTGTATTCCTTATGGTCCTTATGTCAATCGGGCGGCTTGATGAGCCCCGACTTGACCACGTGGGGGTTGCCCTCGGCGTCCCGCTGCACCTTCCAGCGCCGGTAGTTCCACAACCAGTCGGGCGGTCGCTCGCGCGTGTTGCGCTCGATTTCGGCCGCGTAGCGCTCGATCATCGCGCCCGGCGCCAGTTCCTCCCCGGCCGCCGCGATCTGCACGAAGCGCATGCAGTAGTGGCCGCGGGACTCGCGCCGCATCGCGATGTAGAAGACCGGCAGCTTGCCGGCCTTGGCGATCGCCTCGGGCCCGACGAAGAACGCCGTGTCGAGGCCCATGAACTGCGTGAAGTACCGGACGCCGGACGAGGTCGGCGCCTGGTCCGCGACCATGGCGATGATGCGCGCGGGACCCTGGTAGCGCATCACGCGCATCAGCAGGCGCTTGGCCGGGATCATCTGGGCGCCGAAGCGCGAGCGTATCGTCATCATCAGGCGGTCGCCCCAGCGGCCCTTGAGCGGCTTGTAGGTGGCGTGCACCGGGTGGTCGAAGCCGGTGCCCAGCTTCAGCAGCGCCCATTCCCAGTTGCAGTTGTGCGAGGTGACGATGATGATCGACTGGCCGCCCGCCAGGGCGGCCTGGGCGGCCTCCGCGTCCTCGAACCTCACCCGGCGGTCGATCTCGGCGCGGTCGATGGTGACGGCCTTGACGATCTCCACGGAGACGTCCGCGAAGTTGCGGTAGAAGGCCGTGCGCGTGGCGGCGAGCCACGCCGCGTCCTTCTCCGGGAAGCAGGCCTTGAGCTGCATGTCGATGATGTCGCGCCGCGCCTTGAACACGCGGTCGAGGAGGAACGCGAGAATCGTCGCGAAGCCGTACCAGGCCCCGAGCGGCAGCGACGACAGCAGGCGCAGCCACCAGGGGAAGCGCTCGAACGGCTGCCGGTCCTCGAGGTCCGCGGCTCGCTTGCGGAACCGCTGGTGGCGGACCTTCTTGATCTCGGACGGTAAGCGCATGCCGCCGGCAGCTTACCGGAACCCGCAGAAAAGGGGACGCACCCCTTTATCGAAGGGGACGCTCACCTTCACCGCGTCATCCGGCGATCACGTCGACAGCGACGTGGTGAAGGTGAGCATCCCCTTCGATAAAGGGGTGCGTCCCCTTTTCTGCGGCGCGGGCCTCTAGAACTTGAACGAGACCCCGGCCGTGGCGTTCCAGGAGTAGAACTCGTTCTCCGCCATGCGGCTGCGGTCACCGCTGAAGTAGCGCAGCGGCTCCCCGGTGATGTTCTGCACCTGCAGGAAAACGCTGGTGCCGGTCCTGACCTCGTAGCTCGCCTTGAAGTCCAGCTGCCCGTGCGCGTCGACGTACAGGTCGCTGTTCTCGTCCTCGCCGACGGTGTCGAGGTACTCGCTGCGATAGGCGTAGCCGAGCCGGGCCTCGAAGCCGTAGTCCGCCCAGAAGAGCGACGCGCTCAACACGTCGTCCGACTGCAAGAAGAACGGCACCTTTTCGTCCCTATCGAAGGTATCGGCCTCGCTGTCCGTCCACGTGTAGCCGACCTGCACGCCGAACCCGTCGAACGGTTTCGGCAGATTGCGGAACTGCTGCTGCCAGTTCAGCTCGACGCCGAGGATCTCGCCGTTGCGGGCGTTCTGGAACTGCGTGATCTCCAGTTCGTCGTAAAAGCGGCCCTCGAAGTCCTCGCCCTCGATCACCTGCAGGCGCGCGAAGATCGGGTTGTCGATGTCCTTGTAGAACACGCCGACCGACAGTATTCCGGCAGGTTCCAGGTACCACTCGAGCGACACGTCGAAATTCATCGACTCGAGCGGGTCGAGCGCGGGGTTGCCGGTCTCGATCTCGCCCTCGAACTCACCAGTCGGATTCCCGTCGTCGTCCTCGATCTCTTCCGTTTCGAAGATGCGGAAGGGGACATTCTGCTCGTACGACGGGCGCCCGATGGTGTTGGTCCAGGCCGCGCGCAGCAGCAAGTCGTCGCGCAGTGTGTAGTTGACCTGCAGGGACGGCAGCCAGTTCTCGTAGTCCTTGTCACCGCGCACCTGCCGCGGCGGATCGGAAACGGCGTCGCCGTCCACGAACACCACGTCGAAGGCGCTGAAGTCGTTCGCGGTGCGCTCGTAGCGCACGCCGCCGATCCATGTCGCGCGACCGAACTCGGCGGTGCCCATCACGTAGCCGGCGGTCACCTCTTCGCGCACTTCGTAGTCGACCCCGTACGACTCCGCAACGCTGTCCGCGTCCGAACGCTCGAACAGGGCCTGGTTGGCCAGGAAGAAGTCCTGCGCAGCCCGGTAGTCGACGCCGCGGCCGAAACGATAGCCGCCGGCATCCGACACGAAGGTCAGGTCGCGCGACTGCACGACCTGCGACATCAGGTAGTCGTCCTCGAAGCCGTCGTAGATGTCGAAGTCCTGATCGCTGGTCTGCTCGCGGTCGATCACCTTGGTGCCGAACTTGATTGACGCCGGGGTGGAGCCGAGCATCAGGTCGCGCTGCAGGTCGACCTGGCCGATCGTCATGTCTTCCTCGATCAGCTGGCCGCCCTGGCCAGCCTCGTTGAACTCGAAGCGTTCCGGGTCGAAGACGATGTCGCCCGCGTCGACGTTGAAGAAGCGGCGTGACGTGTCGTACGTCATCGGCGTCTCGGTGTCGAGTTCGAACTCATGGTAGTTGTCGAACGGGGTGTCCTGCTCGGTCTCGCCGTATGTGACCGATGCGTTCAGCGTCCAGGAATCGCCGATCCGGAACTCGCCGCCGAGCGAGGACGTGAGGATCTTCTGCACTTCCTTGCGCTCCGTGTTGGCGCGCACGGCCTCGCCCTCGGTGAACGTGCCGGACGTCGGCGACTGGTCCTCGAGGTCGCCATTGCGGTAGTCCGCCGTGTACTCGGACTGGAGCTCGATGTCTTCGTAGTCGTTGTACAGATTGCGCCAGTAGAGTTCGACGCTGTCGCTGGGCCGGAATTCGAGGTTTGCGACAAACCCCATGCGCTTGCGCTGGATCTCGTAGTCGCGGAGGTTGAATTCGTCGGGAACCAGGAAGTCGCCCTCGTCCGTCCACGGGTCGCCGCCCTGGACGTTCTGCGAGACGAAGGTCCGGTCGGAATAACTGCCCGACAGGACGACGCCCCACTGCTTTTCGGGGCCGAACGTCCGGCCGAAGGCGGCCGAAGCACCGAACGGGTTGTCGCTGCCCAGGTCGTAGTAGCCGGCGTCGGCGGTCGCTGAGAAGAACTCGCCGTCGGCGTCGTCGAATGCGCTCGGCGTGATGAGGTTGATCGTCCCGCCGATGGCGTTACCGTCCATGTCGGGCGTCACCGACTTGATGATCTCGACCTTGGAAAGCACGTCGGCCGGCACCGTGTCGAGCGCAACGCGGCGCGTGTCGCCTTCCGGCGAGCCGATCATCTGGCCGTCGACCGTGACGTTGTTCAGCGCGGCGTCGATGCCGCGGATCGTGACGTAGCGCCCCTCGCCCTGGTCAGTCGTGACCGAAAGCCCCGGCACGCGTGACATCGTCTCGGCCGCGTTGCGGTCCGGGAGCTTTCCCGCCTCGTTGGCGGTTATGAAGTCCGAGATGTTGGTCGCCGACCGCTTGGCCTGCAGCGAAGTTGCCTGCGCCAGGCGGAAGCCGACCACCGTGATCTCCGCGAGGCCGGCGGTGGCCAGCGAGAAATCCGCATTCGCCGTGCCGCTGTCCGTCACGGTGACCGACTTCGTCGTCGGGCCGTAGCCGACGTAATCGACGGTGACGTCGTAGGAGCCAGCCGGCAAATCGCTGAACCGGTATTCGCCGGAGCGGCTCGCGGTCACCGTCTTGCCCAGCGCGTCGATGCGCACGGTAGCGTCCGGCAGCGGCCGGCCGGTGGCGCCGTCGGTGACCTGGCCCGCGACATCGCCGGCCCAGGCGAGGCCGGCGCTGCCGAGCAACGGCGTCGTCAGCAGTGCCAGGCGGATTGCGCGCGCAAGTCGTGCGGGCTTCGTCGCTGTCGTGGTCATCGTGCCCCCGGAGGCTGTGTGTCGTTGGCGTGTGCGCATTCTGCGGATCGAACATGACGATCCCGCGACAGTATAGAACGAAATTTTTGTTCCCTTCAATGCATGAAAATTCTGTTCTATACTGCGCCGTGTTCCGCCGCCGTGGAATATCTGTTCGAACTTTGAAACGATCGGGGTCCCCAACCATGACCGAGGCCCAGGCCCGGCAGGCAGAGATCGCCATGACGGCCCGCAACAACGTCGAGGCGCTGCGCGCCCGCATCGTCCAGCGCTACGAGTCCCTGTCCCCGCGACTCAAGCAGGTCGCCGCCTATGCCCTCGAGCACCCGAACGACCTCGGGCTCGAGACCCTCGCCGTGATCGCCAAGCGCTGCAAGGTGCAGCCCTCGACGATCGTGCGTTTCGCCAAGACCTTCGGATACGAAGGCGCGAGCGACATGCAGAAGCTGTTCCGCGACGAGCTGATCGCGCTCGCGCCGAGCCCGAGCTACGCGGAGCGCATCCGGCAGTTCAACGAGCGCGCCGGCAGCGTCGCCGGGCAGTCGCCCTCGGACCTGCTGCACGAGTTCGTGCAGGGCAACATCGCGGCGCTGCAGCATCTCGACGAATCCACGCGCGTCCAGGACCTCGAACGCGGCGTGGCGCTGATCGCCGAGGCCGAGTCCGTTTACCTCGTGGGCCTGCGGCGCTCGTTCCCGGTCGCCGCCTACCTCGCGTACGCGCTGCGCCACACGGACAAGCGCACCTACCTCGTCGACGGGCTGGCCGGCATGATCGCCGAGCAGAGCTCGATGATGAGGCCCGGCGACCTGCTGATCGCCACCAGCTTCCGGCCCTACGCGCAGCCCACCGCCGACATCGTCAACGAGGCGATCGACCGCAAGGCGAAGGTCATCGCGATCAGCGACAGCCGGCTGTCGCCGATTGCGCGTCGCGCCGACCTCTGCTTCGAGGTCAAGGACGCCGAGTTCCGCAAGTTCCGCTCGCTGACCGCCTCGCTCTGCCTCGCGCAGACGCTGGTCATCCAGTACGCCTTCCAGCTCACGGCCCGCGACCCGGGCGTCAACCAGTCATGAAGAATTTCGCGCTCTTCGGCGCCGGCCGCATCGGCCGGATCCACGCGGCGAACATCGCCGCGCATGCCGGCGCCCGGCTCAAGTACGTCGTGGACGTCGACGCGGCGGCGGCCGCCGCGATCGCCCGGTCCGCCGGCGGCGAGGTCGCGGACACGCAGGCCGTGCTCGCCGACCCCGGCGTCGACGCGCTGCTGGTGGCGAGCCCGACCGACACGCACGCGGACCTGATCGAGGCCGGCAGCCGGGCCGGCAAGGCGATCCTGTGCGAGAAGCCCGTGGATCTCGACGTCGCCCGCGCCCGTGCCGCCGTCGCCGCCGCGGAGCGCGCCGGCATCCTGCTCGCGATCGGCTTCAACCGCCGCTACGACCCTTCGTTCCGGCGCCTGCGCGACGGCATCGACGCCGGAGAGATCGGCGCGGTCGAGTCGGTGCTGATCGTCAGCCGCGACCCGTCACCGCCGCCGGTCCCTTATGTGCAGCGATCCGGCGGCCTGTTCCGCGACATGACGATCCACGACCTCGACATGGCGCGCTGGCTGCTCGGCGAGGAGCCGGCCGAGGTCACGGCGCACGGCAGCTGCCTGGTGGATCCCGCGATCGGCGCCGCCGGCGACATCGACACGGCCGCGGTCACGCTGCGCACCGCTTCCGGCCGGATCGCGCAGATCGCAAATTCGCGGCGCGCGGTGTTCGGCTACGACCAGCGCATCGAGGTCTGCGGCGCACGCGGCATGCTCGCCGCCGGCAACCGCCGCGCCACCTCGGTCGAGCATGCGACGGCCGCGGGATACACGCGCGACCCGGCCCTGCCCTTCTTCCTCGAGCGCTATGCCGACGCCTACCGCCTGGAGCTCGACGCCTTCGTGCGCCGCCTGCACGGCGAGCCCTCCGGCCTCGTGTCCGGCGCGGACGGCGTGCGCGCGCTCGAGATCGCCGATGCCTGCGCCCGGTCGCTGCGCGCGCGCGCCGCCATCCTCCTGGAGCCCCGTCCATGAAGCAGTACCGGGTCGGCCTGATCGGCAGCGGCTACATCGGCCGCGCGCATTCCATCGCGCTGCAGGAAGTCGGCGCCGTCTTTCCGGATGTCGCGACGCCGGTCTGCGAGCTGCTCGCCGACCGCGACGCCGCGACCGCGCAGAAGTCGGCCGCGGCCATGGGCTTTCGCCGCTCGACCGGCGACTGGCGCGAGCTGGTCGCGGATCCCGCGATCGACATCGTCGACATCTGCTCGCCGAACTACCTGCACCGCGAGATGGCGCTCGCCGCCATCGCCGCGGGAAAGCACGTCTGGTGCGAGAAGCCGCTCGCCCTCGACGCCTCCGAGGCGCGCGAAGTCGCCGAGGCCGCGGCGCGCGCAGGCGTCGTCAACCTGATCGGCTTCAACTATTCGCTGAACCCGCTGATCCGCCTCGCGCAGTCGATGATCGCCGCCGGGGACATCGGCAAGGTGATGGGCTTCAGCGGCCGCTACTTCGAGGACTACATGGCGGACCCGGCCGTGCCGCACAGCTGGCGCTGCGTTCGCCGCCTCGCGGGCGCCGGCGCGCTCGCCGACCTCGGTTCGCACCTGATCGACATGGCGGAGACGCTGCTCGGCCCGATCAGCCGCGTGTTCGCCAGCCTCGAGACGGTGCACGCGAAGCGCCGTGACCCCGCCTCCGGCACGATGCTCGCGGTCGAGAACGAGGACGTCGCGCGCAGCCTCGTTCGCTTCGCGCAGGGCTTCGGAGGCAGCCTCGAGATCAGCCGCGTCGCCACCGGGTTCAAGTGCGGGCTCACGTTCACCGTGTTCGGGAGCCATGGCAGCCTCACCTTCGACCAGGAGCGCATGAACGAGCTGCGCTTCTATTCCGGCGCGGACGCGGCCGGCCGGCGCGGCTTCCGCACCATCCTGGCGGGGCCCGAGCACGCCGACTACGCGCACTTCTGCCCGGCGCCCGGCCACGGCCTCGGCATCAACGACCTGAAGGTGATCGAGGCGCGCAACCTCCTGCGCGCCGTCGCGGACGGCACGCCCGCGAAGCCCGGCTTCGACACGGGCCTGCGCGTGCAGCGGGTGATGGAGGCGATGGAGCGCTCGCACGCGAGCGGCGCCTGGACCGACGTCTGAGGAGATTCGCGTCATGGACACGCTGATATCGAAGCATCGCGCGGGATTCGCGCCCGGCTATACGCCGGTCACGGTCGCCAACCAGGGCGGCGACTTCACGGGCATCTCGTTCGGCGTCCTGAAACTGCGCGCGGGCGAGTCGCACGCCGCGACGCTGGTCGCCGAGACCGCATACCTGCTGATGGAAGGCCGGATCGCCGGCCAGGTCGGCGGCGCCTCCTTCGATCTTTCGCGCGGCTCCCTGTTCGACGAGTCCCCAGCCTGCCTGCACGCCTCGGCCGGCACGCCCGTCGAGATCCGCGCGCTGGCCGACGCGGAGTTGACGGTCTACGCCTGCGACAACCCGTCGGTCTTCCCGCCGCGCGTCTTCCGCCCGGGTGACGTTGCCGACGAGCGCCGCGGCGAGGGCCAGGTCGGCGGCCGCTGCCTGCGCCTGGTGCGGACCATCTTCGACGCGCGCAACTCGCCGCCCGAGGCCCGGCTCGTGCTCGGCGAAGTCGTGACGCTGCCCGGCGGATGGTCGAGCTACCCGCCGCACCACCACCCGCAGCCGGAGATCTACCACTACCGTTTCACGCACCCGCAAGGCTTCGGCCATGCGGAGCACGGCGACGACGTCTTCAAGGTGCGGCAGTTCGACACGATTTCCATCCAGGCCGGCAACGACCACGCGCAGGCGGCGGCGCCCGGGTACGGCATGTATTACGCCTGGGTGATCCGCCACCTGCCTGGCCAGCCGTACGACGTGCCGGAGTTCACCGCGGAGCACGCCTGGACGATGCAGCCAGGCGCGAAGATCTGGGAACCGCCGCCCGCCGGCGGCAAGGCGCCGGCGAAGCCCAAGTGAAGCCGCCGTTCGACTTCATCTGCCTGGGCCGCGCGGCCGTCGATCTCTACGGCCTCGAGCGCGGCACGCGCCTGGAGGACGCCCAGCACTTCGCCAAGTACCTCGGCGGCTCGTCCGGCAACGTCGCCGTGGGGCTCTCGCGGCTCGGGCTCAGGGTCGCGATGCTGACGCGCGTCGGCGACGAGCACATGGGCCGCTTCGTGCGCGAGACGCTCGCCGCCGAGGGCGTCGACGTCGCTGCCGTGAAGACCGATCCGAAGCGGCTGACCGGCCTCGTGCTGCTTGGAATAGAGAGTGCAGCCAGCTTCCCGCACATCTTCTTCCGCGAGAACTGCGCGGACATGGGCCTCGAGCCGGCCGACGCCGAGGCGGCGCCGTTCGCCTCGGCGCGGGCGCTCGCGATCACCGGCACGCATCTCTCGACGGAGGGCGTGCGCGCCGCGTCGCGCCGCGCCATCGCCCTCGCGAAGCAGCACGGCCTGCGGGTCGTGCTGGACATCGACTACCGCCCGGCGCTCTGGGGCCTCGCCGGTCACGGCGGCGGCGCCGAACGCGAGCAGGGATCCGCGGAGGTCGCGCGCGAACTGCAGGCCTTCCTGCCCGACTGCGACCTCGTGGTCGGGACCGAAGAGGAGATCCGCGTCGCCGGCGGCGGCGGCGATGCGCTCGAGGCGCTCACGGCGATCCGTGCGCGGACCGCGGCGACGATCGTCATGAAGCGCGGCGTCGCCGGCTGCGTGGTGTTCGAGGGCTCCATTCCCGCCAGCGTCGAGCAGGGTCTCGTGGTCGCCGGCTTTCCGGTCGAGGTGCTGAACGTGCTCGGCGCCGGGGACGCCTTCCTGTCCGGCTTTCTCAGCGGCTGGATCGACAAGCTGCCCGCGGCGCAGTGCGGCCGGCGCGGCAATGCGGCGGGAGCCCTCGTCGTGACGCGCCATGGCTGCACGCCGGCGATGCCGACCCGCGCCGAGCTCGAGGAATTCATGAACCGCGCGGCGGCACCGGCCCGCCCCGACGAGGACCCGCGCATCGCGGCGATGCACCGGACGACGACCGTGCGGCCGTTCGCGGGCGACTTGTGCGTGCTCGCCTTCGACCACCGGCGGCAGCTCGAGCAGATGGCGGCCGCGACCGGCGCGGACTACGCGCGCATCGCCGACTTCAAGGCGCTGGTCGCCGACGCCGTGCTGTCGGTCGCGGCAACCCCGCGCGGCGGCGTACGACTCGGCGCCATCGTCGACGGCCGGCACGGCGGCAAGGCGCTCGCGCGCCTCGCGGCCAGCGGCGCCTGGCTCGGCCGCCCGGTCGAGCTGCCGGGCTCACGCCCCCTCGAGTTCGAGGCGCGCTCCGGCATCGGCCTCGAGCTGCTCTCCTGGCCGCGCCGCCAGGTGATCAAGTGCCTGGTCAACTACCATCCGGCGGACCCGATCGAGCTGCGGCTGGCGCAGGAAGCACGGCTCGCCGAGCTCGCCGACGCGGCGGCCGTGCTCGAGCGCGAGCTGCTCATCGAGGTCATCTGCAGCGGCCCCGGCCGCGGCGTGGACGCCCGCACGACGCCGAGGGTGCTGCGCCGACTCTATCACCTGGGACTGCGGCCGGCGTGGTGGAAGCTCGAGGCGCAGGCGGACGAGTCCTGGCGCGAAATCGCCGAGATCGTCGCCGCGCACGACCCGCTGTGCCGCGGCGCGCTGCTGCTCGGGCTCGATGCCAGCGAGGAGCAGGTGGCGCAGTCCTTCGACGTCGCGGCGCGGCACGCGATCTGCCGCGGTTTCGCGATCGGCCGGACGATCTTCGGCGCGCCCGCGCGCGCGTGGCTCGCGGGCGCGATCGGCGATGCCGGGGCCATGGCGCTCGTCGCCGCCGGCTACGCACGCATGATCGACGAGTGGCGGCGCCGCCGGCCGGCGGCTGCCGCCGCCTAGGAGCGCCATGAAGACGATCCGCCTGACGATGGCCCAGGCGCTGGTGCGGTACCTCGCCGCGCAGCGCATCCGCACCGCGGCCTCCAGCGAGCCGCTGTTCCACGGCGTGTTCGCGATCTTCGGCCACGGCAACGTGGCCGGCCTCGGGGAGGCCCTGGCCGCCTGCCGCGACCGGCTGCCGACCTTCCGCGCGCACAACGAGCAGGCGATGGCGCACGCGGCGATCGCCTTCGCCAAGGCGCACCGCCGCCGGCGGCTGATGGCCTGCACGACCTCGATCGGCCCCGGCGCCACCAACATGGTGACCGCGGCGGCGCTCGCGCACGTCAACCGCCTGCCGGTCCTGCTGCTGCCGGGCGACGTGTTCGCGGGCCGCCAGCCCGACCCGGTGCTGCAGCAGGTCGAAGACTTCGGCGACGCGACGGCAAGCGCCAACGACTGCTTCCGGCCGGTGTCGCGCTTCTTCGATCGCATCACGCGCCCCGAGCAGATACTCGCCTCGCTGCCGCAGGCGCTGGCCGTGCTGCTCGATCCCGCCGACTGCGGTCCGGTGACCCTCGCCCTGCCCCAGGACGTGCAAGCCGAGGCCTTTGACTGCCCGGCGCCGTTTCTCGCGGAACGCGTGCACGCCATCGAACGGCCGCGCGCCGATCGTGCCCGGCTCGATGAAGCCATCAGCCGTATCAAGTCGTCGCGCAGGCCGCTCATCCTGGCAGGCGGCGGCGTGCATTATTCGGAGGCGACCGAGGCGGTCGCGGAATTCGCGGCGCGCCACGGCATCCCGGTCGCCGAAACGCAGGCGGGCAAAGGCACGCTCGCGGCCGAGCACCCCTGCAACGCCGGCGGCCTCGGCGTCACGGGCTCGTCCGCCGCCAACCGGCTGCTCGCGGAGTCCGACCTCCTGCTCGCGCTCGGCACCCGCCTGCAGGACTTCACGACCGGCTCCGGCAGGCTGGTCCGCGATCCCGACCGGCGGCTGGTCTCGGTCAACGTGGCGCGCCACGACGCGATCAAACGCGGCGGCGTCGCCGTGCGCGGCGACGTGCTCGCGACGCTCGGCGAGCTGTCGCCCGCCCTCGCCGGATGGGCCGCGGAACCCGCCTGGCGCGAACGCACCCGCGCGCTGCTCGCCGAGTGGAACGCGGCCGTCGACGCCGCGACGCGGCCGGCAACCGGACTTCCGACCGACGCCCAGGTGCTCGGCGCCGTCAACCGCGCGCTCGGCCGGGGCGCGACGGTGGTCTGCGCGGCGGGCGGACTGCCGGGCGAGCTGCACAAGCTCTGGCGTTGCGCCGAGCCCGGCAGCTACCACCTCGAGTACGGCTATTCCTGCATGGGTTACGAGATCGCCGGCGGGCTGGGCGTCAAGATGGCCGACCCCGCACGCACGGTCGCCGTGCTGGTCGGCGACGGCAGCTACCTCATGATGAACTCGGAGCTGGCGACCTCGGTCGCCGCCGGACTGCCGCTGCTGGTCGTGCTCTGCGACAACCGCGGCTTCGGATGCATCCACCGCCTGCAGCGCGCGACCGCCGGCGAGGCGCACAACAACCTGTGGAAGGACTCCTTCCCCGCGGAAACGCCGGTCGATTTCGTGGCGCACGCCCGCTCGCTCGGCGCGGACGCGGAGAAAGTCGCGGACGTCGCCGCACTCGAGGCGGCCGTCGCGAAGGCGAAGTCGGCCAGGCGCACGACCGTGCTCGTGATCGACACCGACCCGCAGAGCGGCACGGCCGCGGGCGGCGCCTGGTGGAACGTGCCGGTTGCGGAGGTTTCGGAAGACGCGCGCGTGCGGGCCGCCCGCGACGCCTGGCGCAGCGCCCTGGACGAGGACGACGGCTGATGGGCGTCCGTCTCGGCATCAACCCGCTCACCTGGACCATCGACGACCTGCCGGAGGTCGGCGGCGAAACGCCGCTCGAGACTTGCCTTGCCGAGGCGCGGGCCGCGGGATTCGAGGGCGTCGAACTCGGCTGCAAGTTCCCGCGCACCGCGCCGGAGCTCAGGGCCGCGCTCGCCCCGCACCGGCTTGCGCTGGTGTCGGGCTGGTACAGCACGAACCTGCTCGAGCGCGACGCGGACGCCGAGTTCGAGGCGATGCGCGCGCACCGGGATCTGCTGTCCGCACTGGGCTGCAAAGTCGTCGTGGTCGCGGAGACGACCCGCTGCATCCACGGCGACCGTCGCGCGCGCCTGTCGCAGCGTCCGGTGCTCGCCCCTGCCGACTGGCCGCGCTTCGCCGGGCGCCTCGAGGAACTCGGCGCGCGGCTGGCGGACACGGGCCTCACGCTCGCCTACCATCACCACATGGGCACGGTCGTGCAGACCGAGGACGAGGTGGATCGGCTGATGGACGCCTGCGACGAGACGGTCGCCCTGCTGCTCGACACGGGCCACCTGACGTTCGCGGGCGGCGACCCGGTGCGCGCCGCGAACCGCCACGCCGGGCGTATCGCGCACGTGCACTGCAAGGACGTCCGCCGGCCGGTGCTGGCGCGCAGCCTCAACCGCGACAGCAGTTTCCTGGACGCCGTGCTCGACGGCGTCTTCACCGTGCCCGGCGACGGCTGCGTGGATTATCCGGCCGTGCTCGCGCCGATCGCGCGCGCCAGGTACGACGGCTGGCTCGTGGTCGAAGCGGAGCAGGATCCCGCGGTCGCGCCGTCGGCCGAGTACGCCGCGCTCGGCTGTCGCAACCTGCGCCGCTTTGCCGCCGGGATGATCGCGTCGTGACGCTGCGCTTCGGCCGTCGCGGATTCGTGGGCTCGGCGGTCGCGGCGGCGCTGCTGCGGCCCCTGCGGGCCTTCGGCGCCGTGCCGGGGTACCCGCGGCTGATGGAGGGGCCGATGGTCGGAGCGACCACGGCCGACTCGATCACGGTCTGGGGCCGCGCCAGCGGCGAGTTCGACGTGGCGGTCGAGTACTCGACCGACCGCAACCTCGCGAATGCAGTGACCAGCGCACCGGTACGCGCAACTGCGGCCGCCGACCACACGGTGCGCATCACGGTCGGCGGCCTCGCGCCGGCCACACGCTACTTCTACAGGCTGGTGGTCGACGGCATTCCCGACCGCTATCGCCTGACACCCTTCGCGACGCGCACGGCCCCCGCCGGCGCGACGCCGTTCAGGCTCGCCTTCGGCTCCTGCGCGCGTCACCAGCTCGACGCCGATCAGCCGATCTTCCGCGCGATCGCGGCCGCGGAGCCGGACCTGTTCTTCTGGCTCGGCGACAACATCTACGCCGATTCCGCGTCGGCGTGGGTGTTCGCGGAGGACTATCGCCGCCAGCGCGCGGTCCCGGCCACGCTGCCCTTGATGCGCTCCGTTCCGCAGCTCGCCATCTGGGACGACCACGATTTCGGGCTCAACAACTCGGACGCCACGAACCCGGCGCGCGAAGCGTCGCTCGCCGCGTTCCGCAACTACTGGGCGAACCCGCCTTCCGGGCTGCCCGACGCGCCGGGCGTCTTCTTCCAGCACGCCTGGGGCGGGGTCGACTTCTTCATGCTGGACGGCCGCTACTACCGCACGCCCAACAAGGCGCCCGACGGCCCGGACAAGACGTTGCTGGGCCCGCGGCAGGGCGAATGGCTGCGCGAGGCACTGAAGGCGAGCCGCGCGCCATTCAAGGTGCTCGCCTGCGGCAGCGGCTGGTCGTCGGCCGATGGCCCGACAGGCGACACCTGGGGCGCATTCCTCACCGAGCGCAACGCGCTGTTCGATTTCATCCGCGACGAGCGGATCGAGGGCGTGTTCCTGATCTCGGGCGACACGCATTTCGGCGAGGTGAACTGCATCCCCTGGTCGGCCCGCGGCGGCTACGACCTCTACGATTTCGTGAGCTCGCCGCTCGCGCAGGCGACGGGCAGCTCCTTCCTCGACTCGGAGCCCGAGCTGCGCATCCGCCCGCCCTGGTTCCGGTCGGTGAACTTCGGGCTGCTGGATTTCGAGTGGGAGCCGGAGCCGAAGGTCACCTTCACGCTGCGCGACCTGCGCGGCGACGCGGCCTGGGCGCCGGTCACGCTGACGCCGGCCGAGCTCAGGAACGGCGTATCCAGCTGGGCGGCGAAGATCCAGCCGCCGCGCTAGTCGAGCCCGAGCGCCCCGGCGACGTCGCGCCAGGACACGAACTTGAAGTTCTGCTTCTCGCGCGGCGAGAGATTCCGCCCGTCCTGGACCACGAGCAGCCCGTCGGGGAATTTCGCGCCGAGCGGCGCGCTGACGACGTCGAGGCCGTCGGTCTCCGACGCGCCGTCGATGCCGCGGTCCGGGTCGGCGCCGATGTGGAACAGGCCCACGAAGGCATTGTCGCCCTCGCGGCGGTAGACGGCGTAGTTGTCCGCGCCCTGGTTTGACAGGACGAGATAGCCCTTGCCGTCCCGGCCGGTCCAGATCTCGACGCCCTCGATGTCCGCCTTGAGGCCGTTCGGGCCGTCCACGCGGTCGATCTCCCGGCGTTCCGTGCCGCCGTCCGGCAGCGCCGAGTAGCGGAAGAACCCGCCGCCTTCTTCGGCGATGTAGAGCGCGCCCGTTTCGTCGTCCGCGGCGCAGCCCTCCGCCTGGGAGCCGACCGGAATGTCGCGCACCGGCTCGGCGACGGACTGGCCGCCGGCGGCCGTGACGCGCCACTGCCGATGCAGACCGTCGCCGCCGTTGTTCACGAACACGTAATGCCCGCTCGGGCCGGCGTACATGCACAGGCCATACGGATCGCTGAATCCCGTCGGCACCGGGTCGCCGGCGCGGCTGAGCCGCCGCGTCGCGGGATTCAGGAAATAGAACGCGATCGTCTTGTCCGTGCGGTTGCTCGCCGCGACCAGCACGCGCGGCTGTCCGTCGACCATGAAGCCGTCGCGCAGGTCCACGTTGTTCATGCGCCCGTCGGCG
>ERZ1066138.206-NODE-206-length-20009-cov-9.911797_pt1 | contig 20009 bp, 21 predicted proteins | sample MGYA00382785_ERZ1066138 | MGnify/ENA primary metagenome ERZ1066138 (study PRJEB33369, sample SAMEA5778368) | biofilm metagenome | biome: Industrial cooling water; feature: Water cooling tower basin; material: Biofilm | place: United Arab Emirates | collected... | reverse complement strand
AAGAAGGTCGGCCTGCACGGCGCGCGCCGCCGCAAGCAGTTCAGCAAGCGCTGATCCCTCGCGCCGCGAGAACAAAGGCCGCCTTCGGGCGGCTTTTTCATTTGGGTGCGCGCCTGATCCGGCGGTTGCACCTTGCGCGGTTCCTGCCGGGGGGGCTCCCTAGAATAAGTTCCCGCCCCCAGGACTGCCATGCGCTGGAAACTGCTGCGCCGCCGACTGTCGATCAGCGCCCCGCGCATGATCGTTCGCAGCCATCTGCCGTGGCCGCTGCGCTGGGCCGTGCTGGCGTTGGCGCTGGGTTTCTCGGCCGCGCTGGCGCTGTGGGCCTTCGAGTTCGGGCGCGAGATCGCCGGGCTCGATCATGGCGCCAAAGAGGAGCTCGCCTTGCTGCGCGCCGAGGCCGCCGAGCTTCGCACCGCGCGCGACCAGGCCCAGTCGGTCGCCAACACCGCCGAGAGCCTGCTGAAGGCCGAGCGCACGACGCGCGACAGCCTGGCGCAGCAGGTCAAGGCGCTGGAGGCCGAGAACCTCGCGCTGCAGGGCGACCTCGGCTTCTTCGAGCGGCTGCTGCCGGCCGCCGGCGGCGACGGCCTGGTGGTGCGTGGCCTGCAGGCCGAGGTGGTCGGTGCCGGCCAGCTGCGCTTCCAGTTGCTGGTGATGCAGCAGGGCAAGGCGCAGAACGAGTTCAAGGGTCGCTACGACCTCACGCTCAGCGGCGAGCGCGACGGCCAGGCTTGGTCGCAGACCCTGCCCGGTGGGGCGCGCGCGCTGCAGTTCCGCCAGTACCAGCGGGTCGATGGCCTGCTGGAGTTCCCCGCGCCGGTGGTGGTACAAGGCGTGCAGGTGCGGGTGGTCGACGCGCAGGGCAGCCTGCGCGCCACCCAGGACATCCGCCTGTAGCGCGCCGGCGGCGACGATCGTTGGAGGTTCGAAGATGTTCGGTATCCGCAAGCAGCCGCCGATCCGCACCCTGGTCGGCGAAGGCACCGTGATCGAGGGCGAGGTCCGCTTCACCGACGGGCTTCGCATCGACGGCAAGGTGATCGGCAGCGTCGTCGCCGCGGGCGGCGAGCGCAACATCCTGGTGATCGGCGAGAAGGCCTCGATCACCGGCCGGGTCCAGGCCGGCCATGTGATCGTCAACGGCGAGATCCGCGGCCCGCTGCAGTCCGACGAGCTGCTCGAGCTGCAGCCCAAGGCGCGCATCGAGGGCCATGTGCGCTACGAGCGGCTCGAGATGCACCAGGGCGCCCAGGTCCAGGGCGAGTTGCGGCCGCTGGCGGCCGAGGACAAGCCGGCGGTGATCAAACTCGCGGCGAACGCGGGGTTGTCGGCGCTGGGCCACAATACGCGGGTGGCGGGAGACCGCCCGCAACAGGAGTCGCCATGAGTGCCGTCGCCGCAGAACCCACCACCTTCGAGGCCCCGCCGGCCCCGATCCTCTTCACCGACAGTGCCGCCGGCAAGGTCAAGCAGCTGGTCGACGAGGAGGGCAACCCCGAGCTGAAGCTGCGCGTCTTCGTGCAGGGCGGCGGCTGCTCGGGCTTCCAGTACGGCTTCACCTTCGATGAGATCGTCAACGAGGACGACACGCGGATGGAGAAGAACGGCGTCACGCTGCTGATCGACGCGATGAGCCTGCAGTACCTGACCGGCGCCGAGATCGACTACAAGGAAGACTTGGAAGGCGCGCAGTTCGTCATCAAGAACCCGAACGCCACCACCACCTGCGGCTGCGGGTCCTCGTTCTCGGTCTGACCGAGACTCGCGTGCCGCGCACCGGAGCCGCCCGCGGGCGGCTTCGCCGTTTCCGGGGCCGGGTCGCTCAGGCCGGGTAATGCGCCCCGAGCACCCGTGGCCCGTGGGCGCCGGTCACCTCGGGCAGGTTGCCGGGCAGCCCCTGCAGATGCGCATGGGCCAGCCAGGCGAAGGCCGCAGCTTCGACCTGCAGCGGCGGCAAGCCGCGCTCGGCCGTCGAGCGCACCGCCACGCCGGGCAGCGCCAGCGCCAGGCGCCGCATCAGCTCGTCGTTGAGCGCTCCGCCGCCGCAGACCAGCAGCTCGCGGGCGGCCGGCAGGTGGCGCCGCAGGTCGGAGGCGACCGTGCAGGCGGTCAGCTCGCACAGCGTGGCCTGGACGTCGCGCGGCAGCGCCGGCGGCTGGGTGGCCAGCAGGGCGTCGAGCCAGCCGAGGTGGAAGTCGTCGCGGCCGGTGCTCTTCGGCGGCGGCAGCGCGAAATACGGCGCCTGGCGTGCCGAGGCCAGCAGCCCGGGCAGCACGCGGCCGCTGGCGGCCCAGGCGCCGCGGTCGTCGAAGGGCGCACCGGTGTGGCGCTGGCTCCAGCCGTCCATCAGCGCATTGGCCGGGCCGCAGTCGAAGCCCCGCACGCGGCCGTCGGCGGCCAGCAGGCTGAGGTTGGCGATGCCGCCGAGGTTGGCGACGGCAAGGTCTTCGCCGGCGCGCGCGAAGACCGCCCGGTGGAAGGCCGGCACCAGCGGCGCGGCCTGGCCGCCGGCGGCCAGGTCGCGGCTGCGCAGATCGGCCACGACCGCCAGCCCGGTCAGCTCGGCCAGCAGCGCCGGCGCATTGATCTGCAGCGTGTAGCCGCTGCCGTCGAACTGGCCGGGGCGGTGGCGCACGGTCTGGCCGTGCGCCGCGACCGCCCGCACGGCACGGCCCGGCGCCTCGCGGCGCAGCACCGCCACGACCTCCGCGTAGACCCGCGCCAGCGCGTTGGCTGCCAGCGCGGCACGGTGCAGCTCGTCGGCGCCCGGCGCGTTGAGCGCCAGCAGCTCGCCGCGCAGCGCCGCCTCGAAGGGGCGGTGGGCATGCGCGACGATGCGCAGGCCACCAGGGCCGACCTCGGCCAGCACGCCGTCGGCGCCGTCGACCGAGGTGCCGGACATCAGGCCGATGTAGAGCGCGTCCATGCGCCGATGCTAGGGCATGAAAAAGCCCGCCGGAGCGGGCTCGATGCGGCGTGCGGGGGCGAGCTACTCGACGCGCAGCGTGGTCGAGGCCGCCGCGAGCTGCTCGCGCGCGCCCGCGGCGACGGCGTCGAAGCGGCTGCGCATCGCCGGCTGGATCGTCATCGCCTCGGAGGCGCGCGCGATCACCATCGGGTCGACATGCTTGCCGCCGGCGAGGAACTCGAAATGCAGGTGCGGTCCGGTGGCCCAGCCGGTGGCGCCGACGGCGCCGATGCGCTCGCCCTGCTCGACGCGCTGGCCGCGCCGCACGTCCATGCGGCTCAGGTGGGCGTAGCGGGTTTCGCGGTTGCCGGCGTGGCGGACGATGACGACGTTGCCGTAGCCGTTTTTCCAGCCGGCGAAATCGACCACGCCGTCACCGACGGTGCGCACCGGCGTGCCGGTCGGCGCACCGTAGTCGACGCCGAGGTGCCGCCGCCAGGTCTTGAGGATAGGGTGCAGCCGCATCGCGAAGCCCGAGGTCACGCGCGAGAAGGCCATCGGCGAGGCCAGGAACATGCGGTTCTTGCTGCGGCCGTCGAGGCCGAAGTAGGCGCCGCGCGCCGGCTTGCCGTTGGCGCTCGGCGGGGGCTGGAACCAGACCGCGTCGTGGACCTTGCCGTCGTTGACGAACTGCGCCGCCAGGACCCGGCCCGACGCCTGGTTCCAGGCCACCGGCTCGCCGTCGGCGGTGAGGGCCTCGTAGATCACGGTGAAGCGGTCGCCGCGACGCAGCTCGCGGCGGAAGTCGATGTCGGTGCCGAACAGCTCGGCGAGCTGCACCGTCACCGCGTCGGGCAGGCGCGAAGCATCGGCGGCGGCGAACAGCGAGCTCTCGATCGTGCCCGAGCCCAGCCGCGTCTCGTGGTCCAGCGGCGCCTGCTCGGTGCGCGCGGTGAAGCCGAGTGCGTCGCGCGTGACCGTCAGGCGGGTGAAGTGGCTGCCGAACTGCGCGCTCGACTCGGCCGGCGAGCGCGCCACCAGCTCGGTCAGGCGGCCCTCACGGGCCAGCGCGCGCACCATCTTGCCGACGCGGCCTTCGAGCACGAGGCGCGCGGTGCGGTCGCTGCGCAGGAAGGCGGCGGCCTCGGGGTCGTCGATGCCGAGGCGGCGCAGCAGGCTGTCGGCGGTGTCGCCGGGGCGGGTCAGCTCGCTGCGGAACAACGCCGGCGTGTGCGTTTCCAGCGCTTGCAACTGGGCGTCAAGCGCCGGCGGCGTGACGCTTTCGGTCACGATGCTGCGCGGCAGGTCGGCCGCGTCCGGGGCCAGCGGGGCCACGCCGAAGGCGGTAACGGCGCTGCCGAGCAGCAGCACGACGACGGCCGCGGTCAGCTGCCGCGGGTGGCGCTGCAGCAGCCGGTCGGCGCGCGTGAGCGCCTGCTGGAGGGTGGACTGGCTCAAACCTGGCTTCCCGAAAAATGACTCGACCGATCTCCGGTGCGCCCGACGGCGCACCTCATGGGTTACTCGCTGGGGCCGCGGCGGCGTTCGAGGCGGGGGCCGTCCTCTAGAATTCCTGCCGCACGACTGTCACGCGATTGTAACGACGACCCCCCGGACGGGCGTCGTGGAAACCCCGACCCCGGCCCATGACCCAGCCCGCCGAACAGGCCCCCGCCGCCAACCACGTCACGCCTGCGGCCGCCGCGGCCGCGAAGCATCCGGTCACCGACCGGGTTCGGGCCGCGATGGCGGTCAGCCTGCGCGGCTGCGACGAGCTGCTGCCGCACGACGACTGGCTGCACAAGCTCGCCCGGTCCGATGCAACCGGCGTGCCACTGCGCATCAAGCTCGGCCTGGACCCGACCGCACCCGACATCCACCTCGGCCACACCGTGGTGCTGAACAAGCTGCGCCAGCTCCAGGACCTGGGGCACCAGGTGATCTTCCTGATCGGCGACTTCACCTCGATGATCGGCGACCCCTCCGGCCGCAACACCACCCGCCCGCCGCTCTCGCGCGAGCAGATCGAGGCCAACGCGCAGACCTACTACCGGCAGGCCTCGCTGGTGCTCGACCCCGAGCGCACCGAGACCCGCTGGAACTCCGAGTGGTGCGACCCGCTGGGCGCGCGCGGCCTGATCCAGCTCGCCTCGCGCTACACCGTGGCGCGGATGATGGAGCGCAACGATTTCCACCAACGCTTCCAGGCCGGCACGCCGATCAGCGTGCACGAGTTCCTCTACCCGCTGATGCAGGGCTACGACTCGGTGGCGTTGAAGGCCGACCTCGAGCTCGGCGGCACCGACCAGAAATTCAACCTCCTCGTCGGCCGCGCGCTGCAGGCCGAGTACGGCCAGGAGCCGCAGTGCATCCTGACGATGCCGCTGCTCGAGGGCCTGGACGGCGTCGAGAAGATGTCCAAGAGCAAGGGCAACACCATCGGCGTCACCGAGCCGGCGAACACCATGTTCGCCAAGCTGCTGTCGATCAGCGACACGCTGATGTGGCGCTGGTACACGCTGCTTAGCTTCCGCTCGGAGGCCGAGATCGCCGCGCTGCGCGCCGAGGTCGAGGCCGGCCGCAACCCCAAGGACGCCAAGGTGGCGCTGGCGCGCGAGATCACCGCGCGTTTCCACGGCGCGGCCGCGGCCGAGGCGGCGCTGGCCGACTTCGAGCTGCGCGCCCGCGGCGGCATCCCCGACGAGGTGCCCGAGCTCGCGCTCGCCGGCGCGCCGATGGGCATCGCCGCGCTGCTGAAGGCCGCCGGACTGGCGCCGTCGACCAGCGAGGCCAACCGCCTGATCGACGGCGGCGGCGTGCGCATCGACGGCGTGGTGATCGCCGACAAGGCCCTCAAGCTCGACGCCGGCACCCGCGTGCTGCAGGTCGGCAAACGCAAGTTCGCGCGGGTGACGCTGGGCTGAGCGCGGCCGCTCAGGCGGCGTCGAACACCAGCGTCGCCTCGAAGCCGCGCGCCCGGCCGGCCGCCGGCGAGCGCAGCTCGAGCCGCGCGCCCGACTGCCGCGCGATCGTCTCGACCATCGCCAGCCCGAGCCCGCTGCCCTCGGCCGCCGAGGCGCCGCGCTCGAAGGGCCGCAGCAGCCGTGGCAGGCTCTCGGCCGGCACGCCGGGGCCGTCGTCGACGACGCCGAGGCGGCGTGCCGCGACGCGAACGACGACCTGCGCCTCGGGCCCGCCATGCTTCAGCGCGTTGTCGACCAGGTTGCGCAGCGCGATGCCGAGCGCGTCGACGTCGCCTTCGACCGTGCCCGGCATGCCGTCGACCTCGACGCGCAGCCGCCCGCCGGGACGCGCGTCGGCGAACTCGTCGGCAACCAGCCGCGCCAGCTGCACCAGGTCGACCGGGCGGCGCTCCAGCGCGACGCCGGCGTCGATGCGCGCGACCTGCAGCAGCCGCGTGGCCAGCGCGGTGAGTCGGTCGAGCTGGCGCACCAGCGCCGCGGCGCGCTCGGCCAGGCCTTCGTCGCGCGCCTCCTGGGCGAGCCGCTGCGCCTGGGCGCGCGCGGCAGCCAGCGGCGTGCGCAGCTCGTGGGCGCTGGCGGCGGCGAACTGGCGCTCGGCCTGCAGCATCTGGCCGAGCCGGCCGAGCAGCGCGTTGAGCGTGCCGACCAGTGGCCGCAGCTCGTCGGGCAGGCCGTCGAGCGGCAGCGGCGCGAGGTCGCCGTCGCGGCGGTGCGCCAGGCCTGCGCGCAGCGGCTCGATGCGCCGGAAGCCGCGTGCGAGCACCCAGCGCACCAGCAGCGCGCTCAGCGGCAGCAGCGCCAGCAGCGGCGTCAGCAGCCAGACCGGGGCGTGCCACAGCGCCTCCAGCCGGTCGCGGCGTCGCTCGGCGGCGATCGCCACGCGGCTGCCGTCGTCGAGCCGCTCGACCGCGACGCGCCAGCGGCCCTCGTCGCGCACGCCTTCGCGGTCGAGCCCGGCCAGCGGCGCGACCGGCGCCTCGGCCGAGCGCCACAGCAGCCGGCCCTGGCCGTCGTAGATCTGCAGCCGCGCGTGCTCGTCCTCGTCGTACTCGGCGTCGTCGCCGCGCGGGCCGATCAGCATCGCGGCGTCCGGATGCAGCGGCATGTGCAGCGCGCGCTGGGCAGTGTCTTCGAGCGCGTCGTCGAGCAGCTCGCGCAGCTCGATCTGCTGGCCGACCACCGCCGCGATCGCGCCGGCGAGCCACAGCACCGCCAGCGGCCCGATCAGCCCGCGCCTGAGCCGGCGCTGCAGCGACCAGCGCGGCGCCGGCTCAGCGCTCAAGCCGGTACCCCAGGCCGCGGTGGGTGCTGATCAGCGCCGCCCCGAGCTTGCGGCGCAGCCGGCTGACGATGACCTCGAGCGAGTTGCTCTCGACCTCGTCGCGGCCGGCGTCGGCGTGCAGCGCCTGCTCCAGCTCGGCGCGGCTCCAGATCCGCCCGGGCCGGCTCGCCAGCCGGCCGAGCAGCGCCCACTCCATCGCCGTCAGCGCGACCGTCTCGGCGTCGGCGCCGTCGTGGCGCCAGGCCCGCTTGGCCTCGAAGTCCAGCCGCGCCTGCGGCGTGCGCAGCGCCTGCGGGTCGAGCAGGCCGCTGCGCCGCGCCACCGCGTCGATGCGCGCCAGCAGCTCGTCGAGGTCGAAGGGCTTGACGAGGTAGTCGTCGGCGCCGGCCTGCAGGCCGCGGATGCGGTCGCTGACCTGGTCGCGCGCGGTCAGCGCGATCACCGGCCGGCGCTCGCCGTCGGCGCGCAGGCGGCGCAAAAGCTCGACCGCGTCGCCGTCGGGCAGCGCCAGGTCGAACAGCAGCAGCGCGGTGCGCGGCGCGGCCGCCAGGCCCGGCGCGACCTGGGCGCAGCGCTTCATCCACGCGACCGCATGGCCGTGGGCTTCGAGGTGGTCGACGACGGCCTGGCCGAGGTCGATGTCGTCTTCGAGCAGCAGCAGGTCCATGGGCAGGGCGATTCTGCAGTCTGCCGGCGGCGGCTGAACCGGGGCTGAACCGCGGTGCGGCGCCGTTCAGCTTCGGTTCACCGCGGCCGCGCAGCATGCAGGCCTCGACACAAGGAGCCCCCGATGAAGACCACGCCCCCCGCCTTCGGCCTGCTGCTCGCCGCCACCCTGCTCAGCGCCACCCCGGCGATGGCGCGCGACAAGGACCACTGCAACGCCGGCCCGCGCGAGCAATGGAAGCCGATGGCCGAGCTGGCCACGCAGCTCACGGCGCAAGGCTGGAAGCTCGAGAAGATCGAGATCGACGACGGCTGCTATGAGGTCGAGGCGCGCGACAAGGACGGCTGGAAGGTCGAGTCCTACTTCCACCCCGTGACGCTGCAGCGCGTGCGCTGAAGGAGCCGCGCATGAGCGTCTGGACGACCCCGCCGGGGCCGCTGGCGCGCCGCGGCGCCGCCAGCCTGGTTGGCCATGCGCTGCTCGGGCTCGGCCTGGGCGTGGCGGCAATCGGTGCCGAGTCGCTGCCGCCGGGCTGGCATGCCGGCGCGGGCGTGGCCGGCATGGCGGCGTTCGGCCTGGCGCTGCTGTGGCGCCTGTTGCGGCCGCTGCCCCCTTGCTCGCTGTGGCCGCTGGCCTGGGCCGCCACGCTGCTGCGTGCGTTGCTCGCGATCACCGTCGTGGCGCTGGCCGCCAGCGGCTGGCTGTTCGGCGACCCGGTCTGGGGCGCGCGCAGCGCGCTGCACGAAGGCCACGAGGCGCTCGCCGCCGCGGCAGCCGGCCTGCTGGCGCTGCATGCGCTGGCCGAGGCAGCCGCGTTCGCCTGGGCCGGACGGGCCCGACCGGCCGAGGCACACCCCGCGCTGAGTTGAGCCGCGGCGGGGCCGCGCGACAATCGGCGGCATGTCGGTCGCCGCCTACCTGAAGCTCTCGGTGGCGGTGGCCTGCGCGACCATCGCGCTGAAGGCCGGTGCATGGTGGCTGACCGGCTCGGTGAGCCTGCTGTCCGACGCGCTGGAGTCGCTCGTCAACCTGGCCGGCGCGACCTTCGCGCTGGCGATGGTGACGCTGGCGGCGCAGCCGCCCGACGAGGAACACCCCTACGGCCACCACAAGGCCGAGTACTTCTCGAGCGGCTTCGAGGGCGTGCTGATCGGCGCGGCGGCGCTGGCCATCCTGGTCGCTGCCGTGCAGCGGCTGCTGACGCCGCAGCCGCTGGAGCAGCTCGGCCCCGGCCTGGCGCTGACGCTGCTGAGCACCGCGCTCAACGGCGGCCTGGCCTGGGCGATGCTGCGCAAGGCGCGCGAGCACCGCTCGATCGCGCTGGAGGGCGACGCCAGGCACCTGTTCACCGACGTCGCCACCTCGGTCGGCGTGGTCGTCGGGCTGGTGGCGGTGCTGCTGACCGGCTGGCTCTGGCTCGACCCGGTGATCGCGATCGCGGTGGCCCTGAACATCCTGCGCGAGGCCGTGTCGCTGCTGCGGCGTTCGGTCGACGGGCTGATGGACGGCGCGCTCGACCCGGCGCTGCGCGCGGAGATCGAGCGCACGCTTGCGGGCTTCGGCCATGCCGCGGTGCGCTTCGACCACGTCATCACCCGCCGCGCCGGCCAGCGCCGCTTCGTCGACCTGCACATGCACCTGCCGGCCGACTGGTCGCTCGGCCGCGCCGCGGAGCTGCGCGGCGTGGTCGAGCGCGCGCTGATGGGCGCCGTGCCGGGCCTGCGGGCGACGATCCAGCTGCTGCCGCTGGGCGTCGAAGCGCATGTCGACGAACCAGGTGGTCCGGCGTGATCGCGCTGGCGCAGCGGGTGCGCGAGGCACGCGTCGAGGTCGAGGGCTGCTGCGTCGGTGCGGTCGGCGTCGGCCTGATGGTGCTGGTGTGCGCCGAGGCCGGCGACACCGAGGCCCAGGCCGACCGGCTGGTCGACAAGCTGCTGAAGCTGCGCGTCTTCGCCGACACGGCCGGCCGGATGAACCTGAGCCTGCCGCAGGTCGGTGGCGGGCTGCTGCTCGTTCCGCAGTTCACGCTCGCGGCCGACACGGGCGGCGGCAACCGCCCCAGCTTCGCGCGTGCCGCGCCGCCCGAGCGCGGCCGCGCACTCTACGAACGCGTGCTGGCCGGCGCGCGCGCCGCCCATCCGGTGGTCGCGTCGGGTATCTTCGGCGCCGACATGCAAGTGCATCTGGTCAACGACGGGCCGGTGACGATCCCGCTGGCGATCGCGCCGCCATGAGCTTGTGGCGCCGTCTCAACAACCGCATCGAGCGCGGGCTCGACCGCGCGAGCCTGCGCGAGCCGCTCGCCCAGACCGAGAAGCTGCGCGGCGGCGGCGTGCCCTGCCTGGCGTCGCAGGCGCTGGAGCGCGCGGTGCAGCAGGCCCACCGGTTGGACGCCGACGCGCGGCTCAAGCGCATCGTCGCCTCGCAGGGCGCCGCCGCCGACGGCGCCGCCGGGCGCTGGTTGTTCCAGTTCGAGCTGCCGGTGGCGCGCGCGACGCTGCGCTGCGACTGGTACCTCGACGGCGACAGCGCCGCCGGGCGCTTCGGCCGCGAATGCCTGGAGACGCGGGCCACGCCGTTCCCGCCGCCCGACAGCGACGCGGCGCGCCGCGTGGCGGCCGGCTCGCTGGCCTACGCCCAGCTCGCCGCGCTGTGGCGCGAGGAGCGCAGGCGCCAGGGCGACCTGATGCTGGTCTTCGACGACTCCGACGTCGCCATCGCCGCACTGCAGAAGCAAGGCCTCGTGCTCGACGGCACCCGCTTCACGCTGCACGCCGAGGTGCTGCCGGTGGTCGGGGCCTCATGGGTGGCGACCACGGCCGCCCAGACCTGGCGCTGCCGCTTCGCCTGAAGCGGCAGCACCTGCGCCGGGCTCAGTCGGCGTACTGGCCGGCGGCCTTGATGACCGGGCCCCACTTGTCGATCTCGGACATGACCCACTTCTTGTGCTCGGCCGGGTTGACACGGCCGTCGTTGACGACCACGGCGCCCAGGCCCTCCTGGCGCTTGACGAACTCGGCGTCCTTCAGTGCGACCTTCAGCGCCGCGTTGAGCTTGTCGAGCGCCGCCTTCGGCGTGCCCTTCGGCGCGTACAGGCCGTGCCAGATGCTGACGTTGAAGCCCTTCATGCCCGATTCGTCGAGCGTCGGCAGCTTGGCCAGCAGCGGCGTCGTCAGACGCTGCGGCGTGGTGACGGCGTAGGCCTTGACCTTGCCGCCTTCGATCTGCGGGCTGGTGTTGGTGGTCTGGTCGCACATGATGTCGACCTGGCCGCCGATCAGGTCGGTCATCGCCGGGCCGGTGCCCTTGTACGGTACGGTGGTCATGTCGAGCTTGAGCGTGCTCTGGAACAGCAGGCCGCACAGGTGCGAGGCGGCGCCCAGGCCGGCGTTGGCGAGGTTGACCTTGCCGGCGTTGGCCTGCAGCCACTTGACCAGCTCGGGGTAGGTGTTGGCCGGCAGCGTCGGTCGGCCGATCACCGTCATCGGCACCTCGTTGATCATGCCGAGGTACTCGAACTCCTCGGTCTTGTACTGCAGGTTGCGGTACAGCGCCGGCGAGGTCGCCATCGCGATGTGCGCCAGCAGGATCGTGTAGCCGTCGGGCGCGGCCTTGGCGACCTTGGTGTGGCCCAGCGTGCCGCCGGCGCCGCCGACGTTCTCGATCACGATCACCGCGTTGTTCAGCGGCTTGCGCAGCGCCTCGGCGAAGTCGCGCGCGACCTTGTCGGTCGGGCCGCCGGCCGCGAAGGGCACGACGATGGTGATCGGCTTCTCCGGGTACTCGGCGAGCGCGGCGGTGGCGGCGAGCGCGGCCGCGGCGGCGATGACGAGCTTCTTCATGGCGTGTCTCCTGGCGGATGCGTGAGGGTGGGCGGATGCTACGGGCGCCCCCCTGCGCCGTCATGCCGGAAACTACGTAAGCGGCGCCCGCAGCGCGGCCGCTTCGCCCACGGCGGCGGCGAGGTCCTCGACGACGCGCTCCTTCAGCACGACCCGGGCGACGCCCGCCGCGCGGCCGCGCGACTCGACCGCCGGGTCGATGAAGCCCGAGCACAGCACCACCGGCAGCGCCGGCCGCCGCGCGCGCACCGCCGCGCACAGCTCGATGCCGCTCATCGCCGGCATCTGGTGGTCGGTGACGAGCACGTCGAAGGCGGCGTCGCCTTCGGCCAGACGCTGCAGCGCCTGGCGCGGGTCGCCGAGGCGCTCGACGGTGTGGCCGGCGCGCCGCAGGATCTGCTCGCTCACCAGGCCGGCGAGTTCGTCGTCGTCGACCAGCAGCACGCGGTGCGGCGGGTTCGCCGCCGCCAGGGCGTCGGCGGCCGGCTCGTCGGCGGTGCCTGGCGCGTCGGCGGTGCCTGGCGCGTCGGTGCAAGGCAGGTAGACCTCGAAACGGCTGCCCGCGCCCGGCCGGCTGCCGACCGCGATGCCGCCGCCGTGCGAGGCGACGATGCCGTGCACGACCGGCAGCCCCAGACCGGTGCCGGCGCCGGCCGGTTTGGTGGTGAAGAAGGGCTCGAAGATCTGTCCCAGCACCTCGTCCGGCATGCCGCAGCCGGTGTCGGTCACCGCCAGCACCGCGTAGGCGCCCGGCGCGACCGCCGGCATCGTGCGCGGCAGCGGCCCGTCGACGTCGGCGGTCGCCACCGCGAGCTCGATGCGGCCGGCGCCGTCGCCGATCGCGTGCGCGGCGTTGGTGGTGAGGTTCATGACGACCTGGAACAGCTGGTTCGCATCGCCGACGACCATGACGGCCGCGGCCGGCAGCGTGGTGCACAGCTCGATCTGCGCCGGCAGCGTGGTGCGCAGCAGCTGGGCGCATTCGTTCACCACCCGGCACAGATCGAGCGCGGCCGGGCGCGCCACGCTGCGCCGGCCGAAGGCGAGGATCTGCTGCACCAGCGCGCGCGAGCGCTTGGCCGCCGCCTCGATCTGTGCCAGCCGCTCGAGCGGCGAGACGCCGGCCTCGAGGTCGCTGCGCGCCAGCGAGGCCAGGCCCAGGATGCCCGCCAGCACGTTGTTGAAGTCGTGCGCGATGCCGCCGGCCAGCGTGCCGATGGCCTCGATCTTCTGCGTCTCGTGCAGCTGGGCCTGCAGCGCCTGGCGTTCGCGCGCGGCGGCCTCCCGCTCGGACGCGAGCTGCTGCTCCGCGCGCAGCCGGTCGCTGATGTCGCGCGCGATCTTGGAGGCGCCGACGATGCGGCCCTGTTCGTCGCGCAGCGGCGAGATCGTCACCGACATGTGCAGCAGCGTGCCGTCGCGGTGCAGCCGCACCGTCTCGAAGTGCTCGACCTTCTGGCCTGCGCGGATGCGCGCCAGGATGGCGGTTTCCTCGTCGAAGCGCTCGGGCGGGAAGATCGTGGTCATTGGCCGACCGATCATCTCGGCGGCGCTCCAGCCGAACATGCGCTCGGCGGCCGGGTTCCAGCTGGTCACCAGGCCGTCGAGCGTCTTGGTGGCGATCGCGTCGTTCGACGATGCGACGATGTCCTGGAACAGCGCGTGGGAGGGCAGGTGGGGCTGCATGGGCGGCGTGCCGCGGCCATGGCATGACCGGACCGCATGCAACCGAATGTACGCGCAAGCCGATGCCGCCGCCCAGGCGGGCGGGTCCGTGTCCCCTCGGTCGCGGGGCGCCCCGCGCGCTCACTCGTAGCGCCGCGCGTCCTCGATCACCTTGCCGTCGTTCGGCAGGCCGCCCGGCGCGACGAGCTCGACCTCGCCGCGCAGCTTGGTCACGTCGCGCAGCGTGTCGGCCAGGCGCGCCGCCAGGCCCTCGGGCGTGCCGCCGACCTCGACGCGCAGCGTCATGCGGTCGTCGGCCATCGCGCCGCTGACGACCAGCCGGCCGCGGCCGGCCTCGGGGAAGCGCCGCAGCACCTCGGCCACCTGGCCCGGGTGCACGAACATGCCGCGCACCTTGGTGGTCTGGTCGGCGCGGCCCATCCAGCCCTTGATGCGCGGCGCGCTGCGGCCGGTGGGGCAGCGGCCGGGCAGCGTGGCGCTGAGGTCGCCGGTGCCGAAGCGCACCAGCGGGTAGGCGCGGTTGAGCGCCGTCACCACGACCTCGCCGACCTCGCCCTCGGGGACCGGGTCGCCGGTGCCGGGGCGCACGATCTCGACGATCACGCCTTCGTCGAGCAGCAGGCCTTCGCGCGCCGCGGTCTCGTAGGCGATCAGGCCGAGGTCGGCGGTGGCGTAGGACTGGAAGGCGTCGATGCCGCGCTCGCGCAGCCAGTCGCGCAGCGACGGCGGCAGGGCCTCGCCGCCGACCAGCGCGCGCTGCAGCGACAGCGCGACGCCCGTCTCGGCCGCCTTCTCGACCAGGATGCGCAGGAAGCTCGGCGTGCCGAGGTAGGCCTGGGGCCGCAGCTCGGCCATGGCCTGCAGCTGGAGCTCGGTGTTGCCGACGCCGCCGGGAAAGACGGTGCAGCCGAGCGCCGTGGCGCCACCGTCCATCATCAGGCCGCCGGGCGTGAGGTGGTAGCTGAAGCAGTTGTGCACCAGGTCGCCGGCGCGAAAGCCCGCCGCGTACAGCGCGCGCGCCAGGCGCCAGTAGTCGCTGCCGGCACCTTCGGGTTCGTAGATCGGCCCGGGCGACTGGTAGACGTGCCGCGCGCCGGCCGGCCGCGCCAGTGCGCGCCAGCCGATCGTCGAGAAGCCGCCGAAGGGGTCGCCGCCGGCCGCGCGTGCGGCCTGCTGGCGCTCGAGCAGCGCATGCTTGCGCGTCACCGGCAGCGCGGCCAGCGCCGCGCGGCTCGTCACGGCGGCGGCGTCGACGCCGCGCAGGATCTCGGCGTAGGCGGCCGTCGAGGCCTGGGCATGCGCCACCTGGTCGGGCAGGGCGGCCATCTGCGCGGCTTCGCGCACGGCCGGATCGCGCGTTTCCAGCGTGTCGAAGAACTCACTCATCGCGTTCTTTCCAGCGCGCGAACTGGCGCTTGAAGTCTTCGGTGAAGCGGCGCACGTCGGCGCCGTTCCTCAGCGTCTGGGCGATCCACTCGGGCGTGCGCGCCGGCCGCTTGACGGTGCGCGCGACGATCGTCGCGCCGTCCAGCGCCAGCTCGACCAGCGGCTCGCCCTTCCACTCGAAGCGGCCGGCGCGTTCCAGAAGCCGCAGGTCGCGCAGGTGGCGCTTCAGCGTCGTCAGGGCCTCGTCGGCCTTGAAGGGCGGCGGGGCGAAAGCGTCGTCGGCCATGCTCAGGCCAGCCACCGCTTGCGGCGCTTGTAGCTCTTGACGTCGCGGAAGCTCTTGCGGTCGGCGCTGTCCTTGCTGCCGCCGGTGCCGAGGTAGAACTCCTTGACGTCCTCGTTGTTCGCCAGCTCCCGGGCGGCGCCGTCCATCACGATGCGGCCGCTCTCGAGGATGTAGCCGTAGTCGGCGTAGCGCAGCGCCATGAAGGTGTTCTGCTCGGCGAGCAGGAAGGTGACCTTCTCGCGGGTGTTGAGGTCCTTGACGATCTCGAACACCTCCTCGACGATCTGCGGCGCCAGGCCCATCGAGGGCTCGTCGAGCAGCACCATCTTGGGGTTGGCCATCAGCGCGCGGCCGATCGCGCACATCTGCTGCTCGCCGCCGGAGGTGTAGGCGGCCTGCGAGCCGCGGCGCGTCTTCAGGCGCGGGAAGTAGCCGTAGACCTTCTCGAGCGTCTGTGCGACCGCGGCCTTGCCGTCCTTGCGCGTGTAGGCACCGGTCAGCAGGTTCTCCTCGATCGTCAGGTGGCCGAAGCAGTGGCGGCCTTCCATCACTTGGATCACGCCGCGCTCGACCATGTCGGAGGTGGTCAGCTTCTCGATGCGCTCGCCGCGCAGCTCGATCGAGCCCTTGGTCACGTCGCCGCGCTCGCCGGCGAGCAGGTTGCTGACCGCGCGCAGCGTCGTCGTCTTGCCGGCGCCGTTGCCGCCGAGCAGCGCGACGATGCCGCCCTCGGGCACCTGCAGCGACACGCCCTTGAGCACCAGGATCACATGGTTGTAGATGACCTCGATGCCGTTGACGTTCAGCAGGATGTTCGGCGTTGCACTCATACGTTGGTCCTTCGACTCACTCGAACGCCGCACGCGGCGCTCGAGTGAGGGCTCCGCGAGGAGCCCGCCCCTCCCGGAGGGGAAGGGCTGGGAGCACAGCCCGGGCGGTCGAACACCCGAGCCGCTCCGCGGCTCAGGTCTGGCAGTCTTCCGGCGTGCGGCGGGTGATCTTCTTCTCGGCCGCGTACTTTTCGGCGGCCGCCTTGATCATCGGCTTGATGATCGACTGGTCGGCCTCGTACCAGTCGGACGAGAAGTTCCATTTCGCGCCGTCCCAGGTGTGCATGCGCGCCCAGACCGCGCCGCGGTGGTCGGCGCAGGAGGTGCTGATCGGACGCATGACGCCCTTGAAGCCGAGCGCGTCGAGCTTGGGCTGGTCGAGCGCGAGGTTCTCGTAGCCCCAGCGCGCCTGCTCGCCGGTCATGACCTTGCCCTTGCCGTAGCGCTCCTGGGCGCGCCGCACGCCCTCGACGGCGAGCATGGCCTGGGTCAGGCCGCGCATGTACAGCACCTGCCCGACCTCCTCCTTCGGGCCGGTGCCCTGGCCCTTGGCGTGCAGCTTGTCGAGGACCTCCTTGACGACCGCGGCGTTCGGCTCGGCGCCGTGCTGCAGCGCCAGCGCGTTGTAGCCCTTGGCGCCGTCGCCGACGTCCTTGACGTCGGGCTCGGCGCCGGCCCACCACACGCCGTACATCTTGTCGCGCGGGTAGCCGGTGGCCTGGGCCTCCTTCAGCGCGGTGCCGTTCATCACGCCCCAGCCCCACAGCGTCACGAAGTCGGGCCGCTGCTGGCGGATCTGCAGCCAAGCCGCCTTCTGCTCGACGCCCGGGTGCGCCACCGGCAGCATCATCAGCTCGAAGCCATGCAGCTTGGCGCGCTCCTGCAGCAGCGGGATCGGCTCCTTGCCGTAGGGGCTGTCGTGGTAGACGTGGGCGATCTTCTTGCCCTTGAGCTTGTCCCAGCCGCCTTCCTTCTTGGCGATGTGCTGCAGGATCACGTCGGCCGCGTCCCAGTAGGTGCCGGTCAGCGGGAAGTTCCACTTGAAGACGTTGCCGTCGGTGCTTTCGCTGCGGCCGTAGCCGGCGGTGATCAGCGGGATCTTGTCGATCGGCGCCTTCTCGGTCAGCGCGAAGGTGATGCCGGTGGACAGCGGCTGGAAGACCGTGGCGCCGCCGTTCTTGCCCTTCAGGCGCTCGTAGCACTCGACGCCCTTGTCGGTGGCGTAGCCGGTCTCGCACTCTTCCCAGGTCACCTTCACGCCGTTGATGCCGCCGCGGGCGTTGACGAGCTTGAGGTAGTCGACGTAGCCGTTCGCGTAGGGCACGCCGTTCGGCGCGTAGGGGCCGGTGCGGTAGACCAGCGCCGGGAAGAACTGCTCCTTGGCCTGGGCGAAGGCGGGCGGGGCGGTGAGGATCGCACTCGCACCGGCGGAAGCCAGCGTGACGGCGAGCGCAAGGGACTTCAGTTTCATCGCGGTCTCCTAAGCATGAAAGGCACTCTGCGGTGCGGGTGGGAACTCAGTGCGGGAAGGGCCACAGGCGCAGCTTCTCCTTGGCCGTGGACCACAGCCGCGCCAGGCCGTGCGGTTCGACGATCAGGAAGAAGACGATCAGCACGCCGAAGATCATGAAGGTCAGGTGCGCGGCGAAGGCGGTGTCGAAGCCGACCCGCACGCCCAGGATGTCGAGCCCGATCGGCAGCATGACGATGAAGGCCGCGCCGAAGAAGCTGCCCATGATCGAGCCCAGCCCGCCGATGATGACCATGAACAGCAGCTGGAACGAGCGGTCGATGCTGAACGCCGCCGGCTCCCACGAACCCAGGTGCACGAAGCCCCACAGCGCCCCGGCGACCCCGACGATGAAGCTCGACACCGCGAAGGCGCTGAGCTTGGCGTAGACCGGCCGGATGCCGATCACCGAGGCGGCCACGTCCATGTCGCGGATCGCCATCCACTCGCGGCCGATGTGGCTGCGCACCAGGTTCTTCGCGAGCAGCGCGAACACCACCACGAAGGCCAGGCAGAACAGGTACTTCTGCGCCGGCGTCACGATCGGGAAGCCCAGCACCTGCAGGCTGGCCACGCTGACCGAGCCCGAGGCCGAGTCGTTGGTGAACCACTTGATGCGCAGGAAGGCCCAGTCGGTGAAGAACTGGGCCGCCAGCGTCGCCACCGCGAGGTACAGCCCCTTGATCCGCAGCGAGGGGATGCCGAACAGCACGCCGACGATGGTGGCGCACACCCCGCCGAGCAGCAGCGAGGCGATCAGCGGCATGCCCTCGACGCGGACCTGGAAGTTGTAGGCCGCGTAGGCGCCGATCGCCATGAAGGCGCCGGTGCCCAGCGAGATCTGGCCGCAGTAGCCGACCAGGATGTTCAGGCCCAGCGCCGCCAGCGACAGGATCAGGAAGGGGATCAGGATCGCGCGGAACAGGTACTCCGGCGCGACCAGCGGCACGACGGCGAAGGCGAACACCAGCAGCAGCCCGATCGCCACCCGGTCCTGAAGGATCGGGAAGATCTGCTGGTCGGCGCGGTAGCTGGTCTTGAACTGGCCGTTCTCGCGGTAGAGCATGGTCTCGTCTTCCCGGGCTCAGACGCGGTCGATGATCTTCTCGCCGAACAGGCCCTGCGGCCGCACGAGGAGGAACAGCAGCGCCAGCACGTAGGCGAACCAGATCTCGATGCCGCCGCCGAGCATCGGGCCGATGTAGATCTCGGAGAGCTTCTCGCCCACGCCGATGATCAGCCCGCCGATGATCGCGCCGGGCACGCTGGTGAGGCCGCCGAGGATCACCACCGGCAGCGCCTTCAGCGCCACCAGCGAGAGCGAGAACTGCACGCCCAGCTTGCTGCCCCAGATGATCCCGGCGACCAGCGCCGCGAAGCCGGCCACGCTCCAGACGATGACCCAGATGCGGTTGAGCGGGATGCCGATCGACTGCGCCGCCTGGTGGTCGTCGGCCACCGCGCGCAGCGCGCGGCCGGTGGCGGTCTTCTGGAAGAACAGGGCCAGCACCGCGACCAGCAGCGCCGCGATCAGCGCCGCGACCAGGTCTTCCTGACTGATCAGCACGCCGCCCTCGAACACCGACTGGAACAGGAAGATCGGCTCCTTCGGCATGCCGACGTCGATCTTGTAGATGTCGGAGCCGAAGATGGTCTGGCCGAAGCCGTCGAGAAAGTAGGTGATCCCCAGCGTGGCCATCAGCAGCGTGATGCCCTCCTGGTTCACCAGCTTGCTCAGCACCAGCCGCTCGATGACCCAGGCCACACCGACCATCACCGCCATCGCCGCGACGAAGGCCAGCACGTTGCCGAGCACCTTGCTCTCGATGCCCAGGCCCTGCGGGATCCACTCCGAAAAGCGCGCCATCGCCAGCGCCGCGAACAGCACCATCGCGCCCTGGGCGAAGTTGAAGACCCCGCTGGCCTTGAAGATCAGCACGAAGCCGAGCGCGATCAGCGAATAGAGCATGCCGGCCATCAGGCCGCCGAAGAGTGTTTCGAGGAAGAAGCCCATCTCAGTGCTCTCTTTGGTTCGGCTTCGCCGTGCATGGCGTTGGCCTACGGCTGTTCTGCCTGCAGCAGCGCGCCGGGTCCCGGCCCGGCAGCCGGGTTACTTTCATTTGCTGGTCCAAATGAAAGTAACCAAAGCAAAGGACCTCGATACGATCTGACCGGTTTGCATGGCTGCATGACCCGGCTTGTGAAGCACGGCGAGTGACTGAACGCGCTTGTCGCTGTTCAAAACCCAAACTCCAGCGTCTGCTGGACGCTCGGAGCGGGGGGTTGCACAAGCTGCCATCAACCGAACCCTTCAAGCCGATGTCTGGCCTGATCGTGTTGGGCCCTTTGCTTTGGTTACTTTCATTTGGGCCAGCAAATGAAAGTGACTCGCCTGCCGGGCGAGACCGGCGCGCTGCCGCAGGCAGAACCGCCGTCGGCAGACAAGAGAGGAAGAAGCCACGCATGCTCAATGCGACGTCCCGAGGTAAGCCTTGATGACCTCGGGGTTGGCCCGCACCTCGTCGGGCGTGCCGTCACCGATCTTCTTGCCGTAGTCGAGCACGACCACCCGGTCGGAGATGTCCATCACGACGCCCATGTCGTGCTCGATCAGCACGATGGTCG
>ERZ1066138.205-NODE-205-length-20126-cov-8.526232_pt1 | contig 20126 bp, 17 predicted proteins | sample MGYA00382785_ERZ1066138 | MGnify/ENA primary metagenome ERZ1066138 (study PRJEB33369, sample SAMEA5778368) | biofilm metagenome | biome: Industrial cooling water; feature: Water cooling tower basin; material: Biofilm | place: United Arab Emirates | collected... | reverse complement strand
CCGCCCAGGAACACCCAGTGGCCGGAGCTGTAGCCGAAGAAGAACGACGACGAGCTGCTGACACTGGACTCGGCGAGCCACACGCGGCCATAGGTCGAATCGTCGTACCAGCCGCCGTCGTGAGTCGGTGCGTCGCTCGCGTACTCATCCGGGCCGCGAGGCCGGTTCTCGTTCGCGAGCAGCACTTCGCGATCGAGGACCCAGTCGTCGAAGGCGTCGGCGGGCACCGGCGGCACGAGCGTCGCGCGGGAGATGCTGCCTTCGAGCACCACGCGCTGGCCGCCCGAGACGCGGATGGTGCCGCCGGAGGTCTCGACATCGGCCGCGCCGGAATGGACCGTGAGCACGGCCTGGTCCGCCGCGCGGGCTTCGAGGCGGTACTCGCCGGGCTCGCGCGGCGCGACGGTCACGTTCGCGGTCGCGATCTCGAGGCGCTCGCCGATGAGCAGCCCGCGCAGCTGCAGGTTGACCGTGCCGCGTTCGAGCCCGAACTGGACCCGCGCGGCGGTGAGGTGCACGACGCGCAGTTCGGTCTCTCCGCCGAGGCGGATCGCGGAGGCGTCGAGCAGCAGCTCGGCGCGGCCGTCGTCGTGCGTGGTGACGCGATCGCCGCGGTTCAGCAGCCGGTCGGTGGAGCGCAGGCCGACGTCGCCCTCGAAGTAATTCAGGCGCAGGATGCGCTCGGGCTTCCCAGGCGAGGGGCGACGCCGCGAGTAGCAGGGCGAGTGCGGCGGGGCGGAGCCACATGCCACCGATCATACGCCCCGCGGGGCGGCAGGCACGGGACTGGACTTAATGTGAAGGGGTCAGACCCCTTCATATACCGAAGGCCTTCAGGACGGCGTCGGCGAAGCCCTCCAGCCCGCGGCCGGTGACGCCGCCGCGCCCGCCGCGCGCGGGCATCTCCTCGTACACGAACCAGCCCGGGCCGCCGGCGAACAGGTCGTTGAAGAGCGCCTCGTGCCCGCGCAGGTAGGGCACGAAGGTCTCGCAGCGCACGGTGCGGTACTCGAGGTTGGCGCTGAAGCCGAGCGTCGCGGCCTGGTTTATGAGCCGCGGCTGGTCGGGCAGCGGCGCCTCGGCGCGCACGCCGCGGCAGCCGCGCAGCAGCAGCGTCGTCGGCCCGTGGAACACGAGATAGCGCAACTGCAACGTCAGCCAGGCGTGCAGGCTGCCGAGCCGCCAGTGGCGCGTGATGCGCGCGGCGCCGCCGGCGGGCTTGACGACGCCCGCGAGCGAGCGGGGATGCACCACCATCGCCGCGCCGGCCGGCAGCGCGACGACGCCGATCTCCGAGAACGGATCGCGCTGCGAGGAGACGACGACGCGCGTGGGCGTATCGCCTTCGGGTTGCACGCTCGTGAGCGCGAACATGCCCGAGGCCAGGCTCGCAAACGGCAGCCGCGGGTTCAGGAACCAGCGCGTGCGCTTGCGCGCGGGCTGGCTGCTGCTCTGCAGGAAGTCCGGCTGCACGAGCAGTTCCTCGCCGGGTTCGATGTCGACGGTCGCGGAGACGGCGGATCGCGCCGGCGGCATGGCCGGCGGCGGCGTAGACGAAGACGGCCCGGCGTCAGGCAGGATCCTGATCGGCCCGAGCCGGCCCGCGAGCGGCGCGAGCACGTAGTAGAACAGCGCCTTGATCGCGACCGGCAGCAGCAGGATGCCGGCGAGGATGCCGAGCGCCAGCGGAATGCGCGACTTGATCGTTGCGATCAGCCGCTCGCGCGGGTTGCTCTCGACGCGGGCGCGTTCCGTGTCGAGCACAGTGTCGAAGGCCTCGATCTCCTGCTGCTTTCGGTCCCGGGCCGCGGCGAGCGGAGCGTGGCGCGGGGATTGCGACTGCGCGGGATCCTCGATCGTGTGCAGCAGCACTTTCTGCCGGGACTGCAGGGCGCCTATCTCGCGGCGGATGGACGCGGCGGCCTGCGAGGACCTGGCGCGGGCGGATTCCAGCGCGCGGGCGGTGCGGTCGAGTGCGGCGTGCCTCGCGCGGGCGGCCTGCAGTTCGACGAGCTTCGCCGGCCGCAGGTAGCTGTCCCACCACCAGTAGTTGCGCTCGAGCGCGTCGAGCCTCGCCTTCGCCTGGTTCGCCGCGCGGCGCGCGGCCTGCGCCTCGCGCGCCAGGTCGAGATACTCGCCGCGCGCGGCCTGCGATTGCTGCTCGAAGGCGGCGATCCGGTCGTTGAGCGCGTCGAGCTCCTCCCAGAGCGCGCGCATCCGCACCGCGGTCTCGCGCCGCCACTCGGCCTGATCGGCGGCGATCGCCACTTCGATCGACTGCAGGTCGGCGCGCAGGCCGTCGAGGACGGCTTCCTGCTGCTCGAGGACGCCTCGGGCGGCCCGGTGCTGCTCCCACTCGGACTTCAGCCACGCGCCGGCCAGCAGCAGGGCGAGGATGACGAGGAGCAGGCCGAGCTTGCCCAGCAGCGAGCGGAGGATCATCGCGATGAGCCGGGGCATGGGGTATTGTAAGGGCAGAACAACGTCAGCCCGCCCATCCGGGCGCAGGGGGTTCGCCGTGAATCAGCCGATGCCGGAGTACGTCGGTTTCTGGGCGCGCGTGGGCGCCGCGATCATCGATTCGATCCTGCTCGCGCTCGGCTTCATCTGGGTCGCGTTCGACAACCGCAAGCAGGGCTGGCACGACAAGCTGGCGGGAACCGTCGTCGTTCGCTCGCGGTGACCTCCGGAGGGGACGGCCCGCCTGATCCCGCGTGCGGGGAGGTTACAATTCGGCATTGCCAGCCGAGCAACCTGGAGTGCTGACGTGCCACCCCTGTCCCGCGCAATCACCTACTGCCTCGCCATCCTGGCGGTCGCCTGCCCGCCAACTGCCCCTGCCCAGCAGGTCGAGCGCGATGTCCCGGTCCTGAGCGAGGACGTTGCCGGGCGCCTCGACGGATTCAGTTTCGAGGAGGGTCCGGAGTCTTCCCTGGAGTTTCGCGGCACCGCCATCGCGCTCGGCGCCGAGGGCGATGCGGAGGTCGAGTTCCAGGACGGACGCACGCGGGTGAGCGTCGACGTCAGCAGGCTTCCGGACCCCGAGAATCTCGGCCCGTTCGCGACCTACGTCCTGTGGGCCGTGACCGTCGACGGTCACGCGAACAACCTCGGATCCATCATCGTGGAGAACGGCCGGGGCTCGCTGGACGCGACGACGCCGCTTTCGCAGTTCGGCCTGATCGTGAGCGCCGAGCCGCATTTCGCCGTGACGGCGCCGAGCCGCGCCATCGTCCTGCAGAACCTCGGCAAGCGCGTGCGCGGGCAGAAATTCAACATCGCCGGCCTCAAGGAACGCATCGACTATTCGACGCTGGCGCCGATTCCGCGCGGCGCGCGAGCCGATGTCGCGACCGAGATCGTCCAGGCGCGCTATGCGGTCGACATCGCGGAGGGCGCGCAGGCCGAGCGGCTGGCGACGCTCGAGTTCCAGCAGGCGGAGCGGCTGCTGGAGCAGGCCGAATCCGCCGCGGGCGACAGGAAGTACGCGGTTCGAAGCACCGCGCCGCAGCTCGCGCGGCAGGCCGTTCAGGTCGCCGAGGACGCGCGCCGCAAGACGGTGGCCGCGCTCGCGGCCGAGCAGCGCGAGGCGGCGGCGAGGGCCGCGCGGGAGGAGGCGGAGAAGAAAGCGGCCGCCGAAGCGGCGATGGCGGCGGAAGAGGCCCGGCGGCGCGAGGCGCTCGCGGTCGCCGCGGCGAACGATGCCGCCCGGGCTGACCTGGTGGCGCGCCTGAACCGCGCGCTGCCGACCCGCGACACGCCGCGTGGCATCGTCGCGGAGATTGCGGGCGTGCAGTTCGCGACCGGATCGGCGAACCTCAACGCGGAGGCGCGCGAGGCGCTGGCCCGCTTCGCCGGGATCGTCGGCGTCTATCCTTCGCTGCGCCTGCGCATCGAAGGCCACACGGACAGCACCGGCAGCGAGGAGACGAATCGCACGCTGTCGTACCTGCGTGCGGTGTCGGTGCGCGACTACCTGCAGGCGCAGGGCGTGCGGTCGCCCGGCATCGAGGTTGCGGGCCTCGGCCCGGACCAGCCGGTTGCGAGCAACGACACCAACGAAGGCCGTGCCCGCAACCGGCGGGTCGAGATCATCATGTCGGGGGATTTCGTGACGTCACCGTGAGCGAGGGCCCTCAGGTGAAGGTGAGCGATTCCTTCGCCGCCTTCTGGCGCGGCTTGAGGCCAGGGATCAGCATCGGCACCTGCTGCCGATAGTCCTCGTACGACTTGCCGTGCTCGGTGACGAGGTCGCGCTCTTCGAACTGGATGGCGAGCAGGATGTACGCCGTCGTCGCGACCGCGAACAGCAGGTGCGCGAACGTCATGTGCGGCGTCGCCCAGAACGCCAGCAGCCAGCCGACGTAGAGCGGATGCCGCACGTGGCGATACAGCCATGGCGTACGGAACGCCACCGGCGTGTACGGCTTGCCGAGCAAGGGCAGCGTCACCTGGCGCAGGCCAAAGAGGTCGAAGTGGTTGATCAGGAACGTGCTGACGAGCACGGTCGCCCAGCCGAGCGCGAACGCGCCCCACAGCAGCGCCTGCCCGATCGGGTTTTCCACCGTCCAGATCTCGATGCCGATCGGCCGCCACTGCCAGAACAGCAGGATCAGCGCGAGGCTGGAGAGCAGGACGTACGTCGAGCGCTCGATGGACCAGGGCACGACCTGGGTCCAGCGCTCCTTGAACCACGGCCGCGCCATCACGCTGTGCTGGATCGCAAACACGGCGAGCAGCGCGCAGTTGACGGCGATCGCGGTGCCGAGGCTGCCGGTGAGCGGTCCGTCGAGCCGGTTGGCGATCAGCGGGCAGCCGCCGATGAACGCGAGCGCGTACAGGAACGTTCCCAGGAACAGCACGTACGCCGCGAGGCCGTACGCAAAATGCAGGATTCGCTTGAGCATGATGAGCCCTCCTCGATGGCGCGCGCACTGTGCCGGGAGGGTCGCGCCGGGACCATGGGTCCTTTGTCCCGGTTCGGCTAAGATCGACAGGGCAAACCCCCGACAAATGTCCCGGTGAGGGGAATGGCCGCCAAGAGGGCGCTCCGCCAGCAGATCCGCTACGCGAAGGCCAGCGATGGCTCGCGCCTCGCGTGGGCGGAAGCGGGCGAAGGCCCGGTCGTCGTCAAGGCAGCCAACTGGCTGACGCATCTCGAGTACGAGTGGGAAAGCCCGATCTGGAGGCACTGGCTGCAGTTCTTCGCGGGGCGGTTCCGTCTCGTGCGCTATGACGAGCGCGGCTGCGGGCTGAGCGAGTGGCGCGGCGGCGAGCTCGGCGTCGATCGCTGGACGGACGATCTCGAGGCCGTGATCGAGGCGGCGCACCCGTTCGGGCCGATGACGCTGCTCGGCATCTCGCAGGGCTCGGCCGCCTGCATCGCCTATGCGATCCGGCACCCGGAGCGCGTGACGCGCCTGATCCTGTACGGCGCCTACGCGCACGGGGCGTACCTGCGCGGCACGGCGGAGACGCGTGCGACCTACCGTGCCATCGTCGAGCTGGCGCGCACGGCTTGGGGCAGCGACAACGAGGCGTTCCGCCAGGTCTTCACCTCGCGCTTCATCCCGGGCGGCACGCGCGAGCAGCTCGCCTGGTTCAACGACCTGTGCCTGAAGACCACGACCGGTGAGATGGCGGCGCGGCTCTTCGATGCGCGCGCCAGCGTCAACATCGAGCCGCTGCTCGGCCAGGTGCGCGTGCCGACGCTGGTGCTGCACGCGCGCGATGACCAGGTCGTACCCGTTTCCGAGGGGCGCCTGCTCGCGAGTGCGATCCCGGGCGCGGAGTTCGTCGAGCTCGACTCGCGCAACCACATCCTGCTGGAGTCGGAGCCGGCCTGGGCCCGCTTCCAGGATGCCGTGCTGCATGCGATGCAGCCGGAGCTGGGGGCGGGCGCCGCGGTGTTCGAATCGCTGTCGGAGCGCGAGCGGGAGGTGCTGGCCCTGATGGGCAACGGCCTCAGCAATGCGGACATCGCCGCACGGCTCTCGATCAGCGACAAGACGGTACGCAACCACGCGTCCAACATCTTCGACAAGCTGGGGGTCTGGTCCCGGGCGCAGGCGATCGTCTTTGCGCGGGACCATGGGTTCCGGGGCTGAGCGGGCGTAAACTGACGCTATGAACAAAGTCACCTGGCTGGCCGGGATCGCGACGGGCGCTGCGGTGCTGCTCGCCGTCCGGGCCGGCTCGATCGAAGTGGACCCGAACTCGTTCCAGGGCCGCACCGAGGCGGCGATCAAGGAGTTCCGGGAGGCGGTGCAGCTCGAGCCGGATCTCGGGCACGGCGCGGCGCTCTTCGCGGCCTGCGCCGCCTGCCACCAGGCGGACGGCAGCGGCAGCGCGGACGGCACGACCCCGGTGATCGCCGGGCAGCACGTCTCGGTGCTGGTGAAACAGATGGTGGATTTCCGGCACGACCGGCGCTGGCATGCGCGGATGCGGGAGGCGGCGAAGCAGCACGAGCTTGCCGGCGCGCAGGACATCCTGGATGTCGCATCCTATGCGGCGGGCCTGCGGCGGCCGCCGCCGCGCGAGGGCGGGACGGGTGACGGCAAGTCCCTGCACGAGGGGCAGGTCGTGTACTACCGCGAGTGTGCGGCCTGCCACGGGAGGCTCGGCGAGGGCGACCTGCGGACGCTGCGTCCGCGGCTGGCGGGGCAGCATTACCTCTACCTGCTGAAACAGCTCTACGACACGGCCGCGCTGACGCGTCCCGGCATGGACGAGCAGCATGTGAACCGGATCAGCGGGCTCAGCGACGCCGAGCGCGCGGGCGTCGCCGATTACCTGTCGAGGGTGACGCCCGAGCTGACGTCGGTACCGTAAAAGGGGACGCTAACCTTTTGGAAAAGGGGACGCTCACCATTTCGCGGCCGCCGTCCCAACTAGAGACACGATCATCGCCGCGAAATGGTGAGCGTCCCCTTTTCCAAAAGGTTAGCGTCCCCTTTTTTCGTTAAGCTCGCGCCCCGTGCAGGAAACCACCGAACACCACACGTCCCTCGAAGCGACGCTGAGCGAGATCCAGGCGCTGATGGAGCGCCAGGAAGAGCTCGCGGGCCAGCTCGCCGCGCGCGAGGAGGGCGAGGAACCGGATGCCGCGCTCGCGCAGCAGGCGCGCGAGCACGCCGCCGAGCTCGAGGCGAAGCTCAACCGGCTGCACCCCGCGGACACGGCCTTCGTCCTCGAGAGCCTCCCGGCGAGCCAGCGCGACGATGCGTGGCGGCTGATCCACGCCGAGCGGCACGGTGCGATCCTCCTCGAACTGTCGGAGTCGGTGCAGAGCGACCTGATCGGGCTGATCGGTGACGAGGAGCTGGTCAGCCTCGGCCGGGAGCTGCCGTCGACGGACTTCGCGGACCTGGTCGAGAATCTGCCCGAGGAACGCGCGGCCGAAATCATGGCGCGGCTCGGCGCGAGCGAGCGCCAGCAGGTGCAGACGGCGCTGTCGTACCCGGAGGACAGCGTCGGGGCGCTGATGACGCCCGACGCCGTCACCGTGCGCGACCACCTGACGCTCGAGGAAGCGACCGCCGCGCTGCGTGGCCGCCGCGGGCTGCCGGAGCAGCTCACCGCGATCTTCGTCGTCGACCGCGACAACGTGCTGCGGGGCGTGCTGCCGCTCGCGCGGCTCCTGCTCGGTGAGCCGGGCGTGACGGTGGCCGCGGTCATGGACTCCGACCCCGCCCATTTCACGCCGACCGACAAGGCGGACGAGGCGGCCCAGGCGTTCGAGCGCTACGACCTGATCGCCGCGCCGGTCGTGGATTCGGACCGGCGGGTGATCGGGTGGATCACGGTGGACGAGGTCGTCGACCGACTGAGCGAGGATTCCTTCAAGCAGTCGCTGGGACAGGTGGGCCTCGACGAGGACATCGACCTGTTCGGGCCGGTCTGGGCGAGCGGCCGCCGGCGCTGGATCTGGCTGGGGCTCAACCTGCTGACGGCCTTCATCGCCTCACGCGTGATCGACGTCTTCGAGGGCTCGATCGCGCAGCTCGCGGCGCTCGCGGCGCTGATGCCGATCGTCGCCAGCATCGGCGGCAACACGGGCAACCAGACGGTCGCGCTCGTCGTGCGGGGCCTCGCGCTGTCGCAGCTCAACGAGGGCAACCGGCGTTACCTGATCCGCAAGGAGATCGCGATCGGCGCGCTGAACGGCGTGCTGTGGGGGCTGCTGATGGGCGGTGTAACGCTGCTGCTCTACGGCTCGCCCGCGCTCGCCGGCGTCATGACGGCCGCGATGCTGCTCAACATGCTGGTCGCCGCGGCGGCGGGCGTGCTGTGCCCGCTCGTGCTGGAGCGCCTCGGGCGCGACCCGGTGATGGGCAGCAGCATCCTGCTGACCGGCATCACCGACAGCATGGGCTTCCTGATCTTCCTCGGCCTCGCGACGGCGTTCCTGCTCTGACGCTGGAAAAGGGGGAAAGGGGGAAAAGGGGACGCTCACCTTTAGAAAAAGGGGACGCTAACCATTTTGCGCCGATGACCGGGTCTCCGATTGGGTCGGTGGCCACGAAATGGTTAGCGTCCCCTTTTTCTAAAGGTGAGCGTCCCCTTTTCCAGCGTCCTGCCCTCGGCGGCGGCCGACGGGGGATTCGGCCGCCGCCGCCTCGCTAACGCACTTCGTAAACCGTCGTCGTGCCGCTGACCTCATTGCCGACGATCAAGAGCGGCCTGCCGCGCGGCGCCTGGTGCGCCGGTACGAACTCGAGGCCTTCAGGGCCGAGGTCGCCGGCCACGGGATTCGGGGCGATGCAGTCGTCGAGGTCATCCGACCCCGGCGGGTCGAACGCCGCGCAGGTCGGCACCGGCTCGCCGGCCGCGTCGCGGAACTGCCGGTTGTTCACGTAATCCACGTACTCGGGGTTGCGCGGGTCGGTGAGATCCAGTGTCAGGATGCCGCCGATCCGTTCGAGACCGACGAAGGCATACAGCCTGCCCTTCACCATGCCGAGCGCCAGGCCCTCCGGTTCCGGGCCCTTGTTGTCGCTGCGGTTGTCGAAGGAGCCATTTTCCTCGTGGTTCGCGTTGAACTCGTCTGGCAGCAGGTTGGCGAGCAGCTGTTCGAGCTCGGCGCCGCTGTCGAACACGAGCGCGCCGGTGCGCGCATTCCAGATCGAGAATGAGCGCCCGCCTGGGACGAAGAGCCGGTCGAAATCCCCGTCCCCGTCCATGTCGCCCTGCGCGGTGGTCACGGTCAGGCGCCCGAGGTTGGCATCATCCTGCAGCCCGGCGGCGTTCGGGAAGGCTGCCGGGTCGAGCGCCAGATCGGCGACGCGCTCCTCCTCCGAGTACCCGTCGTAGTCGCGCGTGTCGCCCTCGTTGGCGGTGACCAGGTAGTGCTTGCCGCCGACCCTGAAGTTCGCGATGGCATCCGGCTGGTACATGCCGAACACCGGCCAGCGCCGGATGCGGATCGCGCCGTCGTCGTCGCTGGCATCCAGCGCGTTGCGCGACTTCGAGTGGTCCTTGAAGCCGAGCGCGAAGACCTGCTTGACGCGCGCCGTACGGATGTCGATCACGGCGATGGCATTGTTCTCCTGTAGCGTCACCCAGGCGGTCTCGCCGTCGGTCGTGATGTACTCCGGCTCCAGGTCCTGGGCGACGGTCGCGCCCGGGCCATAGATGCGCACTTCCGGCGGCAGCTCGTCCTGCCGCGGGCCGCCGACGTTGAAGTCGTCGAACCGCACCGTTTTCACTGCATTCGAGCTCCCGATGCGGGTCAGGTCGATGATCGTCACGGTGCCCTCCGGGTCGGTCGCGTAGTCGTCGTCGGGCTCCCCCTCGTTGGCGGTGAGCACGTAGCGGCCGTTCTCCGAGAACGTGACCATGTCGGGCAGGGCGCCGGCAGGCACGACGGCCAGCAGGTCGAGGGTCAGCGTCGAATAGAAGGCGACCCAGCCGTCGTCCTGCTTCGGATCGGCTTCGACCGCGACCGCCAGGATCCCGAAGCGGGAGTCCACGCTGTTGGCGCCGCCGACGGAACGGGGTGCCAGGTCGGCGACGATATCGAGGCTGCCGAGCTTCGTCGGCTGGCTTGGATTGCGGAGATCCAGCACGTCGACGGTCGCCGACCCGGCATTGACCACGAATGAGCGGCGGGTGACCGGGTCATAGGCCGGGATCTCGGCGCCGCCGACATTGAAGAGTCCCGACTCGTAGGTGCCGAGCACGCGCAGCCTCGGCTGCTTGGCGGGCATGGCCGCGTGCGCGACGTGTATGAAGCTCGCCAGAACGGCCAGCGGTGCCGCCAACATCGTGCTTTTCATCTGCGGGAGGTCCTTGTGGTGCCGACACCGCGCCGTTCCGGCGATGTCGGCCAAGATAGGGCCGCGATGTTGCCGGCTTGTTAAGGAAACGCTACGGGATCGTGTCCGCCGGCGGACCGGCGAAGGGGAGTACAAAAGGGGACGCTCACCTTTTCTAAAAGGGGACGCTCACCTTTTCGCGGCGATGACCCTGTCTGCAAATCGGACGGTGGTCGCAAAAAGGTGAGCGTCCCCTTTTAGAAAAGGTGAGCGTCCCCTTTTACAGTCGCCTTCGTTACTTCGCGAGCAGCGCCGTTTCGACGAATCCGCGCCGGCAGGCGTTGCACGGCGAGACGAAGGAGAAGGGCGCGTCGCGCGCGGTGCCGATCACGATCACCGCCGTGCCGACCGGGTACTCGTCGAGCACCTGGCCCCGCTTGCGGTCGGGTGCGTCGAGCACCGCGGCATCCTGGGTGAGCGTCATCAGGCCGCCGGCCGCGACGTCGACGGGGTGGCCCTTGAAATCGATCCAGGTGCGTTGATAGGCCTGTCCCTTCCACTCGTAATGCGTGAGCTCGCTGCAGGGCTGCTGGCCGAGGCAGCCGCCGCGGAGGGTCGCGAACGTGCCTTCCGCCGCCGGCAGGACCTCGATGCCGGGGCCGTCGTCGGCGTTGATGGCGCCGATCTCGGCCCACGTGTCGTCGCGCTTCTTGTACAGCAGGAAGGGACAGCCCGTGCTGCCGCAGGCAAACGCGCCCGGCGCGCCCTCGCAGTCGAAGTTGCCGATCAGGTCCACGAGCACCTCGGCGCTCGCGTCGCCGTCGACGTCGAGCGACCAGGCCTCGGAAGGCTGCCGCGCCTTGAGCGTGCCGCCGTGCGCCGCGCACTGGCCGGCCATGTAGTCGAGCGAGAGCAGCGCGAAGGAGGGGCAGCGCGACGTCTGCGCGGCGTCGTCAGTCATTTCCTCGGCGAGGCAGGCGGCGAAATCGAGGCGGTGGGTACGGACGGCGGGGGCGCCGACCACGCCTTCCGCGACCTGGGCGTTCTTGCCGCGCTTGGTCCGGGTGACGTCGCGCTCGGCGTCGCCGCCGCAGGACGCCAGGGCGAGCGTCGCCGCCATGAGAATCACGAATGTCCGCATACCGCCCTCCGCGCGGCCACGCGCCGCCGCCGCCGTACGAGCGTATCACCTGAGTCCTACGCCGGAAACGGGGATCCGACGACAGGGATGGCGCCGGCCCGAACCTACACTGCCGGCAAGCAAGCAGGAGGCGACCATGAGGAGTTCCACGCAGGAACCGGGCCGTGCCCGGCGGGTCCGGACGGGTAACGGGCGTGATGCGATCGCGCTGCTGAAGGCCGACCACCGGCAGGTCGAGCGCTGGTTCACGCAGTTCCAGAAGGCGAAGAAGACCGAGCGGAAGGCGATGCTGGCGGAGAAGATCTGCGGCGCCCTCAGGATGCACATGCGCATCGAGGAGGAGATCTTCTACCCGGCATTCCTCGTGGCGACGCAGGAAATGGACCTGCACCACGAAGCCCAGGTGGAGCACGCGGGCGCGAAGCGCCTGGTCGGCGAGATCGAGGCGATGCGGCCGGGTGACGAGTACTACGACGCGAAGGTCAAGGTGCTGTCCGAGATGATCAAGCACCACGTCAAGGAAGAGGAGAAGCCCGGCGGCCTGTTCGCCGAGGCGCGTAAATCCGAGATGGACCTGGACGACCTGGGCCGGCGCATGGCGGCGCGCAGGCTGGACGGCTGATCGCGCTACTGACGGATCAGCCGCAAGTGCGCCGGGTCGGCATGACGCCCGGCGCCGGGCTCGAGCGCGAGGTCCACGCACAGGGCGTTGTCCAGGCGGCGCTCGACGTCGGCCCAGTTGACGAGCTCCCAGAACGCCACGACCCACTGCGCCTTCCGGTTGCGGTACTGGAGGTAATAGGCGTGTTCCCACATGTCCATGACCAGCAGCGGCACGGTTGCGATGGCGCTGCGGTCCTGGTGGTCGTGGATCTGCTCGATCAGGAGCGTCTCCCGGATGCTGTCCCAGCTCAGCGCAACCCAGCCCGAGCCCTGCAGCGCCGTGCCGGCGGCGCCGAAATGTCGCCGAAACGCATCCGTGCTGCCGAAGGCAGCCTGGATACGGGACTCGAGCTGGCCTGCCGGCGGCGCACCCTCGTTCGGCTCGAGGTTGCGCCAGAAGAGCGTGTGCAGCAGGTGGCCGGAGTAATGGAACGCAAGGTCCTGCTGGAGCTGGTTGAGATGGGCGAAGTCGCCTTTCTCGCGCATTTCGGCGAGTCGCGCGAGCGTGCGGTTCAGGCCGTCCACGTACGCCTGGTGGTGGCTTGCGTAATGCAGTTCGAGCAGCTCCGCGGAATACGCCGGCTCGAGCGCGTCGTACGCGTAACCGAGCGGCGGCAGCTTGAACTTCGGCGTGGTGCTCATTCTAAATGGGGACGCACCCCTTTTCCTCGAAATGGGGTGCGTCCCCTTTTATCAGTTGCTGCGGCGATTGGCGGTGTCGTCGAGCGCCATGCTGAAGCGCTCGATCTGCTTGTCGGCCTCGTCCTTGCTGATGCCGTAGACTTCCTGGATGCGGCCGGCGAGTTCTTCGCGGCGACCGTCGATCCGGTCGAGGTCATCGTCCGTGAGCTTGCCCCACTGCTGGCGTACCTTTCCCGTGAGCTGCTTCCAGTTCCCTTCGATGCGATCCCAGTTCATGAGGCTCTCTCCTTGAGGCTCAATGGCCGCGGCCAATCCGCGGCGCCTCCAAGGAGAATGCGATACCGGGCAGGTCCGCTCTGTAGGACTACGGCTGATTGCCGCGTAGGGGCTCGAGGCTCGCCTCCACTTCGGAAAACGAGACATTCGCCTCTTGTTCGCACTGCGAGCGCACGGCTTCGGGCTGCTGCCTGCAGCGCTCGAGCGCCTTGTTGTGATCCGCGGCCGCGGAGGCGATCGCCACCTCGTAGCTCGGCGGCTGCGCCGGATCCGCCGACTCTGCGGGCGCGATGATGGCCGGGGCGACGGCGGCGGCTTCCTCGATGCCCGTTTCGGGACGAGCCTGCGCGGATTCCTCGCGCCCGCAGGCCGCAAGCAGGCAAGTCAGCGTGATCAGAGAGAGCAGGCGACGGTGGTCGTTCATCCTTGTGTCCCCGTGTTGCGGATCCGTTCCAGCGGCAGCGTGAACCGGCACTCCGTGCCCACCCCGGGCCCGAGCGAGCGGAGTGCGAGGCTCCCCTCGAGCGATTCGATGCGATGGCGCATGCCGAGCAGGCCGTGCGAATGCGGCGTCTCGATCCGCCCCTCGTCGATGCCGACGCCGTCGTCGCGCACGGCGACGGACAGCTGGTCCTCCTCGGCAGTGACCGTGAGCAGCACCGATTTCGCCCGGGCGTGCTTGACGATGTTCATGAGGCACTCCTGGACCGCGCGGAACACGGCGATGCGCGCGTCCGGTGAAAGCTCCGGCAGGTTCTCCGGGTATCGCTCCTCGCACTGGATGCCGGCGCGGCGCAGGGTCTCGTCCACCAGCCACTGCAGCGCCGCGACCAGGCCGACGTTGTCGAGCAAGGTCGGCCGGAGGCTCTCGATCACGCGGCGCTTGAGCGCCAGGCCCTCGTCCATGGAGCGCAGCACGCGCTCCCAGCGCAGCTTGGCCGCCTCGGATCCATCGTCGAGCCGCTTGCGCAGCCAGGACACGTCGATCTTGGTGGCCACCAGCAGGCCGCCGAGCTCGTCGTGCAGCTCGCGGGCGAGGGCGGCCTTCTCCCGCTCGGCGACCTTCTGCAGGCTGCTCGAGAGGTGGAACAGCATCGCCGTGCGCTGCTGCACGGTACGGTCGAGCTCGCGGTTGCGCTGGCCGAGGTCCTGCGTCTCCTGCGCGCGGCGGCGCAGGTCGCGGCCGAGCAGGGCGCCGATCAGGATGACGAGCACCAGCGAGAGGAAGCTCGCGGCGCCGAGCAGCACGCGCGAGGTGCGCAGGTCCCGCTCGGAGGCCGCGCGCGCGGCGTCGAGCCGGGCGGCTTCCTGGTCCCAGAGTTCGCGGAGCTGGCGCCGCAGGTCGGTCATCGCGCGCTGGCCGATGTCGGTGTTGAGCAGCTGCAGCGCCGCGGCGCGGTCGACCTCTCCGTACAGGCGCAGCGCGGCCTGCATCTCGCCCACTTTCTTGCCGGCGGTCATGCGGACGGCTTCGGCCCGGGCGGCATCCTCGGTGAAGCCGGACGCGCGCAGGTCGTCGATCAGCCGGTTGAGAACGGGTTCGAGCGCGCGCACCGCGGGATCGAACCCGCGCAGGTAGCGCGGGTCCTCCGTCAGCAGGAAGCCGCGCTGCGCGGACTCGGCGTCGAGCACCAGGCGCAGGTAGCGCGAGAGCAGCGACTGGCGGTCTTCGGCCGCGGAGATGGCCTTGCCCGCCTCGTGGATGCGCTGGTAGCCGGACTGCGCGACCATGAAGAGGGTTGCAATGAAGGCGATGCCGAGCAGGATCGGCGCATAGTGCAGGCGGGCGGTCGGGGTCGTGGCCATTGCCTGCCCAATCTAATCCCTGCCCCGCGCGAGGTGTATGGAAACCTGTACAGCCCGTAGGAGGGCGCTGACACGCGACGTAGGCCTCGCCGGCTCGCCGCGACCCTGCCGGACGTGAGAAGAAAGGAGTTATCTTTCAGCAGGATGGGAATTCCATGATGAGTGCCAGGGTGCTGATTGCCGACGACCATGCGGTGGTCCGGGCGGGGTTGCGCCAGATGCTGGCGGAGGACAAGGCCGTCGGCGAGATCGGCGAGGCCGCGACGGGGCAACAGACGCTCGAGCGGCTGCGCGAGCGGCCCTGGGAGCTCCTGATCCTCGACATCGGCATGCCGGACCGCAGCGGTATGGACATCCTCCGGCACGTCCGGTCGGGGTACCCCGAGACGCGCGTGCTGATCCTCTCCGGCTTCCCGGAGCGGCAGTACGCGATCAACATGCTGCGGGCCGGCGCCCACGGGTTCCTTGGCAAGGAGAGCGCGCCGGATGACCTGCTGAAGGCCGTGCACGTGGTCCTCGCCGGCCGGCGCTATCTCAGCCCGACGATGTCGGAGCTGCTGATCTCGGAGATCGACAATGGCGGCAGCGACCGGCCGATCCACCAGCAGCTCTCCAAGCGCGAGTTCCAGATCTTCTGCAAGCTCGCGAGCGGCAGTTCGGTGTCCGAGATCGCCCGCGAGCTGTGCCTGTCGGTCAAGACGGTCAGCACCTACCGGAGCCGCGTACTCGAGAAGATGCACTTCAAGACCAATGCGGACATCACGTCCTATGCGCTGCGCAACGGCCTGATCCAGTAGTCTCGTGCCGTGACCCTGCGCGTCCTGCTGGTGGAAGACTCCCGCGTGCTCGCCGAGCGGCTGCGGGAGTCGCTGGACGGGCTCGAGGACGTCGTCGTGGTCGGCGTGGTGGCGGACGAGTCCTCCGCCGTCGCAGCGGTGCGCGAGCAGCGGCCGGACGTCATCGTCCTCGACCTGCAACTGAAGACCGGCACGGGATTCGGCGTCGTCCAGAAGCTCGGTCCGGCGCGGCCGAAGGTCATCGTGTTCACCAACTACGTGCTGCCCGAGTACCAGCGCCGGGCTCGTTCGCTCGGGATCGAGCACTTCCTCGACAAGTCGGTCGACTACGAGCGGCTGCCGCAGCTGATCCAGGAGCTGGGCGCGGCGCAATGAAAAACGCCGCAGGATCCGGGGATCCTGCGGCGTCGTGACCCGGACGGATCAGCTTCGGTCGCTAGTTCCTGCGCACCCGCCCGCTGGTGCAGGCCGTCTGCGTGCCGTAGTAGCTGTCGCTGTCCATCTCGGCGCAGTTGCGCCATGCACCCACGGCCTTGCCCTTGGCCTTGTAGGTGATGGTGCGCGTCTCGCCCGGTCCGCCCGGCGTCGAGCTGACGCGCAGTTCGGTGCCCGCGATCGGCAGGGTTCCCGCGCCGTCGACGTAGTGGTTCTGGCCACGGTTGCCGAAGCGGTTCTCCGCGCCGACGGTCAGGAAGCCGCCGTCGCCGTTACCCGTCTGCGCGCCGTAGGTCAAGGTGATGTCCTCGACCGCGCCCAGCCGGATCCAGGTCTGGAAGGAGTGCCTGTTCGACGGCGTCGAGTACTCCGGCGCGTTCTCCCAATCGACCACGAGCCAGGTGCTGACACCGTCCGTCAACGTGCCGATCCGGACCGCGCCGCCCGACGCAAAGTTGAGGTCGGTCCAGTACGGCGCGATGACGTTGTTGGGCGCGGCCGCATCCGGCAGCGACTGGTTGATGAACTTGACGTCGGCGGTCGATCCGCCGCCAACCACCAGGTAGCCGTTGCTGACGATGCCGACCCGCGTGTAGGTCTCGGTGGCATACGTGAAAGCCGGCACGGTGAAGTTGACGATGGTCTCGTCACCCACGCCCGCGACGGGCCCGATGCCGAACAGCGACAGCGGCAGGTAGCCCGCGGGCGACCCGCCCGTGGCGTCGGCCACCGCCACCGACGGCGGCTGCGCCGGCGCGACGTTCCCGCTGAACACGACGTAGTTGCCGCCCACCGCCAGCGCGTTGGTGACGCTGTTGCGGACCAGCTGCAGCTGGTTCGGCATCTTGTCGGTCATGTCGACGTGCACCGGGTCGAACGTCGTGTTGGTGATGGTGAGCGTGCAGTCGGTGACCTGGTTCAGGCCGATCTCCGCCGGCACGCAGTTCTTGGTCAGCGGCACCGCCGAGGCGCCGCGCACCACCGTGATCGGGAAGCGCAGCGTGTGCTCGCCCTTGCTGCGCAGCTCGATGAGGGCGTGGCGCTTCTCGCCCACCGCCAGCCGGCTGCCGTCCACGGTGATCCGGATCGTCCGCGAGCCGTTCCGAGCGATGTCGAACGTGCCGGGGACCTTCACTTTCAAGTCCGACGGCGCAGTCACGCGCGTCGTCCAGGTGCGCCTGCCGGGGCGCGTGTTCTTGAGCGTGCGCGTGACCGAGATCGTGCCGAGCAGGTTGGGCACGTAGAGGCTCGGGTAGTTGGCGTCCCAGAGCCGGCCGGCCATGGACACGAAGTTGGCGCCGGTCTCGTCGATGAGCAGACCCGCATGCGCGGCCTTGTGGAGGTCGATGCGGCCCGAGCCGACGTCGAAGGGATCCGCCGGCGTGCTGCCGTCTTCCTTCACGACGGCGCCGGTGGCCGTCAGCATCAGCGCGGACTTGATCTGGCCCGGCGTCCAGGTGGGCTGCAGGTCGCGCAGCAGGGCCGCCGCGCCCGCGACGTGCGGACTCGACATGGACGTGCCCTGGATGGCCATGAAGAGCTGGCCGGTGGCGCCGCCGTCAACCGTCGCCGGGGTCGGCGTCGTGCCCGCCAGGATCTGCACGCCCGGCGCGGTGACGTCGGGTTTGGCGATGCCGAGCGCAAGCCCGGGGCCGCCGCGCGAGCTGAACGGCGCGACCACGTCGCCCTGGTAAGCCGCGGCCGAACCGGCCGGGAAGCTCGCCGTGACGCCCGTGTGCGAACCGAGGAACGCCGTCAGCTGCGCGCCTTCGGCACCCTCGAGGTGCACGGCGGGCAGGAAGTGGTTGTCGGTCGCGATCCCCTGCAACGACGGGTTGTAGAGGATCATGCCGACCGCGCCGCCCTGCAGGGCGTTGTAGCCCTTCGCGACGCGTGCGTTCACGCCGCGCTGGCAGACGACGATCATGCCCGCGGCCGATCCGGCCGGGAACGGCGACTGGCAGAGCGTGTCGACCGGCGGCACGTACACCGGCGCGGAGCCGATGCCGGCGGTCAGGCTGGCGCCGGTCAGGTTGAGGATGTCGCCGTTCGACGCCACGAGCTGTACCGTGGTCGCGAACTGGCGGTCGGAGGTGCTGGCCGCGACCGTGGTGGTCCAGGGCTCGCGGTGGCCGGTGGTGTTGGCGCCGGGGCCGGAGTTGCCCGCGGACGCCGCCACGAAGACGCCGGCGTTGTAGGCGTCGAGGAAGGCGAGCGAGACGACGTCGCCGAACGGGTCGTTGCCGCCGCTGATCGAGAAGTTGATCACGTCCACGCCGTCGGCGATGGCGCGATCGACGGCCGCAGCCGAGTCGCTGGAGTAGCAGCCGACATCGCCGCAGACCTTGTAGGCCATGACGTGGGCGCGCGGCGCGATGCCGGACACCAGACCGAAGTCCTCGCCGTAGATGCTGGCGGCGACGGCCTGGTTGCCCGCGGCGGTCGTCGCCGTGTGCGTGCCGTGGCCGTCGTCATCGCGGGCGCTGGTGTACTCGCCCGGCAGCAGGGCGTTGAGGGCGTCGTAGGTCGACATGAACCGGTCGGCGCCGATCAGCTTGTTGTTGCAGGTGGCCGCCGGCCCGGGATTGCCGCCCCCGGAGAACTCGCACTGGCGCGGGCCGCCGGACGGGGCAGGCGGCGCGGGATAGGCGCCGCCGAGCGGGTCCGGGTCGGACAGCGACGGATGCTCCGGCCAGATGCCGGTGTCGAGCACGCCGACGATCACGCCTTCGCCGGCCTTGCCCTGGCCGCCGAGCTTGTTCCACAGCGTGGGCGCGCCGATGAAGGCGGGCGTGACGTCCGTGTTGAGCTGCAGGAGGCGGTCCTCATAAATCGCGGCGACGCCCGGCAGGGCGGCGACCGCGGAAATCTGGTCCTCCGGCACGAGCATGGACATCGCGTTCAGGACGTTCCTGAACTGGTGCACGACCCGCGCCTTGGGGACGGCTCCGGTGAGGCGGCTGCGCAGCTCGAGCTGGCGGTCGCCGAGGTACTTGAGGTACTGCTGGCTCTCCGCCGAGCGGGTGTCGAGGCGCCGGGCGCCGGTCGCGGAGGGGCTGGTCGCCGCAAGGCCCGCCACCTTGCCGCGGTTGGCGGCCAGGGACTGCGCTTCCAGGCGCACCACGATGCTGACCATGCGGCTTTCGCCGCGCTCGATGGCGGCACGCTCGCGCTGCAGCAGCGCCTTGCTGACGTGGACGGGCTTGCCGTCCATTTCCGGCACCGCGACGGCGCGGAACTGGCCGGCGCCCTGCGCGGCCGGCGCCAGCGAGAACGACGTGACCAGAGCGACGATTGCGACGAGAGCGGCGCGCGACGCGCGCGCGGACGAACGTTCCATGGATCCCCCTTCCTTCGCGGCCGCATCCGAATGGGCGCGGGCTGCTTGTTAGTGCGCCCGATCATGCATAGAAAATTTCCGGCGAACAACCGGAAACTTGAGGGAGCGGAGGAGAAATCCTGATTATGTCCAACGCGCGCAGCTCGCGACGGGCGCGCGACGGGGACGCTCACCTTCCGAAGGTGAGCGTCCCTGCGACAGAAAGGCCCGCGCCTTGCGACGCGGGCCCGTGGTGCAAAAACCGTCAGCGAGCCGCTCGAGTGTACGAGGGGGGTCAGTACGACTTGACGCTGAGCTCGTTCTTGACGTCCTTCACACCGTTGACCGACCGGGCCACCGAGGTGGCCGCGGACTTCGCGCCGGCGCTGTCCACGAAGCCGGACAACTGCACGACGCCGGCCTTGGTCTCCACGTTGATCTGGTGAGCCTTGGTGTCCGGGCTCTCGATCAGCGCAGCCTTCACCTTGGCCGTCAGCACCGAGTCGTCGATGACCTCGCCGACCGACGAGGACTCGCCGTGCACGGCGATGTCGTTCTGCACCGACTTAACGCCGTCGACGTCGCGCGCGACTTCGGCGGCGCGCGACCGGTCCCTGGCCGAATCCACGAAGCCCGAGAGCTTAACGTCGCCGCGGTAGACGTCGACGTTGATGTCGGCCGCATTCGACGCGGACTGCGATGCCAGCGCCGACTTGACGCTGGCCAGCAGCGCGGCGTCGTCCACCTGCTCTCCCGCGGCCCTTTGGGTCCGGGTCGCGGAACAGGCT
>ERZ1066138.204-NODE-204-length-20140-cov-7.709534_pt1 | contig 20140 bp, 10 predicted proteins | sample MGYA00382785_ERZ1066138 | MGnify/ENA primary metagenome ERZ1066138 (study PRJEB33369, sample SAMEA5778368) | biofilm metagenome | biome: Industrial cooling water; feature: Water cooling tower basin; material: Biofilm | place: United Arab Emirates | collected... | reverse complement strand
GCCTCGATCGCGGCCGCATCCCCGAGGAATCTCCGCGGCGCCGCGGGCCGGTGCCGGCCGTCGAGTTCGTAGACGATCGGCACGCCGGTCGGGATGTTGAATTCGACGATTTCCGCGTCGCTCATCCCGTCGAGCATCTTGACGAGGGCGCGCAGGCTGTTGCCGTGCGCGACGACCAGCACGTCGTCGCCCGATGCGAGGGCCGGCACCAGGCGCTCACGCCACCAGGGCTCGACGCGGGCGAGCGTGTCCTTGAGCGACTCGGTGGCCGGAAGCCGCGCCGGGTCGATGCGCCGGTAGCGGTCGTCGAAGCGCGGGTGGCGCGGGTCGTCGTCGCCGAGCGGCGGGGGCGCGATGTCGTAGCTGCGCCGCCAGACCTTGACCTGCTCGGCCCCGTACTTGGCGGTCGTCTCGGCCTTGTCGAGTCCCTGCAGGGCGCCGTAATGGCGCTCGTTGAGGCGCCAGTCCCGGTCGACCGGGATCCACATGCGGTCCATCTCGTCGAGCGCGATCCAGAGCGTGCGGATCGCGCGCTTCAGCACCGAGGTGAACGCGCACCCGAACGCGTAGCCCTCGGCGCGCAGCAGCCGCCCGGCCGCGGCGGCTTCCGCGCGGCCCAGGTCGGTCAGGTCGACGTCGGTCCAGCCCGTGAAGAGGTTCTCGAGGTTCCACACGCTCTGGCCGTGGCGGACCAGCACGAGCCTGCCGGGCATGCCGGGTTCAGCCTTCGGCCAGCTGCCGCACGGCCTGCAGCGCGACCGACAGCGTCGGGAAGTCCGCGCTGCCCTTCGCGCGCATCTCGCGCACCGTGCGGCTCACGTTCTCGTGCGCCGCGCCGGACTTCGCGAGCCAGGCGTCGATGCGTTTCGTCACGTCGCCGGCCCCGCGACCGGCGAGGACCTGGTCCGCCAGCCGGCGCTGCAGCAGGTAAGCCTGCTCGCGCATCGTGCCGCGGGCGAGGGCCTGCCAGTGCCCTTCGACCGGCAGCCGCTCGATCTCGCCGCGGATCCAGTCGAGGCCGATCACGGCGCCGAGTCCGAAGTAGACGCGCGCGGCCTGCGCGACCGTCGCGCGCCTCGCGAGCGCGACCTCGACGATGTCGACGCTCGAGTGGAACGCGCCGAGGCTCGCCACGCGCCGCGCGACGCCTGCAGGCACCCCGGGCGCCGTGAACCGTGCGAGGCCCTTCTCGTAGCGCTCCAGTTCGATGCCCTCGATGAGCTCGGGCAGCGCCGCCATCAGTTCGCGGATGCCGGGCCGCAGGCGGTTCACCGCGCGCTCGATGTCGAGGTTTGTGCCGAGCGTCCGCAGCACCCAGTAGGTCAGCCGGCGCAGCAGGCGCATGGTCTCGTGGGACATGGCGTACTGCAGCGCGGCCGGCGCCTTGTCGTCGAGCGCCTCGATGTCGGCCCAGAGGTCGCGAATGTCGGTGACCTCGCGCGCGATCGCGTACGCGCGGGCGATGCTGCCGACGTCCGCGCCGGTGTCCTCCTGCGTGCGGAGCGCGAATCCGGGCCCCATGCGGTTGATCAGGCTGTTCGTGATCGCGGTGACGATGATCTCGCGCCGCAGCTGGTGCTTCTGTATCTCGCGCGGGTATCGGCGCTGCACCGGCGTCGGGAAGTACCGCATGAGCTCGGCGCCCAGGTACGGGTCCTCGGCGACGTCCGTGTTGATCAGCCGGCCGGAGAGCCAGATCTTCGAGTACGAGAGCAGCATGGCGAGCTCCGGCCGCGTCAGGCGCTGGCCCTTGCGGTGCCGCTCGAGAATCTCGTCGTCGGTCGGCAGCGACTCCAGCGCCCGGTCCAGCGTCCCGGCGCGCTCCAGCGAGCGCAGCACGTGGCCCAGCTCGAAGATGCGCTCGGAGGCCGTTTCGTGCAGCGCGGAGATCGCGAGGCACTGCAGGTAGTTGTTGCGCAGCACGAGCCCGGCCACCTCGCCGGTCATGCTCTCGAGGAGCCGGTCGCGCTCCTTGCGCCGGAGTCCGCCGCGCGCCATCAGCGGGTTGAGCAGGATCTTGAGGTTGACCTCGACGTCCGAGCAGTTGACGCCCGCCGAGTTGTCGATGAAATCGGTGTTGATGCGCCCGCCTGCCAGCGCGTACTCGACGCGCCCGCGCTGCGAGAATCCGAGGTTGCCGCCCTCGCCGACGACGCGGCAACGCAGGTCCGCGCCGTTGACCCGCACCGCGTCGTTCGCGCGGTCGCCGATTTCCGCGTGGGTTTCGCCGGCGGACTTCACGTAAGTGCCGATGCCTCCGTTCCAGAGGAGGTCGACCGGCAGCCTGAGGATCGCGCGGATGACGTCGTTCGGCGCGGCGGCGGACGCCTCGATGCCGAGCAGGTCGCGGGCCTCGGGCGAGAGCGGGACCGATTTCTGCTGCCGCGAATGCACGCCGCCGCCCTTCGAGATCAGCCGCGCGTCGTAGTCCTCCCAGCTCGACCGCGGCAGCGCGAACATCCGCTGCCGCTCGGCGAAGCTGGCGCCGGCGTCGGGCGAGGGGTCGATGAAGATGTGCCGGTGGTCGAACGCGGCCAGCAGCCGGATGTGCGGCGACAGGAGCATGGCGTTGCCGAATACGTCGCCCGACATGTCGCCGACGCCCGCGACCGTGAAGTCCTGCGACTGCGTGTCGAGCCCGAGCTCGCGGAAGTGGCGGCGGACGGATTCCCAGCCGCCGCGGGCCGTGATGCCCATTTCCTTGTGGTCGTAGCCCGCGGAGCCGCCCGAAGCGAAGGCGTCGCCGAGCCAGAATCCGTATTCGCCCGAGATCGCGTTAGCGACGTCCGAGAACTTCGCGGTCCCCTTGTCCGCCGCCACCACGAGGTACGCGTCGTCGCCGTCGTGCCGCACGACCCCGGGCGGGGCCTTGACCTTGCCGCCGACGACGTTGTCGGTCACGTCGAGCAGCGCGCGGATGAACGTCCGGTAGCACTCCGTGCCCTCCTGCAGGGCCTCGTCGCGGCCCGCCGGCAGCCGCCGGGGCACGAAGCCGCCCTTGGCGCCCACGGGCACGATCACCGTGTTCTTGACGTTCTGCGCCTTCATGAGGCCGAGGATCTCGGTGCGGAAGTCCTCGCGCCGGTCCGACCAGCGCAGCCCGCCGCGCGCGACGTAACCCATGCGCAGGTGCACGCCCTCGACGCGCGGCGAATGCACGAAGATCTCGAACATCGGCTTCGGCAGCGGCACTTCCGCGACCCGGCGCGGGTCGAGCTTCAGCGCCAGGAACGGCCTCGGCTCGCCGGCGGCATCGCGGCGGAAATAGTTGGTACGCAGGGTCGCGTCGATCGCCGCGAGGTAGGCGCGCAGGATGCGGTCGTCGTCGATGCGGGTGACCCGCGCCAGCAGCCGGTCGAGCGCGCGGCGCTGCGCCTGCTCGGCGCGGCGGCGCTGGGGCGCGGAAAGCGCCGGGTCGAAGCGCGCGACGAAGAGGCGCAGCAGGTGCCCCGCCGCGGCCGCGTTGCTGGCCAGCGCCTCCTCGACGTAGGCCTGCGAAAGCGGCAGGCCGAGCTGCACGAACCAGCGGGCATACGTCCGCAGCACCGCCGCCTCGCGCCAGTCGAGATCGGCGGCCAGCACCAGCCGGTTGAAGCCGTCGTTGTCGACGTCGCCGGCCCATACGCGGGCGAACGTGGCCTTGAATCGCGGCCCGTCGGTCCCGAGGTCGATGCTGACGGCGCGCGGATGCTCGAGTTCGAAGTCCTGGATCCAGAAGGTCCGCTCGCCGGCCGTGACCTCGTAGGGGCGCTCGCTGATCAGCTTGAGTCCCAGGTTCTCGATCGTCGGCAGCACGTCGGAGATCGGGATCGGGCGCAGGTGCCGGAACAGCTTGAGCTGCACCTTGTGCGCGGGCTGGTCGGCGCGCCGGTAGAGGCTCATCGGCAGGATGTCGGGCGTCGCCGCCAGCCGCTCGAGCGTCGCGATGTCGGCGACCGCCGCATCGAAAGTCGTGTCTTCCTGGTAAGCGGCCGGGAACGCGTCGCCCCAGGTGCGCGCGAGGCGCAGCGCCGCAGCCTCGTCGAACGAATCGGCCAGCGTGTCCGCGAGCCGGTCCTGCCAGGTGCGGACGGTCTGGGTGATCCTGCGCTCGAGCTCGGCGGCATCGACGGACGCTTCGGTGTCCGGGCGGGTGCGCACCAGCATGTGCACGCGCGCGAGCACCGACTCGGACAGCGTCACCTGCGACTCGATCGCGACGCCCCCGAACGCGTCGAGCGCGAGCCGCTCGATGCGCTTGCGGGCCTGGGTGTTGTAGCGGTCGCGCGGCACGTAGGCGAGGCAGGAGTAGAAGCGCCGGAACGGGTCGCGCCGCACGAACAGCCGCACCTGCGCCCGCTCGTACAGGTTGACCACGCCGCGCACGATGCGCACGAGGTCCGCCACCGTCGCCTGGAACAGCTCGTCGCGCGGGAAGGTCTCGAGCGCGTGCACGAGCGCCTTGTGGTCGTGGCTCGACGGCTTCAGCCGGAAATGGTCGATCACGCGCTGGATCTTGTGGCGCAGCACCGGGATCTCCGTCGGGCTGCGGCTGTATGCAGACGAGGTCCACAGGCCGATGAAGCGCCGCTCGCCGGTGACCCGCCCGGCCGCGTCGTAGGTCTTGACCCCGACGTAGTCGAGGTAGGTGGCCCGGTGCACGGTCGCGATCGAGTTGGCCTTGGTGATGATGAGCGGGTCCGTCGAGCGCGCGAAGTCGCGCACCTCTCCGGCGAGCTCGATCGTCTTCGGTCTGCGCGACGGCTTCGCCCGCATGATCCCCAGCCCCGAGTGCGGCAGCGGCACCAGGCGGTCGCGCCGCGGGCCGCGCCGCAGGCGGTATTCCCGGTAGCCGAGGAAGGTGAAGTGGTTGTCCTCCATCCATGCGAGCAGCGCCACGGCCTCGCGGATCTCGCTCTTCTGGCCGCGTACGCGCGCGGTCCCGAGACCTGCCGCGGCGTCAAGCGCCTCGGCCCGCATCCGGCGCCAGTCGCGGGTCGCCGCGCGGACGTCGTCCAGGGTCGCGCGGATGCCGGCCTCGATCGCGGCGAGCCGCGCGGGATCGGGCACGCGGTCCACCTCGATGAGCTGCCAGGACTCCAGCTTCGCGCCCGGCGGCGGGTCGTCCAGGTAGACGTCCTTCAGGCGGCCGCGGCGGTCGCGCACGACCGAGAAGACCGGGTGGGCGAGCAGGTGCACCGCGAGCCCGTGCTGCGTGCAGACCATGCCGAGCGAGTCCACCAGGAACGGCATGTCGTCGGTGACGACCATGATGACGGTGTGCGACGAGGCGAATCCGTCCCGCGCCGGGTCGGGATTGAACACGCGCACGAGGGAACGGCCGGGCGCGCGCGTCCGCCCGAGCGAGCAGGCGGCGAGCGCCGCGCCCGCGAGGTCGGCGGGCGGGCGCCGCACGAGGTCGAGTTCGGAAACGCCGTGGAAGAAATAGCGGACGAGCCGCTCGGGCGAGACGGGCAGCGCCCTGCGGCGCGCGCGGCGCGCGGCGGCTGCGATCTGGTCGATGATGGCTTGTCGGGCGGCGGGAATCCTGCCTAGCATGCGTGGATCACGGAGTCCTGGCGTTGGCGGGGCGGCGCGGATTATACACGCGCCCCGGCAGCCGCAGCGTGAGCCCGGTCCCGGCCCTGCAGCCGGGTTCGGACCGGTGGATAATGGCTGCAGCGCAAGCGGATGCGGAGCCTGCCATGGCCGACCTTTTCGACAATCCGATGGGCACCGACGGCTTCGAGTTCGTCGAGTACACGGCGCCCGATCCCGAGCTGCTGCGCGGCCTGTTCGCGCGCATGGGCTTCCCGGTGACCGCGCGCCATCGCAGCAAGAACGTCACGCTGCATCGCCAGGGGGACATCAATTTCGTCATCAACGCCGAGCCGTCGGGGTTCGGTCAGCAGTTCGCGCGGGCCCACGGCCCGTCGGCCTGCGCGATGGCGTTCCGCGTGAAGGACGCGGCCGCGGCGTTCCGCCGCGCGGTCGCGCTCGGGGCGAAGCCGGTCGAGACCGATGTCGGGCCGATGGAACTCAGGATCCCGGCCATCGAGGGCATCGGCGGCAGCCTGATCTACCTCGTGGACCGTTACGGCGACCGCACGATCTACGACGTCGATTTCCTGCCCGTCACCGATGCCGCGCGCACGGGCGGCGCCGGGCTCGCGCTGATCGACCACCTCACGCACAACGTCCGGCGCGGCCGCATGGACCACTGGGCGGGTTTCTACGAGCGCCTGTTCAACTTCCGCGAGATCCGGTATTTCGACATCGAGGGCCGCAAGACCGGTCTGTTCAGCCGGGCGATGACGAGCCCCTGCGGCAAGATCCGGATCCCGATCAACGAGAGCCAGGACGACAAGAGCCAGATCGAGGAGTACATCCGCGAGTACCGGGGCGAGGGCATCCAGCACATTGCGCTCTCGACGCCCGACATCTACGCGACGGTGGACGCGCTGCGCGCCAACGGCGTCGAGTTCCAGGACACGCCGGACACCTATTACGAAGGCGTCGACGCGCGCGTGTCCGGGCACCGGGAATCGCTGGAACGCATGAAGGAGCGCCGCATCCTGATCGACGGCAGCGCGGCCGACGGCATCCTGCTGCAGATCTTCACCCGCAACGTGATCGGCCCGATCTTCTTCGAGATCATCCAGCGCAAGGGCAACGAGGGCTTCGGCGAGGGCAATTTCCGCGCGCTGTTCGAGTCCATCGAGCTCGACCAGGAGCGGCGCGGCGTGATCTGAGGCGGGACCCGCCCGGATTTCCTCGACCGGTTCACGGACCGCCGGGCCCGGGCGGGACGCACTTCACAGGTTTCGCAACCGGCCGTGCGGCCGCCTTGTCGCCGCCTGAAACTCCGGTTTTACAGATTTCGGCAGGTCGAGGCATGGAAGTCGGCGCGACCACGACCCATTTCGGCGTCACCACCCGCATCACGCGCATCGGGTTCGCCGACGGCTGGACGGGCGCCGTCGCCATCGGGGTGATCGCCTATGTGGTCGCGGCGATTTTCCTGACCGTCTCCAGCCTGCCGCCGAGTCCGGCGCTCGAACTCTACCGGCTCGTCTCCGACCAGCCCGCCGCGATCGCGGCGGCGCTGCTCGCGATCGTCGCGGCGCGCACGACGCGGCAGCCCGCGGCGCGCCGGACCTGGAAGTTCCTGGCCGCCGCGATCGTCACCTACAACCTCGGCAACATGGTCGACGCGTACCTTCGGATCGCGAACCTGACTCCGTTCCCGTCGCTCGCCGACCTTCTCTACCTCGCCTTCTTCCCGATCCTGATCGCCGGCGTGCTCGTCTCGCTGCGGGCGAGCTCGCTGCGCGTGTCCTGGGGCCGCCTGCTGCTCGATTCGCTGATCCTGGTCCTGGGCTTCGGCACCTTCTTCTGGTTCTTCGTGATCAGCCCGGCCGCGGCCGCGAGCGAGGAGGAGCTGGCCCGCTTCGTGCTGACGCAGGTCTACATCGCCCTCGACTGCCTGATGCTCATGTCGATCGGCGTGCTGCTGATGAACGCCACGGCCTGCCCGCTGCGCAAGACGACGCTCGCGCTGCTGGCCGCCGGTTACGGCCTGATGTTCCTGGGGGACATCGTGTGGGCCGCCTCGATCGTCGTCGGCGACTACATTTCCGGCGACAACTTCTCGGACGTCCTCTACCTCGGCTGCTACGCGTTCCTCGCGGCCGCCGCCCAGGTGCAGATCCGCGACAAGTCGCGGCCGGAGCGCCAGCGCTCGGCGGGCGCGAGCGCGTTGACGCAGGGCATCGCCTACGCGGGTCTCGGGCTCTCGTTCTTCGTGCTGGTCTACTTCGCGGCCGGGGACGGCAGCCGGCCCGTCACCGTCATGACCGTCGCGATCTTCGTGCTCGCGATCCTGGTCATGGCGCGGCAGAGCGTGATCCTGCGCGACGACGCCCAGGAGCGCCAGCGCAAGGCCGTGGACCTGGTCGAGGCGCGCTTCGCATCGCTGATCCGCAACGCGTCCGACGTCATCATGATCGTCGACGCCGAGGGCCGCATCGAGTACGCCTCGCCGGCGGTGCAGCGCACCTTCGGGCTCTGGCAGGACGACCTCGTCGGGCGCCGGCTGGTCGACATCTGGCGCGAGGCGGACGGCGAGCGCATCGCCGCGTTCCTGGCGGAGGTTGCCGCGACCCACGGCATCTCGATCGGCCCGGTGGAGATCCCGGTCGGCACCAAGACGCGGCGCTTCATCCTGGAGTGCGTCGGCAGCAACCTGCTCGACGACCCCTCCGTGAAGGGGCTCGCGCTGAACCTGCGCGACGTCACCGAGCGAAAGGCGCTCGAGGACCAGCTGCGCCAGCTCGCGTTCCACGATCCCCTGACGCTGCTCGCCAACCGGAGCCTGTTCCGCAACCGCGTCGAGCACGCGCTCGCGCTCTCGCGGCGCACCCAGGAACGGCTCGCGGTGCTCATGATCGACCTCGACAACTTCAAGAACATCAACGACTCGCAGGGGCACGAAACCGGCGACCGGCTGCTGCAGATCGCGGCGCAGCGCCTGGTCAAGTGCACCCGCGCGGCGGACACGGTCGCCCGCCTCGGCGGCGACGAGTTCGCGGTGCTGCTCGAGGGCGTGACCACCGTCGAGCAGGCCGAGCGCATCGCCGCCTCGGTCACCGAGGCCTTCCGCGCGCCGATCACGATCGACGGCAGCGACATGCTGGTGACCGCGAGCATCGGCGTCGCGTTCTCGGCGCCGGGGGACGACACCGAGAACGTGCTGCGCAACGCGGACATCGCGATGTACAACGCCAAGTCCTCGGGCAAGGGCCGCCACGTGGTATTCCACGAGCGCATGCAGGAACAGCTGCGCGAGCGGCTGCGGCTCGAGGACGACCTGAACCAGGCATTCGCGAGGGGCGAGTTCTTCCTCGAGTTCCAGCCGATCATCGACCTGAAGACCACGGAGCTGCTCGGCGTCGAGGCCCTCGTGCGCTGGCAGCACCCCGTGAACGGCCGCATGCTGCCGGGGCAGTTCATCCCGATGGCGGAGGAGACGGGCCAGATCATCGCGCTCGGGCGCTGGGTGCTGGAGGACGCCTGCCGTCGCGTCCAGCAGTGGCGCCGCGGCATCTCGGCGGGCGAGGGCCTGCGCGTCGCCGTGAACATCTCGGGCAGGCACCTGCAGCAGGGCGACCTGATCGGCGACGTCCGTCACGCGCTGGAAGTCTCCGGCCTCGAGCCCGAGAGCCTGCTGATCGAGCTGACCGAAAGCACGATGATGCACAACTCCGAGGCGAACCTGGTCAAGCTCCGCGAGCTGAAGGCGCTGGGCGTGCGGCTCGCGATCGACGACTTCGGGACCGGCTACTCGTCGCTGTCCTATCTGCACCGCTTCCCGATCGACATCCTCAAGATCGACCGCTCCTTCGTCAGCCGCCTGACCGAGTCGAGCGAGGGACCGAAGCTCGCGCGCGCCGTCGTGATGCTCGGCGAGACGCTCGGACTCGAGACCGTGGCCGAGGGCGTGGAGGTCGACGACCAGGTGGCGCACCTCCTGCAGCTCGGCTGCGTGGCCGCGCAGGGCTTCCTGTTCTCGCACGCGACGTCCCTCGACGTGATCGCAGCGTCGAGCTTCGCGCTGCGCCGTGAGCAGCTGCGGAACGCGCACGCGGGCTACGATCGCCTCACCGCGACCGGCCGCTATCGCGTCGCCGACCTGGTCCGCAAGCGCGGCGCCGCTTAGGAAAAGGTGAGCGTCCCCTTTTCCTAAGGCCGGTGCGGTTTCGCCAGGTAGGCGCGCCCCCGCATCTCCTGCAGGCGGCTCGCGGCCCGCCGGAATTCGAAGGCGAGCCGCTCACCGGCATACAGCTGTTCCGGCTCGTCGGCGGCCGCCGCGACGAAAAGCTTGACGCCGCGGTCGTAGAACTCGTCCACGAGCGTGATGAACCGCCGGGCCGCATCGTCCGCCTTGTCGTCCATCACCGGCACCCCGCCGAGGAACACCGTGTGGTAGCAGCGGGCGAGCTCGACGTAGTCCGCCGTGCCGCGCGGCCCTTCGCACAGCTCGCGGAAATCGAACCAGACGACGTCCTCGGCCTCGCGGCGCGCGCGCAGGACCCTGCCGGCAATCCCGATCCTGGCATCGCGCTCGCCGGCACTGCCCGCGAGGCGCTCGAACTCGGACGCGAGCCGCGCGTCCGCGTCCGGCGTGGCAGGACCCAGCCAGGGCGTCGCGCGCTCGAGCTGGCGCAGCCGGTAGTCGACGCCCGCGTCGAGCTGCATCACGCGGCAATGCCTCTCGACCAGCGCGACGGCGGGCAGGAAGCGCTCGCGCTGCAGGCCGCCGCGGTACAGGTCGGCGGGCGGCAGATTCGAGGTGGCGACCAGCGTCACGCCCCGGCGGAACAACGCGTACAGCAGCGTTCCGAGGATCATCGCGTCGGCGACGTCCGCGACCACGAACTCGTCGAGGCACAGGACGCGCGCGGCCCCGGCGACGTCGTCCGCGACCCCGTCGAGCGGCGAAGTCCGGCCGCGGTGGCCCTTGAGGCGCCGGTGCACGTCCAGCATGAAACGGTGGAAGTGATCGCGGCGCTTCTCGCGCAACGGGAGCTCGGCGAAGAACGCTTCGACCAGGAAGGTCTTGCCGCGGCCCACGCCGCCCCAGAGGTAGAGTCCCCGGAGCGGGGCGGGGGTGCGCGGCAGCAGCCGCAGGCTCCGCGCCAGCAGCGATTCGCGGGCGATCACGCGCCGGCGCAGGTCCTCCAGCCGCGCCAGCACCGCCCTTTGCGCGCTGTCCGGCGCATGGTCCAGGGCGGCGAGGGCGGCCTCGACCCGGGCCGTGACCGGCCTTTCACCGGCAGGGCTCAGCGGGCGAGCTCCGGCCGGTTGCGGAAATGTTCGAGTGCCGCGGGGTTCGCCAGCGCGTCGGTGTTCTTCACCGGGCGCCCGTGGATCGTCTCGCGCACGGCGAGTTCCACCACCTTGCCGCTGAGCGTGCGCGGTATCTCGGGCACCTGCAGGACTTTCGCCGGGACGTGCCGCGGGGTGGTGTTGGCACGGATCTGCCGCTGGATGCGCTCGATGAGCGCCTCGTCGAGCAGGCAGCCCTCGCGCAGGCGCACGAACAGCACGACGCGCACGTCGTGGCCGACCTCCTGGCCGACCACGACGCTCTCCAGCACCTCGGGCAGCTGCTCGACCTGGCGGTAGATCTCGGCCGTCCCGATCCGCACGCCCCCGGGATTCAGCACCGCGTCCGAGCGGCCGAGGATGACGAGACCGCCGCGCCCGGTCAGCAGCGCATAGTCGCCGTGGTGCCAGACACCCGGATAGCGCTCGAAATAGGCGGCGCGATAGCGTGCGCCGTCGGCGTCGCCCCAGAAGCCGACCGGCATGGAGGGGAAGGGCGCCGTGCAGACGAGCTCGCCTTTCTCGCCCGTCACCGGCCGCCCGGATTCGTCCCAGACTTCGACCTTCATGCCGAGCCCGCGGCATTGCAGTTCGCCGCGGTAGACGGGCAGCAGCGGGTTGCCGAGCGCGAAACAGGAGACGATGTCCGTGCCGCCCGAGATCGAGGCGAGCTGCACGTCCGGGCCGAACGCATCGGCGACGAAGTCGTACTGCTCGGGCCCGAGCGGCGAGCCGGTCGAAAGCAACGTCCGCAGCGTCGCGATGCCGTGCCGATCGCGCGGCCTGTAGCCCGCCTTTTCCAGCGCGGCGAGATAGCGGGGGCTGGTGCCGAAGATCGTCACGCCCTCGTCCGCGGCCATCTCCCAGAGCACGCCGGGCCCGGGATGCAGCGGCGAGCCGTCGTAGAGCACGATCGTCGCCTCCGAGGCGAGGCCGCTCGCCAGCCAGTTCCACATCATCCAGCCGCAGGTCGTGAAGAAGAACAGGCGGTCGCCCGGCTTCACGTCGGTGTGCAGCCGGTGTTCCTTCAGGTGCTGCAGGAGCGTGCCGCCCGCGCCGTGGACGATGCATTTCGGCACGCCGGTCGTGCCGCTCGAGTACAGCACGTAGAGCGGATGGTCGAACGGCAGGCGCGCGTAGCGCGGCGGGGCGCCGCGTTCGCCGTATTCGGCAAAGCGGACCGCGCGCCCGAGCGGCCCGGCCTCGGCTTGCGCGGCGAGGTAGGGCACGAGGACGACGCGCTCGATCGAGGGGAGCGCCTCCAGCACGCCGGCCACCGGCACCCGGGAATCCAGGGTCTTGCCGGCGTAGCAATAGCCGTCGGCCGTGAACAGCACCTTCGGCTTCACCTGGCCGAAACGGTCGAGGACGCCTTGCATGCCGAAGTCGGGCGAGCACGAGGTCCAGGTCGCGCCGATGCTTGCGGAGGCGAGCATGGCGACGACGGTTTCCGGGACGTTGGGCAGGAAGCCGGCCACGACGTCGCCCGGGCCCACGCCGTCGCGCACCAGGCCAGCGGCGATGCGCGCGGTGTCCGCGCGCAGCTGTCCGCGGGAGAGTTCGCGACGGTCCCCGCGTTCGTTGCGGAACACGATGGCCGGCTCCTCGTCGGGACCGCGCAGCAGGTTCTCGGCGAAATTGAGCCTGGCCCCCGGGAACCAGCGGGCACCGGGCATCCGCGAGCCGTCCACCAGGGCTGGACCCGTGCCGCGGTCGCCGACGACGCCGGCGAAATCCCAGACGGCCTCCCAGAACGCGGCCGGCTGGTCCACCGACCAGCGGTAGAGCGATTCGCTATCGGTGACCGCGACGCCGCGCGCGGCCGCCTGCGCCAAGAAGCGCGTCAGGTTCGCGTCGGCGATGCGGAACAGGGAAGGCGTCCAGATCGGCGTTTCGGCGCCCATCTAGAGGCCCTGGTAATTGGGTCCCGAGCCCCCTTCGGGCGTGGTCCAGGTGATGATCCCGTAGGGATCCTTGATGTCGCAGGCCTTGCAGTGCACGCAGTTTGCGGCGTTGATCTGCAGGCGCCGGCCGCCGGCGCCGTCGTCCACCATCTCGTAGACGCCGGCCGGGCAGAAATACTGGCAGGGGTTGCCGAACTCGGTCGTGCAGCGCGTCGCGCAGATCGAGGTGTCGGCGACGACGAGGTGCACGGGCTGCGCCTCGTCGTGCACGTTGCCCGCATGGAACACCGCGGCAGGCCGGTCGCGCGGCGGCAGCTCGCGCGCGACCCAGCCGCGGTCCACGACCGGGGCGGTCTCGAGGCGGTGCAGCGCGAGGTGGTTCTCGGTGTGCGACAGCGTCCACGGCGACAGGCCGGCCGTGACGGTCTCCCAGGCGCCGTTCGCAAGCCCGAACCACAGCCCGCGGTGGAACCCCGGCTTGATGTTGCGCACGCGCTTCAGTTCCTTGCCGCCGGCCGACGCGCGCCAGCGCGTCTCGAATCCCGCGGTGTCGCCGGTTTCCGCCAGGTGCTCGGCGGCGAGCACGCCGCAGCGGATCGCCTGGTGGACGCCCTTGATCTTCGGCACGTTCAGCGTTCCGGCCGCGTCGCCGACCAGCAGCAGGCCCGGCGCCTCCATGCGCGGCAGCGACTGCCAGCCGCCGGCGGCGATCGTGCGTGCGCCGTAGGCAATCAACTCGCCGCCCTCGAGCAGCGCGCGGATGCGCGGGTGGTGCTTGAACTGCTGGAAGGCCTCGAAGGGCCTGAAGCGCGGGTCCGCGTAGTCGAGCCCGGCGACGTAGCCGACGTACACGCGGTCGCGGTCGAGGTGATAGAGGAAACTGCCGCCATAAGTCCTGGAGTCGACCGGCCAGCCCACCGTGTGCTGGATCAGCCCGGGTTCGACGCGCCCCGGCGGAAGCTGCCACAGCTCCTTGATGCCGAGGCCGTAGGTCTGCGGCTCCCGCCCGTCAGCGAGCCCGAGCCGCGCGATGAGCTGCTTGCTCACGCTACCGCGGCAGCCCTCGGCGAGGATCGTCGTGGCCGCGCGGATGTCGGCTCCCGGCGCGTAGTTCGGGCCGGGCCTGCGGTCGCGGTCCAGCCCCATGTCGCCGATGCGCACGCCCGCCACGCGGCCGTCCTCGACGAGGGCCTCGGAGGCCGCGAAACCCGGGAAGACGTCGACGCCGAGCGCTTCCGCGCGCGCGGCGAGGATGGGTGCCAGCTGCCCGAGCGAGACGATGAGGTTGCCGCGGTTGTGCATCTGCGGCGGCGTCGGCAGGCGCAGGCCGCCCGACCGCGTGAAGTACCAGAACTCGTCGCGCGTGGCGGGCACGCAGATGTCCGGCGGCGTCTCGCGCCAGCCCGGGACCAGTTCGTCGAGCGGTCCGGGTTCCAGCGCGCAGCCCGAGATCAGCTGCGCGCCGATCGCGGATGCTTTCTCCAGCACGCAGACGCTCGCATCGGGCTTGAGCGCCTTGTAGCGGATGGCCGCGGAAAGGCCGGCGGGTCCGCCGCCGACGACCAAGACGTCGTACTGCATGACGTCGCGATCGGTCACGGCCGTCGAGCCCCTGCGAACTGCGGCAGCGCCCTCACCGCGTCACCCATCGTCGCCACGTCGCCTGCGACCACGACCGACATCCGTTCAGGGCGGATGAACTGCCGCGCCATCTCGGACACCTGCGCCGGCGTCACCGCGCGGATGCGGGCGACCCAGTGGGTCAGGAAGTCGTCCGGCAGGCCGTGCAGGTCCATGAAGGCGAGCTGGCCGAGCACGCCGCCCGGGGACGAGTTCGAGATCACGAAGACGCCGGCCCGGTAATTCTTGACCGACAGGAGCTCCGCGTCCGCGGGCGCCTCGTGCTGCAGCCGCTCGACCTCTCTGAAGATCTCGGTCAGCGCCGCGGCCGTGTGTTCGGCCGTGATTTCCGCCGACAGGACCCAGAGCGCGCCGCCCCGCCGTGCGTTCAGCGACGAACCGGGCGAGTAGCTGTAACCCTTGTCTTCGCGGATGTTCGTCGTGATGCGCGACCCGAAGGTGCCGCCCAGCAGGCTGTTCATGAGCGTCGTCGGGAAGTACAGCGCGTGCGCGGGATCCGGCACCGGTACGGCGATGCGCACCGAGGACTGGGGCGCACCGGGGCTGTCGACCAGCGCAAGCTGCGCCGTCTCGCTCGCCCGCGCCGGCAGGTCGGTCGGCGGCGGCCCTTCGTGCCAGTCCTGGAATGCGCGGCGCAGGGCCGCTTCCAGCGCCGGGCGGTCGTAGCGGCCGGCGACGTACACGTGGGTGCGGCGCGCGCCGAAATTGCGCTCGTGGAATCCGCGCAGCTTCGCGATGTCGTAGCCGGCGAGCTGGCCTTCCTGCGGCAGGATCCGGCCGAAGGGGTGGTCGCCGAAGACCAGCCTGGCGAGCGCCTCGTCGGCGAGCGATTGCGGGTCGGCGCGCGCGACCGCGAGGTTGCGTTCGAAGTTGGCCCGCACGCGCGGCAGTTCCGACTCGGGGAAGCGGGGGTTACGCAGCACGTCGGCGAGCAGGCCGGCGGCGGCGACGGCGTGCTCGGAGAGCACCGAGATGCCGGCCGTCGTCTGTTCGGCGCCCGCGCCGAGCGCGAGCGCGCCGCCCATGCCGGCGGCAGTGCGCGCGATGTCGGCGGCGGACAGCGTCGTCGTGCCTTCCTTGAGCATCTCCACCGTCACGTCGGCCAGCCAGGTGTCGCGACCCTCGTCGATGCTGCCCGTGCGTATGACCGCGTACACCGTCACCTTCGGCACGGCGCCGTAATCGATGAACGTCATCGCGAGGCCGTTGTCGAGCTGCAGCGTCTCGCGGGCCGGCAGCCTGAATTCCGCGGGCACGCCGGGCGCAGGGGGCGGCTCGCGCGCGGCGGCGTTCGCCGCGAACGCGAGCAGGGCGCCGGCCAGGAAAGCGCCGAGCTTCATGGCTCGCCTCCGGCCTGCGGCGGCTGGGCGCGGCCCGGCTGCACGACCTGCACGGTCCGGCGGTCCGGGGTCAGGTAGGTGCGGGCCACCTCGCTGATGAGCGCGGGCGTCACGGCGCGGAAGTTGGCTTCCAGCCGGTTGATCATGCCCGGGTCGTCGTCGAACAGTGCGAACGAGGCGAGCAGGTCGAGCAGGCCGAAGCGCGTGCTCGAGCCGGCGAGGTCGTAGAGCGAGGCGCGCAGCTTCGTCAACGCGCGTGCCAGCTCTTCCTGCGTCGGCGGTTCGGCCTGGATGCGGGCGATCTCCGCCTCGACGTCGGCGATGATCGCCTCGGGCGTGGCGGCCGGGTCGTGGATCAGGTACAGCATCCACAGCGTCGGGCCGTCGTAGGTGAACTCGTTGCCGAGCAGGTTTATGCCGCCGGCGACCCCGCCGGCGTAGCCGCGCTCCTGCACCAGTTTCTGCCACAGCCGGCTGTCCTCGCCCTGCAGCAGGATCGTATCGAGCAGGCTGAAGGCGTAGTGCTCGGGCGTGCCGCGCTCCGGCACCTGCCAGGCGAGCGCGAGCGCCGGACGCGGCGCGAGGCGGTCGACGTAGGTGTCGCGCTTCCCGGCCTGCTGCACGGGCTCGGACAGGTCCGGGCGCGCCGGCTGCGGCCGCGCCGGGATGGATGCAAAGTGCTCCTCGATCCATGCGCGCGCGGCGGCCGGATCGAAATCGCCCGCGACGACCAGCACGGCGTTGTTCGGCGCGTAGTAGGTGTCGAAGAAGGCCTGCGCGTCCTCGAGCGTCGCGGCATCGAGGTCCGCCAGGTCGCCATAGAAGTTGTGGGCGTTGTACCAGTTGCTGTTCGCGACCTGCGGCATGGTCAGCCACGGGAAGCCGCCGTACGGCTGGTTCAGCACGTTGTCGCGCACCTCGTTCTTGACCACGCCCTGCTGGTTCACGAGGTTCTCCTGCGTGATCGCGAGCGCCTTCATCCGGTCGGCCTCGGCCCACAGCACGGTCTCGAGCACGTGCGAGGGCACGATCTGGTAGTAGTTCGTGAAGTCGAAGCGCGTCGAGCCGTTCACCACGCCGCCGTTGCCCTCGACGAGCCGGATGAACTCCATCTTCCCCAGGTTGCCGGAACCCTGGAACATCAGGTGCTCGAACAGGTGCGCGAAGCCCGTGCGCCCGCGCGGCTCGATGCGAAAGCCGATGTGGTAATAGACGCCGACCGTGACGGTCGGCGCGGTCGAGTCACGCAGGAGCACGACCTTGAGGCCGTTGTCGAGCCGGTAATAGTCGATCGGGAAGCGGATCCCGGGCGGCGCCGCGACGGCCGGCGTCGCCGGGTCGGCGCCGGCTGCAGCATCCGCCGGCGCGGCGTCGCGCGGCTGCGCGGCGCAGCCCGACAGCAATGCAGCGATGATCAGTCCGCGCCCGAATCCGGTGTGCCGCCGCATGGGCCGCGTCCGCTAGCGGGGCGCCATGCGGATGGCGCCGTCGATGCGGATCGTCTCGCCGTTCAGCATGCGGTTGGCGACGATCGCCGCGACCAGGTCGGCGAACTCCTCGGGCCGGCCGAGCCGCGGCGGGAACGGCACCTGCTTGCCCAGCGAGTCCTGCGCTTCCTGCGGCAGGCCCGACATCATGGGCGTGCCGAAGATCCCGGGCGCGATGCCGACCACGCGGATGCCGAAGCGGGCGAGTTCGCGCGCCAGCGGCAGCACCATGCCGGCGACCGCCGCTTTCGAGGTCGCGTAGGCGACCTGGCCGATCTGGCCCTCGAAGGCGGCCACCGAGGCCGTGTGGATCAACAGGCCGCGTTCGGCGTCCTCGCCCGGCGCGTTGTTCTGCATGATCGCCGCCGCGGCGCGGTCGAGCAGGAAGGTGCCGAGCGTGTTGATGGCGAGCACGCGCTGGAAGGCGGCCACGGGCAGCGGTCCGTCCTTGCCGAGCAGCTTGCCGGGCGTCGCGACGCCGGCGCAGGCGACCGAGACGTTGAGCCCGCCCATGCGCGCCGCGGCGGCCTGCACGGCGGCATCGACGCCGGATTCGCTGGTGACGTCACAGGGGTGGTAGCTCGCGGCAGCACCGAGTTTGGCCGCGGCCTGCTGGCCGGCGGCGTCCTGCACGTCGAGCAGCGCCACGCGGCCGCCGCCGGCGACCAGCCGCGCGGCTGTCGCAAGCCCGAGCCCCGATGCGCCGCCGCTGATGACGGCCCTGACCTGATCCGGTTTCATGCGGTCCTCCGGCGGACAAGTCTACAGGCTCGCGGCGATCAGAGCCGGAGGCCTCCGTCCACCTCGAATACCCGGCCCGTGACGAAATCGTTCTCGGCGATGAAGACGGCGGTGGCGGCGATCTCGGCGGGTTCGCCGAGGCGACGCAGCGGCACGGCCGCCTTGACCCGCTCGACCATCTCCGGCTTCATCGCCGAGAGGATCTCGGTCGAGCAGAAACCGGGGGCGATGGCCGCGGCCCGGATGCCGTAGCGCGCCAGCTCCTTGGCCCACACCACGGTCATCGCCGCCACGCCTGCCTTGGCGGCCGAGTAGTTCGTCTGGCCAGGGTTGCCTTCGCGCGAGATCGAGGAGATGTTCACGATCAGCCCGCCCTGTCCGCGCTGGATCATGCGCTCCGCGCCCTCGCGACCGCAGAGGAACACGCCGGTGAGGTTCACGTCCAGCACGGCCTGCCACTGGGCCAGCGACATCTTGGAATGGATCTCGCCTTCCTGGGCCTTGATCAGCAGGGCATCGCGCGTGATGCCGGCATTGTTGACCAGGACGTCGAAGCGGGCGAGATCCGAGGTGACGGCGTCGAAGGCGCGGATCACATCGGGTTCCGACGTGACGTCGGCGACGTAGGCGCGCGCCCGGACGCCGAGGGCCTCGCACTGCGCCGCCGTCTCGGCGAGCGCCGCGGCGTCACGGTCGAGCGCGGCGACGTCGGCGCCGCGCGCGGCGAAAGCGAGCGCCATTGCGCGTCCGAGGCCACGGGCCGCACCCGTGATGACCACGACTTTCTTGGAAAGCTGCATGAATCCCTTTACTGCACTGCGAACACAGGTGCAGAAATACTTAAAGGGACAAGACCTTAGCTTCTATTGCGTCGCAACACAACTCAGGCGGGGTCTATGTCAAAGAGGACCGTCTCGGCCTCCACCAGCTCTCCGGCTCGAGCCAGGACGCCCGCCACGGTCCCGGCGCGCCCGGCGCGGATCGCGTGCTGCATCTTCATGCCCTCGACCACGGCGAGCACGTCGCCGCGTGCCACCACGTCGCCGGCCTGGACCCGCACCTCGACGACCCGGCCCGGAAGGGGCGAGGCCGGATGGGCGTCCGCGTCTTCGGCGCTGCGCTCGAACGGCCAGGCCGGCGACAGCGTGATCTCGTCGGCGGCCGCGCCCACGATCTGCAGTCGTTCACCCTCGCGGATGAGTTCGAGGTCGCGCGGCCCCCGGCCCGCGTCCACGGTGAATCGGTCGGCGCCCTGCGTGCGCACCCAGCCCGCGACCGAGGCGTCACCCGTCGTCACCTCGAGCGAGTCGCCGTTCAGCCGGGCGCGCAGCCGCCGGTGTGCCGGCGTGCGCAGCCCGACCGCCTGCGGCGCCGGGCCGCCCGGACGCCAGCCGTCGCCGAGACCCCAGGGTGACGCGGCGTCCGCCTCAGCGGGCCGGCGCTCCTGGAGCGCGAGTCGCGCGGCCAGCAGCAGCGCCTCGGGCTCCGGCTGCCGCTCGGCAGTCAGCGCGGCGAGCTCGCGATCGACGAATCCCGTGTCCACGTCGCCGGCCGCAAATGCCGCGTGCGCGGCGACGGCGCGAAGGAGCGAAAGGTTGTTGCCGACGCCGAACACCGCGGTGCGGTCGAGGTTGCGGCGCAGCAGGGCGAGCGCGCCCGCGCGATCCGGGCCGGCGGCAATTACCTTGGCGATCATCGGGTCGTAGTGGACCGTGATCTCGTCGCCGTCCGCGATGCCGGCATCCACGCGCCAGCCCGGGCCCGCCTGCGGATGCACGAATCGCCGCACGCGGCCGACAGAGGGCAGGAAGCCTCGCCGGGGGTCCTCGCTGTAGACGCGCGCCTCGATGGCGTGACCCTGCTGGCGGATGTCCTGCTGTGCGAGCGGCAGCGGTTCGCCGGCGGCGATGCGCAATTGCCATTCCACGAGGTCGAGGCCGGTCACCGCTTCGGTCACCGGGTGCTCGACCTGCAGGCGCGTGTTCATCTCCATGAAGTAGAAGCTGCCATCCGCATCGACGATGAATTCGATGGTGCCGGCATTGACGTAGCCGACCGCCCGGGCGGCGCGCACCGCGGCCGCGGTCATCGCGGCGCGCGTCGCGCCGTCGATGAAGGGCGAGGGCGACTCCTCGATGATCTTCTGGTAGCGGCGCTGCAC
>ERZ1066138.203-NODE-203-length-20338-cov-10.131637_pt1 | contig 20338 bp, 21 predicted proteins | sample MGYA00382785_ERZ1066138 | MGnify/ENA primary metagenome ERZ1066138 (study PRJEB33369, sample SAMEA5778368) | biofilm metagenome | biome: Industrial cooling water; feature: Water cooling tower basin; material: Biofilm | place: United Arab Emirates | collected... | reverse complement strand
GGGCCACCACGAGCCGGGCGCCCTCCGCGGCGGCCCGGCGGGCCAGGGCCGCGGCGTCGCCGCGGCCGCGCGTCGCCAGCGTCCAGCGCAGGCCGAGCGGGCCCAGGATCCGCGCCGCCTCGGCCCGCAGGGCGTCGCCGGTGCGGGTGGCGGCCGGGTTCAGCACCAGCGCCAGCGGGGCGGCGATCACGCCTCGGTCCCGGTCACCTCGAGGCGCGCGAGGTAGCCGGCCAGCGCCAGGTTGACCGGCACGTCGAACTCGGCCATCGGCATGTGGCGCGCCCTCGGGACCACCACCATGAGCGCCATCGGAAGCTCGCGGGCGAGCTCCTCCGACAGCCACGGCGGCACCAGCGGGTCGTCCCCGCCGGCCACGACGAGGGCGGGCACGCGCACGTCCCCGAGCGCCCCGCGCAGGTCCACCGTGCGGCAGGCCTCGTAGTCGGCGCGGAGGGTCCGGGGCCCGCAGGCGTCGAGCGCCGCGCGCGCCCGGCGCGCCATCGGCGCGGCCGGGTCGGCGAAGAAGCCCGCGAGCAGGCGGTCGCGCTCGGCGTCGAAGTCGGAGCCGAGCCGCTCCATCGCGTGCTCCGGCACGGGCAGGCGCGCCGCCGAGGCGATGAGGACGAGCCCGTCGACCAGGTCCGGGCGCGTCCGAGCGATCTCGAGCGCGGCCGCCCCGCCCAGGGAGTGGCCCACCAGCACCCGGGGGCCGGGCACCGAGGCGACCGCCGGGGTCAGTGCCCCCGCGAGCGCGCCGATGTCGCGGGGCGGGTCGCCCGCGGGGTGGCCGGGCAGGTCGAGGGCGACGCACCCGGCGAAGCGGGCCGCCTGCAGGCCCCAGATCGTGTGGTCGCCCCCCGCCCCGTGCAGCAGGACGGGCCTCGGGGCGATCACGCCAGCGCCCCGAGGGCCATCGCGACCGCGTCCTCCGGGGTGGGGGCGGCGGGGCAGGCGGCCGCGCCGGGGGGCGCGCCGGGCTCCTCGATCCGCCACGACGCCAGCAGCACCACCGGGCGGCCCAGCTTGCGGGCGAGGCCGATCTCGGCCAGCGTGCCCCAGCCGCCGCCCACCGCGATGACCGCGTCCGCCGAGGCGACCACGGCCAGGTCACGGGCCTCGCCCACCCCCGTGCACACGGCAACGTCGGCCTCGCGGGCCTCGTCGCGGCGCGTCCCGGGGAGCACCGCGACCACGCGCCCCCCCGCCTCCCGGGCGCCGCGGCCGGCGGCGGCCATCACGCCTCCGAGGCCCCCCGTGACCACGGTCGCCCCGGCTCGCGCCAGCAGCCGCCCGACTGCCTCCGCGGCGGCGGCGGCGGGCCCGTCGTCGGGCGCCCCCTGCCCGATCACGGCGATGGTCCGGCCCTGCATGGGCGCCATCGTAGCCGGGGTCCGCGCGGACGGCTCTGGTACCCTCCGGCCCGGTGGAGAACCTGCTCATCGCCTGCGATTTCGACGGCACGATCACCGAGCGCGACACCCTCCACCTGATCGTCGAGGCGTACGGCGCGCCGGGCGTGTGGGGTGCGATCGAGCCCCGGCTGCGAGCGGGCGAGCTGACGCTCGAGCAGGCCATGCAGGAGCAGTTCGCGGCCGTGCGGGCGAGCGCCGACGAGGTGCGCGCGCTGGTGCTCCGCGAGGCCGGCCTGCGCCGCGGGTTCGCCGACTTCGTCGCCTGGGCCCGGGCCGGCGGCCACCGCCTGGTGGTGCTCTCCTCTGGATTCCGGTCGGTCATCGACACGCTGCTCGCCCACTGGGGCCTGGCGGACCTGGAGGTGCACAGCCACGAGGCGCGCTTCTCGACCGAGGGTTGCCGCCTGGTGTGGACCGACCGGGGCGAGCGCTGTGCGCTGTGCGGGCGGCGCTGCAAGCGCGGCGAGATCGCGAGGCGCCGCGCGGGCGAGCCGCTGGTCTACATCGGCGACGGCGTCTCCGACCGCTGCGCCGCGAAGATGGCCGACCTGGTGTTCGCGCGCGCCGACCTCGCGCGCGACCTCGCGGCCGACGGGGTGGCCTTCGTGCCGTTCGAGGACTTCGCCGAGGTGCGCGAGCGCCTCGAGCGCGCGGCACCGATCGCGGCGTGAGCGGCTGGCGGCCCGTTCCGCCGGCGTCCGAGTGGCGCCGGATGGAGGAGGGGGTGCTGCGGCGCTGGCGCGAGGGCGACGTCTTCCGGCGCAGCCTGGAGAACCGCGCGGGCGCGGAGCCGTTCGTGTTCTACGAGGGCCCGCCGACGGCCAACGGCCGCCCCGGCTCGCACCACGTCCTCTCGCGCGTCTTCAAGGACATCTTCCCGCGCTTCCAGACCATGCGCGGCCGCTACGTCGAGCGGCGCGGCGGCTGGGACTGCCACGGCCTGCCCGTGGAGCTGGAGGTCGAGAAGCAGCTGGGCATCTCGGGCAAGCCCGAGATCGAGGCCTACGGCATCGCCGAGTTCAACGCGCGCTGCCGCGCCTCGGTGCTGGCGTACCTCGAGGAGTGGGAGCGGCTCACCGAGCGCATCGGCTTCTGGATCGACACCGAGCGCGCGTACCGGACGATGGACGCGGACTACATCGAGAGCGTCTGGTGGAGCCTCGCCGAGCTGCACCGCCGCGGCCTGCTCTACCGCAGCGACAAGGTGGTGCCGTACTGCCCGCGCTGCGGGACGGCGCTCTCCAGCCACGAGGTGGCCCTGGGCTACGAGGACGTCGACGACCCCTCGGTCTACGTGCGCCTCCCCCTCTCCGACGCCCCCGGGGAGTCGCTGCTCGTCTGGACGACGACGCCGTGGACCCTCCCGGCCAACCAGGCGGCGGCGGTGAACCCGGAGGTGCGCTACGCCGCCGTGCGCCACGGCGACGAGACCCTCATCCTCGCCGAGCCGCTGGTCGCCCGGGTCCTCGGGCAGGACGCGCGCCCGGAGCGCGTCATGGACGCGGCCGAGCTGGTGGGGCGGGCCTACGCGCCCCCCTTCCCGTTCGTGCCGGGCGCGCACCGCGTGGTGGCGGCCGGCTTCGTCACCACCGGCGACGGGACCGGGATCGTGCACATCGCCCCGGCCTTCGGCGAGGACGACATGCGCACGGCCCGCGACCACGGCCTGGACGCCCCCAACCCGGTCGACCCGGCCGGGCGGTTCACGGACGCCGTCGGCCCCTTCGCCGGCCGCGCGGTGAAGGAGGCCGACCCCGACCTCGTCGCCGACCTGGAGCGCCGGGGGCTGCTGCTGCGCGCCGAGACCTACCGCCACGCCTACCCGCACTGCTGGCGTTGCGGCACCCCGCTCCTCTACTACGCCAAGCCGTCCTGGTACATCCGCACCACCGCCGTCCGCGACCGGATGCTGGAGCTGAACGCGGGGATCGGCTGGCACCCGGAGCGCGTGCGCGACGGCCGCTTCGGCAAGTGGCTGGAGGGAAACGTCGACTGGGCGATCTCCCGCGACCGCTACTGGGGCACGCCGCTGCCGCTCTGGCGCTGCGGCGAGTGCGACGAGGTGACCGCGGTCGGCTCCTGCGCCGAGCTGCGCGAGCGCGCGACCGAGCCGCCGCCGCCCGGCCTCGACCCGCACCGCCCCTTCGTCGACGAGGTGGAGCTCGCCTGCGCGTGCGGGGGGCGGATGCGCCGCGAGCCCGAGGTCGTCGACGTCTGGTACGACAGCGGCGCGATGCCCTTCGCCCAGCAGCACCACCCGTTCGACACGGGGGGCGACCTGTCGGGCCGCTTCCCCGCGGACTTCATCTGCGAGGCGCTCGACCAGACGCGGGGCTGGTTCTACTCGCTGCTGGCCGAGAGCACCCTGCTCTTCGACGAGACCGCCTACCGGAACGTCGTCTGCCTGGGGCTCATCCTCGACGCCGAGGGCCAGAAGATGAGCAAGAGCCGCGGCAACGTCATCGAGCCGTGGACCGTGCTCGACCGCCAGGGGGCGGACGCGTTCCGCTGGTACCTCCTGACGGCCCAGAGCCCGTGGGACTCGTTCCGCTTCAGCCTGGAGGCGGTCGACGAGGCGATGCGCCGGTTCCTGCTGACGCTCTGGAACACCTATGCGTTCCTCGTCACGTACGCGGCCCTGCGCGACGGCTGGGCCCCGGGGGGCGACGACCCGCCGCCGACCGAGCGCCGGCCCGCCGACCGCTGGATCCTCTCGCGCCTCGACGCCACCGTGGCCGAGGTCACCGAGCGCCTGGAGGGCTACGACGCCACCGGCGCCGGCCGGCTGCTGGAGCGGTTCGTGGACGACCTCAGCAACTGGTACGTGCGCACCCAGCGCCGCCGCTTCTGGGGCGCGGGGCGGCGCGCGAACGGCGCGACCGCGGACGCGGCCGGCCGCGCCGCCGCCTTCGCGACCCTGCACGAGTGCCTGACCACGGCCGCCCTCATGGTCGCCCCCTTCTGCCCCTTCGTCGCCGACGAGCTGTGGGGCAACCTGGTGGCCGCCCACGACCCGGCGGCGCCCGACAGCGTGCACCTCGGCGAGTGGCCCGAGCCGGGGGGACGCGCCGACGCCGCCCTGGAGCGGGCCATGGCCGCGGCGCGCGAGATGGTGGCGGTGGGCCGGGGCGCGCGCGCGGAGGCGCGGATCAAGGTGCGCCAGCCGCTGGAGGAGGCCGTCATCGCCTGCCCGCCCGCGGTGGCCGAGGAGGTCGCCGGCCTGGTGGACCTCGTCGCCGACGAGCTCAACGTGCGGCGCGTGCGGTTCGTCACCGACCCGGGCGAGCTGGTCGAGGTGACCCTGAAGCCGAACTACCGCCGGCTCGGCCCGCGGTTCGGCGCGCACATGCCGCAGGTCGCCGCGGCGGTCGCCGGCCTGCCGGCGGCCGCGACGGCCCGCGCGATCGACGCCGGGGAGGAGGTGCGCATCGCGCTCGACGGGGAGGCGCTGGCGCTGGTGCCCGAGGACCTGCTGCGCGAGGCCCGCCCCACCGCGGGCTACGCCGTCGCCCAGGAGGCCTCGCTGGCGGTGGGGCTGGCGACCGAGATCACCCCGGACCTGCGCCGCGAGGCCCTGGCGCGCGAGGTCGTGCACGCGGTACAGAACGCCCGCCGGGCGGCCGGCCTGCGGGTGGAGGAGCGGATCGTCCTCCACCTGGACGGCTCCGCGGCGCTGCGCGAGGCCATCGACGCCCACCGGGAGGCGATCGCGGCCGAGACGCTCGCGACCCGGCTCACGGTCGGCCATGGCGCCCCGTTCGCGGGGCTGCGCCGCGAGGAGCACGAGGTCGAGGGCGAGCCCCTCGCGCTGCGCCTCGACCGGGCCGGCTGAGATGAGGCTGAGCCGGGCCGGGGCGGCCCGCCGGGCTCCTTACGGGCCGCCGCCGCCCCAGGTCGCGGCGCGGCTCCCCACGAGCACGTCGGCGTCGCCGCGCAGGCGGGCCCAGACGCGGTCGGCGTCGAGCCCCAGGCGGTCGATCAGGCCGGGCAGGCGGAGCACGAGGCGCGGGTCCTCGAGCCGCAGGCCCACCACCTTGCCGTCGCCGCGCACGAGCACGACGCCCTCCTCGACGGCCTCGGTGCTCATGTCGGCGAACGGCTGCACGTGTCCCAGGCTGAAGTAGATCGGCGGCATGCGGTCCTCGGTCAGGGGGTGTCCAGGTGGGGCGCGACCGCCCGCTCCAGGCGGGCGGCGCGGACGGCGCCGGTCAGGCGGGCCACCGGCGCGCCGTCGCGGAACAGGATGAGCGTGGGCAGGGCGAGCACGTCGTAGCGCGCCGCCGCCCGCGGGTGATCGTCGACGTTGAGCGTGGCCACCGTCAACCGCGCCGCGTGGCGACGGGCGAGGTCGTCGAGGGCGGGCTCGAGCGCCCGGCAGGGCGCGCACCACGGCGCCCAGAAGTCGACCAGCACCGGCCGCGGCGCCGCCAGGACGCGCTCGTCCCAGGTCGCGTCGGTGACCTCGATCATCGCGCCCCCGCCCGTCACGGGCGGATGACGACCTGCATCCCCAGCGAGACCTCCTCGAACAGCTCCTCGACGTCGGGGATGTGCATGCGCATGCAGCCATGGCTGGCGGCGGTGCCGATCGAGGAGGCGGCGTAGGTCCCGTGGATCCCGATCGCGGGGGCCGAGATGCCGATCCAGCGGGTGCCGAGCGGGTTGCCCGGGCCGGGCGGGATCGTCTCCAGCTCGGCGGCCCACGGCGAGTCGGGCGGGTACCAGGCGGGGTCGACCTGCTTGTCGATCACGTCGAAGGTCCCGGTGGGCGTGGGGTAGGCGGGCTGGCCGATCGCGATCGGGTAGGTCTTCCACACCTTGCCGTCGCGGATGAGGCGGAGCTTGAACTGGCTGAGGGTCACGACGATCCGGCCGACCATCGCGTCGCGCGTGCGCCGGTCGAGGCTCCCCGTCCGCGGCAGGTCGCGCTGCTTCTGGTAGCGCTTCAGCGACGCCTGCGTCACCGGGTCCAGCACCCCGGTGATCTTCGCGCGGCGCGGGTAGGCCCTCGCGTCGCGCAGGCGCCGCTGCAGGGCGCGGACGTCCTCGCCGCGGGCGCCGGCCACCAGGTCCGCGCCGCCCAGCTCCTCGGTGGTGTCGACGTGGACGACGGTGGTGACGCGGGACACGTTGCCCGCGCGGTCGCGTGCGGCCACCGCGATGCGGTTGCGCCCCTGGGGCAGCGCGCCCACCGCCATCGCGAACCGGTCGCCGTCGATCTCCAGTCGCGCGCCGGACGCGCCGCCGGCCGGCGCGCTCCCGAGCTCGCCGCCGGGCGCCTCGGCGTCGGCGCCCGCGATGGTGGCCACGGGGCGGCCGTTCACCCGGGCCGAGAACGTGAGGGCGCGGGGGTCGTCCGAGCGCACGGCGCCGTGCACCAGCGGCTCGGCGGTCGCGGTGAGCTGCTCGCCCGGCGCGGGCGCCTGGACGGCCAGGTCGGGCGGCGTGGTGTCGACGACCACGTCGCGGCGGCGTGCGGTGGCGTTGCCCGCCCGGTCGACCGCGGTCACCGTGGCGGCCACGGGTCCCTCGGGAAGGCGCGCCACGGCCGTCCAGCGCCCGTCCTCCCCGGCCCGGCCCCGCGCGCGCGGCTCGTCGTCGCCCACGGCCACGCGCACCTCGGCGCCGGGCTCCGCCCGGCCGGCGAAGCGGACCGCCCGGCGGGCGCGCAGCGCGCCGGCCCTGGGCGCGGCGACCGCGAGCGCCGGCGCGACCGTGTCCACGTCGAACGACCACCGCCGCGTCACCGTGCGGGCGAACACGTTGTCGCTGGTGAAGCGCACCTCCACCTCGTGCCGCCCCTGGGGAAGGCGCCCCGGCCTCACCACCACGCGCCCGCCCGCGCCGCGGGCCCTGGCGGTGACGTCCTCGCCGTCGAGCGTCACGCGCAGGTCGCGCAGGGGCTCGCCGTCGGGGACGGCGAACGAGATCTCGGGCGCGGCCTCGGCGACCGCACCGCCCGGGGCGGGCGTGGCCGCCTCGACGGCCGGCCGGTCGACGAGCTGGAGCACCGCGAAGGCCGCGGCCGCGACGAATGCCACGGCCGCGAGCGCGAGGGTGACGAAGCGCCCCCGGCGCGACCCCAGAACCTGCACCCCGACCGACCTCCCGACAGCCGCGAGAAACGTAGCAGCGGCCCGCGACGGCGCCGCAGGTTGCGCCAAGTTTTCCTCCTCGGGGCCCGGTTCCCTTTACGGATCGCTCATCCCGGGACCCGGGCGCCCTCACACCCGGCGCCGAGGATCTCCGCGTGACCGGCGACGAGCGCAACGCCCTCCTGCTGGCGGCCCGGCTGCTGGAGTCGGGCCTGGCCCCCGAGGAGCCGCTGGCGGGCGGGGGCGGCGGGCACGTCGGGGTCGGGCTCGCGCTGGCCGCCCGGCTGCGCCGGGTGGCAGGGAATGGGGAGCGCCGCCGCGAGGTGATCGCCTCCCTTCGCTCGGCCGCCGCCGCCGAGCGGCCCCTCAGCCCGGTCTGAGCCCCGCGCCCGCCGGGCGGGCTCGTACACTCCCGGGGTGGCCGAAGCGGGGCTCCCCACCAACCGGGAGGTCGCCGATCGCCTCCAGCTCATCGGCGACCTGCTGGAGATCGAGGGCGCGGTGCGCCACCGCGTGCTCGCCTACCGGCGCGCCGCCGCGCGGGTGCGGGCCACCCCGACCTCGGTGGCGGCGATGGCGCTCGAGGGGCGGGCGACCGACCTGCCCGACATCGGCGCCACCCTCCAGGCGAAGATCCGGGAGCTCGCCGAGACGGGCGACATCGCCGCGCTCGCCGCGCTGCGCGAGCGGGTGCCCGAGGGCCTGGCCGCGATCGCCCGGCTGGACGGCATCGGCCCCAAGCGGGCGCTCGCGCTCTGGCGCGAGCTGGGTGTGGCCGGCCCCGAGGCCCTCGCCGAGGCCGTGGCGGCGGGCCGGGTCCGCGACGTGCCCGGGTTCGGGCCCGCCACCGAGGCGGCGCTCGCCGCCCAGCTCGCGCGCCGGGCGGAGCGCCCGGAGCCGGACGAGGGGCGGATGCCGCTCGGGCGGGCCCTCGACCTGGCCGAGGAGGTGGCGGCCGGCCTGCGCGCCGCCGCGCCCGGGGCCCGGGTCGCCGTGGCGGGCAGCGTCCGCCGCGGGCGCGAGACCGTGGGCGACATCGACGTCGTGGCCGCCGCCGACGACCCGGCGGCGCTGCTCGATGCCGCCGCGGCCCTTCCCGCGACCGAGCGGGTGCTCTCGCGCGGCGAGGCCCGGATCGCCGTGATGACCCACGCGGGGGTGCGCGTGGAGGTCGCCGCCGGGCGCCCCGCGGCGTTCGGCAACCTGCTGCAGCACGCGACCGGCTCGGCGGCCCACAACGTGCGCCTGCGGGAGCTGGCCGTGCGTCGCGGCCTGTCGGTCTCCGAGCACGGCATCGCGGGCCCGGACGGCGCGGTCGCCACCCACGCCGAGGAGGAGGGCGTCTACGCGGCGCTCGGTCTGCCGCTGATCCCGCCCGAGCTGCGCGAGGACCAGGGCGAGCTGGAGCTGGCGCTTGCGGGGGACCTGCCCCGCCTGGTGCAGCCCTCCGACCTGCGCGGCGAGCTTCACGCGCACACCGACTGGAGCGACGGCACCGAGTCGATCCCCGTGATGGTGGAGGCGGCGCGGGCGCGGGGCTACGAGTACCTGGCGATCAGCGACCACTCGCGCAGCCTGGCGATGGCCGGGGGGCTCGACCGCGACCGGGTGCTGCGCCAGTGGGAGGCGATCGAGCGCGAGAACGCGCGCCGCGACGACATCGTCGTGCTGCGCGCGACCGAGGTCGACGTGCTGGCCGACGGCGCGCTCGACTTCCCCGACGATCTGCTGGCCGGCTTCGACTGGGTCACCGCCAGCGTCCACTCCGGCTTCTCGCAGCCGCCCGAGCGCCTCACCGCGCGCCTCGTGGCCGCGGCCGAGAGCCCCTTCGTCGACGCCATCGGCCACCCCACCGGGCGCATGATGGGCCGGCGCGACCACGCCCCGGTCGACCTCGAGGCCGTGATCGCCGCGGCGGCCCGGGCGGGCACGTGCCTGGAGGTGAACGCCCAGCCGCGCCGCCTCGACCTCGACTCCGCGATGGCGCGCCGGGCGCTCGCGGGCGGCGCGCGCCTGGTCATCGGGGCCGACGCGCACTCGGGCGCGGCGCTCGACCTGGTGCGGCTGGGGGTGCTCGTGGCCCGGCGGGCGGGCGCCCGGGCCGAGGACGTCGCCAACACCCGGCCGTGGGATGAGCTCAGGGAGGGCCGGGCGACCCGCCTGGCGGCGGCGGGTGCGTGACGTGGCGCGAGCCCGCCAGGAACCGAAGCGCGGCCAGCGCGCCCGCGGGCCCGTCCACCTCGACGTCGGCGGCGGCGCGCACCTCCGGAGGCACCTCCCCGCTCGCCGCCGCCACGCCCACCGCCAGCTCCAGCGCCCCATCGTCCACCATGTCGCGCAGGGCCCGCCACGCGTCGGCGTCGGTGCGGTCGTCGCCCAGGTAGGTCGCGAGGCGCGCGCCCGAGCCGGCGAGCAGCGCGCGCACCGCGGTCCCCTTGTCGATGGCCACCGGCGGGCGCACCTCCAGCACCTCGCGCCCGGTCGTGGTCACCAGGCCGGCCGCGCGCGCGGCCTCGGCGACCCGCGCGAGCACCGCGTCGGCGGCCGCGGGGTCGGACGCGCCGCGCCGGTGGAAGCTCAGCGTGGGCCCCTTCACCTCGAGCCGCACGCCGGCGGGCCCGAGCCGCTCCGGCGGCCACTCCCGCGCCAGCCGCGCGATCGCGTCGAGGTGCGGCGCGACCTCGGGGGCCGTGCGCGCCGCCTCGCCGGGCAGGCGCAGCTCCATCCCGTGGTTTCCGGCGTACGCGGCGTCCTCCATGCCGACGATGCGCGCGGCGTCGGCCAGCGCCCGGCCGCTCACGAAGCCCAGCAGCGCGACCCGGGGCCGCAGCGCGCGGAGCGCGTCGGCCACGCCGTCCAGCAGGCGGGCGTCCTCGGGCCGGGGGGCGATCGGCGCCAGGGTCCCGTCGACGTCGCACAGCACCGCGGCCTCGGCGAGCCGGTCCCGCAGGGGCGCGAGCGGCTCCAGATCGGAGGCGGTCACGGCGGCCGACCATAGCAGCGCGGCCGCCGCGGAGGGCGGCCTGACAGGCGACCGGCTCGCCCGGCTCGCGGTCATCGGGCTGGCCGCGGGGATCTTCGGCACGGTCTTCGGGGTCGGCGGCGGCATCATCATGGTGCCGCTGCTGATCTCCCTGCTGGCCTACGACGCCAAGGCCGCCACGGCCACGTCGCTCGCGACGATCATCTTCACCGCGGCCGTCGGCACCGCCACCCACGGGGCGCTGGGGAACGTGGACTGGGTGACGGGGCTCCTGATCGGGATCCCCGCCATGGTCGGCCTCAACCTGGGCCTCTGGGTCAAGGCGCGCCTCTCCACCCGCGCGCTCACCTACGCGTTCGCGGCGCTGCTCGTCGCCGTCGCCGTCCAGCTGGCGGTGAGCTGATGGCCGAGGCGGTCCTGGTGGTGGCCCTGGGGATCCTGGCCGGCGCGGCGGCCGGCCTCTTCGGGGTGGGCGGCGGCATCATCTTCGTCCCCACCCTGGTGCTGGTGCTGGGGTTCGACCAGCTCGAGGCCCACGCCACCTCGCTGCTCGCCATCGTGCCCGTCGCGGTGCTGGGGTCCTGGCGGCAGACGCGCGCCGGGACGGTCCGCTGGCGCGACGCGACGACGATGGGGCTGGCGTCGGTGGCCACCGCCGTGGCGGGCGCCTTCATCGCCGACGCGAGCCCCGGCCGGGCGCTCCGCATCGGGTTCGCGGTGCTGCTCCTGGCCACCGCCGCGCAGCTGGTGCTGCGCGTCCGCCGCGACGACCGCCGGGCGCGCGACCAAGCCTAGGGGTCCGGAGGAAGCCAGACGACCTCGATGCCGAGAAGCGGCTCCAGCCGCGCTTGATCCTGGTCGGCCGTGACCAGAGGGAGCAGCCGAGCCGAGGCGGTCGCCGCAATCCACAGATCGTTGTCCGACAACCCTCCGACGCCCGCAGACTCGGCCCTGGCCCGCAGCCGGGCCCATTCCTCAACGATGGATGGGTCGAGCGGAATCAGAAGACAGGCTTCAAGGGCGCGCATCACCTCGGTGATGCGCCGCTCTCCCCAGTCGGCCTTGATGGCGCCGTATCGAACCTCGGCCTGCGTGAAGGGGGTGATCGCCCGGATGGCCGCGTCCACGCGTCGCCGGACCGCGGGGGTCCAGGACGCCGGAGGAGGCTGACGGCGCAACCGGACGCGCTCCTCGATTCCGAGGAACGAGGTGTCGAGCAGCAGCGTCTCGGCCGGGATCTTCAGCTGTCGCCGAGGGCCGACAGAAACGCCTCGATCTCTTCGTCGGTGGCGTCCAGCGGGGAGAGTCGCCGCGCTCTGCCGGGCTCCACCGCCTGAGTCTCGATCAGCTCATCCAACGCGCGCGGGGCCGCATCGAACAAGGACGTCTGGACCGATTCCGGGATGATCTCGAGGGCGTGCACCGTGATGTGGCCCCGCCCCGCCCCGGCCTCTGAGCCGATGCCGTGAGCGATCACGACACGGTTGATTCCGTCGATCACCGTGACGGCGAGCGCATCCGGGTACGCGCAGGCCCACAGCGTCCCGTCAGCCGTACGCACGGCGATCCTGGTCCGATCGAGATCGAGTGCGCGCAGCCGCCCGACGATGCGAAGAGGGCGATCGACTGGGTGCGGCGCGGGCGCCGTGAACCGTCGCGCCTCTCCCCTCTTGAAACTGACCTCGGCGCGCCTGTGCTGGATGGAGATCGACGCATCCGCTCCGAGCGGAGCGACGCTCCGCTCAAGGGCGTCTGCGACGTCGGGAGGGAGCGTCCGGTCCTGGGCGGATCGGAGCAGGGCGTCCAGCGTCTCCATCGCCACATGCCTGGCGGTGATCCCCTCCGCGTCTGCCGGCGGCTCCTCAAGAACGAGGACGAGGCTCCCGCGCTCCAGGTCGACGAGGCGAAGGTCAGTCACGGCCTCGTCGAAGCTCGTCGTCGTCCCGATGCGCCGCGGCGCCTGGCCCCGCTCAGACCGGGCGAATGCTCGGAGCGTCTCGGCGAGTCCGGCAAGAACCCGTCCGAGCACCGCGAGCCCGATGCCGTGGCCGGCCCGCTCGCCTTCGAGGACGATCCGTGCTTGATCGGGCCGGTCTTCGTGGGTCGCCCAGGACATGGGACCCTCCTTCCTCGGGCGAGACTCCTGACATCACGACGAGCCCGTCAAGGGTACCGCGCCCCGAGGACTCGCCCGCGCCCTCTCTGCGCTCCGACTAGGGCGCCAGCAGCGCCTGGGCGGCGCCGCGGCAGGCGTCGAGCACCGGCGAGGCCATCAGGGCGAGGGCGACGACCGCGACGCCGGAGGTGACCGTGGCGATCGCGACCGGGCCGGGCATGCGCAGTAGCTTGGCGGGCTCCTCGCCGGCCAGCCACATCACCGCCACGACGCGCAGGTAGTACGCGAGGCTGACCACGCTCCCGAGGGCGCCCACGATCGCCAGCCAGACCAGGTCGGCCTCGACCGCGGCGCCGAAGAGCAGGAACTTGCCGACGAAGCCGGAGAGCGGCGGGAACCCGGCGAGCGAGAGCATCGCCACGGCCATCACGACCCCCAGCACCGGCCGCGCGCGGCCGTAGCCGCGCAGCGCCGCGAGCTCGTCGCCGTCCACCACCTCGCGCTCGCGCACGATCACGACCGCGAAGGCCGCGAGCGTCATGGCCGCGTAGGCCAGCAGGTAGTAGAGGACCGCCTCGGCGCCCTGGATCGTGCCGGCGGCGACCCCGATCAGCAGGTAGCCGGCCTGGGCGATGCTGGAGTAGGCCAGCAGGCGCTTCATGTTGGTCTGCACCAGGGCGGCCACGTTCCCGACCACGATGCTGGCGACGGCCACGACCGCGATCGCCGCCTGCCAGTCGGGGCGCAGGTCGGGGAGGGCGCCCGAGAAGATCCGCAGGAAGGCCGCCAGCGCCGCCGCCTTGGTGGCGGTGGCCATGAACGCGGTGATCGTGGTGGGGGCGCCCTGGTAGACGTCGGGGGTCCACATGTGGAAGGGCGCCGCCGACGCCTTGAACGCCAACCCGGCGGCGATCAGGGCCATCGCGGCCACCACCAGCGGCTCCCCGGTGAAGGTGGCGCCCGCCAGCTCCCGGCCGATCGTGGCCAGGTCGGTCGCGCCGGTGGCCCCGAACAGCAGCGTGAGGCCGTAGAGCAGGATCGCCGCCCCCACCGCCCCGGTGATGAGGTACTTGAGGCCGCTCTCCAGCGAGCGCTCCCGCCAGACCTCCAGCGCGCAGAGCACGTAGAGGCTCACCGAGAGGATCTCGACGCCGAGGAAGATCGAGATCAGGTCGCCGGCGCCGGCCACCAGCATCATCCCGGTGACGGCGATCAGCACGAGGCCCGCGTACTCGCCGCGGCGGTCGACCGCGGCGGGCTCGCGCCAGGCGAGCGCCAGCGTCGCGAGCGCCGCCGTGAGGAAGAGGCAGTTCAGCAGCAGGCTGAAGCGGTCGGCCCGCAGGCCGCCGGCGAAGGCCTCCTGGCGGTCGCCCCAGAGGACGACGCTCATCACGATCGCGCCGGCGATGCCGGCGGCCGCGACGGCGGTGGGCGCGTGGCGGCGCAGCCCGCGGCCGGGCAGGAGCCCGGCCCCCATCGCGAGGGCGCCGGCGCCCGAGGTGATGATGAGCGGTGTCGCCGCGACGACGTTCAGGTCGCTCACGGCGCGGCCTCCGCCTGCTCGGGCTCGTCGCCCGGGAGCGGCAGCGCCTCGGGCGGCGGGTTCTGCGGCACCGGCCCCCGGATCTGCTCGGCCGGCCGGCCGGCGGCGGCCTGCGCGGGGGCCAGCGCCCGCTCCACGCTCGCCCGCGTCGCGTCGACGACCCCCCTCGGCCACAGCGCGATGACGAGCATGGCAGCCACCAGCGGCAGCAGCACGGCCAGGTCGCGCGCGCGCAGCTCGGCGTCCCGGCCGAGCCCGCCCCGGGCGGGCCCGTTCATGGCCGACTGGTACATGCGCAGCATGTAGACCGACGCGTAGACGATGCCGATGCTGGCGAGCACCGCGAGCCACAGGTGCTGGCGGAAGACGCCGGCGAGGATGAAGAGCTCGCCGACGAAGGCGTTGGAGCCCGGGATCGCGAGGCCGGCCATCGCCACGATCAGGAAGACCCCCGCGAGCAGCGGCGCCCCGGCGGCCAGGCCGCCGATGCCGTCCATGCGGTCGTCCGGCGCGGCCCGGTTGATGATCCCGACGATCGTGAAGGCCGCGGCCACCACGACGCCGTGGTTCACCATCTGCAGCACGGCGCCCTGGCCGGCCATGACGTCGAAGGCCACGATCCCCAGCGCGATGAAGCCCAGGTGGGCCAGGCTCGAGTAGGCCATCAGCATCCGCATGGTGGGCGCGCGCCAGGCCACCAGCGATCCGTAGACGATGCCGGCGACGGCCAGCGCCCCGATGGGCACGGCGAGCAGGTCGGCGCCCTCGGGGAAGAGCGGCACGCCGATGCGCAGCAGCCCGTACGCCCCCGCCTTGCTCATGACCGCGGCGAGCAGCGCGGTGACCAGGATCGGCGCGGCTCGGTAGGTCATCGGCAGCCAGGCGTGGAAGGGCCAGAGCGGCAGCTTGATCGCGAACGCCAGGGCGAACCCGGCGAAGAGCCAGGCGCTCTGGGTCTCCGTGAACGCCACTCCGGCCAGGTCGCGGATCGTGAACGTGAGCTGGCCGGTGATGTCCTGGGCCACGAACGCGGTGGCCAGGATGGCGACGAGCATCAGGAGGCTCCCCGCCATCGTGTAGATGACGAACGTGGTCGTGGCCCGCACGCGGTCGGCGGCCGTGCTCCACATCCCGATCAGGAAGTAGAACGGGACGAGCGTCGCCTCCCAGAACACGTAGAACAGCACCAGGTGCCCCGCGGCGAAGAGGCCCAGCAGCCCGGTCTCGGCCAGCAGCAGCAGCGCCAGGAAGGCGCGCGGGCGCTCGGGCGGCCGCCAGCAGGCGGCCACGATGCCCAGAAGAAAGACCACGGCGGTGAGCAGCAGGAGCCAGAGCGAGATGCCGTCGACCCCGACGTCCCAGGCGAGCCCGGCCTCCTCGGCCCAGCCCTGGCGGTCGACGAACTGCAGGCCGCCCTCGCCGCGGTCGAAGAGGCCCACCAGGATCGCGGTGAGCACCAGCGTGCCCCCGGCGGCGACCAGGGCGTGCATCCGCGCCTGGCGCAGCCCGCCGGGGGCCGGCGGCACGGCGAGGAGCGACAGCGCGCCCGCCAGGGGCAGCAGGACGATTGCGGAGACCCAGGGCACGGCTACCGCATCGCCAGCACGATGACGACCCCGACCGCCGCGAGCCCGGCGATCATGACGAAGGCGTAGGCGCGCACGAGCCCCGACTGCAGGACCCGCAGGCCCCGCCCCGCGTCGGCGGCGGCTCGGGCGACCCCCTCCAGGCTGCCCAGCACGCCGACGGGCTCCACCCGGGTCAGCAGCACGTCGCCCAGGTCGCGCCCGGGCTGCACGACCGACTCCTCGTAGACCTCGTCGAAGCGGTACTGACCGGCCAGCACGGCGCGGGCGCGGGGCAGGGCCCGGGACAGGCGCAGGCGGCGCCGGGGGTCGGCGGCGAAGATCCACCAGGCGAGCGCGATCGCGAGCCCGCCGAGGACGACGCTCGCCACCCCGGCCACCACCTCGCCGGTCACCCCCGGCTCGAGGCCCGGGTCGGCCGGCAGCGCCGGCTCGAGCCAGTCGTCGAGGAGGTGCCAGGCCCTCGGCACCTGCAGCAGGCCGCCGATCGTGGCCAGGATGGCCAGGAGGGCGACGGGCAGGGACATCGTCCACCGCGGCGGGTGCGGATCGGCCCGGTAGCCCTCCGCGGGCGGCGGGCCCCAGAACGTGCGGAAGTAGAGCCGGAAGATGTAGAAGGCCGTCAGGGCCGCGCCGACGATGCCCGCGATCCCGAGCGCGATCCCGAGCGCGCCCGCGTCGAACGCGGTCGCGATGATCTGGTCCTTGCTGAAGAAGCCCGAGAAGGGCGGGATCCCGGAGATCGCCAGCGCGCCGATGAGGACCCCGGCGCTCGCCAGCGGCTGGCGGCGACCCAGGCCGCCGAGACGGTCGAGGCTCTGCTCGCCGGCGAGCGCGTGGATGACCATGCCGATGCTGAGGAACAGCAGCGCCTTGAAGAAGGCGTGGGTCACGAGGTGGAACATCCCGCTGGCGTACGCCCCGAGGCCCGCGGCCATGATCATGTAGCCGATCTGGCTCACCGTGCTCCAGGCGAGCACGCGCTTCACGTCCACCTGCACCACGGCGAGGCTCGCGCCCATCAGGAGCGTCGCGGCGCCGACGACCGCGACGATGTCGGACGCGTACGGCGCCAGCTCGTAGAGCACGTTGGTGCGGACGACCATGTAGACGCCCGCGGTCACCATGGTGGCGGCGTGGATGAGGGCGCTGACCGGGGTGGGGCCCTCCATCGCGTCGGGGAGCCAGGTGTGCAGCGGGATCTGCGCGCTCTTGGCCGCCGCGCCCACGAACAGCAGCAGGGCGACGGCCTCGGAGACCCCCGTGCCGGCGCCCAGGCCCTCCGGGGCGCTCGCGAAGACCTCGCCGTAGTCGAGCGTGCCCAGCTCCCGGATGAGCAGCAGCGCCGCCAGCACCATCCCGACGTCGCCGATCACGTTGATCACGAACGCCTTCTTGGCGGCGGCCACCGCGGGCGGGCGGTCGTAGTGGAAGCCGATCAGCAGGTACGACGCCAGGCCCACCAGCGCCCAGCCCACGATCAGGAACAGGAAGTTCGCGGCCTGGACGAGCAGCAGCATCGCGAAGACGAAGAAGCTCATCTCCGCGAAGAAGCGCCGGTAGTCGCGGTCGTGCTCCATGTACTCGGTCGAGAAGAGGAGGATCAGCGAGCCGACGCCGGTGATCACCAGCATCATCAGGGCCGAGAGCGGGTCGGCCTGGTTGGCGAGGTCGACGCGGACGTCGCCGATCTCGATCCACGTCCACAGCGAGTGCACCTCGAGGCGGTCGCCGGCCTCACGGCCGCCGAGGATCACGGCGATCGCGACGGCCAGCGCGAACGCCAGCGCCGGCAGGCCGACGCCCACCGCGCGGGTGATGCGCCGGTCGGGCTCGCCCGGCCAGAGGGAGAGCACGATCGTCCCGGCGAGGGGCAGGCCGAGGACGATCCAGGCGAGGACGGAGACGGCCAGGGTCAGCCCCTCAGCGACGAGAGCTGGTCGACGTCGAGCTCGAGGCGCTGCTTGTAGACGGCCACCACCAGGCCCAGTCCGATGACGACCTCGGCCGCGGCCACCACCATCACCACCAGGGCGAAGATGTGGCCGTCGGTCACGTTCCAGTAGCGGCTGAACCCGATCAGGGCGACGTTGGCCGAGTTCAGCAACAGCTCCACCGCCAGCAGCATCAGCAGCGGGTTGCGCCGGATCATCACGCCCAGCAGGCCCAGGAGGAACAGGGCCCCCGAGACCGCCAGGTACAGCACCAGCGGGACGCCGGTGACGGTCTCGGTCACCGGCCCCCCTCGCCGCGCACGCCGCGCTTGGCCAGCAGCACGGCGCCCACCGCGGCCACCAGCAGCACCAGCGAGGTGGCCTCGAACGGCACGATGTAGCGATCGATGAAGGCGCGCCCGATGGCCTCGGGGCCGCCGATGTCGTCCACCGCCCGCGGGTCGTCGCGCACGCCCGGCAGCTTGGTGGTGGCCAGCACCACGACGCCCTGGATCGCCAGGGCGATCACCGCCAGCCACGCGAAGGCCTGGTAGCGGGCGAGGCGGTCGGCCACCTCGATCACGGTCCGCTCGCCCAGGTAGGCGATGACGAACAGGAAGAGCACGACGATGGCGCCCGCGTAGACGATCACCTGGATCGCCGCCACGAACGGGGCGGCCATCAGCACGAACAGCACCGCCACCGAGAGCAGGGTGCCGATCAGCGCCACGGTCGCCCGGAACGGGCTCCGCAGCGTGATGACCAGGATCGCGCTGGCCACGGCCGAGACGGCCGCGACGCCGAAGACGATGCGCTCGCCCACGGGGCCGGAGCCTACGCTCCCTCGGTGCGCAGGGGCACTGGCTTCGGATGGGGCGCCAGCAGCATGTCCTTGGTGTAGATCAGCTCGCCCCGGTCGCGCTCGGACAGCTCGTACTCCTGCTCCAGCGTGATCGCGTCGAAGGGACACGCGATCTCGCAGTAGCCGCAGAAGATGCAGCGCGCCATGTTGATCTCGTAGATGCGCGCGTAGCGCTCGCCGCTCGACACCCGCCGCTCGGGGGTGTTCTCCTCGGCCACCACCCGGATGCAGTCGGCCGGGCAGGCGGCGACGCACAGCGAGCATCCGACGCACTTCTCCAGCCCGTTGTCGTGGCGCCACAGCCGGTGGCGGCCGCGGAAGCGGGGGTGGACCGGCGTCTTGCGCTCGGGGTACCCGATCGTCTCCGGCTTGCGGAGCATCTGCCGGAAGGTGACGGCGAATCCCTTGAGCGATTCCTGGACGGCCATCGTTCCTCTCAGTTCGGGAAGCCCAGGGCGACCACGATCGCGGTGATCACCAGGTTCAGGGTCGCCAGCGGCAGCAGCACCTTCCACCCGAACTGCATCAGGCGGTCGTAGCGCAGCCGCGGCAGGGTGGCGCGCAGCCAGATGAACAGGAAGAGGAGCGCCGCGATCTTGATGCCGAGCCACACGACGCCGGGCAGCACCGGGCCGGCGTAGCCGCCGAGGAACAGCGTCGTCCCGAGGGCCGAGACGATGATCATGTTCACGTACTCGGCCAGGAAGAACATGGCGAACTTCAGGCCGCCGTACTCGGTGTGGTAGCCGGCCACCAGCTCCGACTCCGCCTCGGGCAGGTCGAAGGGCGCGCGGTTGGTCTCGGCCACCGCGGCGATCAGGAAGATCAGGAAGCCCAGCGGCTGGAACAGCACGTACCAGACCGCGTCCTGCTGGGCGCGCACGATGTCGACCAGCGAGAGGCTCTGGGCCATCATCACCACGCCGATCACCGACAGGCCCATCGCCACCTCGTACGACACCAGCTGGGCGGCGGTGCGCGCCGAGCCCAGCAGGCTGTACTTGTTGCCGCTGGCCCAGCCGCCCAGGATCAGGCCGTAGAAGCCGAGCCCCGACAGGGCGAAGAGGAACAGGACGCCGATGTTGAGGTCGGCGCCGTAGAGGCTCACGGACTGGCCGAAGACCTCGATCGTCTCGCCGAAGGGGATCACGGCGACCGCCGCCACCGCGGCGAACACCGAGATCAGCGGCGCCAGCTGGAAGAGCAGCCGGTTCGCCCCGCGGGGGACGAAGTCCTCCTTGAAGATCAGCTTCACCACGTCGGCCAGGGGCTGCAGGTAGCCCACCGGGCCGGTGCGGTTGGGGCCGTAGCGGGCCTGGAAGCGCCCGATCAGCTTGCGCTCCCACAGCAGCGTGTAGGCGAAGGCGGTGATCAGCACGAAGACGACCACGGCCGCCTTCAGCAGGATGACGAGGAAGGGCTCGTCCATCACCGCTCGGCCGCCAGCTCCACGCGCACGGGGCCGCGGTCGGGCGGCAGCAGCCGCTCCACCCCGGACGCCGGCGGGCCGGCCGCCGCGTAGGCGACCCCCTCCGCGTGCGCGGGGTCGCACCGCAGGGCGAGCGCGCACTCGCCCGAGGGCGAGCGCAGGCGCACGCGCTCGCCCTCCGCGAGCCCCCGGCGCGCGGCCTCGGCCGGGTGCAGCACCAGCTCGGCGCCGGTGCGCACGGCCGCCAGCGCGTCGGAGCGGTGGCTCGCGGCGTCGCCGAAGATCATCCGGGTCACGACCAGCGGAAGCCCCGTTCCGGCGGGCTCGCGCGGCGCGGGGGCGCCGTCCGCGCCTCGGCCCTTGGCGCCGTGGGCGCGG
>ERZ1066138.202-NODE-202-length-20360-cov-8.449052_pt1 | contig 20360 bp, 21 predicted proteins | sample MGYA00382785_ERZ1066138 | MGnify/ENA primary metagenome ERZ1066138 (study PRJEB33369, sample SAMEA5778368) | biofilm metagenome | biome: Industrial cooling water; feature: Water cooling tower basin; material: Biofilm | place: United Arab Emirates | collected... | reverse complement strand
CTCGCGGACGGCGCGGAGCTCGCGGACCTCCGGCTCGCGGCCGCGCTGCTGCCGCATGAGGAAGCCGGGCTCGTCGCCTACGCCCGGGCCATGATTTCCTTCCGCCACCGCCACCGCTTCTGCGGCAGCTGCGGGGCGCCGACCGTGCCGCGCAGGAACGGCCGCGCGATGGCCTGCACCCGGCCCGGCTGCGAGACGGAGTTCTTCCCGCGCGTGGACCCGGCGGTGATCGTGCTCGTGACCGACGGCGACCGCGCGCTGCTCGGGCGGCAGCCCGGCTGGCCGGCGGGGCGGTACTCGACGATCGCGGGCTTCGTGGAACCCGGCGAGAGCCTCGAGGATGCGGTGCGGCGCGAGGTGCTGGAGGAGACGGGCATCGAGACGGGCGCGATGAGCTACCAGTCTTCCCAGCCCTGGCCGTTCCCGCGATCGCTGATGCTCGGGTTCCGGGCCGAAGCCCGCACGACGGAGATACGCATCGGCGATGCCGAGCTCGAGGACGCGCGCTGGTTCCACCGCGACGAACTGCGGGGCGGCCCGATGCTGCCGTTCGCCCAGTCGATCGCCTACCGCCTGATCCAGGAATGGCTGAACCCCTGAACATGCTGATGTCGGTCGCGACCGGCATCGCGCTGGCTGCCGCCGCGGGATTCCGCGCCTTCGTGCCGCTGTTCGCGGCCGGACTCGCGATCCATTTCGGCTGGGTCGAACCGGCCCGCGGGTTCGACTGGCTCGGCGAACCCGTCGTGCTCGTCGCGCTCGGCGTCGCCACGGCGGCCGAGATCGCGGCGTACTACGTGCCCGGCGTGGACCACGTGCTCGACCTGATCGGCGCGCCGGTCGCGGTCATCGCGGGCATCGTCGCTGCCGCCGGCGTCATGGTGGGCCTGCCGGACTGGCTGCGCTGGCTGACCGCCATCGGCGCGGGCGGCGCGGTTGCGACCGCCGGCCACGCACTCAATGCCGTCGGTCGCGCGAAGACCGGCGCTGCGACCGGCGGCGCCGGCAATCCGGTCTATTCGACCGCCGAGCTCGCGAGCTCGGCGGTCATCGCGGCGCTCGCCTTCGTCCTGCCCGTCATCGCCGTCATCCTACTGATCGCGCTCGGCGCCTGGGCGCTGCAACGACGCCGCCGGCGCCGGGTCTGACCCTTCAATGCCGCTCGCCCTCCCCGCCGCCTTGTGCATGGCGTTCCTCGGTGCGTCGCCGCCGCCTGCCGGCCAGGCGCCGCTGCCGCCCTGCGGCAAGCAGGCGACGGGCGCGCAGGAAGTCGACGTCGCGGTCGAGTTCCTGGGCGTCGAAGGTGCGCTGCTCGACAACGTAAGGGCGCTGTCGAGCCTGCACCGGCTGTCCGCGTCCGCCGACATGAATCCGGACATGGTCGCGCGCCTCGTGCAGCGCGCACCGGGCGAGGCGCGGACCGCGCTCCGGCCGTTCGGCTACTACGAACCGCGCGTCGAAACGCAGCTCGACCGGACCGAGGACGGCTGGAAGGCCGTCGTGAAGATCGATCCCGGCACGCCCGTCGTCCTCGTCGCACAGGAAATCGAGGTCACCGGCCCCGGCCGCGACGAAGGATTCATGCGGCGCGCGCTCGAGCGATCACCGCTCAGGACCGGGGAGCGCCTCAGCCATTCCGCCTACGACCAGCTGAAGGGCGAGCTGCTGCGCGCCGCGCTCGCCAACGGCTTCCTGGACGCCGAATTCACGGCGAGCGAACTCGCCGTCGACCCGGCGGCACGCACCGCACGCGCCCGGCTGACGCTCGAGACCGGAGAACGCTACCGCTTCGGACCGACCACGATCGAGCAGTCCGTGGTCCGCGACAGCCTGGTCCGCCGCTACCTGCGGTTCCGGGAAGGCGACTGGTACAGCGCCGAAGCGCTCCTGCGCACGCAGTTCGCGCTCGATGACTCGCAGTATTTCTCGCTCTCGGAGGTCCTGCCCGCGGAGCGCGACCGCGTCGCGAAGGTCGTGCCCATCCGCATCACGTCGGAGCCGAACAACCGGCACGTTTACACCATTGCGGCGGGCTACGGCACGGACACCGGCGCTCGCGGCACGCTCGGCTGGGAGAACCGCCGGCTCAACGACCGCGGCCACCGCCTGCGCGCCCAGGTGCGCGCTTCGGGCATCGAGGACTCCGTCAGCCTCACCTACGTCATTCCCTGGCAGGACCCGGCGCTCGAGAAGCTGTCCTTCGAGCTGAAGGGCCTCAACGAGCAGCGCGGGGACGTCGAGACGACCGGCGGCACGTTCACGGCGGGCCTCACCCAGGTGCGAGGCCGCTGGCAGCGGGTGCTGTCGCTGACGCTCGATTCCACGGAAGACGAGGTCACCACGTCGACCGGCAGCTCGACGCAGATCGACCGGAGCCGGAGCCAGCTGATCGTGCCCGGAATCTCCTTCGCCCGGCTGCCGCCGGACTTCCTCGGCACGAACGCGGTCGCGACCGGGCTGCGCGCGGAGCTGCTCGCCTCGACGAGCCAGCTCGGCTCCGACACGGATTTCACGCGGCTCAACGTGCGCGATGACCGCCGCTTCCGGCTGTCCGACCGCTGGCAGGTCTACGTGCGCGCGGAGATCGGCGCGAGCCTGGTCGGCGAATTCGACGAGCTGCCGGCCACGTACCGGTTCTTCGCGGGCGGTGACCAGAGCGTACGCGGCTATGGCTACCAGGAGCTTTCGCCGGTCGACGAGAACGGCAACAAGGTCGGCGGCCGGCACCTGCTGACCGGCACCATCGAACTTCAGCGCAGCCTGCCGCGGAACCTGGTCGCGGCGGTTTTCGTGGACGCAGGCAATGCGTTCAACACCTTCGGTGATCCGCTCGAGTATTCCCTCGGCATCGGCCTGCGCTATCGCCTGCCGTTCCTGAGCGTCGGTCTCGACGTCGCGCAGTCGGTGTCGGAGTCGGGCCGCAATCCGCGACTGCACATCAACTTCACGCCGGAGTTCTGACGTGACGCTGCCGGCACGGCCCTGGGTTCGCTGGCTGCTCGCGGGATTCGCGGCGATCCTGCTCGCGGTGCTCGTCGCGGCGGCATGGCTCGTGTCCACCGAGGCGGGCCTCAGGCATGCGGTCGCGTTCGCGAGCTCGGTCGGGCCGGTGAAGATCCGCCTGGAAGGCGCGCGCGGGCGGCTGATGGGACCGCTGCTGATCGACGCGATTCACGTCGAGCATCCGCGCGCCTCGATAGACGTCGCCGGCTTCGAGGCGGACTACGAGCCGCTCGAGATCCTGGCGGGGCGGATTTCCGCCGAGGGCGCCCGTGTCGCCGAAGCGCGGATCGAGCTGCGGCCGCCCTCAGGCCCGCCGCAGCCGCCGGCCTTCATGCCGGGCTGGCTGTCGCTCGTGCTCGACGACGTCGACGTGGCGCGGCTGATCCTGGTGTCGCCGGCCGGCACCGAAACCCGGTTCTCGGAGATCCGCGGCTCGGCGAAGGTCTCCCGCTCCCGGATCGCCTTCGAAGGCCTGCGGGTCCGCGGCACCGGGTGGGCGGTCGAGGATGCGCGCGGCACGCTGCATGCACGCGAGCCGCTCGCGATGGAAGTCACGACCGGCTGGTCGCTCACCGGCGAAACCCGCGTCGCGGGTACGGCGCGGGCGACGGGCGATCTGGACCGGCTGCGCGTGGATGCCCGCCTCGCCGTGCCCGCCGTTGCACGCATCGAGGCCGAGCTCGCGCAGGTTTCCGCGGCCATCCGCTGGCGCGGCACCGCCGAGGTCGAGACACTGGATCTCGGCCAGTGGCTGGAAAGCCCGCCGGTCGGCCCGCTCGCCGGCATGCTGGACTTCGAAGGCGATCTTGCGCGTCATGCCGTGCAGGGCGTGATTCACGGGCCGGGGCTGCCCGACGCCGGCGTGCGGGTCGAGGCATCGGCCCGCCATGTGGATCGGGTCGTGCACGTCGACTCGCTCGCGCTCGAATCCGGGCCTGGCCTCGCCGTCCATGCCGAGGGCAGCCTGTCGGTCGGCGAGCAGCCGGCGTTCAGACTGGCGGCCGGCTGGACGGGACTGCGCTGGCCGCTGGATGGGGAGCCGCTGGTCGCCTCGACGCAGGGCCGGATCAGCGCGGAAGGCTGGGACGAGTTCGCGTGGAGATTGAGCGGCGACTTCCAGCCGGCCGGCGCGCCGCCGCTCTCGGGCGACGCGACCGGGCGCCTCACGAAGGCGGCCATCGTGGTGGATGAGTCTTCCTGGCGCCTGCTCGGCGGGCGTGCCGCGCTCGCAGGCTCGCTCGGCCGCGACGCCGGGCAGGCCTGGTCGGCCACGGGCCGCGTGATCGACGTCGATCCCGCGGCATTGCGCCCGGACCTGCCCGGCAAAGTCAGCTTCGAGTTCCGGGGATCCGGCCGCGGCCTCGCGGCCGACGGTCCGTGGACGGCTTCGATCGGCAGGCTGCGCGGAAGCCTGCGCGGCCAGCGCCTGAGCGGCAGCGGCGCGATCCGCCGCGCGCCGGGAACGGCCGAGCTCGAGGACGTCTCGCTCGCGCTCGGGGAGGCGCGCCTCACGGCCGACGGCGTGCTCGGACGCGACGCCGATTTCCGCGCCCGATTCGCGGCGGATGACCTGTCGGCGCTTTCGCCCGAACTCGGCGGGGAGCTCGACGCGCAGCTGGCGCTGCGCGCGGACACGCTCGACATCGGCTTCACCGGGCACGGCCTTGCGTGGGGCGAGCACCGGGCGGTGGTGCTTTCGGCCGATGCGCGCATCGACCGGCAGGGGCGCGCGCATTCCTGGCTGCGCCTGCGCTCCAACGGCATCACCGTCGGCGGCTTCGCGATCTCCGACACGCGCCTCGCGCTCGACGGCCTGACGGGGGATCACGCCCTGAACTTCCGCCTGGGCGCCGGCCAGGATGCCCTGTCGCTGCGCGGCCGCGGCGCCTGGTCGGACGGTCGCTACACGCTGCGACTCGACGGCCTCGAAGCGAGCGGCCCGCGACTCGTGCCCTGGACGCTGGAGTCGCCGGGGCTGCTTGCGGCGGACGCCGGGAATGCCGCGCTCGATCCGGTGTGCCTCGTCTACGAGTCACGACGCCTGTGCCTGGAAGGACGCTGGCAGGCCGGGGGCGAGTGGGCGGTGAAAGCCACGACGGAATCGTTCCCGCTCGAGGCGCTCGACCCGAAGCGGCTCGGCGCGCCGCGCTATCGCGGCATGCTGGCCGTCGACGCCCGGGCGCACGGCCGCGCCGGCGAGCCCTGGCTCGCGGACCTGCGCGCCGAGATCCGCGACGCGTCGCTCGCTTACCAGTCCGCGGGCGGCGAGCAGCGCCGGGTCGAACTCGGCCTGACGCGGCTCACGCTCATCTCCGGGCCGGAGCGCCACCGGCTGCACCTCGGCGTGTCGGACGCGTCGGCGCTGGAGCTCGCGGTCGAGCTCGAGGCGGCACGCACGCCGGGCGCCGGCCTCGGCGAACTGCCGCTCGCCGGCAGCGTCCGGGGCCGCACGCGGCAGCTCAGCCTGCTGCCGCTGCTCGTCGACGCGATCGACGGCGCTTCGGGCGAGGTCGAACTCGACATCGCCGTGGCGGGTCGCGTCGCCGCACCCGGGCTCACCGGCGTCGCGCGATTCGCGGACGGGACGCTCGACTTCTACCAGACGAACCTGCGGCTGCGGGACCTCGCCGGCTCGGTGCGCCTGCACGACGAGTCGCTGTCGCTCGAAGCGTCCGGCAGGGCCGGCGACGGAACGCTCGCCATCGAGGGGCAGATGGGATGGCGGGAGCGTCAGCTGCACGGCGAGCTCGCGCTCACGGGCGAGCGCCTGCTGCTCGCCAACGTGCCGGAAGCGCGCATCTACGCCTCGCCCGACCTGCGATTCCAGCTCGACGGCCGCCGCATCGCGGTCACCGGCGAGGTCGTCGTGCCCGAGGCCTGCATCCAGCCGGCCGACACGGCCGGCGCCGTGCTGGTGTCGGCGGACGAGCGCATCCTGCAGCCCGAGGCCGGGCCCGGCGCCGGGGGGCGTTTCGCGGTCACCAGCGACATCCGACTGTCGATGGGCGACAAGGTCCAGGTCCGCGCCTTCGGGCTGTCCGCCGCCATCAGCGGCGCGGTCCGTGCACGCATGCAGCCCCAGGGCGCCACCACGGCCACCGGCGAATTCGAGGTCGCGCAGGGCGTCTACCGCGCCTACGGGCGCGAGCTGGGCGTGGAGCGCGGGCGGCTGCTCTTCACCGGCGGGCCCGTCACGGACCCCGCGGTCGACCTGCGCGCGACGCGCGAGCTGCCCGGCTACACCGTGGGCGTCATCGCCCGCGGGCCCCTGCGCCGGCCGCAGCTGACGCTGTTCTCGGAGCCGAGCCTGCCGCAGGCCCAGATCGCCTCGATGCTGATCGTCGGCCGCTCGAACATCCAGGGCGATTCCGGCGCGGCGGACGGCGAACTCTCCGCCACGGAACGCGGCGGCGCCATCCTCGCGGGCCAGCTCGGCAAGTACGTGGGCCTGGACGACGTCGGGCTGATCGAGGACGACGAAGAAGGCAGCGAGCTCGTGCTCGGGAAATACCTGTCGCCACGGCTGTACGTCAGCTACGGTATATCCCTGGTCGACGAGATCAACACGCTGAAGATGCGCTACACCATCGGCGACCAGTGGGTGATATCCGCGGAGTCCGGCCGGGAGTCCGCGGCCGACATCGAGTACCGGATCGAGAAATGATGAAGACCGTCATCGTCGACAAGATCGCGTCCGTGACCCAGGCCTGCGCGCTCTCGCACGAGCTGCGCATCTCGAGCGAGATTCCCTGCGAGGAAGGCATCGTCCTGGCGGTCGAGATCCTGACGAACAAGTCCCAGTACAACACGCTCGAGCTGACCAGCGGGCGCATGGCGAACGTGTCGCGCGGCAACGTGGTCGTCGGCGCCCTGGGCCACCGCAAGGCGCTGTTCGGGTACTCGGGCCACCTGCCCGAGAAGCTCGAGCCCGGCGACGTCATCCAGATGCTCAACATCGGCGGCGTGCTCGGCGTCTGCGATTCGGCCAACCCCTCCAAGGGCCGTCCGTTCGACTGCCGCGTGCTCGGGACGGTGCTGCACTTCCCCTACCTCGGCGAGCGCATCGGCGTGCCGGCGCGCGTCGGCATGCGCAAGCTCGATCGCGAGGCCCGGCTCGACACCGCCGGCGTGCCGGTGGTCGCGCTCGCGGGCAGCTGCATGGAAGCCGGCAAGACCGCGGCCGCCTGCGCGATGATCTCGCGCATGCGCCACCGCGGGCTCGTGGTCGACGCCTTCAAGGCGACCGGCGTCTCGCTCAGGCGCGACATCCTGGCGATGGAAGACTCGGGCGCGCGGCACACGGCGATCTTCACCGACTTCGGGATCGTCACGACCACGCCCGCCACCGGACCCGCGCTCACGCGTTCGATGCTGACGGAGATGGCCGCGCGCCGGCCCGACGTCATCGTCTTCGAGCTCGGCGACGGCATCCTCGGCGCCTACGGCGTCGAGGCCATCCTCGATGCGCCCGACATCCGCGCCGCGCTCACCGCCGTGGTCCTCTCGGCCAACGACCCGGTCGCCGCCTGGGGCGGCGTCAGGCTGCTGCGCGAGCGCTTCGGCATCGAGCCGGCGGCCGTCACCGGGCCCGCGACGGACAACTCGGTGGGCGTCGACATCATCCGCGAGCAGCTGCAGGTGCCCGCCTTCAACGCGATGACGAACGGCGCCGCGCTCGGCGACTGCGTGATCGCCGCGACCGGGCTCGAGAAGCGCGCCCGTTCCGGCGAGATCGAGGGCGAGGCGTGAGCGAGCGCGTGCCGGCGATCATCCTCGGCGGGACCGGTTACGTCGCCGGCGAGCTGCTGCGCCTCGTGCTCGGCCACCCGCGGCTTCAGCTCGCCGCGATGGCTTCCGACAGCCAGCCCGGGGAGCCGGTGGCCGCCGCTTTTCCGCACCTCGCCGACGCCTGCGGCGACCTTCGCTACGTTTCCCTGGCCGAAGCGACCGGCGTGGCGGCGCGCAATGCCCGCAGCGCCGTGCTCGCCGCCGCGCCGCACGGCGTTTCGCACCGGCTCATCGACGGCCTGCTCGCCGCCGCCGCCGCCGCGGGCGCCCGCCCCTCGGTCGTCGACATCTCGGCCGATTTCCGCTTCGCCGACCTCGCGGAGTACGAGCGCGTCTACGGCCACCCGCACGGCGCGCCCGCGCGGGCGCGGGAGTTCGCCTGCGCCGTGCCGGAACACCTCGAGCGCGCGCCGACGCCGCACGTCGCCCATCCGGGCTGTTTCGTGACCGCCACGCTGCTCGCGGTCGTGCCGCTGCTGAAGCTCGGGCTGGCTGACGGCCCGGTCTTCGTCTCCGCGGTCACCGGCAGCACCGGCGCCGGCCGCGGCCCCGTGTCCGGCACGCACCACCCGCTGCGCCATGCCGACCTCTACGCCTACAACGCGCTCGCGCACCGTCACGGCGCGGAGATCCGCGCGCTCGCGCGCTCGGCCGCCGGGGGCGAGGGCGAAGTCGCCTTCGTGCCGCACTCGGGCCCCTTCGCGCGCGGCATCCATGCCACCGTCCAGGCCCGGCTCGCGAAGCCGATGGACACGCCCGCCGCGACGGCGGCGCTGCGCGACTTCTACGCCGGGAAGCCCTTCGTGCGCGTGCTCGACGCGCCGCCGAGGATGAAAAACGTGGTCGCCAGCAATTATGCTCACCTGTCGGCGGCGACGGACGGGCGTACGATCGCCGTCATGTCGGTCATCGACAACCTGGTCAAGGGCGCCGCCGGCGGCGCCGTCCAGTGGATGAACCGCCTCCTCGGCTTCGCGGAGACGGACGGTTTGACAGCACCGGCGCCAGGGTGGACATGAACCATCGCATCGACCAGTCGGCGGTCATCGCCGCGCTCCGCGGCGCCGCGCCCTACATCCGCCTCTACAAGGGCAAGACCTTCGTCATCAAGGCAGGCGGCGCCATCTTCGGCGACGCCGCGGGCACGCGTTCGCTCGTCGAGCAGATCGCGATCCTGCACCACCTCGGCATCCGCGTCGTGCTCGTGCATGGCGGCGGCCCGCAGCTGGACGAGATGCAGCGCTCGCTCGGCATCGAGCCGCGCATGGTCCGGGGACGGCGGGTGACCGACGGCCGTTCGATCGACGCGACGACGATGGTCCTCAACGGCCTGATCAACACCCGCATCCTCGCCACCTGCCGCGAGCTCGGCATCGATGCCGTCGGTTTGTCGGGCGTGGATGCGGGCCTGGTGCGCGCCAACCGCCGCCCGCCGGTGAACGTGGACGGCGAGTCGGTGGACTACGGCTTCGTCGGCGACATCGTGTCGATCGATCCCTCGGTGATCCGCAAGGAGCTCGACGCCGGCCTGATGCCGGTCGTCAGCCCGCTGTCGGCCGACGACGCCGGGACGGTGCTCAACATCAACGCCGACACCGTCGCCGCGGCGGTCGGGGCCGCGCTCGGCGCGGAGAAGCTGATCCTCTGCACCGGCGCGCCGGGCATCCTCGAGCGCGTCGACGACCCGCGCTCGCTGGTGTCGTACACCGACCTCGCCGGCCTCAGGCGCCTGGAGCAGTCCGGAAGCCTGGCGGGCGGCATGCTGCCGAAGGCGTCGGCGATCGAGTCGGCGATCCGCGGCGGCGTGCGCCGCGTGCACGTCATCTCCTACGCCGCACGCGACAGCGTGCTCGCCGAGGTTTTCACGAACGAGGGCACGGGCACGATGATCGTCGCCGACGTCAAGGCGCTCACCCCCGCCGAGCAGCATCACGAAGGAGCAGCCAGGACATGAACAGCAAGGTCATGACAATCGTCGCCGTCGTGCTGATCGCGCTCGGCGCGTTCGGTCTCGCGCGCGGCAAGTTCAGCTACACGGAGGAGAAGCACGAGGCGGAGATCGCCGGCATCGAGCTCTCCATCAAGGACCGGGAGACGGTCGCCGTGCCGCAATGGCTCTCGATCGGCGCCATCGCCGCCGGAGCCCTGCTGCTTGTCTTCGGTCGTCGCAAATAGGAACCCAACCATGAACGAAAGCACCGGCAAGCTCATCCTGCGCGTCACGCTCGGCGTGCTGATCCTGCTGCACGGCATCAGCAAGCTCCGGAACGGCATCGGCTGGCTGGACGGCATGCTGGCGAACGCGGGCCTTCCCGTGTTCTTCAAGTACGGCGTCTACGTCGGCGAGGTCCTGGCGCCGCTCGCGGTCATCGCCGGCTGGTACTCGCGCGTCGGCGCCTGGCTGATCGCGGTCAACATGCTGTTCGCGCTCGGGCTCGCGCACGGCGCCGAGCTGCTCGCATTCAACGAACAGGGCGCGCTCGTGCTGGAAGTGCAGTACATGTTCTTCTTCTCCGCGATCGCGCTCGCCCTGATCGGCCCCGGGCGGTATGCCGTCAACCAGAAATGAGGGAGTACCACGGGTCCGGCCGGATCGGCTGGCTTCGCGCGGCCGTCCTCGGCGCGAATGACGGGATCATCTCTACCTCGAGCCTGCTGATCGGCGTCGCCGCCGCGGGCGGGTCCCAGGCGGCGATCTTCACGGCCGGCCTCGCCGGGCTCGTCGCCGGCGCGATGTCCATGGCGGCCGGCGAGTACGTCTCGGTGAGTTCGCAGGCCGACGCCGAGCACGCGGACCTCGCGCGCGAGCGCCGCGAGCTCGAGGAGGACCCGGAGGCCGAGCACCGCGAGCTCGCCGCGATCTACGTCGGCCGCGGCCTCGACCCGCGGCTCGCCTCGGAAGTCGCGAAACAGCTTGCGGCGAAGGACGCGCTCGGCGCCCATGCCCGCGACGAGCTCGGCATCTCCGAGCCGATGCGCGCGCGTCCGATCCAGGCCGCGCTCTCCTCGGCGGCGGCATTCGCAGGCGGCGCGATCCTGCCGCTCGCGGCGGCCGTCCTGTCGCCGCCCGACGCCGCGCCCGAGGCCGTCGCCGCGCTCTCGCTCGCCTTCCTGGCGGTCCTGGGCGGCATCGCCGCGCGCATCGGCCGCTCGAATGTCGTCAAGGGGACGCTGCGCGTGACATTCTGGGGCGCCATTGCGATGGCGCTCACGGCCGCGATCGGGCGCGCTTTCGGCATCGCGGCCTGAGGCACGACCCGTGGCGGCGCACGTGCTCGACAATCCCGTCTGGCATTCACTCGCCACGCAGCACGCGGGGCTCGCGCTCACCGCCGACGGGGCGGCCCGCTACCCCGCGGCCATCGTGCCGTTCGCCGCCGTCGCCGAGCCATCCTCGCGCGCGGCCGACCAGCTCACGAGCCTGGTCGACGACTCCGAATCGGTATTCATCGTCGGGGTCGCGCCGGAGCCCCCGCCGGGCTGGCGGCTGGAACCGAAGAAGCCGGTCCTGCAGATGGTCTGCAACGCGCGCGCGCCGGAAGTGCCGGGCCCGCCGGTGACGGACATGGGACCGGGACAGGTGGCGGACATGATCGGCCTGACCGACCTGGTGTTCCCGGGCTTCTTCCGCGCGCGCACGCTCGAGATGGGCAGCTACATCGGCATCTACCACGGGACGCGGCTCGCCGCGATGGCCGGCGAGCGGATGCGCCTCGACGGCTACCAGGAACTGTCCGCCGTCTGCACCCACCCGGACTACACGAGCCGGGGTTACGCGCAGCGCCTGCTCGGCATCCTCTGCAATTCGGCTTTCGCCCGGGGGTTCACGCCATTCCTGCACGTCTACGCGGACAATGCCCGGGCGATCGGCGTCTACCGGAGGATGTCCTTCGTCGACCGGTCCGTGCTCCCGTTCTGGGCGTTGCACCAGTGACCGTGCTGGAGACGGAGCGCCTGCTGCTCCGCGAGATCACCGCGGACGACGCCGGGTTCGTCCTGCGACTGGTCAACGAACCCGCCTTCCTGCGCTACATCGGCGATCGCGGCGTGCGCACGCTCGAAGACGCGCGGCGCTACATCGCGGACGGCCCGGTCGCCGGCTACGCGCGCGACGGCTACGGGCTGATGCGCGTGGTTCGCAAGGCGGACGGCGCCGGCGTCGGCATGTGCGGCGTGCTCAAGCGCGAAGCGCTTCCGGAGCCGGACATCGGCTTCTCGTTCTTCCCGGAGTACTGGTCGCAGGGGTACGCGCTCGAGTCGGCCCGCGCGGTCATGGGCCACGCGCGCGGTACGCTCGGGCTCGGGCGCATCCTCGCCATCACGACCAGGGACAACGAGCCCTCGATGCGCCTGCTCGGCAAGCTCGGCTTCCGCTTCGACCGCATGATCGCCTTCAACGCGGAGGAGCTGCGCCTGTTCGTGAACGACCCATGAAGCGCTGCGGATGGGCGCGGTCGCCCGCGATGATCGACTACCACGACCGCGAGTGGGGCGTGCCGGTGCACGACGACCGGCTGCTGTTCGAGTTCATGACGCTCGAGGGCGCCCAGGCCGGTCTCAGCTGGGAGACGATCCTGAACAAGCGCGAGGGCTACCGCCGCGCCTTTGCCGGTTTCGACCCGGCCAGGGTGGCGCGCTTCAACGCCGCCCGGCGCGCGCGGCTGATGCAGGACGCGGGCATCGTCCGCAACCGGCTCAAGATCGAGAGCACCGTGACGAACGCGGCGGCCTTCCTCGCCGTGCAGCGCGAGTTCGGCAGCTTCGACCGGTACCTGTGGGATTTCACGGGCGGCAAGCCGGTCCGCGGCCGATTCCGCACTTCGAAGGAGCTGCCCGCGCGCACGGAACTGTCCGATGCGCTCAGCAGGGACCTGAAGCGGCGCGGCTTCCGCTTCGTCGGCACGACGATCTGCTATGCGTTCATGCAGGCCGTCGGGATCGTCAACGACCACGTGATCGGCTGCTTCCGCAGGAACCTCCCGTGACCCTCCTCGACCCGCAGGTGCTGGCCTTCGCGATCGTGGCGGCGCTGATGACGATCTCGCCCGGTGCGGACACCTTCCTCGTCGTGCGCAATACGCTGCGCGGCGGGCGCGTCGACGGCTGGGCAACCGTGGCCGGCATCTGCTCGGGCCTCTTCGGGCACGCGCTGCTGTCCGCGCTCGGGGTCTCCGCGATCCTCGCGCACTCGGCGACGGGGTTCCTGGCCCTCAAGGTCGCGGGCGCCGCCTACCTCGCCTGGCTCGGGATCCAGTCGCTGCGTTCGGCGGCCCGGGACACCGCCGGCGCGGAGCCGGCCGGCGCGTCCGGAACCGGTCGGGTGCCCGCGGTCCGCTCGTTCCGCGAGGGCTTCCTCACCAACCTGCTGAATCCCAAGGTCATCGTGTTCTACCTTGCGCTGCTGCCGCAGTTCATTTCCCCCGCCGACGCCGTGCTCGCCAAGTCCCTGCTGCTGACCGCGATCCACTTCGCCGAGGGAATCCTGTGGCTCGGATTCGTCGCCTGGGGCGTGGACCGTTCGCGCCGGTTCTTCCTGCGCCCGACGCTGCGGCGCTGCATGGACGCGATCTGCGGCACCGTGCTGGTCGCGCTCGGCCTGCGGCTCGCGCTCGCGCAAAGATGAACCGCCGCATCACGCAGATGGCCCTCCTCGTCCGCGACTATGACGAGGCAATCCGCTTCTTCACGCGCGCGCTCGGCTTCGAGTTGCTCGAGGACAGCCCGCGCGAGGGCGGCAAGCGCTGGGTCCGCGTCGGGCCCGCCGGCGACGGCGGCGCGGCGCTGCTGCTGGCGCGCGCGGCAACGCCCGAGCAGGAGCGCGCGGTCGGCAACCAGTCCGGCGGGCGCGTGTTCCTGTTCCTCGAGACCGACGACTTCGCGCGCGACCACGCGCGCCTGCAGGCGGAGGGAGTCCGCTTCACCGAGGAGCCGAGACACGAGGCGTACGGCACGGTCGTCGTGTTCCTGGACCTCTACGGCAACAAGTGGGACCTGATCGAGCGGAAGCACGACCCATGAAGATGCCCGTCCTGTTCGTCGGCCACGGCAACCCGATGAACGCCATCGAGCGCAACGACTTCCACCTCGGCTGGGCCGCGGCGGCGAGACGCCTGCCGCGGCCGAAGGCCATCCTCTGCGTGTCCGCGCACTGGGAGACGCACGGCGCGGCCGTCACGGCGGCCGCCGTCCCGGAGACGATCCACGACTTCTACGGGTTCCCGAAAGCGCTGTTCGACGTGCGCTACCCGGCGCCCGGCGATCCCGGGCTCGCGGCGCGCGTCGCGGCGCTCGTGACGAGCGAGCGCGTGCGGCTCGACCCGGGCCGGGGACTGGACCACGGCGCCTGGAGCGTGCTGGTCGCGATGTATCCCCGGGCGGACATACCGGTCGTGCAGCTCGGCATCGACACGGGCCGGGACGGCGCGCACCACCTCGCGCTGGCGCGCCAGCTCGCGCCGCTGCGCGATGAAGGCGTGCTGGTGCTCGGCAGCGGCAACATCGTGCACAACCTGCGGCTCTTCGATTTCCGCGACCCGAAGCCCCTCGGCTGGGCGCTCGAGGCCGATGCCGCGATCCGCGACATGATCGCCGGCCGCCGCCACGACGCGCTCGCCGCCTACCCGGAACGGCCCGAGGCCCGGCTGCCCGTGCCGACGCCCGAGCACTACCTGCCGCTCCTCTATGCGGTTGCACTGCAACAAGACGGCGAAGAGACCGGGTTTTTCAACGTCGCCGTGCCCGGATCGGTCTCGATGACGTCGGTGCTGATCGGAGCCCGCGACGAGGCGTAAGATTCGCGACCAGGGGGTATCCGACATGAACAAGAAATTTCTCGTTGCGTGGCTGGTCCTGTTCGTCCTGTACATGGCCGGCGGAATCGTGATCCACGGCATGCTGCTCGCCGACGAGTACCTGGCGACGGGCCTGATGCGCCCCGAGGCCGAGGCCCAGCAGCTGATGCACCTGATGATCCTCGCGCACGTCCTCATGGCCGGCGCGTTCACCTGGATTTATGCGCGCGGCGTCGAGAACAAGCCGTGGCTCGGCCAGGGCCTGCGCTTCGGCCTCGCCGTGGCGGTCCTCTTCGTGCCGATCTACATCATCTATTACGTCGTTCAGCCGACACCGGGCGTGCTCGCGGTGAGGCAGATCGCGTACGACACGATCCTGACGCTGATCCTCGGCGTCGCGGTCGCCTGGCTCTATCGCGGCCAGGGCCGTTGACGACCGACGGCTGGATCGACGTCGGCGCGAGCGAGGAACTCGCTGCGAGGCCCGTGCAGGAGGTGCGCGTCGGCGCGAAGCGAATCGCGCTCACCTGCCGCGACGGCGAGTTCGGCGCCATCTCCGGCCTCTGCAACCACGTGGGCGGGCCGCTCGGCCAGGGCACGCTGGAGGGTGATTTCGTCACCTGCCCGTGGCATTACTACAAATTCCACTGGCGGACGGGCGAAGGCGAGCCGGGGTACGAGGCGGACCGCGTGCCGTCCCACGCGGTGAAGGTCGAGAACGGGCGCGTGCTCGTGTCGGCGGCGGCGGTGACGAAGCGCGGCCACCTTCCGAAGCAGCCGCACCCGCTCGCGCGCACGCCCGTTCGCGAGCCCGGGCCGATCCGCATCCTCGGTCTTTCCACGACGACGATGACCCGCGGCCGGCCGCGCTACAGCACGTCGGAGGACCTGCTGCTGCACGCGCTCGCCAACGCGCGCGAGCGCGGCGACTGCGAGTGCGAGTCGCGGGTGATCAGGGTCCGCGACCTCGCCTTCCGCGCCTGCGAGGGCTTCTATTCGAAATCCGCGCGCGCCTGCACCTGGCCCTGCTCGATCACGGAGATGGACTCGAAGGACCAGATGGACCAGGTGTACGAGGGCGTCGTGCACTGGGCCGACGTCATCGTCATCGCGACGCCGATCCGCTGGGGCGGCGCGAGCAGCCTTTACTACAAGATGATCGAGCGCATGAACTGCATCCAGAACCAGGAAACGACCGCGAACCGGCACCTGCTGCGCAACAAGGTCGTCTCGCTGATCGTCACCGGCGGCCAGGACAACGTGCAGGCGGTCGTCGGCCAGGTGCTTACGTTCTTCGCCGAACTCGGCTGCCAGTTCCCGCAGTTCCCCTTCATCGCGCACACCCGGGGCTGGAGCGCGGAGGACATGGAGAACAACGAGCAGCACGTGCGAGACTCGAAGTTCCTCCACGATGGGGCGGCGGCGCTCGTGCGCCGCTCCGCCGACATGGCCCGCGTCATGATCGAGAGCGCGCTCGGCGAGGGTGCCCTGGTCCGCGGCGGGCGCAAGGGCCACCACCTCGACACGCCAAGGAGCCCGTCATGACCGCCATTGCAGCCCTCTGGCTGCCGATCCTCGTCTCCGCCGTGCTCGTCTTCGTCGCGAGCTCGATCATCCACATGGCGCCCCTGTGGCACCGCAGCGAGCTGCCCGCGCCGCCCGACGGGGACCGCATGCAGGACGCGCTGCGGCCATTCGGGCTCAAGCCCGGCGAGTACATGCTGCCGCGGATGCAGAGCATGAAGGAGTGCAGCTCGCCCGCTTTCATCGAGAAGCTGACGCGCGGCCCGGTCCTCATCATGACCGTGATCCCGAGCGGGCCGATGTCCATGGCGCGGCCGCTCGTGCAGTGGTTCATCTGCATCGTCGTCGTCTCGATGCTGGTCGCCTACGTGACCGGCGCCGCCCTCGCCGCGGACGCGTCCTACCTGGCGGTGTTCCGCGTCGCCGGAACGACCGCGTTCATCGCCTACGCCGCCGGGTGCTGGCCTCAGTCAATCTGGTACCACCGCCCCTGGTCGACGACGGCCAAACTGACGCTCGACGGGCTGATCTACGGCCTGCTGACCGGCGGGGCGTTCGGCTGGCTGTGGTCGGCGGGCGGATGATCAGAAGCTTCTTCCGCCTCAAGGTCGAGGTGCTCGTGCACGCGGACTACGTCGAGTTGCGGTGCACGGGCAGGTACTCGCGCGCGGAGGCCTTGCGGGTGGGCGACCAGGCGTTCCGGGAGGCCGCCGCCGCCTCCCGCAGGAGCGTGCTGGTCGACGTGCGCGGCATCACCGGCAGCGTGCCGACCCTCCTCGACCGCTTCGACATGGGCGTCAGGGTCGCGGCGCTGCACCTCGAGCAGAGGCCGCGCGTCCGCCTTGCCCTGGTGGGGCACGAGCCGATGATCCACCCGGACCGGTTCGGCGAGATCGTGGCCCGCAACCGGGGCGCCGACGCGCGGGTGTTCACGCAGGAGGCCGAGGCGCTCAACTGGCTGACCGCCGCGTAGGACGGATTTTGCATTGCGACAAGCCCACGGGCTTGTGTCCGGGCTTCCGGTATGCGCTAGACTCGGCCGGCAGACGTGGGGGGTAGGGATGAAGTGTCTCTATTACGTCGCGCCGGAACTCGACAGTACCGCGCGGGTCGCGGACGACCTGCATGACGTGGGCATCGACGACTTCTTCGTCCACGTCATCGCGAAGGACGAGTCCGGCCTCAAGAAGCGGCACATCCACGCCGGCAACTATCTCGAGACGCTCGATTTCGTCCGCGAAGGCTTCCTCGGCGCCGCGATCGGCCTGTTCGCGGGCGTGGTCGGCTGCATCATGCTCGACCACTTCGGTCCGTTCGAGAACATCCCGTGGTTCGTCTACGTCGCGCTGTGCGGCGTGGCGACGCTGTTCGGCGCCTGGGAAGGCGGGCTGATCGGCGTCGAGAAGGAGAACAAGAAGCTCGAGCGCTTCCACGACGACATCGAGGCCGGCAAGTACCTGATCCTGATCTACGCGCGGCGCGACCAGGAGTCGGTCGTGCGGCACATGATGAGCCGGCGCCATCCCGAGGCCGAGTTCGCGGGCGTCGACAGCCATTTCGTCAACCCGTTCACGACCGTGAGGCGGCGCCGGACAACCGGCGATCGGGTACGCGCGTAACAAGGGGGCTCCCCGATGGCGATCGCAGTAGTCCTCGTCCTCCTCGTCATCGGCTCCCTGATATTCCACTTCGCGAGTCCCTGGTGGTTCACGCCCATCGCGTCGAACTGGGCCACGATGGACGACACCGTCATCCTGACCTTCTGGGTCACGGGCGTCGTGTTCGTGGTCGTGAATCTCTTCCTGGCCTGGGTCGTCTGGAAGTACCGGCACCGCAAGGACCACAAGGCGGACTACGACCCGGAGAACAAGAAGCTCGAGTGGTGGCTGACCGCCGTCACCTCCGTGGGCGTCGCCGCGATGCTGGCACCGGGGCTCTTCGTCTGGGGCAAGTTCGTGGACGTGCCCGACGACGCGGCGGTCGTCGAGGCGCTCGGGCAGCAGTGGCACTGGAGCTACCGCTTCCCGGGCGCTGACGGCGAACTCGGCCACAGCGACGCGACCCTCATCACGCCGGCGAACCCGTTCGGCCTGGATCCCGAGGACCCCGCGGGCCGCGACGACGTGCTGGTCGCGTCCCCGGAGCTGCGCCTGCCCGTCGACCGGCCGGTGAAGGTGCTGCTGCGCTCCAAGGACGTGCTGCACAACTTCACGGTCACGCAGTTCCGGGTGAAGATGGATCTCGTGCCCGGGATGATCACGCACCTGTGGCTCACGCCGACGGTGCCGGGCTCGTACGAGATCCTGTGCGAGGAACTCTGCGGCGTCGGCCACTTCGCGATGCGCGGGCGGGTCGTCGTCACGCCGCAGGAGGAGTTCGACGCCTGGCTCGCCGCGTTGCCGACCTTCGCCAGCACGCAGGCGCTCGCCGACGCCGACCCGCATGCCGGCGCGGCGCAGTACGCCGTCTGCGCCGCGTGCCACGGCGCCGGCGGCGAGGGCAACCCGGCGCTCAATGCGCCGCGACTCGCGGGCCAGGAGGGCTGGTACATCCGGCGCCAGCTCCACGCCTTCCGCGACGGACTGCGCGGCACGCACGAGCGCGACACCTACGGCGCGCAGATGAAGCCGTTCGCCGCGATGCTCGCCGACGACGCCGCGATCCGGAACGTCGCGGCCTATCTCGAGGCGCTGCCGGGCCAGGGCCGTCAGGCGACGGTTTCCGGGGACGCCGACCGCGGCCGGCGGCTTTACGGCACCTGCGCCTCATGCCACGGCGGCCAGGGCCAGGGCATCTGGGCGCTCAATGCGCCGCGGCTCGCGCACATGTCGGACTGGTACCTGGTCCGGCAGCTGCAGAACTTCCAGCACGGCGTGCGCGGAACGCACCGCCAGGACTTCTACGGCTGGCAGATGGCCACCTTCGCCGACGCGCTCAAGAACGAGCGCTCCATCAACGACGTCGTCGCCTACATCAACACGCTCGATCCGCAGCCGGTCCGCACGGCGAGGAAGGACTGATGGCCTACGTCGCAATCGCCGACCGGGACGTGCCGGTCCACGACCCCCACACGTTCATCGAGAAGTACGTCTGGAGCCAGGACCACAAGGTCATCGCGATCCAGTACTCGATCGTCGCGATCTTCGTCGGGCTGGTCGCGCTCGTGCTCTCGGCGCTGATGCGGCTGCAGCTCGGCTTCCCGGACACCTTCCACTTCGTTGACCCGAGCCAGTATTACCAGTTCATCACCATGCACGGCATGATCATGGTGATCTACCTGCTGACCGCCCTGTTCCTCGGCGGCTTCGGCAACTACCTCATCCCGCTCATGTGCGGATCCCGGGACATGGTGTTCCCGTACATGAACATGCTCAGCTTCTGGGTGTACCTGCTCGCGGTGATCGTCCTGCTCGCGAGCTTCTTCGTCCCGGGCGGGCCGACCGGCGCGGGCTGGACGCTCTACCCGCCGCAGGCGGTGCTGCCGGGCACGCCGGGCGCCGGCTGGGGCATCATCCTGATGCTCGTCTCGCTCGGCATCTTCATCGTCGCCTTCACGATGGGCGGCCTCAACTACGTCACGACGGTCCTGCAGGCCCGCTGCAGGGGCATGACGCTCATGCGCATGCCGCTCTCGGTCTGGGGCATCTTCATGGCGACGATCCTCGGCCTGCTCGCGTTCCCGGCGCTGTTCGTCTCCGCGATCATGATGACGCTCGACGGCACGCTCGGGACCAGCTTCTTCATGCCGGCGATCAGCTCGATGGGCGCGAACCCCGGGCATGACGGCGGCAGTCCCCTGCTGTTCCAGCACCTGTTCTGGTTCTTCGGGCATCCCGAGGTCTACATCGTCGCCCTGCCCGCCTTCGGCATCGTCTCCGACCTGCTCTCGACCCACGCGCGCAAGAACATCTTCGGCTACCGCATGATGGTCTGGGCGATCCTAGCGATCGGCGGCCTGTCGTTCGTCGTGTGGGCGCACCACATGTACGTGTCCGGCATGAACCCCTACTTCGGGTTCTTCTTCGCGACCACCACGCTGATCATCGCGATCCCGACCGCGATCAAGGTCTACAACTGGGTGCTGACCCTCTGGAAGGGCGACATCCACCTGACCGTGCCGATGCTGTTCGCGATCGGCTTCATCTTCACGTTCATCCACGGCGGGCTCACGGGCCTCTTCCTCGGCAACGTGACCGTGGACCTGCCGCTGTCCGACACCTACTTCGTGGTCGGGCACTTCCACATGGTCATGGG
>ERZ1066138.201-NODE-201-length-20471-cov-10.688088_pt1 | contig 20471 bp, 15 predicted proteins | sample MGYA00382785_ERZ1066138 | MGnify/ENA primary metagenome ERZ1066138 (study PRJEB33369, sample SAMEA5778368) | biofilm metagenome | biome: Industrial cooling water; feature: Water cooling tower basin; material: Biofilm | place: United Arab Emirates | collected... | reverse complement strand
CCCCATCGCCAGGCTGGCGTAGGCGCCGGCGCGCGGATGCACCGACCAGGCCCGCGCGGTGCCGATGCCGTGCGCGGCCAGCCCGAGCGCGTAGCCGCGCGCGGCCCAGTCGCGCACGCCCATGGCGTTGAGCAGCGGCGTGACGACCAGCGCGCCGACGATGCCTGTCGTCACGGTGAACACCGCCGCCAGCGTGGCCGAGCCGCCGACCTTCTCGGCCACGCCCATCGCGATCGGCGCGGTCACCGACTTCGGCAGCAGCGAGGCCAGCACCGCCGGCGAGGTGCCGAGCGCCCAGGCGAGCCCCAGCGCAACGGCGATCGACGTGGACGCGCCGAGCGCCAGCGCGCCGAGCAGTGCGCTGCGGCGCGAGCGCAGCTCCGGCCACAGCCGCGCCAGCGGGATCGCCAGCGCCACGGTCGCGGTGCCGAGCAGGAAGTGGACGAACTGCGCACCTTCGAAATAGCGCCGGTAGGGCGTGCCGGTGGCGACCAGCACCGCGATGATCGCCAGCACCGACCACAGCACCGGGTTGGCCAGAGGGTGGCGGCCGGTGCGCGCCGACACATGGTCGGCCACCACGTAGGCGCCGAGCGTCAGCGTCAGCCCGAACAGCGGCGTGGCCGCGAGGTAGACCCACACCTCGGCCAGCGGCTCCAGCGCGAGCCCCAGGCCGACCGGCCGCGTGGCGGCGGGATCGTCGTTCACCGCGGCGGCGCCTCGTCGGGCGGCGTCGGCAGCCGGCCCTTCAGGAACCAGGCCGTCACCGCGATCGACGCGACCGTGCTGGCGACGATCGCCACGACCCAGGCCAGGCCCTCGCGCGCCAGCGGCTCCCAGTAGAGCATCACGCCGACGGCGGCCGGGATGAAGAAGATCGACAGGTGCGCGAGCAGCCCGTCGGCCGCCTGCGCAAGCGGCGCCCATTCCGGCAGGGCGCGCCGCTGGCGCCACACCAGCACGGCCAGCAGCGCGACGAGCCCGATCACCGGGCCGGGCACCGGCGCACCGCTCAAGCGGGCGGCCGCCTCGCCGAGCGACTGGAACAGCAGCAACGCCGCGAGACCCTGGACCATCGTGGCCCGAGTGTCGCCCGCCGTGCCGTGGGCGGCAAACCGGGCGGCGGCCGTGTCCTCAGGCCGGTTGCGGCACGCCGTGCGGCCACAGGCCCAGCCGCCGGAGCGCCGGGCGGAAGCGGTTGAAGCGCGGCGCGGCGCCGGCCGCGCTCAGACCGATGCAGTACTTCGAGCAGCCTTCGGTGGGGTGCTGGTGGAGGCCGCGCAGCACCGCATCGGCGAGGCCGTGGCCGTGGGCCGACTTGGTCTCGACGATCACGACGTCGTCCCTCGGGCCGAAGCCGCCTCGTCCGTCGCCATGGAAGCGGATGCCGGCATCGATCGTGATCCGCTCGCCGCCCACCCGCGCGACCAGCGTGCTGCGTCGGTAGTGCATCTGCAGCACCGGCTCGAGCTCGCGCTCGAAGGGCAGGCCGTACAGCGCCTGATGGCAGCGGCGCACATGCGCCATCGCGGCGGCATCGAGCGTGCCGTAGCGGTCCAGCGGGTAGGGCATGCGCCGCTTCACGGTGACGCCGCGCGGGCCCTTGAGCTTGACCTCGACGAAGCACGCCGCCGCCTCGACGTAGCGGCGCACCCGCACCTTCATGCGGCGGCGGCGGCCCTGCTGGTGGTCATGGAAGCTGCGCCGATCGGCATCGTCGAAATAGCAGGTGTCGTAGGCGAAGGCGCGCCGGCCGTCGATCTGCAGGACGTCGAACTGCGCGCGCAGCGCGGCCAGCGCGTCGCCGAGGACGCCGGTGTCGAGCACGTACTTGCGGTCGAGCCGCTCGAGCATCGCGGCCTTGGCGTTCAGTGCGTCCAGGCCGATCGGCGCGAAGTCGGCCAGCAGCGGCTCGAGCGCGCTCATGAGGGGGCCCCGGTCGCCATGCGGGCCGGCCGGTCGGGCGGGGCGATCCGGACCGGGCCTTCGCGGTAGAAGACGCTGATGCGCGCCATGTCGTTGATGTAGTCGAGCGCGGTGATCTGGTAGGACATCACCTCGACGCCCAGCCGCTGCGACAGCTCGGCGCGCATCGCGGCCGGGTCCGACAGCGCATGGCCGTCGATCTTGTCGAGCGTCACGCGGATCGCATGAACCGAGCGCAGCACCTTCGGGTGGTCGATCGCCCAGGCGCCGACGACGACCAGCGCACTGATCCCGGCGGTGAAGCCCGGGGTCGTGCCCTGCACCGCGCAGATCACCGCGATCGCGACGCTGCCGAAGAAGTAGGTGATCTCGGTCTTGCCGATCGGCTCGGAGCGCAGCGTGAACATCGCCAGGATCGCGAACAGCCCGAAGCCGGCCGCCAGACCGAACTCGACCTGCGACAGCACCGTCAGCACGGCGAAGATGAAGACGTTGAACAGCGCCGCCGCGGTGACCAGTTCCTTGTCGCGGTAGCGGCGGTAGTACAGGCCGAAGACCAGCAGCAGCATGGCCGCGAGGTCGATGCCCAGTCGGGCGAGCAGGCCGAGGTCGGGGGTGGGCATGGAGGGCGTCCTTGGCGGGTGGCGGTGCCATGCTCGGCCGTCAGCGCCAGCCGAGCACGGTATGCCCCTGGTCCTTCATGCACAGGTCGACGTACTTGCGGTGCACGGCGTCGGGCTCGTTCCAGTTCAGCGCCACGCCGGTCAGGCCGCCGGCGACCGAGCCGACCGCGGCGCCGCGGGCGCGGCCCCAGGCGCTGCGGGCGCTGAACATCAGGCGATCGGCCGCTTCCTTGACGAAGGACTCGGTGCCCTTGCGCGCCAACTGCGTGCCCAGCGCCGGCGCGCGGACGCCGTTGACGCCGACCGCGGCCTCGGCACGCTTGCGGCAATCGGCCAGGTCGGCGGCGATGCGGTCCGACGCGGCCGGCGGCGCCTTCGGGGGCACGTAGACGACCGGGGCGGACAGGCTGGCGCAGCCGGTGAGCAGGGCGGCGAGCACGACCACGGCGGCCGGGCGGCAGGCTGGGGAGGTTGACATGACGGCTCCATGACGAGGTTGTGACCTCGCACGGAGCGTCGGCCCGGCGCGGAAATACCTGGGTTCAGTCGCCGGCGCCCATCGCCGCGATCACCTGGGCGACCGAGGCGGTCAGCTTCTTGCCGTAGGGCACGTGCAGGAATTCGTTCGGGCCATGGGCGTTGCTCTTCGGGCCGAGCACGCCGCAGACCATCATCTGGGCCTTCGGGAAGCCCTGCTGCAACAGGCTCATCAGCGGGATCGTGCCGCCCTGGCCGATGCTGCCGCAGGGCGCGCCGTAGTGTGCCTGCGAGGCGGCCTGCAGCGCGTCCTCGAGCCAGGGCGCGATCGCCGGTGCGTTCCAGCCGGTTGCGCCCCATCGGGCGCCCGGCAGGGTGCCGTCGTCATGCGGGCCGGCGCGGCCGTCCGGCTGGAAGATCACGCGGGCGTTGTACGGCGCGTTGTCCTCCAGCAGCGCCTTGAGCTTCACGGCGGCCTCGTGGCCATCGACCAGCGGCGGCAAGCGCAGGCTGAGCTTGAAGGCGGTGCAGGGCCGCAGCACGTTGCCGGCGTCGCCGACGGCCGGCAGGCCGGCCGCGCCGGTGACGCTGAGCGTCGGCCGCCAGGTGCGGTTCAGCAGGGCCTCGGTCGGGTCGGTGGACATCGGCAGCGTGAAGCCGCCGTCGGCACCGCAAGCCCATGGAAAGCGCCGCCAGACCTCGTCGCCGAGGATGCGGGCGGCGGCGCGGGCCTGCTCGACACGGTCGGTCGGGATCGTGCAGTGCAGGCTCTCAGGCAGCAGGCGGCCGGTGGCGCTGTCCTCGAGCCGGTCGAGCAGCTGGCGCAGGATGCGGAAGCTCGACGGCACCACGCCGCTCGAATCGCCCGAGTGCACGCCCTCGGTCAGCACCTCGACCTTCAGCGTGCCGGTGACGTTGCCGCGCAGGCTGGTGGTGAGCCAGAGCTGGTCGTAGTTACCGGCGCCGGAGTCGAGGCAGACGACCAGCGCCACCTCGCCGAGGCGCGGGCGCAGCGCGTCGAGGTAGGCCGGAAGATCACCCGAGCCCGATTCCTCGCAGCTCTCGATCAGGCCGACGCAGCGCGGCCGGGTCAGGCCCTGCGCGTCGAGCGCTTCGAGTGCCGACACCGCCGCGTAGACCGCGTAGCCGTCGTCGGCGCCGCCGCGGCCGTAGAGCAGACCGTCCTGGTACTTCGGCGTCCAGGGGCCCAGATCGTTGCGCCAGCCGCTGAACTCCGGCTGCTTGTCGAGGTGGCCGTAGAGCAGCACGGTCGGCGCGCCGGGATCGTTGCCGCCCGGCTTGGTGGCCGGCAGATCGAAGAAGATCACCGGCGTGCGCGGCGTGCCGTCGGCGTGGGCGAGGCGGATCACCTCGAGCTTCAGCCCGGCGAGCTTGCGCGACTCGACCCAGGCCGCGGCGCGCCGCACCACGGTGTCGATGTGGCCGTGCGCGGCCCAGTCGGGGTCGAACAGCGGGCTCTTGGCCGGGATGCGGATGTAGTCGCCGAGCTCGGGGACGATGCGGCGGTCCCAGGCTTCGTCGACCGAGCGGCCGAGGGCGGCGGTGTCGAGGCCGGGCAGGCGTTCCGGGGCGTTCATGGCGGCGGCGCGGGGCGCGTACGATGAGGCGGATCCAGTATAGGCAGCGGCCATGGTGCCCTGCCGCCGCACGAGCTGCCTCGCGTGCCAATGGTTAGGACGATTGGGCTTGCGCCGAGTGGGGATTTGGCGCGCGTCGTCAATGATGACCGTTCGGTCAGTAACATGCCGCGCAGCAGCATCGAAGCACCGGCGGCCGCCTCCGCGGCGTCACCGACCGGGCCGCGGGCCCCCCGCCCGTCTCGTTCTCAGCCTCCAGGGAGTCCCATGAGCCGTCGCGTCGCGCCCCCGCCTTCCTTCGCCATCGCCTCGGGCTCACGGGCCGCGGTGCTCGCCGGCAGCCTGCTCGTGCTCGCGGCGCTCGTCGCGGGCTGCGGCGGCCCGGCCGATGCGCAGCAGGGCGGCCCGCCGCCGGCCGCGCCGGTGAGCGTGGCGCCGGCGGTCGAGCGCCAGGTCAGCGACCGCGAGGAGTTCAGCGGCCGCATCGAGGCGAGCGAGTTCGTCGAGCTGCGCCCGCGCGTGGCCGGCACGATCGAGCGCGTGCATTTCGTCGACGGCGCCGCGGTGCGCAAGGGCGAGCTGCTGTTCACGATCGACCCGCGGCCCTTCCAGGCCGAGGTGGCGCGCGCCACCTCGCAGCGCGCCACCTCGCAGCGCGCCGCCGCGCTGTCGCGCGCCGAGCTGGCGAAGAGCGAACTGGCCCGCGCGCAGCAACTGCTCGACGCCCAGGCGGTGTCGCGCCAGGAGTTCGACCAGTTGACCTCCGGCTCGCGCACCGCCGAGGCCGACATCGCCGCCGCCGAGGCGGCGCTGCGCGTCGCGCAGCTCAACCTCGGCTACACCGAGGTGCGCGCGCCGATCGCGGGGCGCGTGTCGCGCGCCCACGTCACCGCCGGCAACCTGGTGAGTGCCGAGGTGGTGCTGACGACGATCGCCGGCGTCGACAAGGTCTACGCCTACTTCGACGGCAGCGAGCAGACCTACCTGCGCGTGCGCGCCGCCAACGACAAGGCGCCGAAGGTCCGCATGGGCCTGGCCGACGAGCCCGGCTTCCCGCACGAAGGCCGCGTCGACTTCGTCGACAACCGCCTGAACCCGCAGACCGGCGCGATCCGCCTGCGCGCCAGCTTCGACAACGCCTCGGGCCGCTTCACGCCCGGCCTGGCGGCGCGGCTGACCATGGCCACCAGCGCGCCCTACGCCGCCACGCTGGTGCCCGACCGCGCGATCGGCACCGACCAGAGCAAGAAGTTCGTCTACGTGGTCGGGGCCGACAACCAGCCGCAGTTCCGCGAGGTCCGGCTCGGCGCGCTCGACGGCGCGATGCGCGTCGTGCAGGGCGGCGTCAAGCCGGGCGAGAACGTCATCGTCGACGGCCTGCAGCGCGTCATCCCCGGCCTGCCGGTCGCGCCGACCGTGCTGAAGGTCGACGAGCAGGGCATGCCGATCGTGCCGCCCCCGCAGCCGCCCCAGGGCAGCGCCCCGGCGCAGGGCTGAGCGGGGAGCGGCCGCATGGACATCTCGCACTACTTCATCGACCGGCCGCGCTTCGCCGCGGTGCTGTCGATCTTCACCTTCCTGGTCGGGCTGCTGGCGATCTTCAACCTGCCGGTGTCGGAGTACCCGGAGGTCGCGCCGCCGCAGATCGTGGTGCGCGCGCAGTTCCCCGGCGCCAACCCGCGCGTGATCTCCGAGACGGTTGCGACCCCGCTGGAGGAGCAGATCAACGGCATCGAGAACCTGCTGTACTTCGACAGCCAGGGCACCGCCGACGGCGCGATGACGCTGACCGTCACCTTCAAGATCGGCACCGACCCCGAGGCCGCGGAGACCGCGGTGCAGAACCGCATCAACCGCGCGCTGCCGCGGCTGCCGGACATCGTGCGCCAGATCGGCGTGACGACCGAGAAGGCCAGCCCCAACCTGACGATGGTGGTGCACCTCGTCAGCCCCGACAACAGCCGCGACGCGCTCTACCTGCGCAACTACGGCCAGCTCAACGTGCGCGACGAGCTGCTGCGCATCCCGGGCATGGGCAGCGTGCAGATGTTCGGCGCCGGCGACTACGCGATGCGCATCTGGCTCGACCCGGGCAAGCTCAACGCCCGCGGCGTGACCAGCGCCGAGGTGATCGGCGCGATCCGCGAGCAGAACGCGCAGGTGGCCGCCGGCACGGTGGGCGCGCCGCCCTCGCCGCCCGGCACCGAGTTCCAGCTCGCGATCAACACCCAGGGGCGCCTGGCCACCGAGCAGGAGTTCGCCGACATCATCGTGCGCGCCGACCCGGCCACCGGCGGGCTGATCCGCATCCGCGACCTCGGCCGCGTCGAGCTCTCGGGCAACACCTACGCGCTGCGCAGCCTGCTGAACAACAAGGAGGCGGCGGCGATCGCGGTGTTCCAGGCGCCGGGCAGCAACGCGCTGGCGCTGTCGAACGCGGTCCGGCAGGTGATGAAGAAGCTCGAGCCGGGCCTGCCGCCCGGCGTGCAGTACGACATCGTCTACGACCCGACGCGCTTCGTGCAGACCTCGATCGAGAAGGTCGTCGTCACGCTGCTCGAGGCGGTGGCGCTGGTGGTGCTGGTGGTGATCGTGTTCCTGCAGACCTGGCGCGCGTCGATCATCCCGCTGCTGGCGGTGCCGGTGTCGATCGTCGGCACCTTCGCCTTCCTGCTGCTGCTCGGCTACTCGATCAACACGCTCACATTGTTCGGCCTGGTGCTGGCGATCGGCATCGTGGTCGACGACGCGATCGTCGTGGTCGAGAACGTCGAGCGCAACATCGAGGCCGGCCTGGCGCCGCGCGAGGCCACGATCAAGGCGATGCGCGAGGTCTCCGGGCCGATCATCGCGATCGCCCTGGTGCTGTGCGCGGTGTTCGTGCCGCTGGCCTTCGTGCCGGGGCTGACCGGGCAGTTCTACAAGCAGTTCGCGGTGACGATCGCGATCTCCACCGTGATCTCGGCCTTCAACTCGCTGACGCTCAGCCCCGCGCTCAGCGCCATCCTGCTGCAGCCGCCGGGCGCCAAGCCCGACGCGCTGACGCGCGGCATGGACAAGGTCTTCGGCGGCTTCTTCCGCGTCTTCAACCGCGTCTTCCACCGCGGCAGCGAGGCCTACGGCCGCGGCGTCACCGGGCTGATCCGGCACAAATCGGCCGCGATGCTGGTCTACCTGCTGCTGCTCGGCCTGACCGCGCTGCTGTTCATGCGCATCCCGGCCGGCTTCGTGCCGGCGCCGGACAAGCAGTACCTGATCGGCATCGCCCAGCTGCCGGCCGGCGCCTCGCTGGACCGCACCGACACGGTGATCCGCGAGATGAGCGAGATCGCGCTGACGATCCCCGGCATCCGCGACTCGGTCGCCTTCCCCGGCCTGTCGATCGCCGGCTTCTCGGCCGCGCCGAACGAGGGCATCGTGTTCTTCGGCCTCGACGACTTCGACCAGCGCACCAGCCCCGAGCTGAGCAAGGACGCGATCCTCGGCAAGGTCAACGGCGCGATCCAGCGCATCCAGGGCGCGCGCATGTTCGTCGTGCCGCCGCCCGGGGTCGACGGCGTCGGCACCGCCGGCGGCTTCAAGCTGCAGGTGCAGGACCGCGCCGGCCTCGGCGAGCAGGCGCTGTACGGCGCGGTCTGGGGCACGCTGGGGCAGGTCTACGGCAACCCGAAGTCGGCGATCGGCACGCCCTACTCGACCTACGACATCAACGTGCCGCAGCTCTACGCCGACGTCGACCGCACGCGCGCCAAGCAGATGGGCGTCAGCCTGACCGACATCTACGACACGATGCAGGTCAACCTCGGCTCGCTCTACGTCAACGACTTCACCCGCTTCGGCAAGACCTACCAGGTGATCGTGCAGGCCGACGCGCCGTTCCGCGCCGATGCCGCGTCCATCACCAACCTGAAGACCCGCAACGCCGCCGGCGAGATGGTGCCGCTGGGCGCGCTGATGAAGGTCGAGCCGGCCTTCGGCCCGACGCGCGTGACGCGCTACAACGGCTTCCCCTCGGCCGACATCAACGGCTCGCCGGCCTTCGGCCGCTCCTCCGGCGAGGCCGAGGCCGAGGTCGAGCAGCTGCTGCAGGGCCTGCCGCGCGGCATGAGCTACGAGTGGACCGAGCTGAGCTACCAGGACCGCCTGACGCGCGACTTCACCGTGCCCGGCACGACGCTGTCGCTGCCGATCCTGGCGGCGGTGATGCTGATCGCGGTGGTGCTGGTGGTGCTGGTGCTGGCGGCGCAGTACGAGAGCTGGACGCTGCCGCTGGCCATCGTGATGATCGTACCGATGTGCGTGCTGGCGGCGCTGTTCGGCGTGTGGCTCTCCAGCTTTCCGCCCTTCCTGCAGCCGGGCGACCTGAACGTCTTCACGCAGATCGCGCTGGTGGTGCTGGTCGGGCTGGCGTGCAAGAACGCGATCCTGATCGTCGAGTTCGCCAAGGACCTCGAGGACGCCGGCGAGCGCCTGAAGGACGCCGTGCTCCACGCCTGCCGCATGCGGCTGCGGCCGATCCTGATGACCTCGATCGCCTTCTGCGCCGGCGTCGTGCCGCTGATCCTCGGCTCGGGCGCCGGCAGCGAGATGCGCCGCGCGATGGGCATCGCGGTGTTCTCCGGCATGGTCGGCGTGACCGTGTTCGGCATCTTCCTCACGCCGGTGTTCTACATGCTGCTGCGGCAGCGGCGCGAGAAGCGCCGGCTCGCCGCCCAGCCGCAGGCGCCCGCGACCGGTGCCGGCGCGAGCCTGGCGCCGCAGCACCCGCACGAAGGAGACGGCCATGCATAAGCTCCTGGCCGTGGCCGCCGCGGCGGCACTGAGCGCCTGCGCCGTCGGGCCCGATCACCAGCGACCGGCGGCCACGCTCGACGCCGGCTTCGTCGTCGCCGGCGCGGCGGCGGTCGACGCGCGGCCGGTCGCGGCCGACATCGCGAGCTTCTGGCGCGGCTTCGGCGACGCGACGCTCACCTCGCTGGTCGAGCGCGGGCTCCGTGCCAACGGCGACGTGCAGCTCGCGCAGGCGCGGCTGCAGGAGGCGCGCGCGGCGCTCGGCGAGGCCGACGCGGCGGCACGGCCCGGGCTGGGCATCGACGGCAGCGTCACGCGCTCGGTGCGACCGATCACCCAGCAGCCCGGCGCCTCGCGCAGCGAGCGCACCGGCACCGTCTACGACGCCGGCTTCGTCGCCAACTGGGAGCTCGATTTCTTCGGCCGCTACCGCCGCGGCAGCGAGGCCGCCGCGGCGCTGGCGCAGGCCGGCGAAGCGGGCCTCGGTGCCGCGCACACCGCGGTGGCCGCCGAGACGGCGCGCAACTACCTCGAGCTGCGCGGCCTGCAGCAGCGCCGCCAGGTCACCGAGGCCGCGCTGGTCAACCAGCGCGACGCGCTGCGCATCGTGCAGGCGCGGCTCGACGCCGGCCGCGCGACGCGGCTCGACCTGGCGCGTGCCCAGACCCTGGTCGCCGGCACCGAGGCGGCGCTGCCGGCGCTGCAGACCGCGATCGAGCGCGCCGCCTTCCGCCTGGCCACGCTGACCGCCGAGCCGCCCCGCACGCTGCTCGCCGAGCTCGCGGCGCCCGCGCCGCTGCCGGTCCTGCCGGTCACCGACCTGGCCGCACTCCCGGTCGGCACGCCGCAGCAGTGGCTGGCGCGCCGGCCCGACGTGATCGCCGCCGAGCGCCAGCTCGCCGCGGCCACCGCCCGCATCGGCATCGCCAAGGCCGACTACTTTCCGCGCATCTCGCTGTCGGGCCTGCTGGGCTTGAACGCCGCCACCTTCGGCAACCTGGGCAACGACGACTCGGCGACCTATTCGCTCGGCGTCGGCATGCTCTGGACGCCCTTCGACCTCGGCGCGATCCGCGCGCGCATCGCCGCCAGCGAGGCGCGCGCCCAGGCCGGTCTCGCGACCTGGGAGCAGACCGTGCGCGTCGCGCTCGAGGAGACCGAAGGCGCGTTCAGCGGCTACAACCGCAACGCCGAACGCGCCGCCCGGCTCGACGCTGCGGTGCGCAGCGCCGAAGAGGCCGCACGCCTGGCGAGGCTGCGCTACGACGCCGGTGTGACCGACTTCCTCGCCGTGCTCGACGCCGAGCGCGAGGCGCTCGCGAACCGCGACGAGTGGGTCCAGGCGCAGACCGGCACCGCGACGGCGCTGGTGGCCGTCTACCGCGCGCTCGGCGGCGGCTGGGACGCGCCGGCGGCGGCTGTCAGCGCGGCGCGTTGAGGCTCAGCGCGGCGCGATCGTCGTCGAGACCGTCCCGGGGCCGGTCATCTGCAGCGTGCCGCTGCCGCCGTTCGTCGCCATGCCGTCGTTGCTGAATGTCGGCAGCCCGGCCTTCGGCACGATGCCCTGCTCGACCAGCTCGCGGCACGCCACCGGGTCGTGGGCGCGGACGATGCGGACCAGCGAGTGTTCAGGCGGCAGCTCGCCGGGGGCCAGACTCATGACGCCGCGGTCGTAGCGGCAGCCGCCGTCGATCCTGGTCCCCTGCCGCACGAAGCGCGTGCTCGACACGAAGGGCAGCGGCTCATGCCGGAAGACGATGACGTTCGGCCCGCTCAGACCCGCCTCGTCGGCGCCTGCGGTCTGCGCGGCGGCGGCCAGCGCGAGCAGCAGTGGGGCGGCCAGGCATGCGGGCGCGGGGGTGGCGGCCATGCCGACATCATCGCGCAACGGGCCGCTGCGCAACAAGCCCGGCTGCCGCGCTGCGCTCGACAGCTGCTGCACGACGCGCCGGCTCAGCCTAGCCACCGTCGCAGCCGCGCGGCCACCTCGGGGCTGCTCAGCAGCTCCATGTGCCCGGTGCCGTGGCAGACCGATTGCCGGTCGGCGGCGAAAGCCAGCGTGCGCGCCGGGTCGGCGTGGCGGCCGAGCGCGCTGTCCAGCGGCACCAGGCCGTCGCCGAGCAGGCGCGCCTTGAGGTCGCCGTTGTTGTGGCCCAGGCTGGCGGCGATGGCCGCGCAGCGCACGCCGACGGGCAGCGGCACCGGCTGACGCCGGTCGGCGCCGCGCGCGAAGCGGTCGCGGCCGACCCAGTCCTCGTCGAGCAGCAGGCCGTGGCGCAGGTCGGTGATGCCGGCGCTGCGCAGCTTGCCCAGGCGTGCGAACGGCGCCGCGTAGGGGGCCGCGCCGAGCAGCAGGTCGATGCCGTGACCGGCGCGCTCCAGCGGCGCACCGTGGTGCGGCGTGCCGAGGCACACCAGGTCGGCCAGCCGCGTCGGCCAGCTCAGGCCGGCCTCTGTGGCCTGGTGGACCGCGCTGCGCGCCACCAGCCCGCCCATGCTGTGGCCGAGCAGCGCCAGCCGCTCGAGCGGCTGCGGCCACTGCGCGACCAGCCGCTCCAGCTCGCGCGCCAGCAGGCGGCCGTTGATCGAGACGTGCAGGCCGCTGTTGTAGTGCAGGTAGACGGGGGTCCAGCCGAGCGTGCGCGCGAGTTCGGCGCCATGGTCGTGGCCGTCGCGCTGCCATTGCAGGTCGTTCATGCACAAGCCGTGGACCAGCACCAGCAGGCGCGGGCCGGCCTGCGGCACGGCGGCCGCCAGCGCCTCGCGCTCGAGCCGCAGCGGCCGGCCGCCGCGACGCAACGCCATGGGTGTGGCCAGCGGGTTGGCGGTGGCCGCGAGGTAGTCGCCGAGCACGCCGTTCAGCGCCGCCACGATGGCCTCGCGCTCCGCGCTGGTGGCCGTGTCGTCGGGCGGCAGCGCCGGCGCCAGCAGGCCCAGCAGCGCATCGAGGCTGCCGCCGACGAGCCGCGTGGCGCCGCGGATGCTGCGGTACACGGCGCCACTCACGCCGCCGGTGCGGCCGTCCGCCGGCGGCGTGCCGAAGCCGGGCCCATGGCCGATGCGCGCGTGCATCGCCTCGACCAGGTCGGTCAGGCCGGTGGTGGCGTCGGTCATCAGGCGGACGGCGCCGCGCAGGTCGGGCCGCCGCAGCGGCGCGCGTCGGGGCATGGCGCTCCGGGGTCGGGGCGGGCGTCCGTAACGGGCGCCCGCGGTGCCGCCGATTGTGGGCCCATGGGCGGCGGCTACGCCGGGCAGCGCCCGCGGCCGGCCTCAGCCCCGCTCGACCCGGAACACCGCCGTGCTGGCGAGCAGGTTCGGCCAGTGCTTCACGACGCGGCCCTCGTGCAGCCCGAAGCGGTCGAGCACGCGCAGGCCGCTGGCCTGCGCCAGCGTCTCGAAGTCGGCCAGCGTGCCGAAGCGCACGTTCGGCGTGTCGTACCACTGGTAGGGCAGGGCCTTGGACACCGGCATGCGGCCGCGCAGCACCGCCAGCCGGTTCGGCCAGTGCGCGAAGTTCGGCAGGCTGACGATGCCGACGCGACCGACGCGCACCGTCTCGCGCAGCAGCGGCTCGATGCGGTGCAGGTTCTGCAGCGTGTCGAGCTGCAGCACCACGTCGAAGCTGCGGTCGGCGAAGATCGACAGGCCCTCGTCGAGGTTGCGCTGGATCACGTTGAGGCCGCGCTGCGCGCATTCGATGACGTGGCCGTCGTCGAGCTCGACGCCGTAGCCGCTGCAGCCGCGCGTGTCGCGCAGCAGCGCCAGCAGCGCGCCGTTGCCGCAGCCGAGGTCGAGCACGCGCGAGCCCTCGGGCACGAGCCGTGCGATGACTTCGAGGTCGCGTCGCTCGCTCATGACGACCCCTCGGCCGACGGGGTCGTCGGCCGGTCCCCCGGGGGGACGCGGGCCGGCCTGGGAGCGGCCCGGCGCTCGGCCCGCCCCGCGTCGACATCGGCGGCAACGCGCTCGAAGTAGGCCCGCAGGAGCCCGTGGTAGCGCGGGTCGTCCATCAGGAAGGCGTCGTGGCCGTGCGGCGCGTCGATCTCGGCGTAGCTGACGTCGCGCTCGTTCTCGACCAGTGCCTTGACGATCTCGCGCGAGCGCTCGGGCGAGAAGCGCCAGTCGGTCGTGAAGCTCACGACCAGGAACTTCGCGGTCGCCGCCGCGAGCGCGCGCGTCAGGTCGCCGCCGTGCTCGCGCGCCGGGTCGAAGTAGTCGAGCGCGCGGGTGATCAGCAGGTAGGTGTTGGCGTCGAAGTATTCGCTGAACTTGTCGCCCTGGTAGCGCAGGTAGCTCTCGATCTGGAACTCGATGTCCTGGGTGCTGTAGGCCAGCGCGCCGGCCAGCGTCTGGCGGCCGAACTTGCTCGCCATCACGTCGTCGGACAGGTAGGTGATGTGGCCGATCATCCGCGCCACCCGCAGGCCGCGCTTGGGCACGACGCCGTGGGCGTGGTAGTGGCCGTCGTGGAAGTCGGGGTCGGTCACGATCGCGCGGCGCGCCACCTCGTTGAAGGCGATGTTCTGCGCGCTCAGGTTGGGCGCCGACGCGATCACCAGCGCATGCCGCACCCGCGACGGGTAGCGCAGCGACCAGCTCAGCGCCTGCATGCCGCCCAGGCTGCCGCCGATCACCGCCGCGAGCTGCTCGATGCCCAGCGCGTCGAGCAGCCGCGCCTGCGCGTCGACCCAGTCCTCGACGGTGACGACCGGGAAGTCCGAGCCCCAGGGCCGCCCGGCGGCGGCCGGGTCGGGGTTGGGCGTGGTCGGGCCGGTCGAGCCGAAGCAGGAGCCTGGGTTGTTGACGCCGATGACGAAGAAGCGCTCGGTGTCCAGCGGTTTGCCCGGGCCGACCAGGTTGTCCCACCAGCCGGCGGACTTGTCGTCCTCGCGGTAGACGCCGGCCACATGGTGCGAGGCGTTGAGCGCGTGGCACACCAGCACCGCGTTGCTGCGGTCGGCGTTGAGCCGGCCGTAGGTCTCGTAGACCAGCGTGCAGGCGGGCAGCACCGCGCCGCTCTTCAGCGGCAACGGCGTGGCGAGCTCGAAGCTCTGGGGGATGACGGTACCGACGGAACCCATGGCGATGAACGGCCCAGAAAGCAAAACCCGGCGTCGCTGAAGCTAGCGAGGCCGGGCAACGGTTCAGGTCACGGGCCCCTCTTTAGCGGCATTTGTTAAAGCGCCCGCAATCCGGATCAAATCGGCGCTGGGCCGCAGTATATCGGCGGCGGATCGGGAGGGTGCGATGGCGTGGTTCGAGGGCTTCGAGGCGGGCATGCGGCACGACGGCGAGGCGGCGCTCCACGTGCGCACTGGCGGCCGCGCCGACGCGCCACCGCTGCTGCTGCTGCACGGCTTTCCGCAGAGCCATGCGCTGTGGCACCGCGTCGCGCAGCGGCTCGCGGGCGACTTCCGGCTCGTCATCCCCGACCTGCGCGGCTACGGCCGCTCGGCCAAGCCCGACCCGGGCGACTACGGCAAGCGCGCGATGGCCGCCGATATGCTGGCGCTGATGCGCGCGCTGGGCCACGAGCGTTTCCTGGTCGCGGGCCACGACCGTGGCGGGCGCGTCGCCCACCGGCTGGCGCTCGACGCGCCCGAGGCCGTGCGCAAGCTCTGCGTGATCGACATCGTGCCGACGCTGACGATGTACGAGCGCACCGACCAGGCCTTCGCGACCGCCTACTACCACTGGTTCTTCCTGATCCAGCCGGCGCCGCTGCCGGAGCGGCTGATCGGCGCCGACCCGCGCTGGTACCTGCACCGCACGCTGGGCGGCTGGGGAAGTCCTGCCGACCCCCACGACGCTGACGCGCCTGCCCCCCGAGGGGGCGCGTCCGCCTTGGGGCGGCCCGGCGGCGGACGGCGGCTCGCCCACATCGAACCCGAGGCGCTGGCCGACTACGAGGCCGGCTTCTGCACGCCCGAAGGCGTGCACGCCGCCTGCGAGGACTACCGCGCCGCGGCCGGCATCGACCTCGAGCACGACCGCGCCTCGCGCGACAGCGGCCAGCGCGTCGCCTGCGACCTGCATGTGCTGTGGGGCGCGCGCGGCGTGATCGCGCGGCTGTTCGACCCACTGGCCGACTGGCGCGCCGCCTGCGACGGCCGCGTCAGCGGCCGCGCGCTCGACGCCGGCCACTTCATCCCCGAGGAACAGCCCGAGGCCACGGCCGCGGAACTGGCCGGCTTCTTCGCCGCTTGAGCGGCGACCGCGGCGGCCCCGGCTGCGCCTACAGTCACGCTGCGGTGGCCCGCCCGCTGCCGCGAGGAGTTGCGATGCCCGCCTGGCTGCTGCGCCTGGATGCCCAGTTCCCGATCCGCTACCTGGTCTGGCTGGGCTGCGGCATCGGCCTGCTGCTCGCCGCGCTGGTCTGGACGATGAGCGGCGCTGCCGGCGCGGGCCTTGCCACGGCGCTGTTCGCCTTCCTGGTCGGCACCGGCGTGCACGACGTGCGCCAGACCCGCCACTCGGTGCTGCGCAACTACCCGGTCATCGGCCACCTGCGCTTCTTCTTCGAGTTCATCCGGCCGGAGATGCGGCAGTACTTCATCGAGAGCGACCACGAGGCCGCGCCGTTCTCGCGCCAGCAGCGCTCGCTGGTCTACCAACGCGCCAAGGGCGAGCCCGACAAGCGGCCCTTCGGCACCCACCGTGACGTCGGTGCGCACGGCTACGAATGGATCAACCACTCGGTCGCGCCGAGCGTCGTCGCCGGCCACGATTTCCGCGTCACGATCGGCAGCGCCGCCAACTGCACCCAGCCCTACAGCGCCAGCGTCTTCAACATCTCGGCGATGAGCTTCGGCGCGCTCAGCGCGAACGCCGTGCTCGCGCTCAACGCCGGCGCCAAGGCCGGCGGCTTCGCCCACGACACCGGCGAGGGCAGCATCAGCCGCTGGCACCGCGAGCCCGGCGGCGACCTGATCTGGGAGATCGGCTCGGGCTACTTCGGCTGCCGCCACGACGACGGCTCGTTCAGCCCCGAGCGCTTCGCCGAGAACGCGCGCGACCCGCAGGTCAAGCTGATCGAGCTCAAGCTCAGCCAGGGCGCCAAGCCGGGCCACGGCGGCGTGCTGCCGGGCGCCAAGGTCACGCCCGAGATCGCCGCGGCGCGCGGCGTGCCGGTCGGGGTGGACTGCATCAGCCCGGCGCGCCACTCGGCCTTCGGCACGCCGGTCGAGATGCTGCGCTTCATCGACACGCTGCGCGGCTTGTCGGGCGGCAAGCCGGTGGGCTTCAAGTTCTGCGTCGGCCACCCCTGGGAGTGGTTCGCGATCGCCAAGGCCATGCTCGAGACCGGGCTGGTACCCGACTTCATCGTGATCGACGGCGCTGAGGGCGGCACGGGTGCCGCGCCGCTGGAGTTCATCGACCATGTCGGCGCGCCGCTGCAGGAGGGCCTGCTGCTCGTGCACAACACGCTGGTCGGCCTGGGCCTGCGCGACCGGGTCAGGCTCGGCTGCGCCGGCAAGGTGGTCAGCGCCTTCGACATCGCGCGGCTGATGGCGCTCGGCGCCGACTGGTGCAACAGCGCGCGCGGCTTCATGTTCGCGCTCGGTTGCATCCAGGCGCAGAGCTGCCACACCGGACACTGCCCGACCGGCGTGACCACCCAGGACCCGCGCCGCCAGCAGGCGCTGGTCGTGCCGACCAAGGCCGAGCGGGTGGCGATGTTCCACCAGCAGACCCTGCATGCGCTGAAGGAGCTGGTGCAGGCCGCCGGGCTGAGCCACCCGCGCGAGATCACCGCCGCCCACATCGTGCGCCGCACCGCCGACCACGAGGTCAAGCTGCTCGCCCACCTGCTGCCCTTCGTGCGCCCCGGCACGCTGCTGGCCGCCGCGCGCGGCGAGGCCGACTGGCCGCACAACGTCTTCCGCTTCTATTGGCCGCTGGCCGACGCGCACTCGTTCGCGCAGCGCCCGCCGGCGGTGGCCTGAGGCGCGGCCCTGCCACAATCGTCGGATGCAGTTGCCCGCCCTCCACAACGACAGCTTCCTGCGCGCCTGCCTGCGCCAGCCCACCGAGTACACGCCCGTCTGGCTGATGCGCCAGGCCGGCCGCTACCTCGCCGAGTACCGCGCCACCCGCGCCAAGGCCGGCAGCTTCATGGGCCTGGCGACCAACCCCGACTTCGCCACCGAGGTGACGCTGCAGCCGCTCGACCGCTACCCGCTCGACGCCGCCATCCTGTTCAGCGACATCCTCACCGTGCCCGACGCGATGGGCCTGGGCCTGAGCTTCGCCCAGGGCGAGGGCCCGCGCTTCGAGCATCCGGTGCGCGACGAGGCCGCGGTCGCCAGGCTCGAGGTGCCCGACATGGGCAAGCTGCAGTACGTCTTCGACGCGGTCGCCTCGATCCGCCGCGCGCTCGCGGTCGACGTGAACGGGCAGACCAAGGGCCGTGTGCCGCTGATCGGCTTCTCCGGCAGTCCCTGGACGCTGGCCTGCTACATGGTCGAAGGCGCCGGCAGCGACGACTACCGCCTCGTCAAGACCATGATGTACGCGCGGCCCGACCTGATGCACCGCATCCTCGCGGTCAATGCCGACGCCGTGGCCGCCTACCTCAACGCCCAGATCGAGGCCGGCGCGCAGGCGGTGATGATCTTCGACAGCTGGGGCGGCGTGCTCGCCGACGGCGCCTTCCAGCGCTTCAGCCTCGCCTACACCGAGCGCGTGCTGAAGCAGCTCAAGAAGGAGCATGCCGGCTGCCGCATCCCGCAGATCGTCTTCACCAAGGGTGGCGGGCTGTGGCTGGAGCAGATCGCCGCCAGCGGCTGCGACGTGGTCGGCCTCGACTGGACCGTCAACCTCGGCCAGGCGCGCAAGCGCGTCGGCGACCGTGTCGCGCTGCAGGGCAACCTCGACCCGAACGTGCTGTTCGCGCCGCCGGAGGCGATCCGCGCCGAGGTCGAGGCCGCGCTCGACAGCTTCGGCGCGCCGTCGGCCGGCAGCGGCCATGTCTTCAACCTCGGCCACGGCATCAGCCAGCACACGCCGCCCGACCATGTGACGGCGCTGGTCGACGCAGTGCATGCTCACTCGCGCCGATTGCGTCGGGCTTGAGGGGCCTCCGGCGGCCGCCAAAAGACCAGGGGTTTACCCTCGATAACGCCTCGGGCCGCTTGACTTATCCCCAAAAGTCGTTCCAACCCCGAAGCGTTTCCAAGCTGCTGCGTCGCAACAGCACCAAGCCGGCGCACCGCGCTAAGTCGTTGATTCTTATAGGGCATCGAGCCTGCCTCAAAATGCCTCAGCGCAAGACTCGGCCAATCGAGGCAAGCAGTTAGCGCGCGTTTGCGCAGGTTCCCCACAAAGTTTTCCACAGGTGGCGTGGGTAGCTTGAAAAGCCTTCTCGAATCAATGACTTGAGCGGTTTCCTTCATTGAGGTTGTAGCTTTCGTGGCCAAGTCGCCCCGCTCGCGAGCGGCCCCTGCCGCGCCTGAGACCGCGCCGGCGATGGCCGCCGCCGGCCAGCGCATCGCGGTCGCGGTCGAGGCGCCGCAGCACAGCGGCCTGCGGGGCACGCTCGATTACCTGAGCCCGCGCCCACTTCCCGCCGGCACCCTGCTGCGCGTGCCGCTCGGGCGGCGCGAGGTGCTGGGCGTGGTCTGGCCCGATGACGCCGCCGTCGCTGCCGGGCTGCGGGCCGACGTCGCCGCGGCGGCGCTGCGCCCGGTCGGCGAGGTGTTCGACATGCTCCCGCCGCTGCCGCCTTCATGGCTGGCGCTGGTCGGCTTCGCGGCCGGCTACTACCAGCGCAGCCCCGGCGAGCTGGCGATGGCGGTGCTGCCGCCGGAGCTGCGCACACTCGACGCGGCGGCGCAGGCGCGCCGCGTGGCACGCCTGCGCAAGCAGCTGGCCGGACCTGCAGGCGCGCCGGTCGAGGCGTCGGCACCGCGGCCGACGCCGAACGCCGAGCAGGCCGCTGCGCTCGCCGCGCTGGCCGCAGCCGAGGCGCCGATCACGGCCCTGCTGTTCGGCGCCACCGGCAGCGGCAAGACCGAGGTCTACCTGCGCGAGGCCGAGCGCGTGCTCGCGGCCGGCCGGCAGGCGCTGCTGCTGGTGCCCGAGATCAACCTCACGCCGCAGCTCGAGGCGCGCGTCGCCGAGCGCTTCCCGGGCCGGCGCGTCGTCTCGCTGCACAGCGGCCTGACGCCGGCGCAGCGGCTGCGGCACTGGCTGCTGGCGCTGCTCGGCGAGGCCGACCTGGTGCTGGGCACGCGCATGGCGGTGTTCGCGCCGCTGCCGCGGCTCGGGCTGATCGTCGTCGACGAGGAGCACGACCCGTCCTACAAGCAGCAGGAGGGCGCGCGCTACTCGGCCCGCGACCTCGCGGTGCTGCGCGGCCGGCTCGAAGGCGCTGCGGTGCTGCTCGGCTCGGCCACGCCGTCGATCGAGACCTGGCACAACGCGCTGCCGGTGGCCGACGGCGGCGCCGGGCGCTACCGGCGGCTGCGGCTCGCGGCACGCGTCGGCGGCGGCGCCTTGCCGGCGGTGCGGCTGGTCGACCTGAACGCGCTGCCGCGCGAGACCCTGCGTGCCTCGCCGCTCGCACCGGCCCTGCTGGCCGCGCTGCGCGAGCGGCTCGAGCGCGGCGAGCAGAGCCTGATCTTCCTCAACCGCCGCGGCTACGCGCCGGTACTGCACTGTCATGAATGCGCGTGGAAGAGCGCCTGCGCGCACTGCAGCGCCTGGCGCGTCTTCCACAAGCGCGACCGCACGCTGCGCTGCCACCATTGCGGCTTCGGCGAGCGGGTTCCGCGCGCCTGCCCAGACTGCGGCAACCCCGACATCCAGCCGGTCGGCCGCGGCACCGAAAGGCTCGAGGAGCAGCTCGGCACGCTGCTGCCCGGGGCGCGCGTCGGCCGCATCGACGCCGACACCACGCGCCGCGCCGGCGCGCTCGAGGCCGAGCTGGCGCGCGTGCACGCCGGCGAGGTCGACGTGCTGGTCGGCACCCAGATGATCGCCAAGGGCCACGACTTCCGGCGCATCACGCTGGTGGCCGCGGTCGACCCCGACGGCGCGCTGTTCAGCAGCGACT
>ERZ1066138.200-NODE-200-length-20499-cov-9.454999_pt1 | contig 20499 bp, 18 predicted proteins | sample MGYA00382785_ERZ1066138 | MGnify/ENA primary metagenome ERZ1066138 (study PRJEB33369, sample SAMEA5778368) | biofilm metagenome | biome: Industrial cooling water; feature: Water cooling tower basin; material: Biofilm | place: United Arab Emirates | collected... | reverse complement strand
CTGTGCACGGTGGTCGACGATGGCACCTTGCCGGGGCGTCGCGGCTCGCTCAGCGTGGATGACGAAGGCACGCCCAGCCAATGCACGGTCCTGATCGAGAACGGCGTGCTCAAGACCTACCTCTACGACAAGCTCAATGCGCGGCTGATGGGAACGCGCAGCTCCGGCAACGGGCGCCGCGAGTCCTTTGCCCATCTGCCGATGCCGCGCATGACCAACACCTACATGCGCCCGGGTCCACATGCGCCGGAGGAGATCCTGCGCTCGGTCAAGAAAGGGCTGTATGCGGTGAATTTCGGCGGCGGCCAGGTCGACATCACCAGCGGCAAGTTCGTGTTCTCCGCCTCCGAGGCCTATCTGATCGAGGACGGCCGCATCGGCGCTCCGGTCAAGGGCGCCACGCTGATCGGCAACGGACCGGAAGTGCTGCAGCGGGTGAGCATGGTCGGCCACGATCTGAAGCTCGATCGCGGCGTGGGCGTGTGCGGCAAGGAAGGGCAGAGCGTGCCGGTGGGCGTGGGCCAGCCGACCTTGCGCGTGGATGGTCTCACCGTCGGCGGCACGCGCGCCGGGTCTTGATCCGCGCACGAGCCGGCCACGCGCCGGTGACTTCGGCTTCACTCCGTGCTGCGCAGGCTTAGGAATCGCCGCAGACGAGCCTCGCATGCACATCCAGCGCCATGATCTACGCATCGGCCAGCGCAACCTGCACTACCGGCGTGCGGGACGCGGGCCGGCGCTGGTCTTGCTCCACCAGTCGCCGCAATCGGGCGCTGCGCTGCAGCCGCTGATCGAGACGCTGGCCACACGCTACACGGTGTTCGCTCCCGACACGCCGGGCTTCGGCGACTCTGATCCCTTGCCGCAGCCTGACATCGACACGCTTGGCGCCGCCTTGAATGAGGCGCTGGATGCGCTGCGCATCCGCCAATGCGGGCTCTACGGCGTGCACACCGGTGCCTTGATCGCGCTGGCGGCGACGCTGGCCGCGCCGGCGCGCATCGCCCATCTGGTGCTGGATGGCTACGCGCTGTTCACCGCGGCAGAACGCGAGGAACTGCTGGCGCATTACCTGCCAGCCAACCCGCCGCATTGGAGCGGACAGCACTTGGCTTGGTACTGGGCGCGGATGCGCGAGCAGCTGATCCACTGGCCCTGGCATGCCCAGCGTGCGCAAAGCCGTACGAACTACGCCCTGCCCAGTGCGCGCCAGACCGATCAGTCCATGCGTGAGCTGTTGCGCGTGGGCGATGCCTATCGCGATGGCTATCGCGCCGCCTTTGCCTGGACCGGGCGTGATCGCATTGCCGAGCTGCGCGTCTCGGCTGAACTCCTGTATCGCAGCGATGATGTGCTGGCGCCGCACCGCCAGCGCTTGCCGGCACTGGCTGATGGCGTGCAGGTGCGCGAGTTGGCCAGCGCTGCCGACAGCATCTTGAACGCGGTGGCGCAATCTTTCGATGCGGCGCTGGAGCGGCGGCCATGGCCGCTGCACTCGGCCCCGTCGCCGACGCCGGCCGAGGGTTGGTCGATGTGCAGCGTGGATGGCGTGCAGTTGCGGCGTCATCGTCGCGGCACGCGTCGCCCGGGCGAACCCGTCTGGCTGTGTCTGCACGCGCCCTTGCGCAGCGCCGCCAGCGTCCTGAGCGCCTTGCCGGAGACGGCGGCGGTCGACACCATCGATCTGCCCAATCACGGCGCCAGCGACAGCGTGCCTGCAAACGCCGTCGAGGCGGTGCTGTTGCGTTACGTGGAACAGGAACTGGGCGAGCACCCGCTGGCGATCCTGGCCTTTGGCGGCACTGCGGGCTGTGCCGTGCGGCTGGCGCGGCGCTGTTCGTCGCGCATGCACAAACTCTGGTTGGTGGAGCCCTGGCAACTCGGCCATGGCGAGCGCAAGGCCTGGTTGAGCGGCGTGCCGAGCATGGATGCGCAAGCCGGCGGCGGGCACTGGCTGGCGCTATGGCAGTGGCTGCGTGAGCAGCAGTTGTACTGGCCCTGGGGCGCGCCCGAACGCCGTCTGGACGGCGAGTACGCGGTGGAGATCTTGCAGCAGCGGCTGGTCGAAGCCATGCAGGTGCGGCCAGACCTCAAGCAAGCCCTGGCCGCCGCGCTGGGCCGCCCGTGGCGCCGAGAGCTGCAAAGACTGCAGGGCGAGATCTGTGTCTGGCGCAGCGACAGCGTCGCCAGCCCCGGCGCCGACGAGCGCCTCCCCACGCGGGTGGAGCTACGCGCCCCCTTGCCCGAGTGGCGCGGAATGGCGTGGTGAGGTGCCAACCACCTCCAGCGTGACACGCAGGCCTCTGCGCGCATCGCCTGGAAGTGTTTGTGGAGACAGGGGCGCTGAGCTTGGTGTCAGCGCCGCAATCACGCCCGTGGTTCAGTCCTTCGACGTCAGATCGTAGGCCAGTGCGGCCGAGTCGAAGCAGGCTTCGAGCCACGCTTGTCCATTCAGACGCACCTGCTCGGCGCGCCAAGGATCGCGGCACCACTGCTCTTCGAAGTGTCGAAGGGCCAGCTTTCGCTTCTCGAGCTGCTCCGGTGTCGGCGAGTGCGCGGCAATCATCGCCCGCAACCGGTCGCTCGCGGTCGTCAACGAACTGTCCGGGATTCCAATCATCGTCGAACCCATCCAGATCCGGCACCTTGCTGAAAGCATTGTCTGCCGATGCGGGTAGCAACTCAACCAGGTGGTGCTCGTCGTCACCTTGCTGCCAGTCCAGTCTCATCCCGGTCGCCGAGTCCTGCCGGCAACGCGCCCCAGCCCCCAGCCCCCGACCCCGCTTCACCGATCACAGATCACAGATCCACCGCCCCCCTGACCAAGGCCACGCAAGCCCCACCGATGCTGATGCGGCCCTCGCGGGTCACGGCCACTTCGATCTCGCCGTCGCGACCGAGCGCGGCACCTTGGGCGGCCACGTAGCGCTGGCCGACGCCGGCGAGGCGGTCCTGGCTGCGCAGCCAGTCGCCGATGGCGGCGTTGGCGCTGCCGGTCACCGGGTCTTCGTTCACCCCGGTGGCTGGGGCAAAGGCGCGCACTTCGGCCGCGCGCGGCTGGCTGGGATCCCAGGCGAACACGGCCAGGCCTTCGGCGCGCAGATCGCGGCTGAGCGCGGCGATCAGATTGAGGTCGGGCTTCAGATTGCGCACTGCTGCCTGCCCCTGGATTTCGACCAGGATCCAGCGTGCGCCCACATCCGCCAACACCGGTTGCGCGCCGACGATGTGGGCGCCGCGCAGGGTGTCGGGCAGCGCGTCCAGGGTGCGCGCATGCAGCGGCACGATCGCCGCGCGCGGTGCCGTCACGCTGACGCGGCGTGCCGCGCCCTTTCCTTGAGTTCGCACATCGAGCAAGCCGGCGCCGCATTCCTGCACCAGACGCCCCTCGCGATCGGGCACGACCAGGCCGGCATCCAGCAGGCACCAGGCCGTGCCCACGCTGGGATGGCCGGCAAAGGGCAGCTCTGCCATCGGCGTGAAGATGCGCACGCGGTAACTGGCCTTGGGATCAGTGGGCGGCAGCACGAAGGTGGTCTCGGAGAGATTGGTCCACTGCGCGAAGCGCTGCATGGTGGCGGTGTCGAGATCCTTGCCCTCAAGCACCACTGCCAGCGCATTGCCGTAGGTGGGGCGCGAGGTGAAGACATCGACTTGCAGGAAGGCGCGCAGGCTCATGCAGGCTCCGGATCAGTGAAAGCGCGTGGGCGAGTAGGGGCACGGATCAATCGTGGGGGCGCGACCGAGCAGTAGATCGGCGAGCAGCAATCCGGTGCCGGCAGCCATGCTCATGCCCAGCATGCCGTGACCGGTGGCCACCCACAGGCGCTGGTGGCCCGGCGCAGCGCCGATGATCGGAATGTCGTCGTGGGTCATCGGCCGCCAGCCGCTCCATTCCTCCAGCCGAGTCTCACCGATGGGGTCATGCAGATACTCGCTGGCGCCGCGAACCAGGGCTTCGATCCGGGTGCGATTGAGCGAGGCATCGTAGCCAGAAAACTCCATGGTGCTGCCCAAACGGAAAGTGTGCTGCCACGGCGTGATCGCCACGCTGCGTTCGCGACACACGATCGGCACCGTGGGCACGCTGCGCGGCAGCGTGCTGGTGATGGAATAGCCCTTGCCCGGTTGCACCGGCAGGCGGAGGCCCAACTGGCGTGCCAGCAGCGGCGACCACGCGCCCAGCGCGATGACGATGTCGCGCGCGCGCCATTCCGCGCCGCTGGCGGTGCGCACCAGTCCTGCGTCAGGGTCGATGCTGACCACGGCATCACCGCCATGGATCCTGGCGCCGGCCGTGCCGACCCGGGCCGCCAGTTCGGCCACAAAGCGATCGGGCTTGAACATCGCGTCGATCGGCGTATCGAAGCCGCCGATTACGCGGTCGCGCAGACAGGGTTCGCGCTGGCGCAGCGCGGCACCGTCGTAGGCATGTACCTCGATGCCCACTTCGTGCAGGGCGCGCGGCCACCAGGCGAAAGCGTCCAGCGCCTGCGGGTCGGTGAATACGGTGAGATGGCCGCACTCGCGGTACTCGCAGTCCAGCGCGGCCTCGCGGATCAGTTCGGCCAGCAGGCGGCGCGATTCCAGCAGCAGACGTGCCTTGGCTTCGAGCGCGGGACGGAAGTCGCGCCAGTTGCAATGGCGGGCGAAATCCCACAGCCAGCGCCACAGCGTGGGGTCCAGTCGCGGCCGCACATAGAAGGGGGCGTCTTCACGCAGCATCCATTCCAGCGCCTGCCGCACCATGCCGGGTTTGGCCAAGGGCGGCGCGTGGCTGGGCGTGATCGTGCCGCAGTTGCCGTGCGAACTGCCGCAGCCGGGCGTGCCTTGGTCCAACAAGGTCACTTCTCGCCCCCCGGCCAAGAGGTACCAGGCGCTGCTGAGGCCGATGGCGCCAGCGCCGAGGATGAGTACATCGGTCGATCGAGTCATGCGGCGATTGTAGGCAATGGCGACGGCAGATGGCTCCGCCTCGCCGCGCCGGACTGGCCGAAGGTGCCCTCGCAGCGGCCACTGGGCGGTCGGCTTCGCTTTTGTGATGGAGTTGGCACAGTGATTGCATTTTCCCTCACGAGCCGCGGTCCTCCCTGCGGCTCGAATCGAAAGGATCGGCTGAGATGAGTCATTCACCCCAGGAATTGCTCTTCGCCCTGCGCTCCCCCACCTCGGGGCCGCTGGCAGCCGTGATCTGTGCTCTCGCGGACTTGTTCGAAGACCCCAGCTTCAACGAGCGCCAGGGAGCACTGCTGCGGGAGTTGCTGGATCGCGCCGAAGTTCCCCAGCTTCTGGCCGATCGCGCCACCGAGCGTCTGACCGCCTTCGCCGCCGCCCTCGAATCGATGCACCAGTCGGTGTTCGCATTCGATACGGCGGATGAAGGGCAGGAAGTGACGTGCCCGGTCAGTGAGCAACGTCCGCGACTGCGCGTGGTCGGCTAGTACCCCAGCGACGCCAGACCACGGCGCAACATTCGGTTACATCGGGGCGGCCCAAAAGGCCGCCCCGATGCGTTTTGGGTGCCGCGACCTGCGCTGTAGGGGCGACCCTTGTGGTCGCCCGTCGCGGTTGATCCGCCAGCGAAGGTCGCGGGCCAGCGGCGGGCAATGGCACGCCCAAAGCCGGGCAGGCACAAGGCCTGCCCCTACATGCGCGTCGGCATTGGCGCAATCCCGCCAGACATGCGACCTGCGCTGTAGGGGCGACCCTTGTGGTCGCCCGTCGCGGTTGATCCGCCAGCGAAGGTCGCGGGCCAGCGGCGGGCAATGGCACGCCCAAAGCCGGGCAGGCACAAGGCCTGCCCCTGCATTCCAAGGCGAGGTCTCTCATTCCCCCAGACCCCGCCCGTTACCCCACCCGCGCTCACCGCATCTTGATCTCAATCAAAATGCGAATGAGTTGCATTTAGATCAGCAATCCGTATCTTTCGCAGCGTTCTGATCTGTCTGCGGATGTCGCCGATGTCTTCCCTGCGCTTGATGACCACCTTGCTTGCCCTCGCACTGTCTCTGGCCCTGAGCGAGGCCCGTGCTGCGGAAAGTGGCTTGCCGATGTCGACCGCGATGGCGCCAGTGCCGGCGCCGGATGCCACCGGGGCGGGGCAGCGTGAGTCGCAGAAGAAGCTGCCGCGGATCGTGGTGGTGGGCACGGCGGCGGAGCGCCAGCGCGCGCCGAGCAGCGAAAGCGTGGTCGATGCCGCCGAGGTGCGCTCGTCGCGGGTGCTCTCGGTCAATGAGGTGCTGCGCAAGGTGCCGGGATTGGTGGCGCGGGACGAGGAAGGCTTCGGCATCCGGCCGAACATCGGCGTGCGCGGCCTCAATCCCACGCGCTCCACCAAGCTCCTGCTGCTGGAAGATGGCATTCCGGCGAGTTACGCGCCCTATGGCGACAACGCCAGCTACTACCACGCCCCGGTCGATCGCTATGAGCGCATCGAAGTGCTGAAGGGCGTGGGCATGCTGCGCTTCGGGCCACAGTCGATCGGCGCGGTGATCAACTACATCACACCCGATCCGCCGGAGATGCTGGAAGGCTTTGCCATGCTCACCGTGGGCAATCGCGACTACCGCAATGCGCATGCGCGCATCGGTGGCGGCGGCTGGTTGTTCGATGTGGTGCGCAAGCAGGGTCAGGGTGCGCGCGATCTGACCGATCTGGCGCAGACCGACGTCAACGCCAAGGCGCATTTTGAACTCGGTCCCGAGCACGCGCTGGTGCTGCGCGCCACTTGGCTGGAAGAGAACTCGGATGTGAGCTACACCGGCCTGACCCAGGCCGAGTACCAGCGCTATGGCCGCGAGTACGGCGTGGATCCGAATGCGAACTTCCAGATCGAACGCTGGGGCGGATCGCTGACCCACGAGTGGTCTCCGCAGGAAGCGCTCAGTCTCAACACCACGCTGTACTCCTTCCGCTTTGATCGCGACTGGTGGCGGCAATCCTCGACCACCACCGACACCCAATGCGGCAATGCATTTCGTGATGCCCGCCTGCGCGGCGAGCGGGTGAACTGGTCCAGTTGCAACTCCACGCAAGGGCGCTTGCGCGACTACCAGACCTACGGCGTGGAATCACGGCTGAGCCACACGCATCAGGCTTTCGGCGTGCCGGCCACCCTGGAGGCCGGCGTGCGCGCGCACTTCGAAGAGCAGGAACGGCGTCAGGTCAACGCCGCCAGCGCGACGGGCCGCAGCGGCAACGTGGTCGAGAACAATCGCCGCGAGACCGATGCCTGGTCGGCCTTCATCGGCCAGCGCTTCGAGTTCGACGGCTTTTCGCTGTATCCGATCGTGCGCATGGAGCGCATCGACTACTTCCGCCTCAATCGTCTGAACGGCCGCTCAGGCGACACTCGCGACACCGAAGTGATGCCGGGCCTGGGCTTCAATCTGCCCTTGAACGATGGTCACGCGCTGTTCGCCAGCGTGCACAAGGGCTTTGCCCCCTTGCGCGCCGAAGATCTGATCGACAACAACACCGGCGGCAGCGTGGAGGTGGATGCCGAGGACAGCCGCAATCTGGAGCTGGGCTGGCGCGCTGAACTGGCGCCAGGGCAGAGCTTCGAGGCGGTGCTGTTCCGCAATCACTTCCTCAATCAGGTGACGGTGGGCTCGGTGGCGGGCGCAAGCACGCCGCTGGCGCAGGGCGAGGGCCTGTATCAGGGTGCCGAGTTCCAGGGTCAGTTCTCCACCGAAGCGCTGTTCGAAGGCAGGAGCTTCCTGACCCTGGCCCTGACCTTGCTGCCCACCGCGCGCCAGGAAGAGGCCTTTCGCGCCGTCGCCAACGGCCAGCTGGCCAACGGCAGTGCCGATGGCAAGCGCCTGCCCTACGCACCCAAGGAACAGGCCACACTGCGGCTGGGTCATGCGCTGGGCGCCTGGGAAGCGGCAGTGGAACTGGTCTACACCGGGCGCCAGTACAGCGACTTCGCCAACACCGAGGCGAGCAGTGCCAACGGCCAGTTCGGCGCCATCGGCGGCAGCACGATCTACAACTTCACTCTGAACTACACGCCGGCCGAGCTGCCGTGGAGCGCCTTCCTGACACTGAAGAACGCCACCGATCGCGAGTACATCACCGATCGCACGCGCGGACTTCTGTTCGGCACGCCGCGCCTGGTGCAAGTCGGGATCGGTTACGAGTTCTGACGGCGAAGGCTCAATCGGTGCGCCAGTAGCGAGCCATTTCCAGGTAGGTGAAGGAGGCCGACCAGGTCAGCAGCACGAAGCCAGTCACCGACTCGGCGGCGGCCAGCAGGCGGATCGGCCCCACCGGCGCCAGATCGCCCAGGCCCAGCGTGGAAAAGACCACGGCGGAGAAATAGACGTGGTCGAGCAGGCCTTCCATCGGGCCGCCTTGCAGCGAGCCGGTCTCCGGCCACCACAGCAGGGCATGCAGGCCGAGGCCGAAGATCCAGATCTCCAGCGTGTGCAGGGCGAGCACGCCGAAGATGGCGAGCAAGACGCGGCGCCGGCGCGGACCGGCTGCGCGACGCGCCAGGCCATGGTGCAGCAAGGACAGCCCTTCGTAATGCACGAGCACGGCCAGCACCACCGCTGCCAGAGTCACCACGGCCACCAGCAGATTGGCGCCCGGATGATCGTAGCTGCGCCCCGGGTCCCAGGCGGTCGCCCAGGCCAGCGTCGGGCCACAGCTGGCCAGCGCGATCAAGGCCATGCAGTGCCAACGGCGAGTCCAGGATGCGAGGGCCATCGAGCACACCATTGCCAGATCGAGATCGCGAGTCTGCCTCGTCCGCCGCTGCGGGCGTTAGTCCGGGCCGGCCTCGGCATCGATCCAGCGCACGCGCAATCCAGGCCATAGCGTCGCCATGCGCGCGCTGGCGATCACGCCCACCGCGGCCAGCAACTCGCCCTGGTGCCACAGCAGCGGCAGGCGCGCGCGCGTCCACGGCGGGACCGCCAGCTCCTGCAGCACCAGGCGCAACTCGCGACGTGGTCGAGCGCCGCTCGGCTGAATGCGCTCGCCACCTTGTCGATAGGCCACCTGCACGCTGCACGGAACCGGGCTGGGCTGGCCACGCTCGTCTAGCGCGAGCAGTTCACCCTGTCCCTCGGGCAGCGCGATCCGGCTGCTGCCTGCCGGCCACTCGATGCGCCAATCGGGCGGCGGCAGCCGGGCTTCGGCGATCAGGTACAGACGTCCGCCAAAGCGCCGGTATTGATGGCCGGCCCAGCGCAGGATGGGATCGGCGCCCTGGCGCGCGCCCAGCACCTCGCGCCGCAGTCTTGCGATCTCGGCTTGGCCGGGCGGTGTCACTGCCAGGCTCAGCGCGTGCTGGCGCAGCACTTCGCCGAACACCGGGTCTTCCAAGCCCAGCAGCGCTTGCGCATCCAGGGTTGCCGGATCGAGGCCGGTGTGCGCGGCGCGCCATTGCTGAGCCTGTTTGGCGATCAGTGCCTGCGCGGCCTGTGCCTGCTGCGCAAATCGCGCCAGCCGGCCTTCGAATTGCGGCACGCGTTCGGCCAGCAGCGGCCACAGGGATTGGCGCAACCAGACCCGGTCATGGCGCGGGTCGGCATTGGCGGGATCCTCGCACCAGCGAAGTGCCAGCGCGGTCGCACACTCGTGCAACAGGGTGCGCGGGATGTCCAGCCAGGGGCGGCCAATCCAGGCCTGCCGATCCGCGCCTGCACCGCGCAGGCGCAGCCCGCGCCAGGGCCGCATCGCGCCCAGACCATCCAGGCTGGCGCCGCGCAGTAGACGCAACAACAGGGTCTCCGCCTGATCGCCCTGATGGTGTGCCAGCAGCAGCACTTCGTCCTCGCCCAGCGCAGCGGCAAAGGCCGCCATGCGCGCCTCGCGCGCGGCGCCTTCCAAGCCCTGGCCCTGGGCCTCGACTTGCACCCGGATGACGCTCAGCGGCAGATCGAACTGCGCGGCGAGGGCGCTGGCCCTGGCGCGGAACTCAGCGGCTGCGGGCTGCAGACCGTGGTCGATATGGATGGCGCGCAATCCGCGACTGCGCAGCGCCGGCATGCGCGCCGCCACGGCAAGCAAGGTGCTGGAATCGAGTCCGCCGCTGAGTCCGATGGCAATCGGCGATGCCGGCGCGGCCGGCGCGCTGTGCAGCAGCGCCGTGATCGCCCGCGCCAGCTGGCTCTCACTCGAGCTTGTGGCTGCCATAGCCGCGCAGACGCCGATAGCGGGCTTCCACCAGTTTGTCCGGCGCGATGTTGACCAGCTGATCCAGTTCGCGCAGCAAGGCCTGCTTGATCGTGCCGGCCATGGCCTCGGGGTCGCGATGGGCGCCGCCCAGCGGCTCCGGCAGGATGGCGTCGATCAGCCCCAGCTTGTGCAAACGGCCGGCGGTCACGCCCAGCGCTTCGGCTGCTTCGCGTGCGCGCTCGGCGCTTTTCCACAGAATCGAAGCGCAGCCCTCGGGTGAGATCACCGAGTAGACCGAGTACTCCAGCATCAGCGTGCGATCACCGACGCCGATCGCCAGCGCGCCGCCGGAGCCACCTTCGCCGATCACGGTGCACACGATGGGCACGCGCAGCGCGCTCATGATCTCCAGGCTCTTGGCGATGGCTTCGGACTGGCCGCGCTCCTCGGCGCCGACGCCAGGGTAGGCGCCCATGGTGTCGATGAAGCTGAGCACCGGCAGCTTGAAGCGCTCGGCCATCTGCATCAATCGCTGCGCCTTGCGATAGCCCTCCGGCTTGGGCATGCCGAAGTTACGCCGCATGCGCTCCTTGGTGTCGCTGCCTTTCTCATGGCCGATCGCCATCACCGGCCGACCCTGCAGGCGCGCCAGTCCGCCGACGATCGAAGGATCATCGGCAAAGGCGCGATCACCATGCAGCTCGTGGAACTCGTCGAAGATGGCTGCGAAGTACTCCAGCGTATGCGGGCGCATCGGATGCCGCGCCACCTGGGTGATCTGCCATGGCGACAGATTGGCGAAGATCGATTGCGTCTTGGCGCGGCACTTGTCCTTCAGCCGCGCGATCTCTTCCTCGATGTTGAGCGCGTTGCCCTGGCTGGCGTGACGCAGCTCCTGGATCTTGGCTTCGAGCTCGGCAATGGGCTGCTCGAAATCGAGGAATTGCAGATTCATGACCGTCCCGGGTCGCGAAGAAGGCGGCGAGCATACATCCGCCTGCCGCGGAACTGCCCTTCGCGGGCGTATGGGGCGAGCCGCCGGGGCCATGCCTCACCGCCGCAAACAAGGCAGGCCCAGGGCATCCCTCAGGCTTGCCGAGCGCGTTCGCAGGCGATCAGGCCAGCGCCAGACGCATGCCTGCGCCGGTCTCGATCACGCCCTCGGCGCGCCAGTGCAGCAGATGCAGCTGGCCCTGATGGTCCTCGACCACCGCGCTCAGGCTCTCCACCCAGTCGCCGTCGTTGACGTAGAGCAGACCCTCGCGCTCGAACAAGGCGGGGCGATGGATGTGGCCGCAGACGATGCCGTCCAGGCCGCGCTGGCGCACATCGTCCAGACAGGCTTCGACATAGGCATCGATGAAGCGCTCGGCGGCGCGGCTCTGGCGCTTCAGGAATCCCGCCAGCGACCAGTACGGCTGGCCGCACCAGCGCCGTGCGCGATGCGACAGTCGATTGCCCAGCAACAGGGCGTCGTAGAGCTTGTCGCCGAGCCAGAACTTGAGCCGCTGCGGCAGGTCCGGATGGTGCGCCGAGGCCAGTTCGTGCAAGGCCTTGGGCGACAGCGACGGGGCCAGTTCCAGGTCACGGTGCAAGGGGCGGCGCGGGCGCAGGCGCCAGCGCGTCACCGCGTCGAACTCATCGCCGTGGGTGACCAAGAGCCGCCGGCCGTCGGCGCAGCGATGCACCAGCCGCCGGTGCACGCTCATGCGCGGCAGGCTGAGCCCGACCATCTGCCGCAGCGGGCTGTCGTGGTTGCCGGGCACGTAGATCAGCGCGGTGCCTTGCCGGCGCAACTGGGTCAGCGCCGCGATCACGCGGTTCTGCGCCGGCCCCCAGGCGGCGCGCTTCTCACGCAACCACCAGAGATCGAGGATGTCGCCGACCAGGTACAGGCGTTCGCAGACCAGGCCCTCGAGGAACTCCGCCAGCTCGGCGGCGTGGCAGTTCTTCGAGCCCAGGTGCAGATCGGAGATGAACACGCTGCGCAAGGGCAGGCTGTGCCAGCGCACATTGGCATTCATGCCGTCACCCCGCCGCAGGCAGTGTGGCCCAGATAGCGCTCGCGCTTGCGTGGCTTGAGCCGGCTCAGGTCCAGCCACAGCAGGCCATCGGTGGCGCCGGCAAAGTCTGGATCCACGCCAAAGGCCAGAAAGCGCACGCCGCCGGGTTCGCTCAACTCGGTGTACTGCTTGTACAAGGTGGGGATGCGCGCGCCCAGCGCGCGCAGGTTCTCACGCAGCAAGGCTTGCGCGGCGTCCACTTCCAGAGCGGCGAAATCCGGCACTGCGGCAGTGGACACGAAGGGATGGCGTGATCGCGCCCAGCTTTCGCGGCTCCCGTAGTGCGTCTGATAGAAGGCCACCAACTGCTCGCGCGCCGCTTGCGGCAAGGCAGCACTGATCGACACCGGCCCGAACAGGTAGCGCACCTCCGGATGCTGGCGCAGCCAGGCGCCGATTCCATACCAAAGGTATTCCAGCGAACGCGTGCCCCAGTACTCCGGCGCCACGAAGCTGCGTCCCAGTTCCACCGCCTGGCTTAGCCTGGCGACCAGGGCTGGATCGAACTCGAACAGGCTGGCGGTGTAGAGGCCAGATACGCCACGGCTGGCCAGCACGCGGCCGGCGTGCGCAACGCGGTAGGCGCCGGCGACGGCCAGTGCCTCGCGGTCCCACACCACGATGTGTTCGTAGTGCGCGTCATAGCGGTCCCGATCGCAGGCCAGGCCGGTGCCCTCGCCCACGGCGCGAAAGGCGCGCTCGCGCTGGCGGGCCACTTCCAGCAGCAGGGCGCTGTCGGCATCAAGCAGGCCGGCGCGGATCTCCTTGCCGTCCTCGGTGCGGCCGATCAAGGGCAGGGCCTCGACATCCTCGCGCAGGCGGCGCAGGCAGGGCGCGTGGCGCAGGCTGTGCGGCGCTGCGGTGGGCGCTTCCTCGCCGCGACCCAACGCGGCCACCCAGTGCCGCAGGCGCTGCGCTGCGGCGGCGGCATCGCGCTGCTCCGCAGCGGGTGCGGGCCAGGCCTGCCCGATGCGGATTTCCAGACGCTGCTGGCGGGCCGGGAACATTTCGCGCGCCAGCATCGCCGTGCCCAGACCTGGATGCAGCAGGCTGAGTCCGTAGAACCAGGGCGAGTGGCGACCACCGATGTGGATCGGCAGCACCGGGGCCTGATGGCGCTGCGCATAGCGCCAGAAGCCGGTGCGCCAGCGGCCTTCCTGCACCCGGCCCCAGGCCCAGCGCGCCACCGCACCGGCCGGGAACAGCACCACCGCCTGCTCTTGCGCCAGGGCCGCGTCGATCCGCGCCAGGCTATCGGCGTCGGGCCGGCCGCCGAACACGCGCACCGGCAAGAGCAGCGGCTGGAGTCCATCGAGGCGGGCGAGCACGTCGTTGGCGAGGATGCGCACATCGCGACGCACCCGCCCGATTGCGGCGAGCAGCGCCAGCGCGTCGGCGGCGCCCAGGGGATGGTTGGCCACGATCACCACGCGTCCGCGCTCGGGGATGCGCTCCACCTCCACCTGGTCGATGAGGTAGCGCACATTGAGAAAGTCGAGCGCGGCGTCGACAAAGGCAAAGCCGTGCAGGTGCTGATGATCGGCAACGAAGGCGCTGATGCGATCGGCGCGTGACCACTGGGCAAAGCGCGCCACCAGCGGCGTGCTGATGCGCGCCCGCGGCCCTTGGAACCAGGCCGGAAAGCGCTGACGCAGTTCGTTTTGCAAGGCTTGCATCCCGGAGTCCTTCAGCTGGAGCCGGGATCGCAGGCTGCGACACTTCGACGACGCTGCCGTGTCGCTTGCGCGGCACTGCGCTTGCAGTGTGATGACGCTCATGCGACAGCGCGGGCTTGATTTCGGCTTGATCGGCGCGCGTCAAGCTGGGGCCCACGCTGACCAAGGCCCCGCCGATGACCAACGCTGAATCCCGCACCGACACCGCACCGACTTCGCCGTTGGGCGGCGCGCCCAGGCCAGCGTCCTGGCGCTTGTGCGTCTGGTTGCTGTTGATCGTCGCCGCGGCGGTGTTCGCCCTGAGCCAGCCCGAATGGCTGGAGCTTGAGCACTGGCGCCGCGTGCTGCGCGACAGCGGTCCCGCCTTCGTGCTGCTGGCCTTGCTGCTGCAGTGGCTGATGGCGGTGCTGATGCTGCCCACCTTGCCGCTGGTGGCGGCGCTGGCCTGGCTGATGCCGGAGCGACCGGAACTGGCGCTGACGCTGGCCATGCTGGGCGTGCTGGGCTCGGCGCTGGCGATCCATCGGGCGGCGCGCGTGGTCGGTCTGACTGGATTGGCGCATTCCCATCCGCGCGTGGCGCAGGCGCGCGCCTGGATCGCCCGCCATGGCGCGCCAGCGCTGGCGCTGTGGTGTCTCGCGCCCTTTCTGCCCAGCGATCTCGGCTGCTACGTCGCTGCCAGCGCGCGTATGCCCCTGCCGCGCTTTCTCGCTGCCGTGCTGGCCGGCGAACTGGTGCTGTGCGCCAGCGTGATCTACGGCGTGGTGGCGCTGCACCACGCTTGAACTCGTCTTCACAGGCGCCGGGCAGCCTGTGCGCCGTGCTCAAGGAGGATGCAAGGATGTGGAAGCGATGGATGTGGCGCGGTGTGCTGCTGCTGGGCTCGCTGGCGCTGGGTGTGGTGGCCTTGGCCTGGTGGTTGTGGAGCAGCATGGCGTTGGACGCTGGCCCCAGGGCGCCGGATCCGGACTGGCCCGCACTGGTCGAGTCCGATCCGCCGCGCGGGAGAATCCTGGCAGTGGTCAGCAGCACGGCCACGCATCCGCACAACGGACGCTCCGCCGGCTACGAGCTGACCGAGCTGGCGCGCGCCTATGCCTTGTTCCTGGCGCATGGCTACGCCGTCGACATCGCCAGTCCGCAAGGCGGCAAAGCGCCGATGAAACTGGACGATTCCCTGGTCGGCGCCGATCGCGCCTTTCTCGCCGATCCCCTGGCCAAGGCGCGACGTGAAGCCACCCTGCGCCTCGCCGATGTCGATCCCTCGCGTTACGCGGCGGTGTACTTCGTCGGCGGCAAGGGCACGCTGTACGACTTCGCCGACGATCCCGACATCGCCCGCATCGGCGCGGCGATCTGGGCGCAGGGCGGCGTGATTGCGGCGGTCTGCCATGGGCCCGCCGCATTGCTGGGCATCCGGCTGCCCGATGGCCGAGCGCTCGTGGCAGGCCGGCAGGTGGCGGCTTTCAGCAATGCCGAAGAGATCTTCCTGATGCCGGATGCGGCGCGCGTGCTGCCCTTTCTGCTGCAGGATCGCCTGCTTGCTGCCGGCGCCCGCTACAGCGAAGGCCCGCGCTATCTTGAGCACGTGGTCGTCGACGACCGGCTGATCACCGGGCAGAACCCGTGGTCCACCTGGTTGACGGCCGAGGCAACATTGCGCGCCCTGGGCGTCACCCCGCAAGCGCGTCTGCCCACGGCGGAGGAACACAGCGTGAGAGTGCTGCGCGCCCTGCACGATCAGGGCATCGAAGCCGCCTGGCGTGTGCGTGCCGAGCGCCCCGCCGATCGCCACCTGTTGGCCATGCATGCCGTGGTCGCCGCCATGGAGTGGCGCCTCTTCGATGCCTTGCGCCTGCATGCCCTGGCGCGTCCGCATGCGGTGGACCATGGCCACTGAGGCGCTGCGCGTGCTCATCGTCGAAGACGAGTGGGCGCTGCGCGCCAGCCTGGCGAGCCTGTTCGAAGGCGCTGGACATCGCGCCGATTTCGCCGCCGATGGACGCAATGGGCTGGCGCTGGCCCTGGCTGATGCACCCGATGTGCTGGTGCTGGATCTGGGCCTGCCTGGCCTGGAAGGCCTCAGCCTGTGCCGCGAATTGCGCGCTCGCGCCGATCGCCACATCCCGGTGCTGATGCTCACCGCGCGCGACGCGCTGGACGACAAGCTGCAAGGTTTCGCCGTCGGCGCCGACGACTATCTGGTCAAACCCTTCGCTGGCGCCGAACTGCTGGCGCGTTGCCAGGCGCTGTCGCAGCGCCACCGCAGCGGTCGTGAGCACCAAATCGCGATCGGCAGCCTGCGTGTCGATCGCCGCACCGGGGCAGCCAGTCGCGAGGGACGTGCACTGTCCTTGCCGCGCATCCCGGCGCGCATCCTGCTGGCTCTGGCCGAAGCCTGGCCGCGTACGCTGACGCGCAGCGAACTGGTCGACCGCGTGTGGCCGCACGAGGCGCCACCCTCCGATCCACTGCGCTCGCATCTGTATGTATTGCGCCAGGCGCTGGACGCCGAGGGCCAGCCGCCGATGCTGATCACCGTGCACGGCGTGGGATTTCGCCTGCAGTCGGATCAGCCCGGGTGAGGCTGCCCCTGCCGCCGCTGCCGCGTGGCTTGCGCCAACGCCTGATGGTGGCGCTGGCGCTGTATGCGCTGGCGCTGGTCACGCTGTACACGCTGTATGCCCTGGCCTTCGCCTACACGGTGGAGGACGAGTTCATCGAGCGGGCCATGCACGAGGAGCTGAGCTGGCTGCGCGCGGCGCATGCGCGCGAAGGAGTTTGGCCGGCGCCGCGTGATCCGCATTGGCAGCTGCTGGCCTCGACACAGGCGTTCCCCATCGAACTGCAACATGCCTTCGCCGCCGAACCGCATCGACGCGAGTTCAGCGGCGGCGAGGGGCGCCATTACCACCTGCTGGACTTCGAACACGCCGGAACGCGCTGGTGGCTGCTGGCGGAGGTCAGCGAGCAGCTGGTGTTCCGCCGCATGCGTGCGACGGTGTTGGAGATCCTCGGCTGGTCGGCGCTGGGCGCGCTGACGCTGGGACTGCTGCTGGCCTGGTGGGTGGCGCGCGCCACCACGCGACCACTCAGCGACTTGAGCGAGGCCGTCCGTGCGCTGGATCCGCAAGCGTTGCCGCGCCGCCTGCCGGAGACCGATGCCAGTGCCGGTGATGCCGAAGTGCTGGCCCTGCGCCATGGCCTCAACGAGCTGCTGGCGCGGGTGGCCGACACGCTGGCGCGCGAGCAGAGCTTCACCCGCGACGCCAGTCACGAGCTGCGTACACCCTTGGCGGTGATCGTGGCCAGTGCCGAGGAGTTGGGCCGGCAGGATGCGGCCGGGCGCAGTCCCGGCGCCGCCTTGGCCCGTCTGCAGACAGCCGCCGATCAGTTGGGCCAGACGCTGGATGCCCTGCTCGAACTGGCACGCGCCGAGCCGGCCCACGTGGCCCAGGGCACTGCCCTGTTGCCGGCCATCGAACGCGCCATCGTCGAGCAGAGCGCGCGCCGTCCGCGCGAGGATCTGGACTTCGAGATCCTGATCAGCCCTGAGCAGCGCAGCGCACTGCGCCCGGCCTTGCTGCGCATCGTGCTGGCCAACCTGATCGGCAATGTCTGCGCACACGCGGCGCCAGGACCGGTACGCATCGACAGCGCGGCCGGTCGCTGCCGCATCCGCAACTGCGCGCGGGCCGGTCTCAGCCAATCCGAGCACGGCCCCGGCCTGGGCCAGGGTCTGAGCATCCTGCGCCGCCTGGATGAACGCTACGGTCTGCAGCTCCGTATCGAAGCGCAGGCTGACTGGGTCGAAGCCAGCTTCGTACCGGGTCGCGCCGAGCCCGCACGCGACTGAAGCCGCTTGTTGAATCGGCGGGAATTGACGATCAGATCAAGGTTGACGCAAAGGGACGCAGAGCAGGCAAAGGACGCAAAGACTGGCCGGCAGGACCAATGGCGAAGTGCCAGCTGGAAAGCTTTGCGTCCTTCGCTTTGCGCCCCTTTGCGACAACCATCGTGTCATTGTCGATTCGCGCCGATCCGATAGGTTTTTACTGCGCGGTCCAGCCGCCGTCGATGGGCAGGCTGGTGCCAGTGATTGGCGCCGCAGCATCCGAACAGAGATAGACGGCCAAGGCTGCCACTTGCTCGACGGTGACGAACTCCTTGGTCGGCTGCGCCGCCAGCATCACATCGCGCTTGACCTGCTCGGCGGTGAGATTGCGCGCCTTCATGGTGTCGGGAATCTGCTTCTCCACCAAGGGCGTCCACACGTAGCCCGGGCAGATCGAATTGATGGTGATACCGAAGGTGGCCAGTTCCAACGCCACCGACTTGGTGAAGCCGGCGATGCCGTGCTTGGCCGCCACATAGGCGCTCTTGTAGGGCGAGGCGACCAGGGCATGCGCGCTGGCGGTGTTGATAATGCGGCCCCAGCGGCGCGCCTTCATGCCCGGCACGGCGGCGCGTGTGGCGTGGAAGGCTGCCGACAGATTGATGGCCAGGATCTGATCCCACTTCTCCAGCGGAAAGTCCTCGACCGGCGAGACGAACTGGATGCCGGCGTTGTTGACCAGCACATCCAGACGGCCGTGCGCGGCTTCGGCCTCCTGCACCATCGCGGCGATCTCGGCGGGCTTGCTCATGTCGGCGGGTGAGTAACGCACGTCCACGCCGAATTCCTGGGCCAGGCCGGCGCGCAGGGTCTCGATGGCGGCGGCCTCGCCGAAGCCGTTCAAGGTGAGCTGGGCGCCCTGCGCCGCCAATGCGCGCGCAATGGCCAGTCCGATGCCGCTGGTGGATCCGGTGACGAGTGCCGCTTTGCCCTGGAGCATGGTCGTGAGTGTCCGATTGCGATGGCGCGATGCTAGGTCAGTGGCGCCGGCTTGGCAGTGGACCAAAGGCCGAGTTCAGCTGGCGCGCTCCACGCGCAGCCGGGCCATGCCTTGCGGGTCCACGCTGGCACTGATCAGGATCGGGCGGCAACAGATCTGGCAATCCTCGATCCACTGTTGCTCGGCATACAGTAGTTCGACGCGCGTCGGGTAGCTCTCGCCGCAATGCGGACACTCGATGTCGACGAAATCCTCGAGCGGCTGCTGGCGTGGATCCAGGCCGGGCTCATAGACCGGCTCCAGTCCATACAGCGCATCGATGCGCGCCGGATCCAGGTCCTGCGCCTCGCTCAGGCGCTCGGCCATCCAGTGGCTGTGGTCAGTTTTCCGCATCGCGGCCCTGCGCCAGAAAGTCGTGGGTCACCTGGAGCATGCTGCGCAGCCCGATCTCCAGCGAGCCCTCGTCCAGGTAGAAGCGCGGCGAATGGTTGGATGGCGCGCGGCGTGGATCCTGATCGGCCGGCGTGGCGCCGACGAAGAAGTAGAAGCCCGGCACCGCCTCGGCCAGATAGGCGAAGTCCTCGGCGATGGTGGACAGGGGCATGTCCTTGACCTTGTCGGCACCGACCACGGCTTCCAGGCTGGGGCGCAACTGGCGGGTCAGCGCCAGATCGTTGCGCGTGACCAGCGTGTGCTGGGCGAAGCTCACCGTGGCGCTGGCGCCATGCGCGCTGGCGGTGTGCTCGGCGATGCGACGGATGTCGGCATAGACCGCGTCGCGCGTCTCGGTGTCGAAGCTGCGCACGGTGCCGATCATCTCCACCTGATCGGGGATGATGTTGTAGCGAATCCCGCCCTTGATCGCGCCCACCGAGACCACCACCGGCGAGGTGGTGGGATCGATGCGTCGGCTGGCGATGCTCTGCAGCCCGTCGACGATGCGCGCCGCCGCCAGGATCGGATCGACGCCCATCCACGGCCGCGAACCGTGGGTCTGCTGGCCCTGCACGATGATCTTGAAGCTGTCGGACTCGGCCATCAGCGGACCGCCGCGCACGCCGACGGTGCCGACCCGGAGGTTGGACAGCACATGCAGGCCAACCACCGCATCGGGTTGTCGCGGCGCGGCAAACATGCCTTCCTTGAGCATCAGCGCGGCGCCGCCTTCCTCGCCCTCCGGCGGGCCTTCTTCGGCCGGCTGGAACACGAACAGGACCGAGCCCTGCAACTGCTCGCGCTGCGCCGCCAGCACGCTGGCCACACCCATCAGGATCGCGGTGTGGGCATCGTGGCCGCAGGCATGCATCAAGCCCACTTCTTCACCGCGAAACTGGCCGCGCTGTTTGGAGGCGAAGGGCAGATCGACTTCTTCGGTCACTGGCAGCGCATCCATGTCGGCACGCAAGGCGACCAGCGGCCGCTCGCGCGCACCGCGCAGATAGGCCACCACGCCGGTGTGAGCCACCCCGGTGCGCACTTCCAGACCCAGGCTCTCAAGATGCGCGGCCACGATGCCGGCGGTGCGAACCTCGCGATTGCCGAGTTCCGGGTGCTGGTGGAAATCCCGCCGCCACTCCACCACTTGCGCCAACACCGCAGGATCAGGCGCCGGCGCGGCCGCCTGCACGACGCCGCTCAACAGCACTGCCAGTACCGCCCAGCTGCCACAGCCGATGCGAAATGCCATGTCGATGATTCCCGTGGATCTGGGCTTGATCATAGGCTGGCGTAGGTGGGCGAGATGGTAAGTGGTAAGTGGTAAGTGGTAAGTGGTAAGTGGTAAGTGGTAAGTGGTAA
>ERZ1066138.199-NODE-199-length-20536-cov-8.546799_pt1 | contig 20536 bp, 8 predicted proteins | sample MGYA00382785_ERZ1066138 | MGnify/ENA primary metagenome ERZ1066138 (study PRJEB33369, sample SAMEA5778368) | biofilm metagenome | biome: Industrial cooling water; feature: Water cooling tower basin; material: Biofilm | place: United Arab Emirates | collected... | reverse complement strand
AAATCGGGCTCGCGCTCCCTAGAGGGCGACGGGGAGACCAGGTGGACGACTTCCGGGTCCGAAGCGGAAGCCGCATAACCAGGTAGCGGAAGCGCGAGCCCAACTAGCAAAGAGTGACCCGGGCGCCAAACCTCGCACCCCAGATGCAAAAAGCCGACGAACGGTAGTGCTCAGGCCCTGGCCAGCCAGAAGCGGGCTTCCGCGGCGAGCGGCGCAGCGCCGCGGGCGAGCACTTGTTGCAGCGCGGACAGCGCGCGTTCGGGCTCAGTCTGACGCGCACAGCGCGCCCAGCCCAACAGGGCTTCAGGGTTGCGCGCCAGTTCGAAGGCGCGGCGCCACACCGGCAACGCCTTGTCGCCGCCATAGGCCCATTCCACGGCGCGGGCGAAGCGACACCATTGCTCAGTGCTGAGCGTCGTGCTGCGGCGCTGGCGATCCCAATGCCGGGCCGCCTCGGCTTCGGCGGCCAGTTGCTCGCGCCACAGCCGCCAACTGGGGCCGGCATGAGAGAGGAAGCTCGGCTCCAGCGCCAACGCGCTGCGCTCGATCAGCCCCTCCCAGCACCAGGCCTGCGCCGCGCAACGATGGCTGCCGCCGCTCAGCGCCCAGGGCTGGCGCAGGCGATCGACGCGATCGCGCCAGGCCAGGACTTCGGCATCCTCGGCGGCCACGGCCCACTGCAGGGCTGCGTCCAGCCCCGCGCGTCCGGCCTTGGCCAGTTCCCCCACCAGCAAGCGCCACAGTGCATGCCCAGCCAGATCTTCGTTGCGCAACAAGGGGCTGGCCAGCGGCGGCCAGGCCCAGTGCAGCCAGGCCAGGATGGCCGCCTGGATGGTGTAGGCGCGGGCCAGCAGCTCGCTGCCCACCACCTCTGCGGCCGCCCGGTCGCTGGCGTAGACGGCCTCGATGCGCCCGGCCTCGATTGCCGTCGCCCAGTCGCGCTCGGCCAGCTTGCCCCAGGGCAACAAGGCGCTGGCAGCGAGCGCCTTGACCTCATCCGCATCGGCGGCCTGCAGGCAAAGCCAGCCCAGATGCAGCCTGGGCTCGCGCTTGAGCCCGCCCCAGCGTGAGCTGGCGCTGGCGCCAATCCGCGCATTCGCGGCCAGCGCCAGTTCCGGCTCTGCCGGCAGCCGCAAATCGCGCGTCAGTGTTTTCAGCTCGCGCGCCAACGCCGGCACGTCGGCCAGGTCCCAGGGCATGTCGATCGCGCCCGCAGGGCTGAAGCCCATCGCAGGCATGGGCATTGATGGTCGATCGCTCATCCGCGTGGTCCGGCACTCCCCTGAAGGCGCCGAAACTAGCCCGAATGCCGCAGCCGGTCACTATTTCGCGCGTCCACGATCGAGGAGCCGCGCGGCCACAGGCCACCAAAGTCGTAGTCGTCGCTTGCGGCAGGTCAATGCCGATTCAGGCCTGCTGGTTAGGCTTGCCGCCCAAATCTTGGTGATCGTGAGGAAGCTGCATGGCCATCGACACGGATGTCGTCATTGTCGGAGCCGGCCCGGTGGGCCTGTTCCAGGTCTTCGAATTGGGTCTGTTGGGACTCAAGGCGCACATCATCGACTCGCTGCCGCAGGCGGGCGGGCAGTGCATCGAGCTCTATCCCGACAAGCCGATCTACGACATCCCGGCCATTCCGATGTGCACCGGCAAGCAGCTGACCGACAATCTGCTGCAGCAGATCGCACCCTTCGGTGCCACCTTCCACCTGGGCCAGGAAGTGCAGCAGCTGCAAAAGCGTGGCGAACAGGACTTCGAGATCCGCACCAGCAAGGGCACTGAGCTGCGCGCCAAGGCGGTGATCATTGCCGGCGGGCTGGGCTCCTTTCAGATGAAGCGGCTCGCAGTGGCGGGCGCGGAGGCCCACGAGGGCAAGCAGATCCACTACGCGGTGCGTGATCCGGAGCGCTTCCGCGATCGCGATCTGGTCATCCTCGGTGGCGGCGATGCGGCCCTCGACTGGGTGCTGGCGCTGCAACCGGTGGCGCGCAGCGTGGTGCTGATCCACCGGTCCAGCGAGTTCCGCGCGATGCCGGCCTCGGTGCGCAAGATGCTCGACTTGTGCGACGAACAGCTGATGCAGTTCCTGGTCGGCAATGTGACTGCGCTGAAGGCCGACGAAGGCCAGCTCAAGGCGGTCTCGGTGGCCTGCACCGACGGGGTGACGCGCGTGGTGGAACTGGATGACCTGCTGGTCTTCTATGGCATGTCGCCCAAGCTTGGTCCGATCGCCGAATGGGGATTGGGCGTGGAACGCAATCAGATTCCGGTGGACACCGAGCGCTTCCAGACCGCGCTGCCCGGTGTCTATGCGGTGGGCGACATCAACACGTATCCGGGCAAGAAGAAGCTGATCCTGTGTGGCTTCCACGAAGCCGCGCTGGCCGCCTTTGCAATCAAGCAGAGTCTGGTGCCCGGGGAGAAAGTGCACCTGCAATACACCACCACCTCGCCGCTGATGCACAAGCGGCTGGGCGTGGCCACCGAGGGCTTCGAGCGGGCCGAGGCGGCCTGAGCGTCAGGCCGCGGGCCAGCGGCGCTGGCGCTCGTTCCAGACCTGCGCTGCCGGATCGAGTTCGACGGTCTGCAAGTGCGCACCGCGCCGCCCGCAACCCAGGATGGCGATCGGGCTGGCGACGAGCGGGTCCAGACCCAGGGCTTGTTCGATGTCGATCTCGTTGATCGCAGCGGTGATGAAGGCGCCGTAGCCAAGTTCGGTGGCCGAGAGGTACAGCGTCTGCGACAGGTGTCCGGCGTCCAGCGTGATGGCACGCAGGGCCTTGGGGTGGTTGCGGTACTTCCAGAAGTTGCGCCGGAAGCGCGCCACCAGGATCACGCTGAAGGCGGCATCGGCAAACCAGTGCTGGTCGGCCACGAACAAGCGGGCGCGCGCCTGCCAGTCGGTGGCGGGATCGGTATCGATGACCGCCAGGCGATGCTGCTGGGCATGGTAGTGGTAAAGCCCCGGCGCCAGACCCTCGACGGCACGGATCAGCACGAAGGCGCTCAGGGGATGCAGGCTGCCTCCCGAGGGGCTGGTCTTCTTCAGCACCCGTGCCCCTGGCACGCGCTCTTCCTCCGCCTGAGCGGCAAAGCAGCGATGCATCATGCTGGCGAAGTCAGCCAGCGGCAGCGGCGGGTCGAGGACGAAATTGCGACAGGTGGTGCGCCGCGCCAGGCATTCGTCGAGTGTCGTACGCAGCGGCGCTGGCAGCGCCACTTGCGGCGCTTCGGGGTATTCGAGTTCAACCGGCGGCATCGCCCCGTAGGCGGCCACCAGCTCACGCAGGTCCTTGAAGGCCGCCAGGCGTCCATCCTGCTTGACGTTCTGACTGCTCCAGCGACTGGCGTAGTGCGCCGCTGCGTTCAGCGGCCGCCAATGGCTGTCGCGCAGGCGCTGGTCGCGCTCGCGCCAGTGGCGCCACAAGCGACGCTCTGGCGGCGCTTCGAAGGCCAGCAGCAGTCCGGCGTCGAGCAGCGCATCCACGCACTCTGCACCGTGCCGGGCGTCGAATGGCTCGCGCTCCACCCACAGGCTCTCGCCGATGCTGCCGAGCAGCGCCCACTCGCGCGCATCGATCACCCGCTCTTCATCGCGATGCGGCGCCAGCGCCACCCATTCGACCCGCGCCGCCAAGGCCTGGTCGCCCTGGAACAGCACGGCGAGATCGAACTCCAGGCGTTCGCGCGCCTCGATCAGCAAGACCTGACAACGACAGATCAGCACGGTGGATGGCCTGGGCAGTCACGGATGGCGCCGATCATCGCAGAGCGGTCGCTCGCGACGCGCGTCCAGACGGCGCGCAGCTATCGCCCAACGGGGCTCGAATGCGTAGCCTAGGCGGGCCGTCTAGGCACCCATCTGGAACAGGAGACCAGCGATGTCAGCCGCCAAGTTCAGCGACCAACATGTGGACACCTTGCTCGACAAACTGAGCTCGGATGATCAGTACCGCGAGCAGTTCCTGGGCAATCCCGCCCTGTGTCTGGCCCACCTCGGCGTCCCGGTGGATCCGACGCAAGTGCCGGCGATCCGCCGCCTGCCCTCCAAGGACGCCATCAAGGCCAATCGCGAGGCGATGAAGGCGAAGATGTCGGGCAATGCAGGTCTGGCGATCTTTCTGGTCGACTGAGCGAGCGGGCTTGCTTCAGCGAGTTTCGGCCTGGGCCAGCATCTGCTGGGCCCAGGCCAACTCCAACAGATTGATGATCTGTCCGGCAAAGATGCCGTTGAATTCCGCGTATGCCTGTGGAGCGTTTTTGGTCATGTGCTGCAGCGCCTCGCGAGCCTCTTGCGGACGTCCCCAGCGCAACGCCAAACGGGCCCTGAGCGCGGCAGCCTGATAAACCAAACCAGCTGTATTCAATGGCGGAATGGCCTCAAGACTCGCCGGTCCGGTGCGCTCGGCCTCGGCCGCGATGTCCGCGAGCAGCAGCAACTGCCCCATCACTGATTTCTCGTTCAATGCAGCCACGTTGCGCGCAGCCTCGATCCAGGGGCGCACTTCGAACAGGGAATCATGGCGACTGACCAGCAAGGCCAACAGCAACAGATGGCGTGCCGGATCATGTTGATCGGGCGCCGTGTCAGTCAATGCCGCCGTTTCCGAAGACGCCAGCGACTGCGCCACCGACATTGCAGCAGGCTTGTCGCCGGTCGCAAACAGCAGCGCAACCTCGGCCAAGCGAGCGCGCGCCACCGTTCCGGTCAAGCCCTCACGTCCCGCATCGAGCTGCAGCGTACGCAATACGGCAATGGCCGCCGCCAGATCTCCGCGCGCCACCATCGATGACGCCGCTCTTGCCTGTTTCTCCAGACGAAACAACGCTGGCGCTGGCTCTGGAGGCTCAGCAATGATTGCATCCGCATCCTGGAATCGCCCTAGCGCACTGTACACATCAATCAGGCCATAAGTGATTGGTGGCGACTTCTCAGCGCGCGCCGCCTGGAACAACTGCTCTGCTGCCGAATGATTTCCAAGCGCCAGCTGACAGTAGCCCAGGAAGTGCATGCTGGCATAGCGCATGGGATGACGACTGTTGACGACCACATCGAGCAGCGGCAGCGCCTCGTCACAACGATTGAGCTCCTGCCACAGCAAGAGCCCGGCGTTATTCTGACCGCTGTATGCATCTGGGTATAGATTCGCGTACAGCCGGAATTGCTCAACTGCGGCTACCGGATCGCGCAACTGGGTCAACAGTGCACGCACATAGACCTCTTCCTTGGCAGTCAGTCGACCCGATAGTTCATTGGCGCGCTGCAGAGCCTGAAAACCGGCGGCACGATTGCCCATGGGAAGCAAAACGGTCGCTTGCCCGGCGTAGGCCATCGCGAATTCGGGATCCAGCTCAGTCGCTCGTGTGTACAGCTGCAAGGCTTCGCCGTATTTCAGTTCGTCGTAGCGCTGACGACCAATCGAAAGCGCGCGCAAAGCCTCCAGGTTGGCGGTTGTCACCTTGACCAATGGACGGCTATTGGCTTCGATGTCGGCAAGCGATTCGCCAAGCCTTGCGCGCAACTCAGAAATAACCTCGTCAATCGCTGGCAAAATCGCCTCAGTGGAACTGGCGCGCGCTTGCGTAGACCAAACGGTAACCGCAGACTCCGGATCCACCACTTCCACCGAAAATCTGTAATCTGCGGGCCCTTGGCTCAGCGTTGGCAACAAGACCGCCCGCGCCTGCTCGCGCTGCGCCAAATCCACTGCAATGCCGCGATCAACCCGAATCGAGCCGGGGTCAAGGCGCATCCGCTTCAACGCATCACGTCGTTGTTCACGCGATACCACGTTAACGAACTGAGACTGCGAAAGACCCTGGCGAAACGCCAAGTCCATCGACTCCGAGAGCCCCGTGTCGCTGGTCAGGTTTGCCAGGTCCGCCACCACCACCCAGTCGCGCGCCTCGAAGGCAATACCGGATTCGGGCTTGAACACCACCCAGCCCACGCCGACGAGCAGGGCGATGGCGATCACGGCTTCCGCGGTGAGTGCAATCGGCGTGCGCCACCATGGTCTGGCACGCTGCGCCTTGCCGCCGCCGGGCGGGGCTTGCAGCGGCGCCACGCCAGCCTCGCCCACTTCGATCACCGCCTGGGCCTCGTCGACGCCCTTGAAGCGATAGAGACCGTGGTCGATCAGCTGCGCGCGCGCGGCCAGCTCGCCCAGTTCGCTCATGCCGCGCCTGGCCAGATCCGCCGCCACCTTGGAAAGCAGAATCTGCCCGGGCAAGGCCAAACCCATCATGCGCGCGGCCACTGGTTTGGCCAGGCCTTCCACTTCCACCGGCTTGGCGCCTTGGGCGATGTCCTCGGCGCTGTTGTCCCACACCATCACATCACCGACGTGTATCCCGATGCGCGCCGCCATCGCGGCGCCAGTGTCCTGGGCGAATTCACGGAGTCGGCGCTGGTATTGCAAGGCGAAACCGATGGCCTGCACCGGGCGTTCGAACAGCAGCAGGAAGCCGTCGGTCTTGTCGATCTCACGTCCGTGCTGCTCGGCCAGCAGCGAACGCACCAGCCGGTCGTGCCGACGGAACAGCTCCGCCGCGCGCTGATCGCCCATGCGCTCGACCAGCTGCGTGCTGTCGCAGAGGTCGAGCAGCAGCAGCGTACGCAGCGCAGGGCTGTGAGCGGTCGCACTGGCGTCGAGGGCGGCCATCGAGAATTCTTGCTCCTGGGACCACAGGCCGCGTCAGGGCCTGTCCGGATCAAGCCCCGATTCTGACCTGTGCAGCGCGCCGCGGGAAGGCGGGCGCCAGCGCCGGCCTTCGCAGGGCACTCAGCTACCGCGCGGCTTGGCCCGATGCGTGGCCTTGGCGCTCCACGGATCATCCGGCCAGGGATGCTTGGGATAGCGGCCCTTGAGTTCCTTCTTGACCTCTGGATAGGTGCGATCCCAGAAGCCGCGCAGATCCTGAGTGACCTGGATCGGCCGCCCAGCCGGAGACAAGAGATGCAAGGTGAGCGCGATGCGGCCCTCGGCGATGCGTGGGGTCTCGGCCAGACCGAACAGCTCCTGCAGCTTGACCGCCAGCACCGGCGGTTGATCCGGGTGGTACTCGATGCGCCGGCTCATGCCGCTGGGCACCAGCCACTCACGCGGCGCCTCGCGCTCGACGAGTTGCGCCTGGGCGCGGTCGAGCAGGCCATGCAGGGCATTGCCCAGGGTGGCGGCGTCGATCTGGCTGAGACGCGTGACGCCGTTGAGATAAGGCCCCAGCCAATCGTCCAGGCGCGCCAGCAAGGCCGCCTCGCTGACATCGGGCAAGCCGCGCTCGGGGCACCAGCGGCGCAGGCAATCGACGCGCAACAGCCACTGCTGCTGCGCCTCGCTGAAAGGCAAGGCACCGAGCCCGCGCTGACGGATGCCGCCGATCAGCGCCGCGGCCAGCTCTTCCGCGGTGCGCGCCGGAATGCTGCGGCGATCGAGCACGATGGCACCGAAGCGGCGCTCCAGCCAGCCCACCGCGGCGCCGCTGGCGGCGTCGAAGCCGAAGTGGCGCAACTCATGGAAGTGCCCGGCATAGTGCTGCTGCAGGCGGTCTTCATCGAATGGTGCGGCGCGGCGGATGCGGGCATCGGCGCCGCTGCCATCCAGATCGCTGACCGCCAGCCACGGCTCGCCGGCCAGGCGCGAGCCATCACGCAGACTGGCCGCGCGGCCTCCGGCCAGCTGGTAGCGCAAGCCACTGATGCGACTGGCGATGCGATCCGGGAAGGCATGGATCAGGAGATCGCCCAGCGCATGACCAGGCGGATCGCTGCTTGGTTCCGACAGGCGCAAGCGTCGCCGCCATTCGCGCGTCGCATGCTGGATCTGGCGCAGTGCGCCCGCTGAGGCGGGCGCTCCCTGCGGCGCCAGCAGGGCTTGCAGGCGCAGCCGCCAGTCTTCTTCGAAGCGCGCCTCGCCCAGCAGCGGATCGCGTGCTTCGAGCAGGGCGATCAGCGCAGGCACCCAGGGCGCATGCGTGTCGCGGCGCCCGTGCACGATCAGATTGGCGAGGCGCGGATGCGTGCCGTGGCGCAAGAGCTCGCGACCGTGTGCGGTGATGCGCCCGCCGCTGTCGAGCGCGTCCAAGGCGCGCAGCAGATCCTGCGCCTGCGCCATTGCGCCGCGCGGCGGCGGATCCAGAAAGCGCAGCTCGGCGCCGCCCCAGGCCGCCAGCTCCAAGGCCAGCGGCGCCAGATCGGCGATCAGCATCTCGGCGCGACGCTCGGCCTCCAGACGCTTGTCCGCCGCCCACAGTCGCAAGGCATAGCCCGGCCCCAGGCGTCCGGCGCGACCGGCGCGCTGCTGCGCCGAGGCCTGCGAAATCGCGGTGGTCTCCAGCCGGGTGAAGCCGACGTTGGGATCGAAGCGCGGCTCGCGCGCCAGACCGCTGTCGACCACCGCGCGCACGCCGGGCAAGGTCAGCGAAGACTCGGCGACATTGGTGGCCAACACCACATGGCGGCGACCCGGCGCAGCGGGCCGCAAGGCCGCGGACTGCGCCTCGATGGCCAACTCGCCATGCAAGGGCAAGAGATCGACGCTGGCCGGCAGGCGCGCGGCCAGGCTGCGCGCCGCCTCATCGATTTCACGGCGTCCGGGCAGGAACACCAGCACATCGCCCGCGCTGCGCGCCAGCGCCTGCTCCACGCCACGTGCCACCAGCGCCGCGAGCGGCTCCTCACGGCGCGGCAGCAGATGCTCCACCGTGACCGGGTGCGCACGGCCAGGCGAGACCACATGCGCGGCCTCCAGCCAGTCGGCCAGGGCCACGCCATCCAGGGTGGCCGACATGACCAGCAGGCGCAGCTCCGGACGCAGGCCGGCCTGCGCATCCAGGGCCAGCGCCAGGGCCAGGTCGCTGGCCAGATGACGCTCGTGAAACTCGTCGAAGATCACGCAGCCCACGTCTTCCAGCGCCGGATCGTCCTGGATCAGCCGGGTCAGGATGCCCTCGGTCAGCACCTCGATCCGCGTCTGTGCACTGATCCTGGACTCGAAGCGGATGCGATAGCCGACTCGCTGACCCACGCTTTCGCCCAACTGCCGCGCCATGTACTCGGCAGCCGCGCGGGCCGCGATGCGGCGCGGCTCCAGCATCAGAATCTTGCGACCCTGAAGCCAGGGCGCGTCGAGCAGATCAAGCGGCACCACCGTGGTCTTGCCAGCGCCGGGCGGCGCCTCCAGCACCACTCGTGCGCGCTCGCTCAGCGCACGGCGCAAGGCTGGCAGCACGTCCGCGATGGGCAAACGGGAAGCGGCAGCGGAAAGAGATTCGGCCACTGAAGCTCTGCGGCGACTTCGGGGGCGCGGATGATGCGCGCGCCGCTGGCGCAGCGCGACCGCTTTTTGGGACCTCCAAGGCTGCCGCGCAACGGGCTGCCCGTCGCCCTCGGGTCGCCCGGCGCTGCCGCATGGCGCTCCGGCAAGCCAGCGATGCGGCCCTGCAGGCACTGCCAATGCCCTGGACGGGCTGCGCTGCGCGCCCAACGGTGGCGCCTTTGTGATGGCCGTCACAGAATTGCAGCTGTTACCGCTTGTTTGGCGAACGTGCGACAAATACTGCCCAGGCCATCACAGGGGATTGCCATGCATCGCGTTCGCAGCGGTTTTGCCTGCGTCTTCGTTCTGACTCTGCTCGCCGCAGCGCCAGCCACGGCCAATCCCGAGTTGTGGCAGGAGCGCCGCGCCAGTGACATCGCGGTGACCGGCGAGCGTCTGGTGCAGCCGAGCCGCCAGCGCACCCTGGCGCTGGACTACACAGGCATGCAGCGACTGCTGGAAGAGGCGCCGCTGGAAGGCAAGACGCCACTCAGCGAGAGCAGCTTTGAACTTGCACTGCCCCTGCCCGAGGGTGGATTCGGTCGCTTCCTGGTGGTCGAGTCGCCGGTGATGGAAGCACGGCTGGCGGCCAAGTTCCCGCACATCCGCACCTATGTCGGTCAGGGACTGGACGATCCCACCGCCACCGTGCGCTTCGACACCGGGCCGCTCGGCTTTCGGGCGCAGATCCTGCGCTGGCCGGGAACCAGCTACATCGAGCCCTATCAGCGCGGCGATCTGCAGCATTACGTGGCCTTCGAGAAGAGTGCGCTGCCACGCCCCGACAGCGAGCGCATGCGCTGCCTGGTGACGGGCGAGGAGATCCAGGAGCGGCCCAACTTCCAGAAGCGCAATCTGGCCGCCAAGGTGTCCTCGGGCGAGAACCTGCGCACCTATCGGCTGGCGATGGCCGCCACCGGCGAATACACCACCTTCTACGGCGGCACGGTGGACGGCGCGCTGGGCGGCATCGTCACCACCATGAACCGGGTCAATGGCATCTACGAGCGCGAAGTGGCCGTGCGCATGGTGCTGGTGGCCAACAACGACTTGATCATCTACACCAATGCCGGCACCGATCCCTACGCCAACACCAGCGGCGATCTGAATGCCAACCAGACCACCATCGATACGGTGATCGGCAGCGCCAACTACGACGTGGGCCACCTGGTCGGCACCGGTGGCGGCGGCGTCGCACAACTGGGCTCAGTGTGCGTCAGCGGCAAGGCGCGTGGATTGACCGGCTCATCCAGCCCGATCGCCGATGCCTTTGATGTGGACTACGTGGCCCACGAACTCGGCCATCAATTCGCCGGCAACCACACCTTCAACGGCAGTGGTGGCAGCTGTGCTGGCGGCAACCGCAATGCCTCCACTGCGTATGAGCCGGGCAGCGGCATCACCATCCAGGCTTACGCCGGCATCTGCGCCGGCGACAACCTGCAACCGAACAGCGAGGACTACTTCCACCGCGTCAGCCTGAACGAGATCCTGGCCTTCACCACCAATGCGGCAACCGGCGGCAGCTGCGGTGTGCTGACCAGCACCGGCAACAGCTTCCCCAGCGTCACGGCGCCCGCCGACGTCACCATCCCGATCTCTACGCCCTTCCGCCTGACCGCGACCGGATCGGATCCCAATGGCGATACGCTGACTTATGTGTGGGAACAGTTCGACCTGGGCACGGCCAATCCGACCGGCTCGATCGTCGACACCGCCAATCGGCCAATCTTCCGCAGCTTCGATCCCAGCCCCTCGCCGACGCGGGTGTTTCCCAGCCTGCGCTACATCCTCGACAACGCCAATGTGGCGCCAGCCACCGCGCCCTTGCCCGGCACGACCACGCCCAGCTGGCTGACCGCCGAGGTGCTGCCCAGCACCAACCGCACGATGAACTTCCGGGTCACCGCGCGCGACAACCGCGCCGGCGGCGGCGGCACCAACGAAGACTTGATTCTGGTCACCAGCACCACAGCGGCAGGGCCCTTCCAGGTGACCGCGCCTAACACCGCCGTCAGCTGGGCAGCCGGCAGCAGCCAGACGGTGACCTGGAACGTCGCCGGGACCACCGCCAACGGCGTGAACACGGCGAATGTGGAGATCGCGCTGTCACGCGATGGCGGCAACACCTTCCCCACCGTGCTGCTGGCCAGCACGCCCAACGACGGCAGCGAAACCTTCACCCTGCCCGCTGGCACGCCCGCCAGTACCCAGGCGCGCATCCGCGTGGCCGCGGTCGGCAATATCTTCTTCGACATTTCCAATACCAACTTCACCATCACCGGCGCCAACACCGCCCCCACGCTCACCGTCACGGGATCACTGACCACGCGGCAGGGCTCGCCCGCAGTCAACGGCACCGTGGCCACGGTGAGCGACACTCAGGACGCCGCCGGCAGCCTGGCCGTGGCGGTGTCCGGCGTGCCGCAGGAACTGACGGTCTCGGTGGTGAACAGCAGCGGCACGATCAACATGACCGCGCAGGCCGCGTGCACGCTGGTCACGCCCAGCGGCAGCAGCCAGACCAAGACCTATCCGGTGCTGCTCACCGTCACCGACAGCGGCGGCGCCACCACAGCCTTGCCGGTGAACATCCTGGTCGGGCCCAACATCCGGCCGACGCTGGGCGCCTACGGCAACATCAACCTGGCGCGTAACAACAGCACCACCAACACACCCGCCGCCGCGCCGGCCGATGGCAACAACAACTTGGTGGCGCCCACGGTCAGCCCGACCACGCTGCCCGGCAGCGGCCCCGGCGCCACCCTGAGCATCGCCAGCAATGGCGTGGTCACCGTGGTCACCGATGCCACCACCAGCTTCGGCACCCACACGGTGACTGCGCAGGCGGTGGACAGTTGCGGCGCGGTGGCCCTGCGGCGCTTCACCGTGACGGTCCCGGTGACTGAGCCCTCCTTCACGCTCAACAGCGCCAGCGTGATCACCAGCGATGGCTTCATCGAGCCCAACGAGTGCAATCAGATCAACGTCAATCTGATCAACGGTGGTGCCAATGGCACGGCCATCACTGGCACCCTGTCAACCAGCAATCCGAATCTCACGGTCACCCAGGCCAGCGCCAACTGGGCCAACCTCAACACCGGGCAATCCGGCACCAACCTGACGCCCTTCCAGCTGAGCAGCAGCGCGGGCCTCAGCTGCGGCAGCACGGTCAATCTGAGCTTGAGCATGAATGCCACCGGCATGGTGGTGCCGCAGGTGCTGCCGCTGAGTTTCGTGGTGGGGCGGCCGAGTTTTCCGTTCAGCGAGAACTTCGATGCGGTAACAGCGGGCACCTTGCCGAGTGGGTGGACCACTGAGCAGACCGGAACAGCGCCCGCAGCATGGACCACCAGCGCAACGGGCGCCGACAGTGCACCCAACGCTGCCTTCACCAATGGTCGAAACCAAGCGGGCAGCAACAGCCTGGTGACCCCATCCATCGCCTTGCCTGCAGGCAGCACACCGGCCGTGCTGCGATTCCGCCACACACTCAACTTCGAGACACCGAACTGGGATGGCGGAGTGCTGGACGTGTCGGTGAATGGCGGGGCCTACAGCGACATCATCACCGCTGGCGGCAGCTTCCAGAGCGGTGGCTACAACGGAACCGTGGCCACGGGTTTTGCCAATCCCTTGGCGGGCCAGCCTGCCTGGACAGGTTTGCAGTCCGCCTACGGCAATGTGGCGGTACAACTGCCGGTGAGCTTCAACGGCAACAACATCCGCTTCCGCTTCCGCGGCGGCTGGGACAACAGCACGACCACCGCAGGCGCGAACTGGCGCATCGACGGATTGAGCCTGCAGGCCGGCAACATCTGCCCAAGCTCGGGTACTGGTCAGTGCTCCTCGGCGGTGAACCCCAATCCCGCCTTCGCGGTGGGCTCGGTCACCCTGCCGGCGACCATTGCCGGCAGCAACAATGTCACCCGCGTGCGCCTGCCGCAGATCTTCGACAGCGCGCCGGTGGTGATCGCCCAGGTCGACGACGGCAATAGCGACCCGCAGGCGGTGCGCATCGCCAACGTCAGCGCTACCGGCTTCGATGTGCTGGCGGTGGAACCGGCCGGTGCCAACTGCCCTGGCTGCACCGGCGCCGGCCCTGCCACCACGGTGCACTGGATTGCGGCCAAGCCCGGGATCTATCGCTTGCCGGATGAGGTGGCCGGCAGCTTCGGCGGACCGCTGCGCGCGCCCGGCCCGGGCGTGCTGATTAAGGTCGGCAGCGTGAGTCTGAGCAACAGTCAGCGCGCGACTTCGCTCGGCGGCTTCACCGGCTGGGCGGCGCCCAGCTTTGCCAATGTGAGCTTCCCCAGCCTCAGTGGCTTCGATTTCGCCAGCCCGCCAGTGCTGTTGTCGACGATCCAGACCTGGACCAGCAGCAATGAAGGCAGCGATCTCAGCAGCTCGCCGGTGCTGGCCTTGAATGGCGCCTCGGAGGTGTGGCTGACCCCCGCCATCCGCAACGTCACGGCCACCGGTTTCGAAGCCGCCCTGGACAGCTCCGCAGTGGACGACAACGGCGGCAATGGCAATGGTGTGGTGGCTGCCGAGACCATTGGCTATGTCGCCATCCAGGCTGGCACTTCCGCCCAGTTGCGCGGTTCAGGCGGCGCCCTGGTCGGGCTCAGCGCAGTGTTGCGCAGCAATGTCAACGGCACCTGCAGCGTACCCAGCCCCGATCCCAGCTTCCCCGTCGGCACGGCCACCAGCGCCCCCAATCTGCGCGGCTTTGGTGGCCTGGCCTCGCGCAACGAAGACGACGGCGGCTGGCTGCGACGCTGCCAGCTGACCGCGCCCGGCGGCACTGCCGTGCGCCAGGGACTGCGCGTCGATGAAGACCTCGACCTCGGCAACAGCCGCGCCCACACCACCAACGAGACGGTGGGCAGCGTGGTCTTTGGCAGCGATTTCTCCACCACCCCGGTCAGTCTCGCCCGGCTGACTTCGCAGCGAGCCGGGAACCTGCTCGATGTGTCCTTCGACAGCGCCACCGAGATCGGCCATGTGGGCTATCGCATCTGGGGCCGCAACGGCGCGCGCGGCGATTGGCAGCCGCTGCATCCGGATCTGATCGTGACCCGCGAAGGCGATGGCATGAATGCGCGCAGCTACCGGCGCAGCGTCGAGGCGCTGGATGTGACCGAGATCCGCATCGAGGACGTCGATCTGCTCGGCCGCTCGCGCTTCCACGAGCCGCTGGCGGTCGGCAGCAGCAAGGGCGCCGTGCCACAGGCGCAGGCCATCGACTGGGCCGCGATCCAGCGCCGCAATGCCGCAGCTCCCCCGCCGCGACTGCCCAGCGCCAGCAGCGTGGGCGTGATCGCCGAAGTGCGCCGCAGCGGCATCCAGCGCGTGGCGATCGCCGATCTGATCGCGCAAGGCTTGAACATGGACAGCGTCGATCTGGCCAGCCTCGCGGTGCTCGATCGCGACCAGCCGGTGGCCGCGGCGCTGGACTGCCCGGCCTTCCCGAGCCAATGCGAGATCGAGTGGCTCGGAGAGGCGCGCGAGTCCTTGTACGGGGTCGGCAACGCCTACGTCCTGCGCCTGGATGCAGCGCGCGCGCTGCGCGCCACGGCGGGCGCGGTGCGCGCTGAGGCCACCGGCCTGCGCACGGTGCCGGCGCGCTACCTGCACGCACCGAATCGTGCCTACAGCTTCAGCGCGCCGGGCGCAGATCCGTGGTTCGACGAGCGCCTGGTCGCCAGCTCGCAGCCGGTGCAATTGCAGCGCGAGTTCACGCTGGCCGAACGCGCCCCTGGCGAGGTGCGGCTGGTGGTGGATCTGTGGGGCGGCCTGGACTTCCCGGGCAACGCGCCCGATCACCACGTCAGCATCGCGGTCAATGGCCAGGTGCTGGCGCAGCGCCGTTTCGACGGGCTGCGCGCGGAAAGGATCGAAGTGCTGATCCCCGATGCGCTGCTGCAAGTCAGCAACAGCCTGAGCATCCGCCTGCCGGCCGACACCGGCTACGCCGCCGATGTGGTACTGCTGGATGGCTTCCGCGTGGAGTACCAGCGCCAGACCCGGGCCAGCCAGGGCCGCCTGGAATTCGGCCAGTTCAGCGCCGCCGCCGTACCTGTCGGCGATGCGCTGTGGAACGATGGCTTCGAGCGCAGTCGCGGCTTCAGGGTGGAGGGGGTGGCGCCGGCTTCGGTGCTGTGGACCGAAATCGGCGGCCGCATCTACCGTGACCGGGTGGAGGCACCGATGGCCGTGGATCCGGCCGCCAGCGCGCTGCGACTGGCCCCGATCCACACGCTCGAGCGTCCTGCCTTGCGCGTGGCGGCGGCGCCGCCGGATCTGCAAGCCGCGGATTACCTGATCGTGAGCCACCCGCAGTTTGCCGATCGACTGGGTGCACTGCAGGCCCTCCAGCAACAACGCGGCTACCGCGTCCGTGTGGTGCGCACCGATGCGATCTATGCCCTGGGTGACCATGAGCCCGATCCTGCCCTGATTCGCCAGTTCATCGCGGCGATCGCGCCACGCTTCGTGCTGCTGGTCGGCGGCGACAGCTACGACTACGCCGATCATCTGGGTCTGGGCTCGATGAGCTTCGTGCCGACCTTCTACCGGACCATCGATCCGGTGGTGCGCTTCGCCGCCAGCGACCATCCGCTGGTCGATGCCAATGCAGACGGCTTGCCCGAACGCGCGCTGGGCCGCCTTCCGGTGCGCAGCAACGACGAATTGGACCTGGTGCTGCAGTCGATCCTGGCGCGCGCCAACCAGCCGGGCTCAAGCCACTTCGGCGCTGCCGGCGCCTCGGGGCCAGGCGAGAGCTTCGACCTGCATGGCCGTGCCCTGCTCAGCTACCTGCGCCAAGGCCAGATGGTGAGCCACGCCACCGTCGACGAGCTGGGTCTGAGCGCAGCGCGCCAGCAGACCCTCGCCGCACTTGGGGGCGCTGCCGACTGGATCAGCTACGTTGGCCACAGCAGCCCGAACCGCTGGGCCTTCGAGAACCTGCTCGACACCAGCCAGCTGGGCAGCCTCAACCGCAGCACCGCAGCGGCTCTGGTGTCGCAATGGGGCTGCTGGAACAACTACTTCGTGCTGCCCAATCAGGACACCATGGCCCACGCGCTGATGCTGCGCAGCAATCGTCTCGCCGCTGCGGTACTGGGCTCGACCAGCCTGGGTGAGAACGCCAGCCACTTCGCCCTGGGCACGCGCTTTTTCGACCTGGTCGAGGATGGCCGCTACGACGAGCAGCCCGGTGTGCCGGTCAACACTCTGGGCGAGGCCTTGCAGTCGGCCAAGACCGATCTGTTGCTGCGCGCGCCCGAGCACGAGGCGGCGGCCTACACGATCACCTTGTTCGGCGATCCGGCGCAGCCGCTGCGCTGACCGGCGGCAGGCCGTGGATGCAGTCACCACGGCCTGCAGCCCATACTGCGCCCCTCCTTTCTCAGGCGGGGCGATGCAATGCGCTGGCAATACATGCTGTTGGGCTTGCTCGCAGGCCTGGGATCGATGTCGGTATCGGCAACGCCGGCGCTGTGGCAGGACGTAGGCCGGCAGGCCATTCCGAACACTGGCCCCAAGGTGGTGGAGACGCGCAGCGCGCGCACCCTGCAACTGGACCTGGAAGGCCTGCGCGAACTGCTGGAACAGGCGCCGCTGGAAAGCGAGCAGGTGCTCGCCGACAGTCCCTTCGAGCTGGCGCTGCCGACGCCGGATGGCGGTTTCACCCGCTTCCGAGTGGTGGAGTCGCCGATCATGGCGCCCGAACTGGCGGCCAAGTTCCCGCAGCTGAAGACCTACCTTGGCCAAGGCATCGATGACCTCTCGGCGAGTGTGCGCTTCGACCTCACCGCGCTGGGTTTCCGTGCCCAGGTGCTGAGCTGGGACCGTACGCAGTACATCGAGCCCTACCAACGCGGCGACACCACGCATTACGTGGTCTTCGGCAAGGACGATCTGATCCGCCGCGGCGAGCCGATGCGCTGCGAAGTGACTGGCGAGGTCATCGAGGAGCGGCCGAACTTCCAGAAGCGCAACCTGGCGGCCAAGGTGTCCTCCGGCGCCAATTTGCGCACCTACCGGTTGGCGATGGCGGCCACTGGCGAGTACACGCAGTTCCTGGGCGGCACCGTGTTGGATGGCCTGTCCGGCATCGTCACCACGATGAACCGGGTAAACGCCATCTATGAGCGCGAAGTGGCGGTGCGCATGGTGCTGATCGCCAACAACGAAGCCATCATCTACACCAATCCGGCCACCGACCCGTATGCCAACACCAGCGGCGATCTCAACGCCAACCAGACCAACATCAACTCGGTGATCGGCAGCGCCAATTACGACATCGGCCATCTGTTCGGCACTGGCGGCGGTGGCGTGGCGCAGCTGGGCTCGGTCTGCGGCTCGGGCAAGGCCCGCGGGCTGACCGGTTCGGGCAATCCGGTCGGCGATGCCTTCGATGTGGACTACGTGGCGCATGAAATCGGCCACCAGTTCAACGGGCGCCACACCTTCAATGGCAGTGGCGGGAATTGTTCGGGCGGCAATCGTTCCGGACCCGCCGCGTTTGAACCCGGCAGCGGCATCACCATCCAGGCCTATGCCGGCATCTGCGGCGCCGACAATCTGCAGCCGAACAGCGAGGATTACTTCCATCGCTTCAGCCTCAACGAGATCCTGGCCTTCGTTGATAGTGGTGGCGGTTCGACCTGCGATGTGGCCACTGCCACCGGCAATGGCGTGCCCGCGGTGACCAGCCCGGGCAACTTCCGCATTCCGCGCTCGACGCCCTTCCAACTCACCGCCAGCGGCAGCGATCCCAACGGCGACAGCCTGAGCTACCTCTGGGAGCAGTTCGATCTGCCGCTCACCGCCAACCCGGCCGGTGTGATCTCCGATGTGGACAATCGGCCGCTGTTCCGCAGCTTCGATCCCACGCCCTCGCCCACCCGCATCTTCCCCAGCCTGCGCTTCATCCTCGCCGACAACGCCAGTGTGGCGCCGGCCACGGCACCGCTGCCGGGCACCACCTCACCGAACTGGCTGACTGCCGAAGTGCTGCCCAGCACCGCGCGCACCATGAATTTCACCGTCACCGTGCGCGACAACCGCGCTGGCGGCGGTGGCACCAACGAGGCGCTGAGCCAGGTCACGGTGGAACCGGCCGCCGGCCCCTTCCTGGTCACCGCGCCCGGCACTGCGGTGAGCTGGGCTGCTGGCAGCACGCAGACCGTCACCTGGAATGTGGCGGGCACCAATGCCAACGGCATCAACACCAGCAATGTGGAAATCACGCTGTCGCGCGATGGCGGTCAGACCTTCCCCATCATCCTCGCCGCCAGCACGCCCAACGATGGCACGCATGATGTGGTGATCCCGGCCGGCACGCCGGCCACCACGCAGGCGCGCATCCGCGTGGCCGCCGTGGGCAACATCTACTTCGACATTTCCAACCCGGACTTCAGCATCACCGGCAGCAACACCGCGCCGGGCTTGACCGTCACCGGCAGCGTGACCACTCGTCAGGGCTCGCCGACTGCCAATGCCAACATCGGCACCGTCAGTGATGCGCAAACGCCGGTGGGCAATCTCAGTCTGGCGCTGAGTGGCGTGCCGCCCGAACTCAGCGTCAGCGCGGTCAACAATGCCGGCACGGTCAATCTGAGCGCTCAAGCCAGCTGCAGTCTGGTCACGCCAACCAGCAGCAACAAGACCTATCCGGTGCAGCTCACCGTGACCGATGCCGACGGCGCCAGCACCACGCGCCCGGTGAACATTCTGGTCGGTACCAATCTGATCCCCAGCCTGGGCGCCTACACCAACACCAGCGTCGCCCAGGGTGCCTCGACCACCGTGGTGCCCAGCGCGCCGATCGCCGATGGCAACAACAACCTGGTCGCGCCCACGGTGTCGCCCACGGTGCTGCCGGGCAGCAATCCGGCCACCCAGATCACCGTCGCCGCCAACGGCACGGTGACGGTGAACACCGATGCCGGCACCACGCCCGGCGCCCGGGAAATCACCGTGCGTGCCATTGACAGCTGCGGGGCGCAGCGCATCCGCCGCTTCGTTGTCACCGTGACGCCAGGCGCCAACACGCCGACCACCACCACGATCACCTCGGACACGCCGGATCCCAGCGTGGTCGGTCAGGCCTACACCGTCGCCGTGCAAGTCACCGCCAGCGGCATCACGCCCACCGGCAGCATCAGCGTCAACGACGGCACCGGCGGCGGCTCGGCCAGCTGCGGACCGGTGAATCTCAGCGCCAGCGGCGTCGGCGTCGCCACCGCCAGCTGCAATCTCACCAGCGTCACCGCGGGCGCACGCACGCTGACCGCGAGCTACACGCCCAGCGGCAGCTTCGTGGCCTCCAGCGGCACCGCCAGCCATCAGGTCAATCCGGCAGTTACTGCAATCAGTGTCTCAGGCCCGCCACGCAGCCGCATCAACACGCCGGTGAACTTCAGCTTTGCGCTGAGCGTGGAAGCGCCGGGCGCGGGCGCGCCGGCCGGCACGGTCACGCTCAGCAGCGGCGCGAGCAGCTGCCAGGTCAATGTGCCCACCACCAATCCCAGTTGTGCGCTCAACTTCAACACGCTGGGTGCGCGCGTGGTCAACGCCAGCTTCAGCCCCAGCAATGGCAACTTCGCCGCCAGCAGTTCCAGCGGTCCCGGCAATGCCAACACGCTGGTGTTCGCGCAGACCGATCTCAGCGTGAGCAAGAGCAATGGTGTCGGCGGCTACTCGACCGGTCAGTCCCTGGTCTACAACATCGTCTACACCAACCTGGGCCCGGATGCCGCCGCGAACTTCCGCGTGCGCGACAGCGTGCCGGCGGCGCTCGGCACAGCCATCTGGTCCTGCACCGGCGCAGCCGGCGGCGTCTGCCCGACAGCCAATGGCAACGGCAGCTTCGACCTCCTGGTGCCCTCACTGGTCAGCGGCGGCAGCCTCAACTTCACGCTCAGCGGCACCGTGCAGGGCAGCCCGGCGAGCATCAGCAACACCGCCGATGTGCAACTCCCCGCCGACACCACCCTCGAGGATCCCCAGCCAGGCAACAACAGCGCCACCGACACCGATTTCCTGGACGGCCTCTTTGCCAATGGCTTCGAGTGAGCAGTAAGCAGAACGCACAGCGGGATCGGGGGCCGGGCATCGGTGTGAGGCAGCCCCTGCAGGAGCGCCCTTGGGCGCGAAAAGGTCTGGCCTCGGTGTGAGGCAGCCCCTGTAGGAGCGCCCTTGGG